>Ga0114129_10005501_pt1 | contig 17908 bp, 16 predicted proteins | sample RhiMetdeltSRZDD1_FD_80071 | JGI IMG/M metagenome (GOLD analysis project Ga0114129, IMG submission 80071) | Populus rhizosphere microbial communities from Tennessee, USA - Rhizosphere MetaG P. deltoides SRZDD1 (version 2) (version 2) | ecosystem: Host-associated > Plants > Roots > Rhizosphere >...
AGCCCGGTCACGTTCGCTCCCGCCTGCGCGGCGAGGATCGCTGCGTTGCCGGTGCCGGTCGCGACGTCGAGCACGTCCTGCCCGGGGCGGATGTCGGACGCCGCGACGACCTCTGCCGACGCCGACTCGACGCGGGTGGCGACCTCCGGATAGTCGCCCACCGACCACATCTTGCGCTGGGTCTGCTTGATCTGGGCCGGGTCGAACGCCATCACGTCTCCTTTTGTGCCGGCCGCAGGCTACTACGGCCGCAGACCTCGGGCCTTCGGACCGTGGACGACCTCGTGCGCGACCAGCTCGTGCGCGCGCTCTGCCCAGTCGCAGAGGATCGGGCGGGTGTCGCGCGGGTCGATGATCTCCTCGACGCCGAACCGCTCTGCGGTCCTGAACGGCGAGCGCACCGCGTTGAGCCGCTCCTCGATCTCGGCGCGGAGCGCGACGGGGTCCTCTGCGCCTTCGAGCTCCCGCCGATACGCGGCTTCGAGCCCGCCCTCGATCGGCAGTGAGCCCCAATCGCCCGACGGCCACGCGTAGCGAAGATTCAGCCCCTGGGCGTTGCCGTGCGCCGCGCCGGCGACGCCGTAGACCTTCCGCACCAGGATCGACACCCACGGCACGCTCGCCTGGTAGACGGCGACCAGCGCGCGCGTGCCGCGCCGGATCGTGCCACGGCGCTCCGCGTCGGTGCCGATCACGAATCCCGGCTGGTCGACGAAGTTGACTACCGGCAGGTGGAACTGGTCGCACAGGTCGGCGAACCGCGTCAGTTTCTCGGAGGCGTCCGCATTGAGGCCGCCGCCGTAGTGGTTCGGGTCCGACGCGAGCACCCCCACCGGTCTGCCGCCGAGTCGCGCCAGCGCCGTCACCAGCGGCCGGCCGTATTGAGCGCCGAGCTCGAACACAGAGCCGCGGTCGAGCACCGCCTCGAGGATGCGCCGGACCTTGTAAGGGCGGCGGCGGTCGCGCGGCACGATCGATACCAGGTCGGGCTCGCGGCGGTCGATCGGATCGTCGGAAGCCGTCGCCGGCGGCACCTCCCAGACGTTCGACGGCAGGTACGAGAGGAACCGCTTGAGTTGCGCGAGCGCGTCCTCCTCGTCGGCCGCCTCGTTGTCGACGGCGCCCACCCGTGTCTGGGTCCGCGCGCCGCCGAGCTCCTCCTTGTCGGGCGACTCGCCCATCGCCGCGGCGACGACGGGCGGGCCAGCGATGAACATCTGGGCGGTGTCGCGCACGATCACGGAGAAGTGCGCGGCCACCACGCGCGCGGCGCCGAGCCCAGCCACCGGGCCGAGCGCGGCCGCCACCACCGGCACCGTGGACAGGTTGTCGACCGCGACGTCCCAGCCGGGGATGAACGGCACGTATGTGTGGCCCATCATCTCGAGCGACTTGACGCTGCCGCCTCCGCCGGTGCCGTCCACCAGTCGCACGAGCGGGATGCGCAGCTCCCGGGCGAGCTGCTCCGCGTACACCATCTTCTGCCAGATCGCCGCATCGGCCGCGCCGCCCCTGACGGTGAAGTCGTCGCCCTGGACGATCGCCCGGTGGCCCGCGATGCGGCCCTGGCCGATCACCACGTTGGCGGGAAGGAAGGCCGTCAGCTCGCCGTCCGAGTACTCGGCCCGGCCCGCGAGCGCGCCGGTCTCGTGGAAGGTGTCCCGGTCGAAGAGCCGCTCAATCCGCTCCCGCACGGTGAGCCGGCCGCTGCGGTGCTGGCGATCGACGCGCTCGGAGCCGCCCATCTGCCGCGCGAGCTCCTCCCGGCGCCGAAGCTCCTCGAGCTCTGGCTCCCAACCCATGGCTCGGAGCATATGGCGCTCAGGAAATCAGCCCGATCGGTGTTCCACCGGTTACCCGTCGACCCGGCTGGGTAAGCAAACCTCGGAGGTGCCTCTGGACTCGACTTGGACAGTGCGCAGGGCCGGAGCCACGGGCAGCGGAATGCCGTTGCCGGAGCGCTACCGGGTGCTCGGACGCATCGCGGTCGGAGGGATGGCCTCCGTGTGGCTGGCGGAGGATCAGTCGCTGGGCCGGCAGGTCGCGGTCAAGGTGCTGGCCGAGCAGCTCGCCTCGCAGCTGCACTTCGTGATCCGCTTCCAGCGCGAGGCCCGCACCGCGGCAGCGCTCTCCGCGCACCCCAACGTGGTGACGATCTACGACGTCGGCGAGCACGAGGGGCGGCCGTTCATCGTGATGGCATACCTCCCCGGCGGCACCATTCGTGACCGGATCGAGTCCGGACGGGTGGCGCGAGAGGACACGGTCAGGTGGCTGCGCGACGCCGCGTCGGGGCTCGACTTCGCACACTCGCGCGGCATCGTGCATCGCGACGTGAAGCCGCAGAACCTGCTGTTCGACGATGAGGGGCGCGCGGTCGTGGCGGACCTCGGGATCGCACGAGCCGCGTACGAAGACAGCCTCACGGCGAGCGGAGAGCTGCTCGGGACGGCGTCGTACATCGCGCCCGAGCAGGCGATGGGGCATGCGGCGACTCCCGCGAGCGATCGCTACTCGCTGGCGGTGATCGCATACCAGCTCCTGACGGGCTGCCTTCCCTTCGGGGGTACGAGCTTCGCCGAGCAGGCGTTGCACCACGTCGAATCGGAGCCGATGCCGCCGAGCTCGCGCGTGCCGGAGCTGCCGCTCGCGGTGGACGAGGTGATGGGGAAGGGACTCGCCAAGGACCCGGCCGCACGCCCGGGCAGCGCGGGCGATTTCGTGGACGCGCTCGACGAGGCGCTCGAAGACGCACCGGAAGATGCACAAAGCGTGCCCGTGGCCGTGCGCGGGCGATCGCTCCCCCGGCCGGCGGCCGCGATGGCGGCGGTCGTGGCAGCGGCGGCGCTGCTCGGCGCGGTGGTGCTGCTCTCGGACGGCGGGGGCACCGGTCCCGCGCCGGCGAAGCACGGCAATCGTGCCGCCCGCTCGCCGGCGAAGCTCCGCCCGAGCGCTCCGGCTGCCCCCAAGCAGTCGGTTGCACCGGCCGTGCCCCCGGGCACGACGCCCGCCTCGCTCAACCAGGAGGGCTTTGCGCTCATGAACTCCGGGCGCTACGAGCAGGCGATCCCGCTGCTGAGGCGCGCCATCGCCGGGGCTCCGAAGGGCTCTGGGGATCTCACCTACGCGTACGCGCTCTACAACCTGGGCCGATCCCTGCGCCTCGCCGGAAAGCCTGCCGAGGCGATCCCATATCTGCAGCGGAGGCTCGGGATCGACAACCAGCGCGAGGTCGTGGCGCATGAGCTTGCGGCCGCGCGCGCGGCTGCCGCGGGCTAGTCGATGCGCGCGTCGCCGGCGTAGGCGTTGAAACCGCCGCCGCGCACGAACCCCAGCAGCGTCATGTTCGACTCTCTGGCGAGGCGCACGGCGAGCGTCGATGGCGCCGACACCGCCGCCACGATCGGGATCCCGGCCACCAGCGCCTTCTGGACGATCTCGAAGGACACCCGGCCCGACACCATCAGGACGTGGTCCGACAGCGGCAGGAGCCCGTCCATCGCGGCGCGTCCGACCGCCTTGTCGACCGCGTTGTGACGCCCGACGTCCTCGCGCACGATCAGCGGCCGGCCCGCGACGTCGAAGAGCCCCGCTGCATGCAGGCCGCCGGTGCGGTCGAACACACGCTGTGCGGCACGCAGCTCCCCGGGCAGCTCCACCAGCGTCTCGGAGTCGACGCTCGGCCCCTCCGCAAGCGCTCCGGCCGCCACGCGCACGGCGTCGACGCTCGCCTTTCCGCAGATCCCGCACGAGGAGGTCGCGTAGAAGCTGCGCTGCCACCCGCCGGCTGCCTCCGCGCCGGGCCGGAGACGGACGTCGGCGATGGCGCCCTCGCCCGGCCCGGAGGTGCACTCCCGCACCCGTGCGACCTGACCAGGCTTCACGATCGCCTCCCCGAGCAGGAAGCCCAGCGCCAGCTCCGCGTCCTGCCCCGGGACGGGCGTGCGCATCGTGACCGCCACCGCTTCGCCGTCGAGGCGGATCTCGAGCGGCTCCTCGCCCACGACCAGGTCGGCGCCACGGCTTTCGCGACCGTCCCGGAAGCGGACCACCGGCAGGCGCTCGGTCGGCCGGGACGCGGCGCCGGCCTCTGCAGTGTGCTCCGTGATTTCCTCAGATGTGGCCATGCGACGCCTCCAATCGCGCGCGCTGCGGGCGGACGGTGTATTTCGGGTCTGCCGCGGACTGAAAGCCCGCTTTGAAGATCGCCCAGCGCTGACACGCGGCGCCCCCGAGGATCAGCCCGCCGCCGGCGATCGCGCCGGGGTGACGGCGGCCGCGGGCCGCCATCACCAGAGCGCCGGCAATCGAGAGGCCCTGCGCGAGCTTGGCGAAGCGCCCGGCGGCGCCTTTCCTGTAGGGCTCGCCGAGCTCGCCGAGGCGATGCTCCATCAGCCGCATCGAGGCGCCCCCTGCGAGGACACCGAGCACGGCGAGGCGGCGCGCCGGGCCCGCGTCCCTCTCCGGAGTGACGATCGCCGCCGCCGCGCCCGCGCTCGCGGCGGCGCTCCCGGCGAACACGAATGGCAGCTCGCGGCGGCCCTCGTGCCAGACTGGCACGGCCGTGTCGGAGAGCAGCGCGGCGGTGTAAGTGGCGAGCGGCAGGCCGAACAGCGCGGAGAGCCCGCGGGCGATTCGGCCAAGGGGGCCGGAGAGCCCAAGCGTCTCGTGCGCGACCGCGGCCGCGGCCGCGGTCCCGGTCGCGGCGAGGATCCATGTGCCGAGGTTCATCGGCGACGTGACCTTGAACACGCGCATCATGTTGTAGAAGCGCGCCGGCACACCAAGATCGGTGATCAGCAGGACCGGGCTTGCGGTCCCGCCGGCGAGGGCGATCAGGCGCGCATTTCGCCCGAGCCTGCGGTTCCCGGACACGTCGGCCGCCCAGGCCAGCACGTTGGAGGCGCCAGCCAGGCCGCCGGCGAACAGGTACCACGGAATCTCCGGCTTCCACACCGGCGCCTTGATCACAGGGCGCCCGTAATAGGAGCGGGGCTCCGCGGGAGGCACCATCGTGGCTTCGGCGCGCCTCATCGCCGCCCGCCCAGGAAGGCCGCCGCGATACCCGCCCCGAGCACCGCCGATGCGGCCAGCGTGTGCTTCCAGATGTCCGGCAGATCACGCGTGGTGACGACCGGGTCCGGGGGCAGGCCGTAGACCTCGGGATCGTCGAGCAACAGGAAGAAGGCGCCGAAGCCGCCCACGCCGTCGTGCGGGTCGGCGCCGTAGAGCCGCGCGTCGGCGTGCCCGCGCTCGTGAAGCGCCTCGACTCGCCGTTCGGCGCGCTCGTACAGCTCGGTCAGCTCGCCGAACTGGATCGAGTTCGTCGGGCATGCCTTCGCGCAGGCCGGCTCGAGGTCGTCCTTCAGCCGGTCGTAGCAGAGCGTGCACTTCCACACGCGCCCGTCCCCCTCGCGCCGGTCGAGCACCCCGAAGGGGCACGCCACCACGCAGTAGCCGCAGCCGTTGCACACGTCCTCCTGGACGACCACCGTTCCGAACTCGGTGCGAAAGAGGGCGCCGGTCGGGCAGACGTCCAGGCAGGCCGCGTGGCTGCAGTGCTTGCAAACGTCGGAGCTCATCAGCCAGCGCAGGCCGCTTTCCTCGGTGGTCGAGATGCCCGTCTAATGAACCAGCGATTGAAGCGCCGCCTCCTGCACGAGGGAGTCCGGCGCCGCTTCGCTCACTCCGAGTGGCTTCCGCTGCTCGATGAAGGCAACGTGGCGCCACCGGTTGGCCCCCAACGCGCCGCTGTTGTCGTAGGAGTCGCCGGTGAAGCCCTGGGTGTCGTCCGGCACGTGGTTCCATTCCTTGCACGCGACCTCGCAGGCCTTGCAGCCGATGCAGATCGACGTGTCGGTGAAGAAGCCCACGTGGGGCTTTGCCTCCTCGCCGTAGCTCGACGGCCACGCCGGCGTTGCGATCACCGTCGCGCTCATGCTCCCGCACGTCTCCGGTAGTCGGAGATCAGCTCCAGAAGCGCGGGCCCGCGCGGCCGCCGGCCCGGCCTGACGTCGCAGGTCGCCGCCTTCACCTCCTGGATGTGGACGTTCGAGTCGAGCGCGAGCGGGAAGAGGTCGTTGGCGGAGTCACCCCTGCTGATGCCGCGGGGGCCCCAGTGATACGGCAGCCCGACCTGATGCACGACGCGCCCCTGGACGCGCAGGGGGACGACCCGCTCGGTGACGAGCACGCGCGCTTCGATCGCCGTCCGGGCGCTGACGATCGTCGCCCAGTCCCCGTGGGCCAGTCCGCGCTCGCGCGCGAGCGCGGGGCTCACCTCGCAGAACATCTCGGGCTGGAGCTCGGAGAGATAGGGAAGCGTCCGGGACATCGCGCCCGCGGTGTGGTGCTCGGTCAGGCGGTAGGTCGTCATCACGTACGGGAACACCTCCGCGCCGGGGTCGCCGGCCGACGGGTGGTACGGGTTGTCGGGGCGGTCGAAGTGCAGCACGGTCGGGTTCGCACGCTGCCTGTACAACGGATTGGCGACCGGCGACTCGTACGGCTCGTAGTGGGTCGGAAAAGGCCCGTCCGTCAGGCCGCTGGGCACGAACAGCCAGCCCCGGCCGTCGGCCTGCATGATGAACGGCGCATCGCCTCTCAGCGCGTCCTCGGCCCGGGCGCCGGGCGGCGGCCGGTAGTCCGGCGCCATGTCGACCTTGAAGTCCGGCACGTCGTAGCCCGTCCAGCGGCCCTGGTCGGCGTCCCACCACACGTAGCGCTTGCGCTCCGACCAGGGATTCCCGTCCGGGTCCGCGGACGCACGGTTGTAGAGGATCCGGCGGTTCGAGGGCCAGGCCCAGCCCCACTCCGGCGCGACCCAGGTCTGCTCGGTCGCGGGCTTGCGCCGCGCGGGCTGGTTGACGCCGTCGGCGTAGCACCCCGCGTAGATCCAGCAGCCACAGGTGGTCGACCCGTCCGCCTTCAGCTCCGTGTAGCCGGACACCTGCCTGCCGGCAGCGTCCCGGCCGCTGATCTCCATGAGCACCGCGTCCGCGCTCGGATCGAGCGTCTTGCCTTCCGTCGGGTAGTCCCAGGCGAGGTCGAGCACCGGTGCGTCCTTGGGGTCCTCGCGACGGGCGAGCTTCTCCCTGATCCGGCGACCGAGGTGGTACATGAACCACAGGTCCGAGCGGCAGTCCTCCTTCGGCTCGAGCGCCTTGTGACGCCACTGGAGCAGCCGCTGCGTGTTGGTGAAGGTGCCGGCCTTCTCGGTGTGGGCGGCAGCCGGCAGGAAGAAGACCTCCGTGCCGATCTCCTCCGTCACGAGCTCGCCCGTCTCGATCTCGGGCGCGTCGCGCCAGAACGAGGCGCTCTCGATCTCCTGAAGGTCGCGCACCACGAGCCAGTCGAGGTTGGCCATCGCGAGGCGGTGCAGCTTCGAGTGCGCCGATCCCACGCCGGGGTTCTCGCCTAACAGGAAGAAGCCCTGCACGCCGCCGTCCCGCATGTCGAGGATGGTCGGGTAGATCGAGTGGTCCCCCGTGATCCGCGGCAGATGGCCGAAGCAGAAGTCGTTCTCCTCCGTGCCGTTGGGCCACCACGCCTTCAACAGGCTCGTGACGTAGGCGTCGGCGTGGCCCCAGTAGCCCGTCGGAGGGGTGTTGTGGTCGATGTAGGTCTGCCGGTCGGTGTGCGCCGGACGGGGCATCGGCAGATAGCCCGGCAGGATGTTGTAGAGCGTCGGGATGTCCGTGGAGCCCTGGATCGACGCGTGCCCGCGCAGGGCCAGGATGCCGCCGCCCGGGCGGCCCATGTTGCCGAGCAGCAGCTGGATGATCGCCGCCGTGCGGATGTACTGGGCGCCCACCGTGTGCTGGGTCCAGCCGACCGAGTAGACGAACGCCGACGTGCGCTCGCGGCCGGAGTTCTCGCAGAGCGACTCCGCGACCTCGAGGAACGCCGCCCGGGGGATGCCGCAGGTCTCCTCGACCATCGCCGGCGTGTAGCGCCGGTAGTGCTTGCGCAGCAGCTGGAAGACGCACCGTGGATGCTGCAGCGTGGGGTCGGTCGCGGGTGGATCACCGCCGTCCAGGGCGCCGCCGTGCGCCCCGTGTGCCTGCTCCCCGGTCGGGCTCGCGCGCCGCTCGCCGCCGGCCGCAGTGGCCTGCATGCCCTCGTATTGCCAGCTCGCGTTGTCGTACGAGCCCCGCTCGGGATCGAAGCCCGAGAAGAGCCCGTCGAGGTCCTCGGTGTCGGCGAACTCCTCGGTGATGATCGTGGCCGCGTTCGTAAAAGTGCGAACGTACTCCGGGAACCAGCGTTCGTTCTCCAGGATGTAATTGACGATGCCGCCCAGGAACGCGATGTCGCTCCCGGCGCGAATCGGGACGTGGAGGTCGGCGACCGCGCTCGTGCGCGTGAAGCGCGGATCGACGTGGATCACCTTCGCGCCACGTTGTTTGGCCTCCATCACCCACTGGAATCCGACCGGATGGCACTCGGCCATGTTCGATCCCTCGATCACGATGCAGTCAGAGTTCTGGAGGTCCTGCTGGAAATCGGTGGCGCCTCCTCGGCCGAACGAGGTCCCCAGACTGGGGACGGTGGAGGAGTGTCATATGCGCGCCTGGTTCTCGATCTGGATCGCCCCGAGCGCGGTGAAGAGTTTCTTGATGAGGTAGTTCTCCTCGTTGTCGAGCGTGGCGCCGCCGAGGCTCGCAAACCCGCGGGTGCGGTTGAGCCGGGCGCCGTCCGGGCCGGTTCCCTCCCACGTCTGGTCGCGCGTCGCGATCACCCGGTCGGCGATCATGTCCATCGCGTCGTCGAGCGAGAGCTCCTCCCACTCGGCCGCGTGGGGACGCCTGTACTTGACCCTGTACTCGCGCGATGGGGCGTTGACGAGCTGCTCGGATGCCGAGCCCTTGGGGCAGAGCCGGCCGCGGGAGATCGGGCTCGCCGGATCGCCCTCGATCTGGATCACCCGCTCTCCCTTCACATAGACCCTCTGACCGCAGCCGACCGCGCAGTACGGGCAGATCGAGTCGACCACCCTGTCGGCGGTCGCGGTCCGCGGCACCAGCCGCTCGGAGCGCGCGGAGCGCGTCGCCTTGCCGAGCGCGAGCGGGTCGCCTTCGAGCTGCCGCAGGAGCGGCAGGCGGCGGAGGAGGCGAAGGGAGTCGCGAACGCTGGGCTTCGGAGTCACTGCGTGTCGGAGCGCTTACCCGCTAGCGGCGAAAGCGAGACGCCGCAGCGTCCGCAGTCTGACACTACCGCTTCGCCCCATCTGCGGAGGCGAACGTGGGCTTGCGGGCGGCCACGTCCTCCCTCAGCCCGCGGAGCTCGACGGGAGGATCGCCGTGCAGGAGCCACCCACCGTCGGTCCGCTCGACGCGGCCCTGGTCGCGCAGGACGCCGAGCGCCGTGCTGACCGTCGGCCGGCGGGCGCCCACGATCCCCGCCAGCAGGCCGTGGGAAAGCGGCAGGGGCAGCTTCACGCCCGCGGTCGTCACGCGGCCCCAGCGGTCGGCGAAGTGCCACAGCACCAACAGCAGCCTCGCCTCGACGCCCACGATGTGGCATACGGCGAGATGAAAGGAAAGCCAGCGCGCGCGCTGCACGACCCGGTCGATGATCGCCGCCGTGACGGCCGGCCATCGGCAGATCTGAAGTGCGAACCGGGAGTTGAGCAGCGCGACGCGCGTCGGCATGACCACCTGCCACCGTGATTCGGACGCGATCGAGGAGATCTGCGAGTCGATCTCGGTCCACGGCCGCAGCACGTCGCCGCCGCCGAGCAGCTCGGCACAGGTCGCCTCGCCGATCGCGACCTGGCGCGTCAACAGGCCGTCGAGCACGAGCAGGCCCAGGTGGCCCTCCAGCTCGGTGTCCCCCAACCGCAGCTGCCATACGCCCCGATCGAGACGGATCATCTGGGTGGTCACCTGCCGGAGTGCGGCCGCATCGCCATTGCCCAAATGATGGAGCAGCTCGGGCGCCTCCTCGAAAACCCGAACCCGCTCTCCGGCTCCTGCCAGCGTCGTTTCCCCGACAGCCATCGTCACCTCCATCCGAAGCGGTACCCCCCAGGGACTTCCCCAAACCGCAGGATCACCGGGGACGGGACTTTCCCCGCTCGGCGGCTCTTAACGCCTGCTACGCAAAGTTTTTATCGAGCAATAAGGAACCCGGCCTAGATTTGACCGTGCGAACCCCCTCCCCCCTGGAACGCACGAGCGGCCACTCTCCGGAGTGGCCGCTCCTTGTTGGGCACCCCTGCCGGTCCGTGTCAGCAACCCGTGGTCGTGTAGGGCGAAGTCAGGTTCGCCACTGCGCCGCTCCAGCCGGCGAGTGTCGCCTCGGCGTTGCGCGTACCGCACGTCGCCGAGTTGAAGAACATCTGCCGCGTGATCGCGAGCCGGAAGCTCGTGAACGGGATCTGCGGAAGCGAGTGGAAGGAACTGGTGAGCTGAATCAGGAATCCCTCGGGCGTCTGCACCGAAGTGATCGAGGCGCCACCCCGGAGGCGGGCCTTCACGCCGCGTGGACCCCGCAGCACGACTCCGAAACCGTACGCGTCGTCGGGACCGGGCGCGATCCGGTAGACGTCGCCGGTGAAATCGGGGGGAAGCGGCGGGATCGCCGCGGCGGCGTCGCCGATGTCCGAGTTCGGCGGGCACGAGTCGGCGGCGAGATCCGCGTCCGAGCAGGTGTCGACGCCAAAGGCGGAGAGGATGTTGAGGTTGAGGCCCGGCGGGAACTTCAGGAGCACGTCCTTCACGTGCGACTGGCGCAGCGGGCGTTCGTTCGCGGGGACGGAGAGCGTCGCTGTCACGCCAATTCGGGCGCCGGCCTGCGTCGACGTGGTGGCGAAGTCGAGCGATGGCTGGAACGGCACGACCTCGCAATGAACGGGCGTATAGCTCGACTGTGCCGCCGCGGTCTGGTTGCCGTACGACACGGCCTGCACGTTCGAGGTGGCGGTCCCGCATCCGGTCGGGTTCGTGAGGAAGTAGGTGCCGGTGGCGTTGCCGTACCGGCTGAGCGTGAGCGACATGTGCTCGAGCGTGATCGGAATCGGGAGCAGCCCGAGCGCGGCAGAAGCGGTGCGCGGGATGTTCGTGATCCTGGTCCGCAGGAAGTAGTCGCCGTCGGCTGTGCGCTCGACTCCGATATGGGCGGTGACGTAAATGTTCCCGACGATCGGCAGACCGGCGGTCGGGCGCAGGACGACGCCAAGCGTGGCCGCGTCCGTGGGGCTCGGGCGAAGCACGTAGACGGTGCCGAAGACCGGCACCGGCAGTCCCAGCGCGGTCGCCACCACGGATGCGCTCCCGACCCGGCTCGAAGCGAGGCACAGGTCGTGCGAGAAGTTGGCCTGGCTGCATTTCGTCTTGACCTCGGGATTCCCGATCTGGCCTGGCGGGAAGTCGAGCGTCAGATCCCGCACGTCGTCCCCCTGCGCGGAGAAGTCCAGCGATACCGTCAGGTCGGGGTGCGCGGCGGCCTGGGTCGTGGAAGGTTGGAAGCTGTACGACGAGATTCCGAATGCGCTCGCGTTCGGCGGCGCGGCGGCGAACAGCAGGAGCATCGCGAGTGCGGCGACGACCACCCCCGGCATCCTGCGCTTTTGGCTCCCGGTACTGACCATCCCGCCTCCCTCAGCTTTACCTCGTCGGTGTCGGTGGCCGCGTACTATCGCCTGATCGTCTGACTAAGTCAAGTGATCAGGGCACTTGATCATGTCGACTGGCCAAGAGCCGGTGGCGCTCGTAGACTGCGCCCATGACCAGGGTCCAGGCTGCCGAGCACAGGTCCGCGATCGTCACCGCCACGGTCCGCCTGATGGTGCGCGAGGGCGTGGCCCAGGCCTCGACGCGGCGGGTCGCGGCCGAGGCCGGAGTTGCCCAGGCCACGATCCATTACGTCTTCGGGACCAAGACCGAGCTCTACCGGGCCGTGATCGAACGCGTGACGTCGAACCTCGTGGCGGCCGTCGATGCAGGCCTCGCTCCGCACCCGCACTGGACCGAGGACGTGACGGTCGCCGCCCAGGCGGTCTGGCGGATCGTCGAGTCGGACGCCTCCACCGCGCTCCTGCTGGTGGAGCTCACGGCCTACGCGCTGCGCGACCCGGACCTCCGGGACCTCGCGGAGGGGCTCTACGACTCCTACCACCGCCTCGCCGAGAACGCGGTGGCGGTGCTCGTCGAGCGAAGCGGGCGCGAGTTGCTGATCGGTGTCGAGGAGGTCGCTCGCCTGGTGGTGGGCGGCCTCAACGGACTGGTGCTGAGCTTCCTCGTGCACGGCGACCGGGATCGGAGCCGCCGCGATCTCGAGAACCTCGTCACCTCGCTGACGGCGGTAGCCGTCGGATCCGAATAAACAAGGCGCCCGCCGAGGGCGGGCGCCTTTCGTAAGCGAGCGTTGTTGGTAACGCCCGTAGTTGCCCAGTCAGACCGTGCGGCCGCGCCATCCCGACACGAACACGAACAGCGCCAGGATGCCGAGCACGAACAGCACGGGATGAACGATCGCACCGCCCGCGATCGCGATCACGAGCAGGATTATTCCCAGTATCAACCAGAGCATTTCTACCCCTCCTTCGCCCCGCCTGATACCCGGAACGCGTGCCGGTTATGCCTAACGAATTCCCAGCTAGCATGGGCGTCGTGCCGCGCCTGATCCGCCTTCTCGCCGCCGGCGTCGCGGCGCTCGCGCTGGCCGCGGCAGGCGTGGCCGGTTGCGGCGGCGACTCGAAACCCGGCTCGAACTCCAAGCCTGCGACCGCCGCCGCGGACCAGCGGAAGCCACCGCGCAGCGCCGAGATCCCGCCGCCGCGGCTGCACGCCTCGGACCGGAAGACCTACGCGGCGATTCAGAGGATCTCAGGGGATCTCCGCGCCGCTGTCACGCCGCTTGCCTACGGCACGGCTGCGACGATCGACACGACCGCCCTCGCTTCGGATGCGAAGACGCTCGAGCGTCTGGCGCCGCAAAGCGGGCGGCTGCAGGGACTGCGCCAGGAGACCCTCAGCGCCCTTCAGTCGGTGATCGGCCGCGCACCCACGAAGGCGATCGCGACAGCGGCGATCGGGGAGGCCGATCGAATCGATGACGGCCTCCGCCGATACGCCGCTTCAAACCCCGCCGCCAACGAGATAGCGCCGGGATAGCGCTCCGTGCGCGTCAGAGTGGCACGGGCTCCCGCGCCCGCGCTTGCTCCTCCAGGTGCTTCCGGCCCCGATCCCAGATCGCTTCGTTCGTGACCTGGAACCAGAGCTCGATCGAAGCACCGTGCGCGTCCTGCACCTCCATCCCCATGCGTCCGATGCGCTTCACCACCGCTCCCTCGAGCGGTTGGCCGTCGCGCCGGATGTCGACGGGATCCCCCGGCCGTACCTCGTAGGCACCCTCGATGTAGGCCATTAGCCTCTCCTTCGGTGTAGGCCGCAAGCTGCAGCGACCAGGATTTTCCCACCACTGGATCGGCTAACACGCGGGCTCGTGAAAACATCTCGCAAACTCCGCGTAGTTATTCCGTTAAGCGTCGGCTTCCCTTTGCCTGAGCTCCACCCTCCGGATCTTGCCGGTAAGGGTTTTCGGCAGGTCCTCGACGAACTCGATCCGGCGGGGATACGCGTAGGCCGAGTGACGATCCCGCACGAATCGCTTGATCTCGTCCGCCAGCTCGTCCGAGGGCGGATTGCCCTCGGCCAGCACGATGAACGCCTTCACGACCGATCCGCGCCGCTCGTCCGGGGATGCGACCGCTGCCGCTTCGCGCACGGCTGGGTGCTCGATGCAAGCGGACTCGACCTCGAACGGCCCGATCCGATAGCCGGCCGAGATGATCACGTCGTCGGCGCGCCCCGCGTACCAGTAGTAGCCGTCCGCATCCTGCTCGGCCGCGTCCTTGGTGTGGAACCACTCGCCGCCGAACGTCTCCTCGGTGTCCCCGGGGCGGTTCCAGTAGCCGAGCGGGTAGTGAGGGTTGGACCGCGCGCGCAGGCAGATCTCGCCACGCTCGCCCGCCGGGAGCGGCTGCTCGTCCTCGTCCAGGATCTGCACGTCCCAGCCCGGCATGGGCTTGCCCATCGAGCCCTCGCGCACCTCCATGAACGGGTAGTTGGCGACCAGCGGGTACGACTCGGTGAGGCCATAGAAGTCGAGCACGGTGAGGCCGTACTGCTCCCGGAACCAGCGGATCGCCTCCGGGTTGAGCGGCTCGCCGGCCGAGCACACGATCCTGAACTCCTGCGGATACCGAGAGCCGGCATCGGCGATGCCCATCATCGAGCGCATCGCGGTGGGGGTCGTGAACACGTTGGTGACGCCGTGCTTCGACAGCACGGACAGCTGCTGGTCCGGGTCGAAGCCGCCCTCGCGCTGGAACACGAACTGGGTCGCGCCGAGCCGCCACGGACCGAGCAGCGGCGCGATCCCCGCCGCCCACGCCCACTCGCCCATGCCGTGGAACAGCTCCCCGTCCCGCACGTCGTGGCAGTAGACGAACTCCTCGTGCGCGAGCAGGTAGCGGTGCGCGTGGAGGATGCCCTTGGCGAGGCCGGTCGTGCCGGACGAGTAGTAGAGCTGCCCCGGGTCCTCGGCCGAGGTGTCGGCAGTCGTGAAGTTGGTGGAGGCGTCCGCCAGCAGCCTGTCGTCCAGGATCAGCACGTGCTCGACGAGGTCCCGGTCGACGCGGTCCGCGTTCGCGGCATCGGTCACCAGCACCTTGGCCTGCGAGTCCGTGATCCGGTGGCGGATGCCCTCGTCGCCGTAGAGGATCGACATCGACAGCAGGATGCCCCCGAGCTTCCACGTGCCGAAGAATGCGGCGGCCGTCTCCGGCGTCGGCGGCAGCAGCATCGCGATGCGATCGCCGCGCTCGACACCGTGATCCCGGAGCACGTTCGCGAACTTCGCCGCAAGGTCCTGGAGCTCGCCCCAGGCCACCTGCCGCTCGTTCCCGCGCCAGTCCTCCCACAGCATCGCGAGCTTGTCGCGCGGGTGCTTGTCGCAGACGTCGGTCGCGATGTTGTAGCGCGCCGGGACGTTCCAGCGATGCTCGCGCCGCAGCTCGTCGTAGGTACGGCCACTCAGTGTCGTGCTCATTCGCCCGCCTCCTCTCGACAGATCTGGATGCTACCCGCGGGCGGTAGATTGCGTCCATGGCGTTGCCGCCGGGACCGCGGGGGCCGGCCCTCCTTCAATCACTTCGGCTGATCCTGCAGCCGATCGACTTCCTCGAGCGTTGCCTGCGCCGCCACGGCGACATCTTCACGCTGCGGTTCATCGGGATGGGCAACCTCGTCTACGTCGCCGACACCGAGGTCGTGAGGGGCATCTTCACCGGCGACGCAAAGGTCTTCCACGCGGGCGAGGCCAACGAGGTGATGGAGCCGGTGCTCGGGCCGAAGTCCGTGCTTCTGCTCGACGAGGACGAGCACCTGCACCAGCGCCGCCTGCTGCTGCCCCCCTTCCACGGCGAGCGTGTGCGGCGGTATCGCGAGCTCGTCGGCGAGATCGCGGCCGCCGAGATCGCCCGGTGGCCGCGCGGGCGCGCCTTCCCCATGCGGCCGCGCATGCAGGCGATCACGCTCGAGGTGATCCTGCGCGCGGTCTTCGGGATCCGCGAGGCCGGCAGGCTCGACCGCCTTCGGGCCCTGCTGCCGAAGCTGCTCGACCACGGCACGGTGATCGTGTGGATGCCGTTCCTGCGGCGGGATTTCGGGCCCGGAAGCCCCTGGCGCCGCTTCACGCGCGTGCGCGCCGAGGTCGACGGCCTACTGCTCGACGAGATCCAAAGAAGGCGTGCGGCATCCGACCTGGAGGAGCGCGACGACGTGCTCTCGATGCTGCTGCAGGCCCGCGGCGAGGACGGAGAGCCGATGGGGGAGCGCGAGCTGCGCGACGAGCTCATGACCCTGCTGCTGGCGGGGCACGAGACCACCGCGACCGGGCTCGCGTGGGCGTTCGAGCGGCTCACCCGCAACCCGCGCGTGATGTCGCGACTGCAGGAGTCGCTCGAGGACGACGACTACGCCTACCTCGAGGCAGTCGCGAAGGAGACGCTGCGAGCGAGGCCGGTCGTGTACGACGTGGCCCGTAAGCTCGCCGCGCCCGCCACGGTCGGCGGCTGGGAGCTTCCGCAGGGCGCCTACGTGGTGCCGTCCATCACAGCGATCCACCTGCTGCGCGGCGTTTACGACCAGGCCAATGAGTTCCGGCCCGAGCGCTTCCTCGACGGCGACGCGCAGGATTCCTACGCGTGGATCCCCTTCGGCGGCGGCCGGCGGCGATGCATCGGCGCAGCCTTCGCGACGATGGAGATGAAGGCCGTGCTGCGCGAGGTTCTGATGCGCGTCGAAGTGCGAGCCGCCGACCCGATGCCCGAGCGGATGCGCCTTCACAACGTGACATTGGTGCCCGCCAAGGGCAGCCGGGTGGTGGTGAGCGATCGCGTCCGGGAGCCGGCACCGAAGTCACGCGAGCGCAGACCCGACGTTGCGCTTGCGCAACGCCGGTTTTAGTTCAGGCGCTCGACGATCATCGCCTGGCCCTGGCCGCCGGCGACGCACATCGTCTCGAGGCCGATCGTCTTGTCGTCGGTCTCGAGGTCGTTCAGAAGGGTCGTCATGATGCGCGCGCCCGTCATGCCGAACGGGTGCCCGAGCGCGATCGCCCCGCCGTGCGGATTCAGCTTTTCGAGCGGGATGTTGCACTCGGCCATGATCGGGATCACCTGCGCCGCGAACGCCTCGTTCAACTCGACCACGTCCACGTCGTCGATCGTCATGCCCGCGCGGTCGAGGACCTTACGGATCGCTCCGATCGGAGCGACGCCCATGATCTCCGGCTCCAGCGCGGCGGTGGCGGCGGCGACGATCCGTGCTCGCGGCTGCAGGCCGAGCTCCTTCGCGCGCGTGTCCGACATCACGAGCACCGCTGCGGCGCCGTCGTTCAGCGGGCACGAGTTGCCGGCCGTGACCTTGCCGTCCTCACGGAATGCAGGCTTGAGCTCCGCGAGCTTTTCCAGCGTCGAGCCGGCGCGCGGACCGTCGTCCTTCACGACCTCCGTGCCGTCCGCAGCCTCGATCGGGACGATCTCGCGGTCGAAGAACCCCGACTCCTGTGACTGGACCGCAAGCTCCTGGGAGCGCTGGGCGTACTTGTCCATGTCCGAGCGGCTCACCTCCCACTTGTCCGCGACGTTCTCCGCGGTCAGGCCCATCGCGATGTACGCGTCGGGCTGACCGTTCTTGCCCTGGAGGTTCTCGTTCTGGTCCGCGACGCCCGCGGCCTCCTGACGCTCGTTGTAACGGCTGACGAACTCGACGCCGCCCGCGATGTAAGTGTCTCCTTCGCCGGCCCGCACGGCGTTCGCGGTCTGCCGGATCGCCTCCAGGCTCGAGGCGCAGTAGCGCGACACGGTCACGCCGTTGACGGTCTCGGGAAGCTTCTTGGAGAGCAGCACCATGATGCGGCCGATGTTGAAGGCCTGGAGGCCCTGCGGCAGCCCGCAACCTGTGATCACCTCCTCGACCGACTCGGGTGCCACCTCGGGATTGCGCTCCAGGAGCGAATCGAGCACGTAGGCGCCCGTCTCATCGGGGCGAAGGGCGGCCAGCGAGCCTTTGAAGGCGCGGCCGATCGGGGTTCGGATTGCGTCGACGATCACGGGTTCGGGCATGAAGTCTCCTGCTGTAGAGGGGTGCTGCACCGCACCTTACCGACTGCGGGATGCCGCACGGATGAAGGTCCTTTGCAGGAAGGACCGGCGCAATCGCTCGTCCCCGAGGCGGACCTCATCCTCGATCGGGACGCCCGGAAAGCGGTCCAGCACCCGAGCCGCGAACAGGCCCGGGCCGCCTTCGTGGTCGCGGATCGCGCAGGAAGGCGAGCGGCTCTTGAGGATGAAGCCGTCCACGGCGTCGAGCGAGTCGAGGAAGCGCTCCGCGAATGC
>Ga0114129_10005502_pt1 | contig 17908 bp, 22 predicted proteins | sample RhiMetdeltSRZDD1_FD_80071 | JGI IMG/M metagenome (GOLD analysis project Ga0114129, IMG submission 80071) | Populus rhizosphere microbial communities from Tennessee, USA - Rhizosphere MetaG P. deltoides SRZDD1 (version 2) (version 2) | ecosystem: Host-associated > Plants > Roots > Rhizosphere >...
CTTCTGCAGCATGTGCGGTCCGCACTTCTGCTCGATGAAGATCACGCAAGATGTGCGCGACTACGCCGCCAAAAAACAGTTGGACGAGCAACAGGCCATTCAGATTGGGATGAAGGAAAAGGCGGAAGAGTTTCGAAAGACCGGTTCGGAAATTTATCGTTAGCAGGGAAGACAAACGGGTCCTCAAAACGGCCTCCAAAGAAGTTGGGGGCTATTTTCATCCTCCGCCGAAGGAGTGATCAACATGGGAAGGCCAAAGCCAGCTCCATTAAGAGAACGCGACGTCACTCGCCAGATTGCGCGCGAGTACTACAAAGAATTCGATCAGCTCATCGAAAGCGACGTAATCATCGTCGGCGCCGGGCCGTCCGGCCTGATTTGCGCGCATGATTTGGCGAACATGGGTTTCCACACCGTCGTCGTCGAACAGAGCCTCGCGCTCGGCGGCGGATTCTGGCACGGTGGGTACCTCATGAACAAGGCGACGATCTGCGCACCGGCCCACAAGATCCTCGAAGAGATCGGCGTCCCTTGCAAGAAAGTCAAAGACTGCGAGGGCATGTACATCGTGGATCCGCCCCATGCGACCGGCGCGCTCGTCGCGGCGGCCTATCGAGGTGGAGCCAAGGTCATGAATCTGACGCGTGTCGTGGATCTGGTTCTCCGCCAAGATGGCTTGTTGGAAGGGGTCGTGGTGAACAACACGACGGCCGAAATGGCCGGGCACGATATCATCCACGTCGATCCGATTGCGCTGGAGAGTAAAGTCGTCGTCGATGCGACCGGACACGACGCGGTCGTCGTCAATCTTCTGCACAAGCGCAACCTCTATAGGGCGGTGCCCGGAAACGGCGCGATGTGGGTTTCGCGCTCCGAGGCAGACGTGATGGATCATACCGGCGAGGTCTACCCCAATTGTTTCGTCATCGGTTTGGCCGTCGCCGCGGTGCATGGTACCCCACGCATGGGCCCGGCCTTCGGCTCTATGTTACTATCAGGACGATACGGGGCTGAGTTGATCAAAAAGAAGCTCAAGAACGAATAACCAATCTCTCCTGCGGCTTTTCAAAAAGGCCTTCAGCAAGGCCGCAGGGAGTGAAATCGATGAGGCGTACTTTCTTTCGTACGTCGAATTGATTGAACGACCGAGAACGAAGCTGGAGGCTTTTTTCAAAAGCCGCACATGGATGTGCAAGATTTTTTGATACAAGGCGAAGGCAGTGAAGAGGACAAGCGCGAGGCGTGGTGTCTCTTCCAACAAGCCTATGAGCGTCAAATGAAGGGTGAATTGGAAGAAGCGGTCTCGCTGTACAGGCAATCGATCGCGGCCCATCCCACCGCTGAAGCGCACACCTTCCTGGGTTGGACCTATAGTTTCATGGGCCGGCTCAACGACGCCATTGAGGAATGCCAGCGCGCCATCGCTCGGGACCCGGACTTCGGCAACCCCTACAATGACATCGGAGCCTACTTGATTGAAAAAGGCGAATTCGACGAGGCGATCCCCTGGTTTCAGAAGGCCATGCAAGCCAAGCGATATGAGAGTCCGGCCTTCCCTCATTTGAACCTCGGACGAGTGTACGAAAAGAAGGGAAACTGGACCGACGCCATCGAATCCTACAAGCAGGCCTTGGCCCTCAATCCGGACTATGTGCTCGCCAAGAGATCATTAGGCCGGTTGATCAGCATGCTGAACTGAACTGGTCTGTTTGGTTGACCTCCTCCTGGTATCCCGTTGAACCTATGGCGACTGATTCATACCAGACGAACAAGACAGGCCAGATGGACCGAAAGACCATTCTGGTCGCCGTCACCGACATCTTTTTCTACACCAAAGTTCGCGACGCGCTGCGAGGCAACTATCACCTCGATCGGGCCCGCTTTCAGCCGGACGTCTTGGAGAAGACCTCCCTGACCGTCCCTTCAGCCGTCATCCTCAACATGAACGATGACGTCATCAACGCCTTTCAGGTCCTCGAGATCTTGAAAGGTGACGAACGATTGAAGGCTGTGCCCGTCCTAGCCTTTGCGAACCACGAAGAAGTCGATACCTGGAATCGGGCCAAGAGACTGGGTGTGACGAAGATCGTTTCTCGAAATGAGTTTTCGTCGAGAACCTTGGAGTTGGTGGAAGAAATCCTGACGGGCGCGAGGCAAGGGGCTAAGGGTTGAAGGTTGAAGAGATATGAAGCACTCGCGGTTGCACGACCATCACTTTCGGCTGGGCGCCACCTTGGAAGAAATATCCGGATGGAACATGCCGGCCCGCTACGGAGATTCGGCGGCGGAACATCGCGCCGTGCGTGAGGCTGTGGGGCTGGCCGATCTGTCACACCGCGGAAAGGTGCGGGTAACCGGAGATGATCGGGTCAAGTGGCTTCAAAGCGTCATCAGCAACGACATTCTACCCCTGCAACCGGGGCAAGGCTTGTACTCGAGCTTCCTGACGCATAAAGGCAAGATGCTGACGTATTTTCGAGTCTATATGCAGACGGACGCAGTCATGCTGGAAGACGTAGGCGAGATAGGGGACGCAACCTATGCCGCGCTCCGGAAATTTCTGCTCTATGGCACCAAGGCCAAGATGGAGAACTGCGCTGAAAGTTGGGGACTGCTGCTGGTCAGCGGGCCGAAGGCGGCCATGACGGTGAAGACGGCGTTCGGAGCCGATGTGGCGGATCTCAAACCGGTGAACTTCATCCCGGCGACGATCGGAGGACAATCCGCATTGGTGATACGTGCGGAAGAAACCGGCGAGACGGATTTCGAGGTGTTGCTGCCGGCCGATGGCTTGGTTCCCGCCTGGGAACGACTGATGGAGGCCGGAGCCACGTTCGGCATCAAACCGGTCGGCGGTCGGGCCCTCGACGCCCTCCGCATGGAGGCCGGCATTCCGAAGGCGGGTCAGGATTTGAACGAGGACATCGTTCCGCCTGAAGCCAACCTGGAAGACAAAGCTTTCAGTCTGAGCAAAGGATGCTATCCCGGGCAAGAAGTCGTAGCGCGAATGGATACTTACGGCACCGTGAGACGGAAGCTGGTCGGGTTGCTCTTGAAAGAAGGATCGGTCCCGCCCAAAGGAGCGAAGCTGTACAGTGGAGATCGTGAAGTCGGATGGATCAGCAGCGCGACGCCTTCGCCGCAACTGCATGCCGTGATTGCGTTCGGGTTCCCGCTCAGAGACTTTTCCGCGCCCGAGACACCGCTGACAGTGGATGCCGGCGGAACGCGCCTCGCCGCAACCGTTAAGGCGCTCCCCTTTTACTCACGGTCGTGACTCGTACGTGCACGTCGTTGCTCCTCTGACGAAGAGAGGCTTGTGCGCGCACGAGTCCGGTTTACCTTTCCGGGTTCCTCGCAGCCGATACCGCCCTTGCAAAGGCCAGGAGGCTCGCCCGTTCTTCGTCGTCCAACGCCAACAGCAGATGCGCTTCCTCGCCGTGCATGAGGCGAAGGCTTAAGAACGGTTCCTCTCGGCGCTTCTCCTTGTTGTCCCACATCGCATCGATCACTTGGACCTTCTCCAGCTGACCGACCGACACCACGTCGTAGCGGAAGTACGAGTCGCCGATGACGATGTCGAAAAGCACGTTGCCGGCCGTCAGCAACAGCACGTTGAAACGGCCTTGATCCTCGTAGCCTTCCGGCAGGAATTTATTGACGTGACAAAGCGCCACCTTGCGATCTGCCAGCGCCCCGCGGATCTTGTCCTTGAGCGCCGGATAATCGATTTGCAGCGCCTTCTCATCGGGGCTCGTCGCCGCCACGGCCACCGCTTGCGTCTTCTCGAAAATTTCCTCTGCCGACATCAATCCTGCCATGATCCTTCTCCTCTAGGCACGCCGTTGAAACTGACCGCACCTCCTCGCCTCTTCGCTTGCTGCGGCCTTGCTGGACAGCCTGTTTGAACAGCCTGCAGTTATTGTTTGATCAGGTGCGTCTAGGTCCATTGCCACTGTGTTGCCGCGCCCGAACCGCGCGAGCAACTCCAATGAGCCCAAGACCGGCCCATGCAAATTCCAAAAGAATGAACCCTGCCCGCTCGTCGACGACTGCGACCAATCCCAAGAGGAGCGAGCCGACAATGTTCAAGGTCAGATACCCGGCATGCAGCTCTCGCCAGATTCCTCCCTGGTTGAGTCCATACGCCGTTAACACCATGAGCGCCCCTACCACGGACACGACCTGCAGCAGCATCGAACCTGACGACTCCTTGTGCGAGGAATGATTAACGTAACTGGGCGGCTACCGATAAAGCAAGAGGTACGGCTCCGAGACAAGCGGCTATTGCGCCTGCAGGCGATGAGAAAAGTGCGTCTTCCCGCTGTCGTCGATAAAGGACACTTCAAACGTCTTCGGCGTCACACGAACCAAGCCAAAATTATGATAGCCCCCTTCGTTCGCGAGGGTGGTCGGGTGTAATTGGGGACTAGGAGGAGTCATGCGTCCGGGCCTTGCGGACAGGGGCCCCGCGATGAACTCATAGAAGTCCGGCTTGCCGTCACCGTTAGGATCGTAACTGTTCGCTTGCACATAATGCACGTCGCACGCCAGAAATACGACGTTCTTCATCTTGTGGGCAAGAATCGCATCGACAATGACCTGCCGCTCACGTTCAAATCCGGTTCCTGAAATTTCTCCAGCCCAACCATCGAATCCCGGGCTGATAATGTTGCCTCCCTTGGGGATCGACAAGGGCACGCTCGTCGCCACCGCTTTCCATGTGGCGGTCGATGTACGAAGACCATCCAGCAGCCATTTCAACTGGGCCTCCCCCAACATCGTCTTGGCTGGACCATCCGGATCCGAATTGCGACTTCGATATTGCCTGGTATCGAGAATGAACAACTCAAACTCTGCTCCATAACGAACGGTGCGGTATAACCGATGCGGATCTCCGGAAAAGGTTTGAATCGGCCAATATTCCCGCAACGCCTGCCGTCCCGCCGTCATTTGGCCTTCGAATGGTCCCGAAAAATTGTCCTTCACTTCGTGGTCGTCCCAGATCACATAGACCGGCACCTGTGCAAGCAGCCTCCGCAAAGCTGCGGCGCCTCGCTGGTAGCGATGTTTCGCTCGATATTCAGGCAAAGCTTTGGCGACAAATTCGGCACCCGGGTCATTGGGCGGCGATGGGCAGACCCAATCACTGTATATGATATCGCCAAGAAAGAGAAAAAAGTCCGGACGCTGAGCCGCGATAACATCGAAAATGGGATAGCCGGCGGCTCCCTGCCGGCATCGCTCCTGCCCTCCCAAATCTCCGCTCCACGCAAAGGTCAATGGCACCGAACGCGTCGGCTCCGGCAGAGTTGTAAATTCGCCGGTTGCGCCCCGTGAGCCCGCCGATAACATGGAAGCCCGATCCGGTTGATCGACCAGAATATGAAAACGATAACGAGTCGCGGACGTCAGCCCTTCGAGAGGGATCGACAGCGTGAAGTCGGTATAGGGACCCGTGACGAATACCGGCGTGCGCGAGACGGGTGCTGTCATTGATGCCATCGCTGTCATTTTCTCCCACGCCTCGACCGAAGCCCATTCGACTTGCACCGCCTTGAGCCCTTCGGTCCGCAGCCAGAGCAAGGCTGACCGGCTGGTCACATCCCCGACGGCGATGCCATAGGGCAACAACGCCTCTCTCGTGGCCGTCGTCTCGGCAAAAGGGCTGTCCGGCGGCAAATCCTCACGAGAGGCGGACGTGCAACTTACCGCAAGCAGGAAGATGATGAGGAGAAACGGAAGAACCCGGAGAAGCATCGTAGCAGTGACTTACCGGAACGAGTGAGGTCCGTCAAGACGATCTTGGATCGCCTGTTGAAAACTGCGCCTGGGTGCCGCATACTATTGCGGTCAAGGAGTCGTCATGAATGATCTCAGCTGCATGATTCAGGGTTGTCCGGGTAAGGTCTATGCCCCAGCCGGCACACAGAACGTGTGCAAAGAACACTTCCTGAGTTATCTGACGTGGCGCCGCCGCAAAGGCCCGCAGATGTTCACGACCTACGCCGGGATGTCCATGGAGCAACGCGATCCCATCGCTGCCGAATGGGCCAAGACCATCCGCGTCGAAGAAGTGCCGACCACTTCCAGCGAAAAATCCTAACTGGCATTTGCAGCCTGTGGCCAACAAGACGAGATAAAACGGTCCGCGTGTGTGCTTCAACTGCGCGCATTGAGAGCATCGCTCGCAATTTTCCCCTAGTTAGATTGATCCTGCGGTCGCTTCGACGACTTAACGGCGCGCTTTTATTCCCTCTCATATCACACAATTTAGTCATGGGACTTTCCGCTCGGGAAGGCCCTGTTGACCAAACCGAACACGTAGGTGCCATACCAGATCGTCGGAAACCAGGCTGCTGCTGCAAACGTCCAGGTCACATTCTCCATACCACTGGCAACCCATGCCAGGCAGGCGAATAGGATCGTGAGCACTAAATGGGGAAGAATCGCCCAGAGCGATCGCCGATTCGGTGTAAAATGATAGGCAACAATCAAGGCGCCAACGAGCGCTAGCAGGACATAGCAATTAGACAACTTCCGGTCCGAAGCCTGCCAGTAGGCTGCCCCGAACACGACAGCGATGGCTGCGTCCATCATGGTGTCCCGCCAGTTCCCCTGCGGCAGCTGGTCCGAGCCTAAATCGCTTTGCAGATAGAAGAAGTCGATGCAGTAGAGAATGGTGATGGAAATTTCGATGGCTTGGAGCGGGCTCCAGCCTTGTGTAATGTGGAGCACGTCGTAGAGCATCGAGCCGAGTACCGCTGGATAGAGCTGTGTGTACGTGAAGCGGTGCCAGGCTGAAAGTTCCTTGAGCCGCACAGGCGAAACCACCTCCTTGACGCTTGTTTGCGTTTTGCTAGAGCGCCATAGCCCGAGCAACAAGAAGCGGGCCCGAGCCTCACCCCATGACTGTACTTCCATGGTGATGAATCATCAGCCACTCATCTCCGATGCGTTCGAAGAGATTCGTGGCAAGCACGCGCGCCTGCTGCGATTCGTCGGATTGCTGGCTGGTGATGTTCTCGACGCAAATGACCCAGGCCATGTCGCCCGCAACCTGCACCATCACCTCGGTGAGCTCGAACTTCATCGAGAAGGTGTTGTTGAAAATGAGCACCCAGGAGTCGCGCACGGAAGGCCAATCGGAGCGAAGGGTCCAGCCGGGATGGATGCAGGTGACATATTCGAGATGCGCCCAGACTTCGTCCATCTTGGCGATGTCCAACGATTCGAAGGCGTCGTAAAATCGCTGGTTGGCTTTGGTCACTTCTTCGATTCGCTGTTCGATCACCGGCACCCCCGTGAGCCAGGGGCGCTATCATACTGGAATCCACTAGGTGGAGCGAGTCCTTTAGAGGAACGATGCGAGGCCAGGGGTCATGTGACGGATCACGTGTCATCACAGCTTGGCAGTCTGGCGGTGAACGACCCATACTCCTCCCAGTATGAGCGCGATGCCGATCATTTCCACAATCCCGACAGATTCTCCTAAGATCAGACCCGACAGAACCACCGCGGCGACGGGGGTCAGATTGCCGAGGACCGATGCCCGTGAAGGGCCGATGCCTTTCACACCGAACAGCCAGGCTTGCTGGGCAACGGCAGTCGCGAACAGGACCAGATAACCCAGCGCGAACCAGTCGGCGAGGCTCACCGACGCGATCCCCGCTGTCACCATCTTCCGATCCGTCCAGAGCAGCGGAATCTGAAGGGCGGTCGCCACCAGGAGCGTGGTCCAATTGACGGTCAACGCCGACATCCGCTCCATGATCGCGCGGCTGCCGATGCTGTATAGCGCCCAACTCACGACGCCGAAGAACACCAGCAGCCCGCCCAGCAAGGGCTGCTCGCCCGCCGCGTGAAATCCGGCGACCGACACGAGACCCACGCCCGCAAAGGACAGCAGGCTAGCCATCCATACGGCACCGAGAGGAACATCTCGGATCAGGAGGGCAGAGAGCAGCGCCGTCACGACAGGCAACGATCCAATGATCACGCCTGCCACGGCGCCGCTCACGTACTTCAAGCCGATCAGAATGAGTAAATGATTGCCGAGTACGCCGAGGCCAAGCAGACCGAGCGTACGAAGGTCGGAGGTGGTGGTAGCACGCAGCGTCCCTTTCTGCCACCACCAAGTCGTCAACAAAATGGCCAGGCCGCCGATGTCCCGGAGCACGGAAGCCTCGACGGCGGAGAACCCGCTCAATGCCAACTTCTGCGCGACGATCGATCCGCCCCAGAGCACGGCGGCGGTAATAACGGCTCCATAGGCAAAGCCGTCACGGCTCACGTCTTTTCCTCACCACCAAAACTCCGTCTCGAATCGTCACGAGCACAGCCGACACCTGTGGATCGGCGGCGACAACTCGATTCACTTCCTGAATGACGGCGGTTCTCTCGTCCGGCGGCGGCTGCTTGAGCACGTCTCCATCCCACAGCACGTTGTCGATGAGGATCACACCGAGAGGCGAGATCAAGTCGAGGGCGCGCCGGTAATAGTGCACGTAGTTGGTCTTGTCGGCGTCGATGAAAATCAGATCGAATGGACCGGAAAGTTCTCTCATGGTCTCCAGCGCCGGTCCCATGCGAATCGAGATTTTCGTGCCCTGCGCCGAACGGGCGAAGTACTGGCGAGCCAGGGCCGCAGATTCGTCGTCCACCTCGCAGGTTGTCACGGTCCCATCGGGTGGAATTGCCTCTGCAAAGCACAGCGCGCTGTACCCGGTGAACATGCCGATCTCCAAGACGTCTTTCGCCTGGACGAGTTGAGCCATCATCTTGAGAAAGGCTCCTTCGAGCGGACCCACCATCATCTGGGGATATTCCATTTTCCGCTCGGTTTCTTCCCTCAATGACCGGCAGATGGACGACTCGCGCATGGAATGGGACTCGGCGTACTCTTCGATCTCGGGAGGAACGATGGTTTTCATGCCACGTCCTTGTGAAATTTGAAAATCATGCACTCGATGCGTACACTGGATTGGGAGCGCGGTGGTCAGGCTGGGCGAGCATAACACGGCTCCTTGAAATGGAGATAGGCCTCGGTGAAAACACTGAAGACTCTGGAAGGGCTCACCGTCCAACTGCGGGAGATTCAACTCATCAACAGCGCCGCCTCCGTTCTGTCGTGGGATCAGGAAACCTATATGCCGGCCGGCGGGGGCATCGCCCGCGCTGAGCAAATCGCCGCTCTGCAGGGAATCGCCCATCAAAAACTGGTGTCAGCCGATACGGAACGGCTTCTGGGCGGCTCCCTCGATCTTGCGACCGGCGAACCCCTCGATCAGGACGGCGAGCTGTGGGATGAACCGGCCCAGTCACTGCTCAGAGAAGTGTGGCGCGACTACAGCCGCGCGAAGAAGCTGCCGTCCGACTTCGTCATCACGCTGAGCCGGGAATGCTCACTCGCGCAACAAGTCTGGGCCGAGGCCAAGGAAAAGAACACCTTCACGAGTTTTCTTCCAAACCTTCGCACCGTGCTGGCCCTCAAGCGGGAAGAAGCGCAGTACCTGGGATACGTCGACTCTCCCTACGACGCCTTGCTGGACGTCTACGAACCTGGATCCACGATTGCGGGATTGAGCCCCCTCTTCGCACAACTAAAGGCTCGACTCCTTCCATTGCTGAAAAAAATTCAGGATAGCCCAGTGCAAATCGACGACAGCATGTTGTTCCATTCCTACGACACGGCACGGCAGTTGGAATTCGGCCGTCTCGTCCTCATCAGGATGGGTTACGATTTTGAACGGGGGCGCCTTGATCTTTCCGCCCATCCCTTTACGACGTCGTTTCACCCGACCGACGTGCGCGTCACCACCCGTGTGCACGAGCACGATCTGGCCTCCTGCTTGTTCAGCTGCATTCATGAAGGCGGGCATGGTTTGTATGACCAGGGCCTCGATCCGGCTCACTATGGCACGCCGCTCGGCGATTCAGTCTCGCTGGGCATCCATGAGAGCCAATCACGCCTGTGGGAGAATTGCGTGGGCCGTTCTCTGGCGTTCTGGCGCTTTTTCTATCCCGTCCTCCAACAGACCTTTCATCATCAATTGCGTTCCATTGACATCGAACATTTCTATGCCGCGATCAATCGCGTGAAGCCCTCCCTGGTTCGGGTGGAAGCTGATGAACTGACCTACAATCTCCACATCATGCTGCGATTTGAAATTGAGCAAGACTTGATCGAAGGACGCACCAAAGCGGAGGAACTCCCAGGCATCTGGAATGAGAAAATGAAGGAATATTTGGGCATCCTGCCGCCGACCGATGCCGAGGGGGTGCTGCAAGACGTCCATTGGTCGTTCGGAGCATTCGGCTACTTCCCCACCTATACATTGGGCAACCTCTATGCTGTCCAGTTCTACGATCAAGCCAGACTGGAAATCCCTCATCTCGAAGATGAGATTGCTGCGGGGCAGTTACTGGTATTGAAGGGCTGGCTGGCGCAGAAGATCCATCGATGGGGCCGCATGTTCACGCCCGACCGCTTGACCCAGCGGGTCACCGGCGTCAGCTTAAGCCCGGAGCCGTTTCTACGGTATATCGAGCGCAAATACGGCGAATTGTACAAGCTCTAGGCGGGCCGCCCCCAGGCTTACGCCCGTTCCACTCTTACACCCCGACGGTCGGAATTCGGCACTGTTTTTTAATACCCCATTGCCTGATAGAGTTTCGTCAGCATCGCTGGCGCGAGCGTAAACTCGCTTGGAACCTCAATGCGCGACGGCACCAGCAGCGTTGTGTGAAAGACGATGTCGCGGATGGGAATTTTGAATTCCGGATCTTGCGGTGTGCTCAGCTCCACCGATTCGACGGAGTTGGTAATCGCGCCGCTATCGTGAGGACCATAGGTGGCAACGACGGCCTTCACGAGATCCACGATCTTCTCGTTCGTGTCCACCCCTGCGATGCTTTGTTCCAGCATGGGGATGATTTCATCCCGAGCCTGATCGGAAAGACTGAAGTTTTCCACCCGCCCTTTTCGACGAAGCGAGGTAAGGTCGTTGTCGAGATCCTTACTGAAGGCTCCATACGCAAATCGAAAGAATTCAAAATGAAATCCCTTGAATCCTTTGCCGAACATCTGCAGTTCGCATAGGAAACAGAGTTGCTGAAGCTTCACATCACTCAATAGACCATGGGGTTCTGCGCACTGCAACAGATACAGGAGCAGCGCCCTATCCACCGTAATCTGATGAGGCTTGCGCATGGATATGCCCTTCTTGGGAGGCGTGACTATAGAGAGTGCAATTGGACCCCGTCAATGCGCCCCCTTGACCGGCCACAGTGTTTCGTCTTTAATGATTTCCGTTGGAGGGTTTCCGCCATGGCAGCGGGCAAGTATGCGAAGGAAATGGATACACTTAAGGATCACCTGGCCAAACACCAGTTGAAATTCACCCGTCAAAGAGAACTCATTCTCAGCGCCTTTCTCAGGCAAGAGCACATCACGGCCGAAGCGATGTATCATCAACTGGCCAAGACCGACCCGCACCTTGGATTGGCCACCATCTACCGAACGCTCAATCTCTTTTGCGACGCCGGATTGGCGCAGGCCCGCCACTTTGGATCTCAAACGCAATACGACAACATTTCGCACAAGGGCCATCACGATCACCTCATTTGCACGGGTTGTGGAAAAATCATCGAATTTGAGAACTGCGACATCGAGCGTCTGCAGGAAGAAGTTGCCGCTCGGAACGGATTCACCATTCAAACCCACCGCCTTGAACTGTACGGGCTCTGTTCCCGCTGCCGCCATTGACGGATCCACGCTTTTTTAGTATCATTTTGAGACGGCTTATCAATTTCAATTAAAGGGCGCGCTCTTATCATAATGATGATCTCAGCCGGTCATTCGACCCTTCTCCTCTGGGGCCCCATCCGTCTCTGTGCTTTTCTTCTTACCATCGCCGTCGGATTTCCAATGGTTTCCGTGCAGGCCGCCGACCAACTCATTGTCTACTCCGGCCGGGCCGAACGGTTGATCAAGCCAGTGCTCGACGATTTTACGGCGAAGACAGGAATTCGGATCGATCTCCTCTCTTCCGGCACGACGGAGTTAGTCAACCGGCTCAAGGCCGAAGGCGATCGAACCGCCGCCGACGTGCTGATCACGAACGATGCAGGAAGTCTTGAATTGGCCAGGGCCGCCGGCCTTCTCCGGCCGTTGAACATGCGCGAAGTCGAGCGGGCTATTCCCTCTCAGTTTCGAGCTCCAGACAACGCCTGGATTGGCTTGTCGGGACGGTTCTGGATCATCGTGTACAACAAGACGCTGGTGAAGCCGGAGGAATTGAAATCGTTGCTCGACTTGGCCGACCCCAAGTGGAAGGACAAAATCGCGATTCCCAATTCAGGCAGCGAGTATTTGCAGGCTGGCGTGTCCGTGATACGCGCGTCTCATGGAGACGCCACAACCAAACAATTTCTCCAAGGTTTGAAGGAAAATGCCGGAAGTCAGGTCTATCAGAAAAGTTCTCAGATCGTGGAGGCCGTGGCGAAAGGTCAAATCGCGCTCGGTATCGTGAATCACTACTACGTCTATCGTCATCTTGCAGTGCAGCCGACGGCGCCCATCGCCGTCTTCATGCCCGATCAACAGCAGGGCGGCATGGGCGCGATCATGAATGTGGCGGGAATCGGCATCGTGAAGCCGACGAAGCACCTGGAGAGCGCCAAGCTGCTCGTGGAATTCATGGTCGCCCAAGCCGGGCAGAAACTTTTCGCCGATCTCGATAAAGAATACCCGCTCCATCCCGATGTCAAAGCTGATCCGGCGTTGGTTGAGCGCAAGAGCTTCCGCGCGGCGCAAGTGCCTCTGACCATGCTCGCCGAACTCCGTGAGCCGACCCTCACATTGATCGAACAAGTGGGGCTCCGGTAATAGGATGTTGAAAATGCCTGCCAACTTCGTTCTCGCGTCGCCCAAAGGTTCAACGTACCGATTTAACTGGAGGCAAAATGCCTATCCGCTCGCATGTGATTGAAGCGAGCGGTTCAAGCGAAGCTTGGTATGTACCGCCTCACCTCCCTGCTCGCTGCGGCCTTGTTGGACAGGCTTTTTGAACATCCCATGATCCTCACGAGATTCTTGTGACCACCCTTCGCCAGCAACTCACGTCGCCCCTCCAGCTCCTCGTGTTGGCCAGTGCCGGCGTCATTCTCATGCCGTTGGGTTATGTGACCTCGCAAGCTTTACTGGCGGACTCTGCCGTCTGGAACCGCCTGTGGGCGACCAGGATCCCTGAATTGGTTTCCAATACGGTCTGGCTCGCCGCCGCCGTGGCATTCCTCACCCTCATTCTCGGTGTCTCGACCGCTTGGCTGATGACCCGCATGGAATTTCCCGGCCGCCGGCTGTGGGAAGGGGCGCTGGTGTTGCCTCTGGCCATGCCGACCTATGTCCTCGCATACGTCTATTCCTATCTGCTCGGATTCGGCGGGCCGGTCGAACATCTCTGGCAACTGATCGCCGGGCCACAAGGCAGAGTCTTCTCCCCACACAGCTTCCTCGGCGCGACGTTGGTCATGACGCTCGACACGTTTCCTTTTGTCTATCTGTTGAGCCGCAGCGCGCTCCTGAGCATGAACGTCTCGTTTGAAGAAGTCTCGCGGGCCAGCGGCATCTCCCGTGTGGCCACGCTCTGGCGGGTGACGTTACCGCTGATGCGCCCGTCGATCGCCGCAGGGCTGGCGCTTGTCATTCTGTATGTCGTGTCGGATTTCGGGGCCGTGTCGCTGCTTCGCTATCAGACGTTGACCTATGCCGTGTTCCAGCAGATGACCGGAAGATCGGACTACACCGCGGCCAGCATTCTCAGCCTGCTGCTGGTCGGCCTCGCGCTCTTATTTTTGGTGACTGAACGTTGGTTCCGCCATCGCAGCCGGTTTTATCAAACCACGGGGCGATATCGGCTTGCCCAGCGACATCGCTTTGGATGGTTCGGAACCGCTCTTGCGACGGGCTATTTTGCCCTCATTATTGGAGCCGCCTTCGGCCTTCCGACTTACCTCTTGATCACCTGGAGTTTCTCTCCTGAGGCTCAGACTACTCTGGATAGCCGATTTTACAGCTTTTTCTGGAATAGCGCGTTTCTCGCTGCATGCGCCGCCACGGGCGGAGTGCTTATCGGATTACCCTTGGCTTACCTCGCGAGTCGCCGCCCGACTTGGCTGAACCTCGGTTGTCTACAGGCAGCCTACGCCGGCTACGTGCTTCCGGGACCGGTCGCGGCTCTCGCAGTGCTCGTGCTGTGTCTGAAATTGGCTCCCTTCGCCTATGGCACGGTACTGGTGCTCATCGCGGCCTATGTCATCCACTTTCTACCTGCCGGCCTGCAATCGTTAGAGCCGGCATTGCAGCATGTCACGCCGAATCTGGAAGAGGTGAGCCGCACCTTGGGTCTCAGCGTGCGGCAGACCTGGCAGCGCGTGACGTTACCGTTGGTCCGCAACGGTTTCGTGGTCGCCTGGGTCCTGATCTTTCTTCAAACGATGAAGGAATTGCCTGCGACACTCCTGTTGAGGCCGGTCGGGTTTGATACGCTGGCCATACGCGTGTGGATGGAGGCAAGTGAAGAGTATTACCAATTGGCGGCGCCTTCTGCGTTGCTGATCGTGTTGCTCGGTCTTCCCGCCTCGATGTTGTTGGTCTCTAAAGATTGGCGCGCGGCGTAAGGAGAGCGCATGATGGTATGAAGTCACATCTACCCGGCAACAGCCGCATTGGAGAAATGGTCCAAGCGGATCTCTACAGTCCCGCCTCATCTGTCTTGGAACTGAGAACCGTTTCGTGCGCCTACGATGCTGGACCACCCGCCATACAAGATATCTCGTTCGGAGCACGGGAGGGAGAAATTCTGTGCCTGTTGGGGCCTTCCGGATGCGGCAAGACGACAATCCTACGCGCCATTGCCGGGTTCGAGCCGGTTCGATCGGGGCAGATTTTTCTGTCGGGCCAGCTGGTGTCTTCTCCTGATCGGATGATGCCCACCGAGGAGCGGCGTGTCGGAATGGTGTTTCAAGAATATGCGCTCTTTCCCCACTTGTGCGTTCACGACAATATCGCGTTCGGTCTGCGCCATCTCAGTCGAAGCGACCGAAAGGCTCGCGTGCAGGATATGCTCCGGCTGACAGGGCTGGAAGGATTCGAGCGACGCTATCCCCACGAATTGTCCGGAGGCCAGCAGCAACGGGTTGCCCTCGCCAGGGCCCTAGTGCAGAATCCGGTCGTCCTTCTCCTGGACGAGCCGTTCAGCAATTTGGATCCCGATATGGCAAGCCGCATGCGCCAAGAGCTGCATGATCTGCTGCGGCGGATGAAAACGACTACTATTCTCGTGACTCATGACCATGACGAAGCCTTTGCCATGGCGGACCGCATTGCCGTCCTTAATCAGGGCCGGCTCGAACAGTTCGACACGCCGGAGACGATTTACCATATGCCGGCAACACCGTTCGTCGCCGACTTCGTGGGCCAAGCCGATTTTATTCCCGGCACCGTTTCGAACGGCATGGTGCACACGGAGCTCGGAGAGTTTCCGAATACGCTTGAATGCAAAGAAGGAGACAGTGTCGTCGTCATGATCAGGCCGGACGATATTCATCTGGTTCCGACGAGAAGTGCCTCGTCGCGAGTGCTCTCCCGTCAGTTCAGAGGTTCTGAAAATCTCTACGCCGTCCGCCTCCCCTCAGGCCAAGTCGTTCACAGCAGTCAGGGCTCCACCAGTGTGTATCAGGAAGGCACGGCCGTGGAGCTCCGTGTGCTCGCCTCTCATACCGTGCTGTTTAAGCAACCGACCTGATTCCGGCCTGCGTCATCCCGCACGTTGACAGCCGTTTTCCCGTTCTGGCAGATTGAACCCACATCCTATTGCTGGAGTCCGATCGCGAAGGCAAGGAGCGATTGATGGATGCGTTAAAGAACGCCGTCGACTATGGGGTTATCGGCCTGCTGCTGGCATTGAGTGTGTGGTCTGTCGCCGTCGCCATCGAACGGTGGCTGTTCTATCGCCGCATTGATGTGACGAAGTTCACATCGCTTCAAACGTTGGAAATCGCATTGACCAGGCGGTTGGTCGTGATCGGCACCGTTGCGGCCAACGCTCCCTATATCGGCCTCCTGGGCACCGTTCTGGGAATCATGCTGACGTTCCATACCATGGGCACATCCGGCACCATGGCCGTCAATACGATCATGATCGGACTGAGTTTGGCGCTCAAAGCAACGGCGGTCGGCCTGCTCGTGGCCATTCCCTGCGTCGTCATGAACAACATCCTGCGCCGGAAGGTCTCAGAAGTCGTCGCCCACTACAAGATGCTGCATGGAGCGTGAAATCGACCAGATCAACGTGATTCCGCTGGTGGACGTGATGCTGGTGTTGCTCGTGATCGTCCTCACCACCGCGACGTTCATCAGCGCCGGACAAATCCCAGTGAACCTCGCGAAAGCGAAAGAAGTCGGGGACCGGAAGGATGTCCCGATCGTGATCACTTTGACCGCCGACGGGAAACTCTTCGTGAACGACCGTCCCGTGGAGGAAGGGGAGCTGCCAACCGCGCTGGCAACTCGATCCCACGACTCGGCCGTCGTCGTGCGAGCCGACAAGGTCACCCTGCTGGAACGCTTTGTGTCCGTCGTCGATGAAGTCCGCGGGCTCGGTTTTCAGCAGGTGAGCCTGGAGGTGATCAGACTGTGAGGGTCTGTCCGAGCGAATCTGTGCGCTGTTCATCGTACAGATTCGCCCATACCAGACTCCGATGAGAGTCGCACACGGCCTCGCAAGCCGGAGGAGAGGTGTACACGCCCTTCCGCATCGATGATGATGGCCTCAACGCCTTCGAGATGCTCGACTAATTCCATGCCTCGCCCCGGTCCCATGACAAAGATCCCTGTGTCCAAACCATCGGCCCAGATGCCGTCCTTGGCGATGATCGTAACACTCTGACATTCCCGAGCCGGTAGAAGGGTCCGAGGGTCCAGTATATGGTGATACCGTACGCCGTCGCGCTCGAAGAACCGTTCATAATCTCCTGCAGTGGAGATGGCTTCGTTTTGCAATTCAATCACCGCAATGACGGCCCCTTCGCGCCGCGGGTGTTGGATACCGACCGGAAACTTGGCTCCGTCGGGCAAGCGGCCGAAGGTCTTGATGTCCCCCGACAATGCGACGACGCCGGCCGTTGCTCCCGCCGCTTGCATCGCTTCGATGGCTCGATCGGCTGCATAGCCCTTTCCGATTCCTCCGACGTCAATTTTCATCCCGCGCTTCGCCAAGGCAAGAGTGCCTTCCTTCTCGTTCAAGCGAATGTCTCGCACGTCAAGCAGCTCCATGAGCCTTTCGAGTTGTTCTCGGCTCGGTATCTGCTGTCGGTCAAGGACACCCCAGGCTTCGACAGCGGGCCCGATGGCGATATTGAACCCTCCATCGGTCAGGTCAGCGATTTCAATCGATCGTCTTACTAACTCCAGCGTCTCTCCGCTGACCTGTACTGCCTCCAGTCCTGCCGCAGCATTCACTCGAGACAGTTCGCTCGTTGGAATCCATGTACTCAATAGTTCCTCAAGACGATGTATCTCTGAAAACCCTGCCGTGGAGGCGCTCATTGCGGCCTCTTCCGTCGGCGCAACCGTGGTCATGGATACCAGCGTGCCCATGTGCAACTGGGTCCGCTTCAACAGGACCGGATGGGTATCAACGTACAAAATGTTTGTGCAAGCTGTTGTGAAGACCAGTGCCCAGATAAACAGAGCGATCCTCATAGGAAGAAAACCGATGGTATGAACGTCACCACCAATGGCGGCGGAAATAGCGCGGGTAACGCGGATAGGGCATGACTTCAAAGAGTCGCACTTGCACGTCTGAGGGCTCAGGCAACACTGTAGCGACGGCCCCATTGTCCA
>Ga0114129_10005503_pt1 | contig 17907 bp, 17 predicted proteins | sample RhiMetdeltSRZDD1_FD_80071 | JGI IMG/M metagenome (GOLD analysis project Ga0114129, IMG submission 80071) | Populus rhizosphere microbial communities from Tennessee, USA - Rhizosphere MetaG P. deltoides SRZDD1 (version 2) (version 2) | ecosystem: Host-associated > Plants > Roots > Rhizosphere >...
CCCGTTTTTGAAAGAGTACCGCTTTCGAGCCGAATCCAGGCAACGATTAAGAATGTTGAGTCCCAGCTCCAGGCGAATTCCCCGGTCCTTCCGATACTTTCGGTGTTGATCATGCTGCTGGCGATCAAACAAGGCGCCCCGCTTGACTCAAGCGGCCTGGGGTATCGATACGACCCTGCAAAATTCCCGGTGGCGGCCGTCGATTGGCTTGAAAAGAATCCCCAATCTGGGAAGATGTTCAATCACTTTATCTGGGGTGGCTATCTTCTGTACCGGGAATGGCCTGAACAAACCGTATTCATCGACGGACAAACTGACTTTTATGGCGAAGCCCTAACGCTCGAGTATGTTCAGGTGGAAACCTTGCACGAGAACTGGCAGAATGTGCTGGCAAAATATGATGTGGATTGGGCCATCATCAAATCGGATGAAGTGCAGCTGGCGAAAGCCCTCCAAAATGACCTGGGGTGGAAGGTGTTGTATCAAGACAACACTGCGGTGATCTTGAGAAAACCCTGAATCAAACATCATTAACCCCCAACTTAAAGAATTAGCCACGGGTTGGACGGATGAGTGCCCTGCAAAAACCTTTTTCACCACAAAGGAAACGAAGTACACGAAGGAATTCTTCCGGGTTGGCTTGAAAAGCTCCCATTCTTGTGCTCTTGATATTTAAGAATCTTTGCACTCTTTGCATGCTTCGCGGTGCAAAGACCTTTTGCAGTAGAGTCATCCGTGCAATCCGTGGCTAAGCGTTCGAAAAACTAATTTTGGGGCGAGTCATATCTCATTTTCTTCCCAGTTCGAGCTTACCTGATCACAGCATCGAGCATGATCGCGACGAAAATAAATACCAGATAGGTACTGGACCATCGATACATGCGCCAGGCCAGTTTGTTCCCGCCGTGTTTCCATACATCCCAGGCAGCGTAGAGCAGGGCTCCACCCAAAGTCAGGGAGGAGACGAGGTAAATGGTTCCTGCCAGATTCAGAATGGGGAGAAGCAGCGTAATAGCCACGAGCTCGATCGTATAAATCAGGATTTGCTTCCGGGTCTCCAGTTCGCCGCGAACGACGGGCAGCATGGGCACGCCGGCGCGCTCATAGTCATTTCTGCGAACAATTGCCAGAGCCCAAAAATGGGGCGGCGTCCACATGAAGATAATGGCAAAAAGAATCCAGGCAGTCCAATCCAGGTTGCCGGTCGCGGCGGCATATCCAACCAGGGGAGGGATCGCCCCTGCCCCACCGCCAATGACGATATTCTGCACGGTAGCCTTCTTGAGCCACAAACTGTAAAAGACAACATAATAGATGATCCCTGCCAGCGAAAGCACAGCCGCCAGTCCGTTCACAAAACAGGCCAGCAGGTAATAACTGATCAGCGTCAGGCCCAGGCCGAACGCCAGCCCCTCAGCATTCGTTAACCGGCCATCGGCTAACGGACGCTTGGCGGTGCGCTGCATATTTTTGTCGAGCTCGCGGTCGATGTACTGGTTCAGGGCACTCGAACCGCCGGCAGCCAGCGCCCCGCCGAACAGCGTCAACATGGTCAGGGAAAAGGACGGCCAGGCTCGCATCCCAATCACGAGTCCGCCATAGGTGGTAATCAATAACAGGCCGACGATCAGTGGTTTGGTCAAAGCGAAGAAATCTTTCAGACGCTGACGTCCATTCAGAATGGCCGGCTGCACCTCTTCGTGAATTACCACGCCTGAGACATACACCAGCAAAATCAAGGAAGTCCAGAGGGCGAAGGTCGTGAGTGTGTGCAAAATCATGAGGTGCTCGGAAAAGGATTGGAGCATCTGCCTAGCACCGACCACGGCCTGACCAAAGAACATCACGGTCAGGATCGTCGTCAACGGCAAGATAATCTCATTCGAGCGCTGCTCCCGCCACGCCTTCCGGAACACGACCAGCATCAAGATGGACGCGACACCCACCAGGGACATATGCGCGAGCTTCAGCCAACCCAGCGGGGCGGAAGGAACGCAGAACGGCCAGCCCACACAGAGCGCCCAGGCCGATGTCAACGTGACAAAGCGTCCGGCCACGGTGAGGGCCAGAACCGCGAAAAACAACATCAGAACATAGCGAGCAAAGGAAGAACGAAGTGAGTATTTCATGCCTGTCGAGATTCCTGCTTCCGAACGAAGAATGGATAACCGATCGATAATACCGATGCAAAAATAAACCACTGCATAGCATACCCAAAATGTGGGCCTTCTGTCAATTCAATTTCAGGCTGAAAAGGAATAGGCGGCTGCTCATCGGCAGGATCGGGTTGTTCCTGAATATAGACTGCCAGGATCGGATACGGCAGCTGCAACGCGATCTTCTCGACATCCGCATTGTTCCAGACCTCGAGCCCCGATCCGTCCGCAGGCACCGGGTCTTCGATTCCGCCGAAAGCGGGTTTGCCCTGCCCCAACCGAATCTGGCCCGTAACCTGTACCTCACCCGAGGCATCGTACTGACGCCAGTCCGCGGCCGCCGAATTGCCGTCAGCGGGAATCCAGCCTCGATCCACCAGAACAGCCGTCCCGTCCGAACGAAGCGGAGTCATGAGATGATATCCATACCGGCCCACGTAGTACTGATTCCGGATCGCGACCTGGTTTGCGAAATCATATTCTCCAGAGTATTGAACCGTTCGCCACTCCATCTGAGTAAGATCAGTATCGGCCCCTTCGTGATTCAAATCCAGCACAGGCTGCCCACGCGCCAAGTCGACTTGCGCATTAAAGGCGCGCCGCTGCTCGAGTCGATCCAACTGCCAGATGCCTAATCGAATCATGACCGCAACGGCCGCGATGACAAGCACAGTGGCAAGCCACCACTGGCGCGAAAACAGCTTAAGCAGGAACATTTGCTTTTTTCTTCGCCGGGACAACAAAACTATACAGGGCAAACAATATGCCAAGTGGGATACCTGCATACAACACCCCGTAGATCCGCGTACCCCACGTCAGCGCCTGGCGCACGTCCAAACCAAAATAATTGCCCGGCTGGAAGGAGCATTCGAATTCCATATTCTGTTCTTCGCTCAACTCCAGCTGCGCCGTCGAATTGGCAGGAATCCATAACTGGCCGAGCTTATGGTCCACCTGGTCTTCGTTCTTCACGACGAGCGTGTCACCCACCACAAAAATCATGCCCTGCGGAATGGAGGGCGGCTGCTCGCCGCGTGCCACCTGTTCAGCCGTTCCATTCGGGATGGTGAGGACGATTTCCTTTGGATGGCGGGCCGTCTCATGCATAAAATAAAAAGAGACTTCACTGATCACCGCGCCAATAGCAATGCCCAGCAGCATGGAAACGAGAATCCGCTTAATCATCGTTCACGTCATCCTTCACAGAAACCGTTACGGTTTTTTCGCCCGTTTGTTTGAACACAAGCGTAATATCAAACGTCTCGCCAGCTTTGAGCTGGCGAGTCAGACCGACCAGCATGATGTGTAATCCACCCGGCGAAAACTCCACGGCTTCTCCGGCGGGAAGAACAACTTCATCCTGATGATGCATCGACATATGATCGCCATCCATCGCTGATTCGTGCAGCTCCACCACAGAGGCAATATCGGTTCGGCCAGAAAGCAGCACATCGTCCTGCGACGTGCCATTTTCAATTACAAAATACACAGCCCCATTGGCGCCTTCAGCTGCAGGTCGCGCCCATGGATTCTTGATATCCAGAATTCCGGTGGTGATTCGCGCGGGACCGCAGGCTGCCAGCCACATCGCTGCGATTAGCACGAGAAAGACAATTTTCTTCATCGCTCCCCTTAATTTTTCAGCACGATTTTCAGATCATGCACAATGTCTGCGACCGGTGTGTCGAAACTGAAAGAAACCCGCAGATTGCCCTGCCGGTCAATCAGACTCACCCTGGCCGTGTGGTTGACAATATAGCCCGCGGCCGACTGTTCATCGGCAATTTCACGATAGACCCCATATTCCGTCCAGATCTTTTCCAGGCTGGTTTCCGGGCCGCTGAGTCCGATGAATGCCGGGTTGAACTGATCCACGTATTCCTGCACGCGTTCCGGAGTATCGCGTTCCGGGTCCACTGTCACAAATACGACCCTGACCTGCTGCGCGTCCTGTTCGTTGAACTCTGAAAGCGCCTGTCTTAGTTCCGCCAGGGTCGTTGGACAGACATCCGGGCAGGAGGTGTATCCAAAGAAAAGCAGGACAACGTCACCCTGCATCTCGCTCAGCCGAAACTTGCTTCCGTCCGAGCGGGTTAGCTCGATCTCCGAAGCGACGGGGTATGGTTCGGCGAAAGTGGTCCCTCGAAAATTGGCAGGCTTCGCAAAGACAAACACAGCCACCCCAACCAGGAGCAGTAGAACGAAGGAGCCAAGTCCGATCAGAAGTGTTTTACGATCCATTCTTTCCTTTTTACGGGTGTATTCTCTCTCAGGCCTGTAGAGAAATTTCCTTGCAAGAAGCTTTTTCAAGGAGAGTCTGCGCCGGGGACGGTGCAGAGAGCAATCTTGCGCTTCCTAAACCGTGCCCAATCATACACCCGAAAATCGGGGCGACCTGTTTGCAGGTCGCCCCGATTTTCAATTTCTTATTCAACTCTTACCAACTATTTAAAAATTGTCCCCACCAGATAGAGCGCCGGGTAGAAGAAAATCCAGACCACGTCCACGAAGTGCCAGTACACCGCGGCAGCCTCCACCGGATATTGCTTTTCGTCGTAGAGACCCCGCTTGGCATTCTTCATGATAATCAGAAGGAGGACTAATCCGCTCAGGACGTGGAAGGCATGCATGCCGGTCATCATGAAGAACGCCGATCCCGCCGCTCCGGATGAGGGCTTCAATGGCTCCACCCCTTCCGCCTCACCAAAAAAGTGAAGGATCGGCTCAGCAATGGCAGGCACGGTACGCCATTCAATAAGGACCACGCCCAGCAGGAACCCCAGGCCCAGGATGAGCGTGATCATCGTATTCCTGAGAAAACCCTCCCGGTCGCCGTTGTGAAGCTGCGTTTCACCACGATTCATGAAGAACGACGAGATCAGCAGCACAGCCGTAACAGTCAAACCAAGAGTTTGATTCAAGGGCGGATGCGCAAGACCGAGCAGGTTGATCCGCATCACCATCAGACCGCCAAACACAAAAGAATCTGAAACAAGGAATAGCCAAAGGCCGATGCGATTCGTTCCAGCTTTGTATTCGTAGGAATTTTCCTCGCCCTCATGTTCAGCATTGAGTTTGTAGATGTGCATGTAGTAATACAGGACCAGGGCGGCCTTGACCAGGGCTATGGCGACGAGAAGCACAGTCGAATTGAAGGTCAACGCGATGCCAAATTCGATCAGGGTGAGTACAGCCAGATATACAAAGATGAAAACACCTTGACCCAGCATCGCAGATTTGTCTTGTTTATGTTCCATGAAAGCTTTTCCTCACCTCTTAGTGGTGTGTCTGAGTTTCAACGACGTGGTGCTTGTCACGCTTTCCATTGGCGGAGAACTCAACAAATTTCGAACCTTCCAAACCGTAATCATAAGGTTCACCAACAACTTCGAACGGCACTTCGTAGTTATGAGCAGGCATCGGTGATGGGACCTGCCATTCCGGCGAACGTGAATTCCACAGATTACCGGTCGCCAACTCACCTTTCTTCATGCTGACGAAGAAATTGACAAAGAAGATCGCGACCGAGATTCCGATCAGGAATCCCGCAATCGTCAAAACCAAATGCACGTTATCAAATCCCTGCGTCGGGTCGTAGTCGGCAATGCGTCGACGCATGCCGCGCAAACCGATGTACATCATTCCTAACGTCAGGACGAGGAACGAGGGCGTCATCATCCAGAAGTGAACCTTCCCCCAGAATTCATTCATACGGCGCCCCACGGCCTTGGGATACCAATAATAGATGGCCGCGAAGAACGGAAAGACGAAGCCACCAAAGATCGTGTCATGGAAGTGGCCCACCACCCAATAGGTATCGTGCAGATGCAGATCCAGGGCCACCATCGCGTTCGGGGGACCCGTGATCCCTCCGAGCAAAAACACAACGATCGCGCCCAACACGAAGAGCATCGGTGTTGGCGTCTCGATCTTGCCGCCCCAGATTGTAGCGACCCACGAGAAAAACTTTACACCGGTCGGCACCGCCACGAGCATCGTGCTGTACATGAATGGCACACGCAGATATTCATTCATGCCAGAGGTGAACATGTGATGGGCCCACACGGTAAAACCAACCAGCGCAATACCCAGCGAAGACATGGCAATCCAGCGATATCCGAACAAAGGCTTTCGGACGAATACCGGCAGCAGTTCAGAAATCACGCCCAAACCCGGCAGCACGAATACATACACAGCCGGGTGTGAGTAGAACCAGAACAGGTGCTGGAAGAGGACCGGGTTGCCGCCTTTGGTCGGGTCAAAGAAGCCCATTCCGAACAAGCGTTGGAACATGACCAACTGGAAGGAAAGGCCAATCAGCTGCGTCGCCGTGAGCGCAATAATGGATGTTGCAATGCCAGCCCACACAAAGATCGGCATACGCATGGCAGTCATGCCCTTGGCGCGCAGCCGCAGCACCGTCGCGATCACATTCAGGGAACCTAAAATGGACGACCAACCGGCAGTGAATACACCCAGGAAGAACATTTGCATGCCCATCGGCGCGCGAGAGGAAAGCGGCGGATACCCGGTCCAGCCGGTATCAAATCCGCCGAGAACCAGAGCCATCAGCAAGAGCACCGAAGCCGGGACCGCCACCCAGTACGCAAAGGCATTCAAGCGGGGGAAAGCCATGTCCTGGGCGCCCACGAGCAAAGGCACCACATAGTTGATGATGCCCGAAACGCCCAGCAGAATGGAGATGATCATGATGATCCCATGCAGCGACATGAGCGTGTTGTACATCTGCGGGCCAGTTTGATTGAAGACGTTGAACTTCGTCGGATCCGGATTCAAAAACTGAAAACCGGAATGCGCCAGCTCCGTGCGAAAGATCAAGGCGAATGTACCGCCGATGGAGATCAACGCCAGGGCCGTCACGGTGTATTGAATACCGATTACTTTGTGATCGAGGGAAACCCCAAAATATTTTTCCCAGCCGGGTTTATCTTCGTGATGCTCAGGCGTATCCAGCCCACGCACCCATTGCATCCAGTCATCCATCACACCCACGCCGAAAATGAAGGAAATTACTCCGCACAGTGCACCAAATACCCACGCAGGTTCGCTGAACAAAAATGGACCAAATAAAACCAATCCCTTGAACTGACTGGGGTTCAAGGCTACGAGGAGCCAACGGATCAAGGTAATGAATAACGCGCCCGCGAAGGTGCCCATTACCTGCCACACGAGGCCCCGGGTAATGCCATGATACCCATACAAACCAAAAAAGAAAGCGGATACAGCAAAAAGCAGGGTAAATGCCGAGGGTACCGAACCGGCCAACTTGATACCGCCGTTGATGGTCCAATCCAGACCCAGGCCAATGCTATAGCCCACGGCTCCGGCTAACGCCAACAGCAACAAGCCACTTCCAACCGTTTTCGTCTTTAACATAATTGATCCTCCGCCAGTTACTTTAGCGTTTTGATATACGCGACGATATCTGCAATTTCTTCATCCGTAAATGGAAAGACCGGCATGGTGGGCGGAAAGCCTTTGACAATTTTGGCCTTCGGGGTCTTGATGGATTCAATCAAATAGGATTCGTCAGCGACGACGGTCGTGCCATCTTCCAATTCAACCTCAGATTGATACAGTCCACGCCAGGTGGGTCCGATTCCCGCCGCACCGGTGATCGAATGACAGGCTCCGCAGACATTGTTTTGAACCAGCAGCTGCCCATGCCCTTCCGGGGTTTGACTGGCCGTCTCAAACTCTTTGATTCGTTCGGCAACCCAGGCGGCAAATGCAGTATCATCCACGACCACCACCGGCTGCTCCATTTTGTAATGGCCCGTGCCGCACAACTCTGCACAACGGACTTTGTAATGGCCTGCCAGGATTGGAGTGATGCGCAGTTCAGTCACTCGGCCCGGCACCAGATCCTGCTTGACGCGAAACTCCGGCACCCAAAAGGAGTGAATCACGTCCGAAGATTCCATTTTTAGATCAATGGCCTTGTTCACGGGAACATACATCTCATTCGTGGTAAACCCATAGTCCGGATAATTAAACGTCCAACCCCATTGAAAGGCATTCACTTTCACTACCATGGCGCCTGCACTCGGGCGGATCGTGTTCGCCAGATTTCCCGCACCCAAAACCGAGAACACCACAACGGCAATCAAGGGAATGATACTCCAGGCAATCTCCAGCCGCGTGTTTCCTTCAATATGCTGAGCATCCGTCGTGTCACCTTGCTGGCGGCGAAACACCACGAGGCTGTAAGCTATCGGCACCGCGATCAAGGCAAAAAGAAAGGACATGGCGACTTCCTGCAGTTTCCACATCCCGTCGATTTCGTCTGCCTGAAGGCTGGCCTCAACAGGCATCAGATGTGCGGCGTTCAGCCCCAGAATCAAAAGCGCGGTCACGGCAACAATGAGAATTCCCACGATGACAAAATGTCGCATACGGTGTTTCTCCTGAAACAGAATCAGTTAGGGAATCAACCCCAGCCTACAGACAACCGCCAAATTTTACCAAACTTTCGTTCATTTGTCACAAATTTCACATAATGAAAAGAACTCACGCAAAGCCAGGGTCCGTTTGTTTTCAAACAGCTGCACCCAACGTAGCCAGCACCTCAGCACTGTGTTCTGCCGGGCGCACACTCTCGAACACCTTGATTATGGTGCCGTTCTCATCAATAAGAAAGGTCGTCCGCAATACCCCATCGTAGGACTTGCCCACAAATTTTTTCGGCCCCCAAACACCGTAGAGATCACAAACTTTATGCCCTTCGTCCACCAGCAGCGGGAAGGGGATTTGAAACTTCTTCTTGAACTTCACATGCGATTCCACCGAATCGGGGCTGACACCCAAAATGACCACTCCTGCCTTCTCGTAGGCAGAATAATCATCGCGAAAATTACAGGCTTCCTTCGTGCAACCGGGCGTGTCATCCTCCGGATAAAAATAGAGCAGCACCTTTCTGCCTCGATAGTCAGAAAGCTTTCGTTTCACATTTGTATCGTCCAGCATTTCGAACTCAGGCGCGGGGATTCCAGCAGATATTGGCATGTCTTTTCTTCCTCGAATTTTCATCCATTATACTCTCGTAATTTAATAGGAGATAACTTTTTGGTACCTGAATAATTTCTTCACTCTAAAGTTCGGATGAACGACACAACCTGCCAGATTTGCTCATCGGTTAAGATGCCTTTCCAGGCGACCATGGCCGTGCCGGTCTTTCCATTGTGAATGCGCCAGAATAAATAATCATCCTCGACCGTGGATTGCAACTCCACCAGATTCTTCGGCGGAGGAACCAGGCTACCTCCTGCGATACCATCACCTAACCCCGATTCCCCATGACAGGATTCACAATAGGTCTTATATATATCTGCCCCCGGTTGGGCCGCCTCTACCCCATAAGGATTCGTCTGCCCGGCAAACGCTGCAGGGACGGTGGCAAGCGGTTCGGGTGTCGGTGTCGTTCCGACTCCACAAGCAGTCAGGGCAACTGTCAAGAAGACCCATGGAATGAACCAGCGTATTTTCATGTTGAACCTCCCAATAATTGTAACAATAGATTGAAGAATCAAAAATGCGCCTCTGAATATCAGAGGCACATTTTGTCTGCTGGGCAGGCACTATACCAACATTTTGGCAGACTTGAAGACAGCTTCCAGCACATCGATCGTAGCTGGCTTGATAATCAGATTCGTTGCGCCTAACTTCTTGACCTTGGCCCGCGTCTCCGGCTGATCATCTGAGGTGATCACAAAGACCGGCACGGGAATCAAGCGGGGTTCGCGCCGCAAATAGGAGAGGATGGCTGTCCCATCCAAACCTGGCATATTGATATCGAGACAAACAAACTGAGGTGTGAAACCTGTTCCAAGCAACGCCATGGCCGCACTTGAACTATAGACCACCCGCGCTCGAAAACCGAGCACAGCGATCATCTGATTTAAAGCATCGGCTGTTTGACGGTTGTCGTCAATGATCAAACCTTCTGTCATCTAATCCTCCAGCACGACCGTGCCCATCACGGACACGTCATAGCCTGTCAAGCGGGAAACGGCTTTTCGGAAGGCCGAATCAGCCAGAAGTCCGAAAAGAGGCGCAAGGAGATGATCATCCGCGAACTGTTTGGGAATCACCAGGTCGTAGCGTTCCTGAAATAACGGCACGAAATCCAAATCCAGCGCTTGTGCGGCGGCGGCGATACCAAGTCCGCAGTCAGCGCGACCCGACGCGATAGCAGCCGCAACGCCGAGATGAGTATACTCTTCCTGAAAATAGCCAGCAATGGACTCGGCGGAAATTGTCATCGATTTCAAATGATAGTCTAATAAAACTCTCGTACCGGCCCCGCGCTGACGGTTCACAAATTGAACATTTGGCCGGGTGAGGTCCTTCAGGCCCCTGATTCCTTTGGGATTGCCTTTGCGTACGATCAGTCCCTGCTGACGCCCGACCAGAGCAACAACTTTGACCGGCACACTCGGAAGATATTGGCGAATGGCCGAAATGTTGTACTGACCTGTTCCAGGGTCCAGCAAGTGTGAGCCGGCGAGATGCGCTTCGCCGCGCCGCAACGCGACCAGACCGCCCTGGGATCCAACATTGGCCGACACCAGGCGTCGCTCCCGTTCGGCCAGATCCTGCGCGATGAGATCCAATGTAAGATCATGGGAACCGATGGCGAAAATCGTATTCTCGATTTCAGATTTGCTTCGATATAAGCGAACTTGAATCTTCTCACCGGCTTCGACACCTTGTGTGCCGCTGGGAATCAATGCCAACCCATCCGCCTGGACAAGCGATGTGATCACACCTGCCCCTCGCGCGAGCGGCGCGGCCAACAGTTTTTCTCCGACCTGACCCACCACCACCCGGACAAAATCATCATCACCGGCTGGCGAAACCATTTTGCGCGTGAGGATCGCCTCTTCCGTTTGTAATTTATTCTGTCTCCGCCCAAGCCATTTCGCCATGAGCGGCTCGACGAAGATTTCTACTGTTAGTGCGGCAGAGACGGGATATCCGGGAACGCCAAGGATGGGAATTGGGAATTGGGAATCGGGATTCGTAGCCGATTTCCGATTCCCGGATCCCGATTCCCGCTGTAGCATTCCCAAAATCACCGGATGGCCGGGCCGCACGGCTACACCATGGACCAGCAACTGGCCCAGTCTCTCCACAACCTTCGCAGAGAAATCTTCTGCTCCAGCAGAGGAACCAGCGTTCAATAGAATCAGATCATGGCCACGCGCGGCTTCTTCGACGCGCTGACAGATCAAATCAAAGTCATCAGGGATAATCGGATACCGGGTCGGCTCGCCTCCCATCGCTTTTATCTGGGCCGCCAGGACCAGAGAGTTGTATTCGAGAATGTCTCCCGACTTGAGTTTGCTCCCGATAGGGACAAGCTCTGTGCCGGTCGGGAGAATTGCCACCCGGGGTTTGCGCGCAGCGTGGATTTCCGGATGGCCCGCCGCTGCGACCGCGCCTAAATCCACGGGCCGCAGGATATGACCGGCCGGCAAAACCAATTGGGTCGTAACGATATCCTCTCCGAGGGGACGTACATGACTCCAGGGCGCAACGGACGCACGCACGCGGATAGATTTCGGCGTACGAATATCCGATGTGATTTTTCCGCGCTCATCGAGCGATTCCACGTTTTCAATTGGGATGACCGCGTTGGCCCAATCCGGGAGCGGATCACCGGTATCCACATATTGCGCTTCCGCGCCGACGAGCAAAGTCATGGGGGCAGAGGGCATTGCTCCAACCGTGGAAAGCGCGCGGACCGCGAATCCATCCATCGCGGAGGCATGATAATGGGGAGAAGAAATTTTGGCCCAAATCGGTTCGGCCGTGACACGGCCGAGCGCGTTCTCATCGAGTGGAATCGTTTCCATCCCAAGCACGCGCCAAAGATTGGCTTCCTGTAAAGCTTGTTGTAATCGCGCTTGTGCCTGTGCGAGGGGAATATCGTGGAGATAAACGGACATAACCATTTAGGATTTACGATTGTTGATTTACGATTTACGATTGACGATTTTTCGACTAACGACTAACAACAGTTACCAGTTTCCAATTACCCAACCCCATCCATCGCGGCCCCGAGACGTTGCACAATTTCATCCACTTCCTCCTCGTTGATCGCCAACGGAGGGGAGAATGCCAGAGTATTCCCCACGGGCCGGGACCGCAGCCCACGTTCCTGGGCCGTTTTGAAAATGCGCATTGCCATGGCAGGGTCCGGGGCCCTGGTTTCTTTATTGGAAACAATCTCCACGCCACAGAGCAGACCGATTCCGCGCACATCGCCGACAAAGGGAAATTCTGTGAGCGTTTGCAATCCCTCCAGCAAGCGCTTGCCAAGTTCTTTCGCGCGTGTCGGATAATGATCATTTTCCATCAACTCGAGATTCTTCAAGCCCACTGCACACGCCATCGCATGACCGGAATATGTGTACCCGTGCATATAGGCTTCTGACTCTGCCGCAGACTCCATCGTCTCGCGGATTTCATCTGAGATTTGAATGCCGCCTAATGGAGCGTATCCGCTCGTGATGGCTTTCGCAAACGACAAGATGTCGGGCCGGACGCCCCAGTGCTTCAGCGCAAACCATTCACCGGTCCGCCCAAAACCGGTGATGACCTCATCCGCAATGAAAAGAACTTCGTGCCGGTTGCAAATTTCGCGCACCAGCGGAAAATAATCCGCAGGCGGGACGATCACGCCGCCGACTCCCATCACCGGTTCAGCGATGAACGCCGCGACGGTATCCGCACCTTCGCGCAGAATCGCCTCTTCCACGGCGCGCGCGGCGGCCTGGCCGACACTTTCGCCCGCTTTCAACTCTCCCTCAAAGCGATAGGGGTTCGGCGCAGCGACGTGAACGAATCCATCCACCGCGGGTCCGAACATCGTTTGATACTTTTCAAGGCCCGTGGCGAACGTCGCCGCGAGCGTTACGCCATGATAGGAACCCCGGCGCGCGATCACTTTGTACTTCGTGGGCTTACCTTTGCGCTTCCAGTAATAGCGTGCCGTCTTGAACGCCGAGTCATTCGACTCGGAGCCGCCCGAAGTGAAGAAGGTCGTGTTCAATCCTTCGTAGGCAAAGCCGGCCAATTTGTCCGCTAATTTGATGGATGGAATATTCGTCATGCCGGCGAAATTGGATGTAAACGCCATTTCCTTCATCTGGTCATAGGCGGCTTTGGCCAGCTCTTCGCGGCCGTAACCAGCATTGACGTTCCACAATCCGGCCATGCCATCCAGAATCTTTTGACCATCCGTCGTGTACAGCCATACCCCTTCGCCGCGCTCGATCACCAGCGGATTGGCGTGGGACTTCGGATGGTAGATGGGATGCAGTTGCCTCTTATCTTGCTCGATCCAGTTTGTTGTAGTTTGATTTGTCATATTCGCTCCGATTATTTTGCTACAAGCTGGTCGAGTAGGCCCGCATGCTCGTCGCGGGACGTATCGAGACCAGCTTGTAACCACAGTACTTTCTATAGTGGTGGTCTCGATACGGGTCTCACCCGTTTCTCCAGCAGTTCAACTGCTGGAGAACATGCTGCTCGACCACCGGGCGCGCTTTCTTACCCAATCACTTCCACATCATGCGGGCCGGACTCCTTCAACCCTGCGCCGGTCATCCGTACGAAAATTGCCTTTTGCTGAAATTCCTCCAGGGTATGCACACCACTGTAACTCATGCCTGATTGTAACCCTCCCACGAGCTGCATCAGCACTTCGCGCGCCTTGCCACGATATGGAACAGCAGCCTCCACACCCTCTGCGACATATTCTTCGAGCTCCTCCTGTGTCAGGTCATTGCCTTCGCGTTTGTTGCGCTCGATATTCGCTCCGAGCGAAGCCATCCCTCGGGAGGCCTTATAACGATGACCGCGCCGCGTCATCAACATGCCCGGGCTTTCATCTGTTCCGGCGAGCATGGATCCGATCATGACCGTCTGCGCGCCGGCCGCAATCGCTTTGGCCACATCGCCCGATTGTCGGATTCCGCCATCCGCGATGATCGGAATTCGAGCAGCCTCCGCTGCTTTGGCACACTCGATGATCGCGGTCAATTGCGGAACGCCCGAGCCTGCCACGACTCGCGTGATGCAAATCGACCCTGGCCCCACCCCCACTTTTACCGCATCCACCCCTGCGTCGATCAAACGCTTCGTGCCATCTGCGGTAGCCACGTTCCCGCCGATGATCTGCACGCTCGCATGATTATTGCGGATGTTTTCAATCATCTCGATTTCCAGGTGTGAATCGCCGTGCGCGATATCGACCACAATGCAGTCGGCCCCTGCATCCAAAGCAGCTTCCACGCGGCGCATTTCCTTGTCACGGACGCCCACCGCCGCGCCGACCACCAAACGGCCGCGTGAATCCTTGGTGGCCTTTGGGAACTGCGTGATCTTCATAATGTCCTTCAACGTCACGAGACCGGCGACGCGACCCTGCTCATCCACCAGAGGCAGCTTTTCGATACGACTTTCATGCAGCAACTTCTCGGCCTCCTTCAGGGAAATGGATGCGGAAGCTGTCACGACGCTTTTCTGCATCACATCACTGACCGGTTTGGCATCCTGTTCCTCGAACAACAAATCGCGGGTCGTGACGATACCTACCAATCGGTCGTCGCCGTTCACAATCAGAATGCCACCCGTGCCGGTTTCATCCATGAGCTTTTTGAGGTCACCCACGGTATGCGCGACCGTCATCGTGATGGGATTATCGACAATGAACGATTCGGCCTTTTTCACACGCCGTATCTGTCGCGCCTGCTCATCGATTGTCATAAAGCGATGAATAATTCCAATCCCGCCCTCGCGCGCCATGGTGATGGCCATATCATATTCTGTTACCACATCCATGTTGGCGGAGACAATCGGAATTTGCAGCGTGATCTGATTGGTCAGGCGCGTCTGGGTGGAAAGCGTGCGCCGTGAGTCTACAGCTGAATATTGGGGCACCAGCAAAACATCATCATATGTCAAAGCCACATCTTGTAGAATCTTCATAGGAACTCCTCTTCGCCAAAATCAAACCGCCCGAATTATAATGCTTGACGTTACATCTAACGGAGGTCCTATGACAGTCACGGCCGTGATCGGCTCACAATGGGGTGATGAGGGCAAAGGCAAGGTAGTAGATTATCTCGCTGAGCGCGTGGATTATGTGGCGCGATTCAACGGCGGCAATAATGCCGGGCATACGGTCATCAACGAGTTTGGGACGTTCAAGATTCATCTCGTGCCATCCGGTATTTTTGCGCGTAACGCGGTCGGGTTGATCGGCGGCGGCGTGGTGATCGACCCAAAGGTGCTTCTTGATGAAATCGATTTGTTGAATAAAGCCGGGGTGGGCCTTGACGGGCGCTTTTGGATCTCCCCACGCTCGCACGTGATCCTGCCATATCATAAAATCCTGGATAAATTGTACGAAGAAGCGAAAGGCGAAGGCGCGACCGGGACGACATTGCGCGGGATCGGTCCGGTATTTGCGGACAAGGTCAGTTACAACGGCATCCGTTGGTCTGATTTTGCGAGCGACGCGTTCGAGTCGCGCCTGAAAGTGCAGCTCGAATTGAAGAACAAAATCATCGTCGCTCTGGGTGGAGAACCGTTGAAGTATGAACCGGTGCGCGAGACCTATCGCTTATATTATGACCGCATAAAGCCATATCTGCGCGAGCTGTTTTCGCTGGTGCAGGACGGATTGAAAGCGAACAAGCATTTTCTGCTCGAGCAGGCGATGGGAACCTTTTTGGATACGGATTGGGGCACGTATCCGTTCGTGACGGCTTCGACGACGATTCCTTCGGCGGCGTCGGCAGGTCTTGGCATCCCGCCGCGTTATATCACGAATGTGGTGGGCGTCACCAAGGCATATACCACGCGGGTCGGCGCGGGGCCGTTACCCACGGAGATCAAGGATTATCGAAGTGCGGTGTTCGAACAATTCGGCGAAGTCGCCGCGACGACGGGTCGCATCCGCCGGGTTGGCTGGCTGGACCTGGAGATTGTAAGGACTGCAGTAGCCTTAAGTGGGGTCACTGAATTATGCGTCACAAAATTGGATGTACTGAGCGGCCTGGACGATCTGCAGGTTTGTGTTGGATATAAATTGAACGGAAAAGATGTCGGCTATATGGATGTCGATGCCTATGGATTGAACAACGTAGAACTTGTCTATCAAAAGGTCGAAGGCTGGCAGGAGGATATCAGCAAGGCAAAATCATTTGAAGAATTGCCCGTCAACGCGCAGAATTATGTGACGATGATCGAAGACGCGGTCGATGTCCCGGTGAAATGGATCGGTGTCGGTCCCGAGCGGGACGCGACGATACGGAGGTAAACAGGTATAATTTGTGACGAAAGCGAGGCTTCCATGCAACGCACCTATTACACAAAGGCAACCATCACTAAAAAAGGAACCATTTCTATCAAGGGTTTGCCTTTTAAGCCGGGGCAAACAGTGGAAGTAGTTGTGCGTAGGGGGAACAAGTCAGCACGCAAATATCCATTGCGCGGAAAACCCGTCATTTATCGTGAACCGTTTAAAGGTGTGGCGATCGATGATTGGGAAGCTATGGAATGATTATCCTTGATACCCATATTTGGGTGTGGTGGGTGCATGGAAATGAGCAACTCACGCAGAAGCAATCTAAGGCAATTCAAGACAACGAAGATGATGTGATCGGTGTCAGCGCGATTTCCTGTTGGGAGGTTGCAAAACTCGTTGAAGTAGGGCGACTAGGACTATCAACACCTGTCGAAAAATGGATTGAACAGGCAATGGGGTATCCCGGGATTCGATTGCTGGATCTATCTCCTGAAATTTCTATTGAATCGACACGCTTGCCCGGTGAATTTCATCGCGACCCTGCCGACCAAATCATTGTGGCAACCGCAAGGATTTACAACTGTCCCCTTTTAACAGCGGACGGGCGAATTATCGAATATCCATATGTAAAAACAATCTATTGATCTGTAATTGGATTGGCCTGGCTCCAAGCAAGCTGCAGCCATAGAAGATAAAGGAGGACAAGGTGAACGAGAATCTAATGACCGAATTGGAGATTCAAACGCAGAATTTCAAAGAACTGATCACAGCGTATTGCCGCCTGGAGAGTGTCGCGGCCCAAAACCGCATGATGACTGAAACCGCGAATTGGGTTGAAAACCTTCTCAAAGAAACCGGTTTCGAAACCCGTCAACTCCCGGTGGACGGCGCGCCGAATTACGTGTACGCAACCCTCAAGGGTAAAGGCGATTTCACACTGTTGCTGTACAACCACTACGATGTTCAACCCGAAGCGCCGGTTGAGTTATGGAACAGCCCGCCGTTTGAAGTCACCGAACGCGAAGGGCGACTCGTGGCGCGCGGAATCTGCGATAACAAGGCTGAGCTGATCTCGCGCATCTGCGCGATCCGCGCGATTCAAGCGGCTCAAGGCGAGTTTCCGATCAACATCAAATGGATCATCGAAGGCGAAGAGGAGATCGGCAGTGTGCACTTCGATGCAATGACCCGACAATACGGCGATCTGTTGAAAGCCGACGGCACGTTATGGGAAGGCGGCGGTTTCAATGAAAAAGGCCAGGCCGCCATTGCCGTGGGCTTCCGTGGAATGTTGTACGTCGAGTACAGTGTGGAGGTCATGAAGGTCGATGCACATTCCGGCGGCGCACACGCGCTGCCCAGTGCGGCCTGGCGGTTGGTCAAGGCTTTATCGAGTTTGAAGGACGAAAA
>Ga0114129_10005504_pt1 | contig 17907 bp, 15 predicted proteins | sample RhiMetdeltSRZDD1_FD_80071 | JGI IMG/M metagenome (GOLD analysis project Ga0114129, IMG submission 80071) | Populus rhizosphere microbial communities from Tennessee, USA - Rhizosphere MetaG P. deltoides SRZDD1 (version 2) (version 2) | ecosystem: Host-associated > Plants > Roots > Rhizosphere >...
TAGTGCAGCACCGTGTCCCGGTCGAGCGCCTGGACGATCTTTCGGTCACCCAGGATCGGGCGGCCGAGCGGATGCTGAGGCCAGACCCGCTCGGCGAAGAGGTCGTGGATCACGTCGTCGGGCGTATCCTCCACCATCCCGAACTCCTGGAGGACGACCGTCTTCTCGCGCTCGATGTCCCCGCCGTCGAACCGGGGATGGAGGAGGATGTCGGTCAGGAGGTCGGTAGCGAGCGGCAGGTGCTCGTCGAGCACCGTCACGTAGAAGCAGGTGTGCTCCTTCGTGGTGAACGCATCCATCTGGCCGCCGACCGAGTCGACGGCACGGGCGATGTCCTCGGCCGACCGGGACTCGGTGCCCTTGAAGACGAGGTGCTCGATGAAGTGCGAGATCCCGACTCGGTCGGCGGGCTCGTGTCGGCTCCCGGTGTCCACCCAGACCCCCACCGCGACCGAGCGGACATGGGGGATCCACTCCGTGACGAGCCGGATCCCGTTGGGGAGGATCGTCTTCCGGTACTCACCTTCCACGCTCGCCGTGGGGTCGGTCACGCGAGCCCCGAGGAATGGCCGCCGTCAGTCCCGATACCGGTGCCCACCGCGCCCCCGATCTCCCCGATCTCCCCGGTCTCCACGGTCTCCACGGCCTCCCCCTACCGCCTCCGGCGCGTTCGCGTCGGGCTGGCCGGTCAAATGCTCCGCCCCAACTGCGGCGGCCTCGGGATCCTTCAGCGCCGCGCGCCGGGAGAGGCGGATCTTGCCGGATGGGTCGACCTCGATGACCTTGACGAGGACGAGGTCGCCCTCGCGCAGCACGTCCTCGACGCGCCGCGTCCGCTCCTCGGCAATCTGGGAGATGTGGAGCAACCCCTCGGTGCCCGGCATGATCTCGACAAAGGCGCCGAAGTCGACCACCTTCTTGACCTTGCCGAGGTGGATGCGGCCGACCTCGGCCTCCTTGCAGATCCCCTGGATGATGTCGATGGCCTGCTGGACCATGCGGGCATCGGCGCCGAAGAGGGTGACCTTTCCGTCGTCCTCGATGTCGACCTTGACGCCGGTCTGCTCCTGGATGCCCCGGACCACCTTGCCGCCCGGGCCGATGACCTCCCGGATCTTCTCGGGTCTGATCCGGATCGTCACGAAGCGCGGGGCGTGAGGCGGCAGCTCGGGCCGCGGCTCCGCGATCGCTTCGCGCATCCGTGACAGGACGAACAGCCGTGCCTCGCGCGCCTGCCGGAGCGCCGCTCCCATGATCTCGCGCGAGACGCCCGCGACCTTGATGTCCATCTGGAGCCCGGTGATGCCGTCTGCCGTGCCGGCGACCTTGAAGTCCATGTCACCGTAGTGATCCTCGGTGCCCATGATGTCGGTCAGGATCGCGTAGCGCTCGCCTTCCTTGATGAGGCCCATGGCGATGCCCGCGACCGGGGCCTTGATCGGCACACCGGCGTCCATCAGCGCGAGGGAGGCGCCGCACACCGTGGCCATCGACGACGAGCCGTTGGACTCGAGGATGTCCGAGACGATCCGGAGCGTGTACGGGAAGCTCTCCCGCGGGGGCAGCACGGGCAGCACCGAGCGCTCGGCGAGCGCCCCGTGGCCGATCTCCCGCCGTCCGGGACTGCCGAAGCGACGGATCTCCCCGACGCTGAACGACGGGAAGTTGTAGTGGAGCATGAACGGCTTGGTCGACTCGCCCTCCAGGGACTCGATCTTCTGCTCGTCCTGCTTGGTCCCGAGCGTGGCGGCGACCAGCGCCTGCGTCTCGCCGCGCGTGAAGAGCGCGGAGCCGTGGGTGCGGGGCAGGAACGACACTTCCGCGCTGATCGCCCGCGTCTCGGTGGACTTGCGACCGTCGACCCGAACACCCTCCTCCAGGACCATCCGCCGGACTTCCTGCTTCTCGAGCTTGTCGAGACACTCGCGGACCTTGGCCTTCCGAAGCCCGTCGGGATCGACCACCGCGATGACGTCCTGAGCCAGCCTCGTCAGCCCCTGGGCGCGCTGGGCCTTCTCCGGGATCCGAACCACGTCACGGATGCGGCCCCGAACTGCCTCGCGGACCTGCGCCTCGAGCGCGGGGTCCTGGTGGGCGGAGGCGTCGAATTCCCATCGCGGCTTGCCGGCCAGCTGGGCCAGCGCGCGCTGGATGCGGACGAGCCCCCGGCACTCGTCGTGCGCGAGCGCGATGGCCTCGACCAGAGTCTCCTCGGGCACCTCGCGGGCTCCCGCCTCGACCATCACCACCGAGTCCTCGGTCGCGGCCACGACCAGGTCGAGCGTGCTCCGCTCGAGGTCCGAGAAGGGTGGGTTCACGACCAGTCGTCCGTCGATGTACCCGATGCGCACCGCGCCGAAGGGACCCAGGAACGGAACCCCGGCCAGGCACACCGCCGCGGACGCCCCGTTCATCGCCAGGATCCCGGGGTCGTTCTCCTGGTCCGACGAGATCGCGAGGACGATCAGCTGGATCTCGTTACGGAAGCCCTTGGGGAAGAGCGGCCGGAGCGGGCGGTCGATGAGCCGGGAGGTCAGGATCTCCTTCTCGGCCGGACGTCCCTCGCGCTTGAAGAAGCCGCCGGGGATGCGCCCGCCAGCGTAGGCTCGCTCCCGGTAGTCGACGCTGAGGGGGAAGAAGTCCTGCCCCTCGACCGCGGACCTCGAGGCCACGACGGTCGCGAGGACCACCGTGTCGCCGTAACGCACAAGGACCGACCCGTCCGCCTGCTTCGCCACACGGCCGGTCTCGAGGGTGAGCTTCCGACCGCCGATCTCGATCTGGGTGGAATGAGGTACCGCCATGTCTTTACCATCCTCTCGTGCCGGACACGGCGGGCTACACGGTCGAGCCCACCCCACCGGCCACTGCCCGGAAGGTCACGTTCCCCCCGGGTCCTACGAGACTGCCCCCGGCGTCGCCGGGGTCTACCGCCGAAGCCCGAGCTTCTCGAGAATCTGGCGGTAACGCTCGATTTCTGTGCGCCTCAGGTATTCGAGGAGCCCACGGCGCTGGCCGATCAGGCGCAGCAAGCCGCGGCGGGAGTGGTGGTCCTTGACGTGGGACTTGAAGTGCTCGGTCAGCCCGTTGATCCTCTCCGTGAGGAGCGCGATCTGTACCTCGGGGGACCCGGTGTCACCTTCGTGACGCCCGTACCCATCGATCAGCGCCTTCTTCCGGTCGGCAGGCACGGACATGGCTGAGATCCTCCTCCGGGGAGCCCGGCCCCCCAATCGCCGCCCCTGGTGCAGGCCGTGACTGCACCGGTGGGACGGTTCACGACACCACGCTAAGGCACTCCAATTTCAACCCGAGCATCGTATCACGCGGGGTTTCCGCCCGCAACTAACGCGCCCTCGACACGACCCCAATCGTCGCGCGAGAGGCGTTGCCGCGACGTCCAGACCGGCGCCGCTCAGGAGGGCGCCCCCAGCAGGCGCCGAGCGGTCGCGACGTCCGCCGCGATCTGGGCCCGCAGCGCCTCGAGCGAGTCGAATCGCCGCTCGGCACGGATCCGGTGGAGGAAGGCGAGTGTCAGTCGACGCCCGTAGAGGTCCGGGGCCGCATCGAGGAGATGCGCCTCCACGAGACGCGTCGCGCCGTCCACGGTGGGCCGCACTCCCACGTTGACCACGGCCGGGGCGAACTTCCCGTCCCACGAGGCCCGGGCCGTGTACACCCCGTCCGCGAGCAGGAGTCCGGGGGGCCCGGTCAGGTTGGCCGTCGGGAACCCGAGGGCGCGCCCGCGGGCCGCGCCCCGCGTCACCACGCCCGCGAGCGTGTAGGGGCGCCCCAGAAGGCTCGCCGCGCGCCCGACGTCTCCGTCGCGGAGAGCCTCGCGGATCGATGTCGACGACACGGCGACGCCGTCCACGCGGAGCGGTGCCACGACGTGGACGAGCACCCCGGCCGGCTCGGCCAAGCGTTTGAGGAGCTCCGGCGTGCCGCGCGCCCCCCGTCCGAATGCGTGGTTGAAGCCGACCACGATCTCCCGCGCCCCGAGCAGCCCGAGCAGGACGTCCTGGACGTAGGTCTCGGCCTCGACCTGCGAGAACTCGGCCGTGAAGGGGATGACCAGGCAGACCTCCGGCCCGAGCTCCCCGATGCGCTCGAGCCGCTCCTCGAGGGACAGCAGCTCGGGCGGCGCCTCCGACGGCCGGAGGACCGCGAGAGGGTTCGGATCGAACGTCACGGCGACCGGGCGGACGCCCAGCATGCGCGCCCGTCCGACTGCCATGCGGATCACGGCCTGGTGGCCCAGGTGGATACCGTCAAACGTCCCCTGGGCCACCACGCTGGGTGGCGCGTCAGGACGATACTGGTCGAGGCCGCGAACGATCTGCATGGACGAGACGCAAGGGGCGGAGCCCTTCAGCCGATAGCTCGCCGATCCCGAGAAAGCTCGCGCCGGCGTACACGCGGCACGGGATCGTCGCCGCCGGCGCATCGGCGGCGACGCACTCAGACAGCGGAACGACCTGGCCATGGGCCAGCCGGCGGCCGGCTTCCGGTGACAGGCGGACCGCCCGCAGGTGAGCAACGGCGCGATCGGCAGGAAGGACGCCGGCGGCCAGCACCGCGGCGTCGCCCCGCTGGATCACCGTCCACGGGACGGCGTCCTCGAGCCGGAGGGGTCCGACGCGCGTGCGCGCGAGCGCCTCGAGGTGGCCCCCGCACCCGAGCGCCTCGCCGACGTCCGCCGCCAGGCTGCGAACGTACGTACCCGACCCACACTCCACGCGCACGCGAAGGCGGGGCGGGGCGCACTCGATCAACTCGAAGGCGTGGACGCGCACGCGGCGGGGCGCTCGCTCGACCGCGATCCCGGCCCGCGCGAGCTCGTGGAGACGCCGCCCGCCCGCGTGGAGCGCGGAGTACATGGGCGGCACCTGCTCGATCTCACCCACGAACCTCTCCAGCACGGCGCGGACGTCGTCGGCCGCGAGGGGCGGGACCGGCCGCTCCTGCGTCACGGCGCCGGTTGCATCGAGGGTGTCCGTCGCCACGCCGAGCCGGACGGTGGCCAGGTACTCCTTGTCCTGGCCCTGGAGATACGCGGTGAGCTTCGTCGCGTCACCCAGGAGGATGGGCAGCAGCCCCGTCGCCATGGGGTCGAGCGTGCCCCCGTGGCCGACCTTGGGGACGCGGAGAACCCGGCGGAGATGCGCCACGACCTGGAACGAGGTGACGCCCGAACCCTTGTCGGCGAGCAGGAGCCCGTCCGAAACCATCGGGACGGTTCCGCCCGCGCTCGCCGGGGCTCGCCGCTCACCGGCGGGCGGCGAGCGCCTCCCGTACCGCGCCGAGCACCACCGCCTTCGCGTCGGCCAGGCTTCCCGGCAGGATCAGACCCGCAGCGTTCGGGTGACCTCCACCGCCGAGGCGGGCGGCGATGCGGGCGACGTCCACCTCCCCCTTGGCGCGGAGGCTCACCTTCACGGCATCCGGCAGCTCGCGGAAGAGCACTGCGACCTTGGCCGTGCGCACGGAGCGCGGGTAGTTCACGAACTCCTCGGCCTCCGGCAGGTCGGGCGAACTCGCCAGCGCGCGGTCGATCACCAGCCAGGCGATGGTGCCATCAGCGTCGGTCTCGACGCCCTGGAGCACCTGGCCCAGCAGACGCAGCCCGCCCAGCTGGCGCGTCTCGTAAACCGTCGTGGCCACGTGAGCGGGGTCGACGCCCGCCTCGACGAGGCGCGCGGCGACGCGGAAGGTCTTCGACGTCGTGTTCGAGTAGCGGAACGAGCCCGTGTCGGTGACGATCGCCGTGTAGAGGTTCACCGCCACGTCGGCCGTCAGTGGGAGCCCGGCCGCCTCGATCAGGTCGTGGACCATCTCCCCGGTGGCGGCCGCCCGCGTGTCTACCCAGTTGACGTCACCGTACCGGCGATTGTCCCCGTGGTGGTCGATGTTGAGGACCTGCGCGTCCGGGCCGCGGGCACCCTCGAGGAGACCGCCGAGCCGCCCGGGATCCGGACAATCGAGCGCGACGACGAGGTCGAACCCGTTCCGGCCCGCCTTCCACTGCTGGACGTCGGCCGCCCCCGGCAGAAAGTGGAACGGGTCCGGGACCGGATGCGCGCACGCGAAGGTGACCGTCCGGCCCCCCGCCCGGAGCGCGAGGCCGAGCCCGAGCTGAGACCCGAGCACGTCCCCGTCGGGATAGACATGGGCGAAGAGGACCACCCGCCGAGCCCGCTGGACCGCGTCCATGACCTCCCGGGGCACCAGGCTCACTAGGCTACCCTGGCTCCGCGGTAGTTGATCGGACGGCCTGCGGCCTGTGGGCTCATGACGGGGGCTCCGAACCGCCGTCCCCGGCCGACCGTTCCTCGGTCCGGAGCCCCTCGAGAACCGTCTGGATGTGGGCCGCGTGCGCCATCGAGCGGTCCGGGTGGAACGTGAGGTGCGGGATGGCACGGAGACGGAGTCGCGGGGCGAGCCAGTTCCGGATGAACCCACGGGCATTCTCGAGGGCCTCGAGCGACCCCTGCCACTCGGCCTCGGAACCGAGCACGCTCACGTAGACCTTCGCGGTCCGGAGGTCCTTGGCGACGTCCACCTCGGTCACGGTCACGAAGCCGAGGCGGGGGTCCTTCAGCTCACGCTGGATGAGGTGGGAGATCTCCTCCCGGATCAGCTGGTTCACCCGTTGAAGACGACTCATAGGGTCAAAGCACCTCGACGCGGACGTCGATGACCGCGCCGTCAGAGAGGGACTCGATGTAGTTGACGGCCTTCGAGACGACCTCGTTGGCCAACCGTGCGTCGTTCGCCACGCACACGACCGCCAAGGTCGCGCGCTGCCACAGATCGCCGTGATCAACCTCGGCGATCGACACGTTGAAGCGGTGCTTGACCTTCTCCTTCATGCCGCGGAGAACGTGGCGCTTCCCCTTGAGCGAGTCGACCTCGCCGAGGTGCAGCTCCACGAGACCGAGCGCGACCTGGACCACGGGCGTCGACCGGACCCCCCCGCTAGAGCGTCCGCGCGACCTCCTCCGTCGTGTAGAGCTCCAGAACGTCCCCGACCTGAACCTCCAGATTGCCGACGCCGATCCCGCACTCCTGCCCTTGGATGACCTCTCGGGCGTCGTCCTTGAAGCGCTTCAGCGAGGTTACCTGCCCCTCGCCCGCGACCCGGCCGTTCCGGACCACCCGCAACTTCGCGTTGCGTGTCGCCTTGCCCTCGGACAGGAAGCACCCGGCGATCGTGCCGACGTCCTTGATCGGGAAGAGCATGCGGATCTGGGCCTTCCCGAGCGGGACCTCACGGATGATCGGGGGGAGCATCCCGGCCAGCGCCGCCTTCACGTCGTTGATCGCTTCGTAGATGACGTTGTAGGTTTTGATGTCCACCCGCTCGGCCTGAGCCTGCAGCATAGCCTTCGGCTCGGGTTTCACGTTGAAGGCGATGATGATGGCGTTCGACGCCGAGGCCAGCATGACGTCGGTCTCGGTGATGGTCCCGACGGCACCGTGGATCACCCGGACCTTGATCTCGTCCGTGGACAGGCGCTCGAGCGCCTCCTGTACGGCCTCGACTGAGCCGTGCACATCACCCTTGAGGATGACCCGCAGCTCCTTGACCTCGCCCGCCTCGATCTGCTTGTGGAGGTCGGCGAGCGTCACCCGGGCGCTGACCGTGACCTTCTTCTCCTGCTCATGGCGCCGCATGGCCATCTGGCGCGCCTTCCGCTCGTCGTCCACCGAGCGCAGGACGTCCCCCGCCGATGGCACGCCCGACAGTCCGAGCATCTCGACCGGGTCCACGGGTCCCGCCGTCTTCACGCGCTGGCGCCGGTCGTTGAACATCGCCCGGACCCGGCCGTAGTGCTGGCCGGCGACGACGATATCGCCCTCGTGGAGGGTGCCCTGCTGGATCAGTACGGTGGCCACCGGCCCCCGGCCGCGGTCGAGCTTGGCCTCGACGACGACCCCGCGCGCGGCGCGGTTGGGGTTGGCCTTCAGCTCCATGACCTCGGCCTGCAGTGCCGTCATCTCGAGGAGCTGCTCGACCCCCGTGCCCTTCTTGGCCGACGTGTTCACGAAGATCGTCTGGCCGCCCCACTCCTCGGGGACGAGCCCGTGGTTCACGAGCTCCTGCTTGACGCGGTCGGGGTTCGCGTCGGCCTTGTCCACCTTGTTGACCGCGACGATGATGGGCACCGCGGCGGCCTTGGCGTGATTGATTGCCTCCACCGTCTGGGGCATGACGCCGTCGTCGGCCGCCACCACCAGGATGACGATGTCGGTGGCCTGGGCGCCCCGGGCCCGCATGGCGGTGAAGGCTTCGTGACCGGGGGTGTCCAGGAACGTGACCTTGCCGTGGCTCGTCTCGACCTGGTAGGCGCCGATGTGCTGCGTGATCCCGCCAAACTCCTGCTCGGTGACGCGGGTCTTCCGGATCATGTCGAGGAGCGACGTCTTCCCGTGGTCGACGTGTCCCATGACCGTGACGACGGGCGACCTCGGCTGGAGCAGGCTTGGATCGGCCTCCTCCTCGAAGAGATCCCGGTCCTCGAGCGAGCGCATCTCCGCGTCGAAGCCGAACCGGGCGGCGACCGCCTTCACCTTGTCGGGGTCGAGGGGCTGGTTGATGGTCGCCATCACGCCCATGCCGACCAGCTCGCGGATGACCTCGCCGATCTTCTTACCCATCCGCTCCGCCAGCTCGGCGACCGTGACCGATTCGGGAAGCCGCAGGATCTCCCGCGGCCCCACTTCGGCGGGGGCCGGCGGTGCCTCGGCCGCGGCCGGCTTCTCGACCACTGGCGCGGCAGGCGCCGGCTCGGGGACCTCCTCGACGGCCGCGGCTGGCGCCACGACGCGCTCGGCCTCGGTAGCAGGCTCCTCGCGCCGAGGCTTGATCGGCACGACCTTGCCGTCGGTTGGCGGCTTCCCCGCCGGCTCGACGACCCTCGGCTGGGTCGGCTCGGGCTTCGCCGCGGGCCGGGCCGGCTCGGATGGCACAGCCTCGCGGGCCGCAGGGGCCACGTGCTCCTTCGGGCGGGCGGGGGCCGCGGGCGCGGCCGCTGCGGCCGCCGGGCGCTCGTGGACCGCGGGCGGCTTCGCGACCCCCGGTTTCTCGGTCGGCGCCGGCCGGACGGGCGGAGCGGCCGCCGGCGGCGCGGCCGCCGCGGCGGGAGCCACCACGGGCGACGCAACGGTGGTGACCGGGGCGCCAACTTCTACCGGCGTGGCGATCTTCTCGTCCGGCCGAGGGCCGATCTTCGCCGGGGCGGGTGCCTTGGCCTTCGCGGCGGCCGCGATTTGGGCGGCCTTCGCGGCCGTCTTCGCCTTGGCAGGCGGCTTGGTGGCCTTGCCGGCCGACGCCTTGGCCGCCTCGGCAGCCTTCTTCGCCCGGGTCCGCGCAGCCTTGGCGGCGGCAGCCTTGGCGGCCTCGATCTTCGCCCGCTGCGTGGCGATGCGCTCGGACTCGAGCCGCTCCGACTCCTTCCGGGAATACTCGACCGCCTGGTCGCCAAGCGCCTCCCGGAGCCTCGGGAGCACAGCGTCGTCGATGGCGCTCGCCGAACTCTGCTCCTTGTAGCCCATGCCATGGAGCTGGTCGATGATGATCTTCGGCGCGACGCCGAGCTCCTTCGCCAGCTCGTGGACCCGGGTCTTCCCGGCCATATCAGCTACCCCTTTCGACCGTCTCAGGAGCCTCCTGCCCCTGGCTCAAGAGCCCCCGCAGCCGCGCGACCACTTCAGGTGTCGCCACCGCCGGGGCTCGGAACGCCTGAGGCCAGCGACCCCGCCGCACGCACTCCGACAGACACGCTTCCCGCCGACACAGGTAGGCGCCGCGCCCCCGCCCCCGCCGCGCGGGATCCGGCTCGATACGCCCGTCCGGTGCCAGGACGATCCGGAGCAGCTCAGCCTGGGGCCGGGCACGGCGGCAGCCGAGGCAGGTCCGAACCGGGGAGCGCGCATTCACCGATCCGCTCCCTCGGCCGGCCCCGGCTCCGCCGGGACCGCCTCGCCCGCAGGAGCCTCACCGGTCCCTGCCAGCTCGGCCTCCGCGGCCTGGGCATTCAGCCAGGCCTCCGCGGCCTCCCGGACCGCCTCCGCCCTGCCCGCCTCGTCGCCGAGCGCCTCGCGCAGGCGCTCGATCCCGGCAGCCCGAACCCGCGCGGGCGAATAGAGGCCGCGCTCCACGAGCCGGGGCGTCAGCTCGGAGCCGATCTCCCCGATCTCGGCGAAAGCCGCCAGGCCCTGGGTCAGCTCCTCCTCGTGACGGCGGCGCTCCTCGGCCAGCTCGGACTCGCTCTTCACGTCCACGCGGAGTCCCGTCAGCTTCGCGGCGAGCCGCGCATTCTGGCCCTTCTTGCCGATGGCCAGGGAGAGCTGGCTGTCCGGCACGACTACCTGCGCGGAGCGCTCCTCGCCCTCCCCACTGATTGTGACCGAGCTGACCTTGGCCGGCGAGAGCGCGCGAGCCACGAGTGTGGCCGAGTCGTCCGACCACTCGATGATGTCGATCTTCTCGCCGCGCAGCTCTTTCACGATGACCTGGATCCGCGTCCCGCGGAGCCCGACGCACGCGCCGATTGGGTCGATGTCGCGCTTCGTCGACGCCACCGCCAGCTTGGCCCGCTCCCCCGGCTCCCGCGCAGCGCCCCGCACCTGGACGATCCCCTCGGCGATCTCTGGGATCTCGGTCTCGAAGAGGCGGATCAGGAACCCGGGGTGCGCGCGGGAGAGCACGACCTGCGGCCCCTTGGGCGTGTTCCGGACCTCCATGATATACGCCCGCACACGGTCCCCGGCCATGTACCGCTCACCGGGGATCTGCTCCCGCTCCGGGAGCACGGCCTCGGTTCGGCCCATGTCCAGGATCACGGTGCGTTTCTCGATCCGGTGCACGAGGGCACGCACGAGGGTCCCTTCACGGTCCTTGTATTCGGAGAAGATTCCCTGGCGCTCGGCCTCACGCACCCGCTGCAGGATCACCTGCTTGGCCGTTTGGGCGGCGATCCGGCCGAGCTCCTTCATCTCGAGGTCGATCTCGACCACGTCCTCGAGCTGGGCGTCCGGCCTGAGCCGCCGCGCCTCATCCAGGCTCATCTCGAGCTTGGGATCCGTGACCTTCTCGACGACGCGCTTCTCGGCGAACACCCGGATCGCCCCGGTCTCCCGGTTGAGCGTGAGGCGGGTATTGTCACCGATGCCCATCGTCCGTCTCGAGGCGGAGAGGAGCGCGGACTCCAGGGCCTCGAAGAGGACCTCGGTCGCGATGCCCTTCTCGCGTCCGACCTGCTCGATCGCCAGCTTGAGCTCCCGGTTCATCGCGGTCTCCTGGATCAGGCGGAGCCTCTCGGCTCCACCTCCAGGCGCGCCTTGGCCACGAGGTTCCGCGGGACGCGGCGGGGACCGTCGGGAGTGGCGAGGATCAGGGCCGCCTCGTCCACCAGGATGAGCCGTCCCGAGAGCTCGCGACGGCCGTCCACCGGCTCCCGAGTCCAGACCCGGACGAGCCGCCCCTCGGCCCAGTGAAGCTCGCGGTCCTTGCGCAGCTCGCGGTCCAGCCCCGGGGACGAGACCTCGAGGTCGTAGCTGCCTAGCACCAGGTTCGAGACGTCGATCAGGTCTCCAACCTCGTGCGAGAGTTGCTGGCAGTCGCTGACCGTGACACCTCCCGGCTTGTCGACGTAGATCCGCACCGCCGTCCGCCGGCCGTTGCCCCGGACCTCGAGGTCGACGAGCGTGAGGCCGTGAGCCTGGACGGCTGGTAGGACGACGGTCTCGACCGCCGTCTCCAATCCTGCCAGATCGATGCCCGTCGCCACCCGTCGCATCCTCCGCCCGCGCTCCCATGAACAAAAAAGTGGGCTGGGCCCACTTTGAGTCAGCCGCTTAGTATACCCTGAGATGATAGGTCGAGGAATCCCCTCGACCCGCAGGAGAGGCTAGAGGTCGGCGGCCAGGCTCCGTGCGAGGTCGCGGACGGCCGCCACCACGCCGTCCGGCGCGACTGCGACATCCTGGCGACCCCGGCGCGTCCGCACCTCGACCTTGCCTTCCCGGCCGAGGAGCGCGCCGACCGTCACCCGGATGGGGATGCCGAGGAGATCGGCATCCTTGAACTTCACCCCGGGCCGCTCGTCGCGGTCATCCAGGATAGTCTCGAACCCCGCCGCGCCGAGCTCCCGGTACAACCGCTCTGCCGTCTCTCGCACCGCCGTCTGCTTGGGGTTGACCGGAAGGACGAGGACCTGCGCGGGCGCGATCGACCAGGGCCACACGATGCCGTCCGCGTCGTGATGCTGCTCGATGGCCGACGCGACGATCCGCGCCGGGCCGATCCCGTACGACCCCATGACGATCGGCCGCGCCCGCCCCTGCTCGTCGAGGTACGTCGCCCCCAGCACCGTCGAATACCGCGTCCCCAGCTTGAAGATGTTCCCCACCTCGATGACGCGCTCGACGACCAGCGGCCCTCCGCACTTGGGGCAGGCGTCCCCCGCCTGGGCCACGTGGAGGTCGGCATGCCTGGCGGTGAAGTCCCGGCCCGGCCGGACGCCGCGCAGGTGCACGCCCTCGCGGTTGGCCCCCGTGACGTACACCCCATCGCCCAGGACCTCGTCCGCCACGATCGGCACCGCCGCGCCCACAGGACCCACCGACCCGGCCGGCACGTCGAGGACGACGCGGACTTCGTCGGGATGCGCCGGGCGGACCTCGCCCCCCAGGAGCCGAGCGAGTTTCTTCTCGTGGAGCTGCTGGTCGCCGCGAACGAGCGCGAGGACCGGACCGGACGGGCCCAGGTAGAGCAGGCTCTTGATCGTGTGAGCCGGCTCGACCCCGAGCAGTTGGCACACCTCGGCGATGGTCCGGACCCCGGGCGTGGCGACCTCCTCGCGGGCCTCCTCTGGGAACGCCGGCGCCGGCGATCTCGACCGCGCCAGCTCCACGTTGGCCGCGTAGCCGCACGCCGGGCAGCGCGCGATCTCGTCCTCTCCGGCCGCGCTCGGCGCCATGAACTCGTGGGCGCCGGCGCCGCCCATCATCCCCACGTCGGACTCCACCACGTGGAACGCCAGCCCCGACCGCCGGAAGATCCGGACGTAGGCCTCCTTCTGCCGCTCGTAGGCGGCATCGAGACCGGCGTCGTCAGCGTCCAGCGTGTACGCGTCCTTCATCCAGAACTCCCGCGTCCGGAGGACACCCGAGCGGGGGCGCGCCTCATCGCGCTCCTTCGTCTGGATCTGGTACCAGACCTGCGGCAGCTCGCGGTACGATCGGATCTCCTTGGACGCGAGCCAGGCCACCACCTCCTCGTGCGTCATCCCGAGGCACATGTCGCGGCCGTGGCGGTCCTTCAGGCGGAACATCTCATCCTTGATCTCGTGCCAGCGGCCCGACTGCTGCCAGAGCTCCGCGGGGTGGAGCACCGGCATCGTGATCTCCTGGCCACCGATCGCGTTCATCTCCTCGCGGATGATGGCGTTGACCTTGTCGATCGCCCGCTGGCCGAGCGGAAGGTACACATAGATGCCCGCCGTCAGCTGGCGGACGAGGCCGGCTCGGACCATGAGCCGGTGGCTGGCCGCCTCGGCGTCGGCCGGGTCCTCTCGGAGGGTCGGGATGAACGACGCGGTCCAGCGCATGGCCTAGCTCCCTCGGACCGGGACGCGGCGGCGCCAGCCGCCGCCGGGGTCAGTGCGACGCCTTGGCGACGACGTTCGGGCCGGGCTTGCCGGGACGGTAGAGGAGTCGCTCGACCGGCTTGCCGCCGATCAGGTGGGACTGGACGATCTCCTGCACGTCCTCCGCCCGCACGCCCCCGTACCAGACGTTCTCGGGGTAGACGACGATCATCGGGCCGTTCCCGCACTGGGAGAAGCAGCCGGACTTGTTGATCCGGATCTCTCCGTGGAGGCCGGCCTTCGCGATCTCGGACCGCATCAGCTTGACGAAGGCCTCCGTGTCCCCCTGGGTCGGGCACGTGCTGCCGGTCGTGCACACGAAGACGTGCTGCTCGTACTGGCCCATCGGCCTACCGGAAGAGCTTCCCGACGGGCGGGAGGAGCCGGGTCAGGTCGTTGAACAGCGCGAACACCATGAGCAGGAGAAGCAGGGCCAGCCCGATCTGCTGGGCGATCTCGCGCTTTCGGAGCGAGAGGGGGCGCCCGAGGACGCCCTCGATGGCGAAGAACAGGAGGTGCCCGCCGTCGAGCATCGGGACCGGCAGGAGGTTGAGGATCGCCAGGTTGACGCTGATCAGCGCCACGAAGAACGCGTATGACACGAGCCCCTGCTGCGCCTGCTGCCCAGCCACCATGCTGATCTGTAGCGGCCCCCCGATGTTCGAGGCCGGGATCGTTCCGGTGACGAGCTTCCAGATCGACACCACCGTGATGGCAGTGACGTCCCAGGTGCGCGCCACGCCGCGCGCGAGGGCCGTCAGCGGGTCTGACCGCTTGAAGGATTGGGAAGTCGCGGTGGCGATTCCGATGCGCCCGACCTTCGTCTCGTTGCCGAGCGCGTCGCGCTCCACCTCCACCCGCGGCGTGACGGTCACGTCCATGCGGGAGCCGCCGCGCTCGATCCGGAGGGTCAGGGTCTCGTCGGCCCGAGCCGAGATCATCTCGGCCAGCTCGTCCCACGTCTCGATCGGCTGCCCGTTGAGCGCGACTATGCGGTCGCGGGGCTGGAGGCCCGCCTCCGCCGCCGGCATACCCGGGCGCACCTCGCCGACCACCGGCGGAAGGTAGGGGCGCGCGCCGATGCTCCAGGCTTCCGTCGGCTCGTTGAACGGCGTCCGCACCGGAACCTTGCGCGGAGTGACGGTTACGTCCTGCCGCACACCGTCCCGCTCGATGGTGAGCGCGAGTGGACGTCCGTTGGCGCGCGTCACCGCTTCCTCGATCTCTCCCCAGTGCTCCACCGGCTTCCCGTCGATCGCCACCACCCGGTCACGCGGGCGGAGTCCGCCCTGCGCGGCGGGAGAGTCCGACGTCACCCGTCCGATCGTCGGTTCGAGGACTGGCACGCCGACGGCGGCGAACACGACCGAGAAGATCACGGCGGCCAGGACGAAGTTCATGCCCGGCCCGGCGAAGACGATCAGCGCCCGGGCCCAGAGGGGCTTCGTCGCGAACGACTTGGCCGGGTCCACCGGGGGCTCCTCGGTCGCGGGGTGGATCGCATCCTCCCCGTGCGCCTCCTCGCCGGTCATCTTCACGTAGCCGCCGAGCGGCACAATCGAGATGCAATACTCGGTCTCTCCGCGTCGGAACGAGAAGATCCGTGGTCCGAAGCCGAGCGAGAACCGCTCGACGCCGACGCCCATCGCCTTCGCCACCAGGAAGTGCCCGAGCTCGTGAATGAAGATCAGCGCGCCCAGGGCCACGAGGGCGCTCACGACGTAGTCGAGCGCCCCGCCCAGGAGCGCGGCGCTGAGCGTGCCGTCGGCCAGGAGCACTCCCCCCATCGCCAGCGTCACGGCCTGACCGGAGCGGCGCAAGCGCATCAGGCCCGGGCCGAACCCGCGGAGACGCCGCCCAGGGCCGCCTCGGTCGACCGGCGCACCGCCCCGTCGAGCGCGAGGCACGCGCCCAGGTCGTCCGCCGCGGCTCCGGCGTGGGTGTCGAGAGCGTCGCCGATCAGCCGGGGAACCTCCATGAAGCCGCACCGTCCCTCGAGGAACCCGGCGACGGCCACCTCGTTCGCCGCGTTCAGGACCAGCGGCGCCGCACCGCCCGCACGTCCCGCCTGTCGGGCCAGCGCGAGGCAGGGGAACGCCGCCTCGTCCGGCGCCTCGAAGGTCAGGGTCCCCAGCTCCACCAGGTCCAGGGCGGGGGCCGGGTACGGCAGCCGGTTGGGGTACGCGAGCGCGTAGAGGATGGGGATCCCCATGTCCGGCATGCTCAGCTGGGCGAGGACGGAACGGTCGACGAACTCGACCATCGAGTGGACGATCGACTGGGGGTGCACGACGACGTCGATCCGCTCGAACTGCACGCCGAAGAGCCAGTGAGCCTCGACGACCTCGAGACCCTTGTTCATGAGGGTCGCCGAGTCAATGGTGATCTTCGCGCCCATGCGCCACGTCGGGTGGCGCAGGGCCTGCTCGACCGTCACGCTCTCGAGGGCCGCGCGGGACCGTCCGCGGAAGGGACCCCCCGACGCGGTCAGCACGAGTCGGCGAACCTCGCGCGTCGCCGCACCGGCCAGGCACTGGAAGAGCGCGCTATGCTCCGAGTCGACCGGCAGCAGGCGCACTCCATGCTCGCGGGCGGTCCGCGTCATCAGCGCCCCCGCCATCACGAGCGGCTCCTTGTTGGCGAGCGCAATGGTGCGCCCGGCCCGGATCGCGGCGAGCGTGGGTACGAGCCCCGCGGCGCCCACCAGCGCGGAGAGGACGACGTCCGCAGACACGTCCGCGGCGAGGCTTGCCAGGCCTTCGGGTCCGCCGAGCAGCTCCGGCCGGGGCAGCGGCAGTTCCCGGGCCAGGCGGTCCACGGCAGCCCGATCGAGGAGGGCCACCGCCGTCGGTCGATGGGCCCGGACCTGCTCGGCCACCATGGTGACGTCGGAGCCGCGCGCGGCGAGGCCGCCCACACGGAACTCGTCCGGAAAGGCGCCGATCAGGTCGAGGGTCCGGCGACCGATTGATCCGGTCGACCCGAGCACGGTGACGGTCTTCACGTGGGTGGTGGCGCCTCAGTGTGTTCCGGCGAAGTACAGCCAATAATACAGGGCCGGCACGTTGAAGAGCAAGGAGTCGAGCCGGTCCAGGAGACCGCCATGGCCCGGAATCAGGCGGCCCGCATCCTTGGCGCCCGCGCTCCGCTTGAGGAACGACTCGCTGAGGTCCCCGATCTGACCGACGGCGCCCAAGAGCAGGCCGACGGCCACGGCCTCCGGGAGCGAGAGCGAAACGAGCGGCGCGCTCAGGGCCGCCGCCCCCCCCGACGCGATCAACTGCGCCACACCGCCTTCCACCGTCTTGCCCGGCGACACGCGTGGCGCCAGCGGACGCCGGCCAAACCGCCGTCCCACGAAGTAAGCGGCCGACTCGCCGCACCATGTCACCCCGAGCGCGAACAGCGTCAACGCCCGCCCACCCGGCAGCGCCCGGAGCCAGATCGCGTGCCCCAGCAGCCACGCGCAATAACAGACGCCAAGCAACGTCAGCGTCACTCCCGCCCAGGCGCGCTCGGTCCCCGCGTCGCGTCGGAGCCCGAGCGCCACGACGACGATCACCGCGAGGGAGAGCGCCAGCGGAAGCAGGACGGAACGGCCGGCCGCGAAGGCCAGCACGACGAGCGCGCCGAGCACGAGCCCGGCGACGCGGTCGGCCTCGACGCCGGCCTCGGCGAACATGCGGTAGAGCTCGAGCTGAGCACCGATCGCGAGCAGGAGCACGAGGATCGTGAACAACCAGGCCGGTCCCCAGGCAACGAGGGCCACCAGGGCCGGGATCCCGACGAGGGCGCTCAGGACCCGCTGCGCGAGCACGGGCTCCGCGACGCGGCGGCCGAGCCGCCGCCTACAGGCCCCCGAACCGGCGAGAACGGCGCTGGTACTCGGCGACCGCGCCGTAGAGGTCTCGGGGGGAGAAGTCGGGCCAGAGGGTCGGCAGGACGAGGAGCTCGGTGTACGCGACCTGCCAGAGCAGGAAGTTCGACAGCCGATACTCCCCGCTCGTGCGGATGAGGAGGTCGGGATCGGGCACGCCAGCAGTGTCGAGCGCGGCGGTGATGCTGGCCTCGTCGATCGCCTCGGGAGCGAGCCCGCCCCGCGCCACACCGTCCGCCAGCGATCGCACTGCCCGTACCAGCTCCCGGCGGCCCCCATAGTTGAGCGCGATCAGGAGCGTGAGCCCCGTGTTCCCCTCGGTTGCCCGGACCGCCCGCTCGACGCTCCGGCGCACCCCCTCGTCGAGGGTCGCCA
>Ga0114129_10005505_pt1 | contig 17905 bp, 21 predicted proteins | sample RhiMetdeltSRZDD1_FD_80071 | JGI IMG/M metagenome (GOLD analysis project Ga0114129, IMG submission 80071) | Populus rhizosphere microbial communities from Tennessee, USA - Rhizosphere MetaG P. deltoides SRZDD1 (version 2) (version 2) | ecosystem: Host-associated > Plants > Roots > Rhizosphere >...
CGCCGCCGCGCCGTTCGCCAGCCTGCCGGTCATGCACACCCGCTACAGCGAGGCCATCAATTTCCTCGGACGCGAGCGCACGCAGTTGTCCTTCATCATCGCCAGGCCAGACGTGGATGTCAGCGCAACGGCCCTGACGTCACGGATTCACGAACGGACCGGCCTCCGTGCACGGACGACGCAGGAATTCATGTGGGACTGCATCAGGTACTACCTGCAGCACACCGGCATCCCTGTGAACTTCGGCATCACGATCACGGTGGCCCTGATTGTCGGCGCCGTGGTCGCGGGACAGACGTTCTATCTGTTCACGATTGAAAACCTGAAGCAGTTCGGCGCCCTCAAAGCGATCGGCGTCACCAACGTCCGCTTGATCGGGATGATTTTGCTGCAGGCGTTCACGGCAGGGACGCTGGGTTTCTCGCTCGGCACCGGGATGGCGGCCACCTTTTTCGAGATCTTCCTGCACAAGCTCGCCACGCGGGGCATCGTGATGCTGTGGCAGTGCGTGGCGCTGACCGGGGCGTGCATCTTCTTCGTGGTGATCGTGGCGAGCATTCTCAGCATCCGGCGTGTGCTGGTGCTCGAACCGGCCGCCGTCTTTCGTGGGTGACTTCATGGCAAGCGTAACCAGCGATGGTCCCGGCGTGTCATGCCGCAACGTTCGAAAGCATTTCGGGTCTGGCGAGGCCAAGGTGGAGGCCCTCCGCGGCGTCGACTTCGAGACGCGCTTCGGTGAGCTCAGCTTCCTGGTCGGACCAAGCGGCTGCGGCAAAACGACCCTGATTTCGATCATCGCGGGGCTGCTCGATCGCACCGATGGGGAGCTGTCGGTTCTGGGTACCAATGTCGACGAGCTGTCGGCGAGCAAGCGCGTGCTGTTTCGACGCCGGAACCTCGGATTCATTTTTCAGCAATTCAATCTGCTCCCGGCGCTGACGGCCGCCGAGAACGTCGCCGTTCCGCTGATCGCCGCAGGGACGCCGCGGCGACGCGCGATCGAACACGCTGCCGGGCTGCTCGCGCAACTCGGCCTCGGCTCCCGCCTCAACGCCTTGCCATCGACCCTGTCCGGTGGACAGCAGCAACGCGTCGCCATCGCGCGCGCGCTCATTCACGAGCCGCGCCTGGTCGTCTGCGACGAGCCGACAGCGGCGCTCGATCACGCCAGCGGCGAAGCGGTCATGGACTTGCTCGCGGCCAATGCCGTCCGACCGGGCCGGACGGTCATCGTCGTTACGCATGACACGCGAGTCTTCCATTACGCCTACAGCATTGCGCATATGGACGACGGTCGCATCGTGAAGGTCACACGTCCAAATGGCTCGTCTGCGCAGGCGGACTCGACCGAACGGCAGCCGGTCCTCCAGGAGAGCTACGCATGAAGCGATACATCTTACCGGCGATCGGCATCCTTGCCGCCGTGTGGGCCGCCTACTCCGTCGTGCGGACGCAACCGCGTCGCGCCCTGACCGATCCGCCGGCGCCGCCGGCGATGTCGGATTTCAAAGAGACTGTCGCGGCCGTTGGGTTGATCGAGGCGAGCACAGAGAACATCTGGCTTGGCACCCCACTGGCCGGCGTTGTCGAGAAAGTGTTCGTCACGGCCGGTCAAGCCGTAAGGAGCGGCCAACCGCTGTTCGAGCTGGACACGCGACAGCTCCGCGCGGAGCTCGCCGTTCGACAACAGGCCGTCCTCGTCGCGCGTGCCCGCGTGCGCGTCGCGGAATCTCGACTCGCCGATTTGCAGCGACAGTTGGAGTTCGCCGATCAGGTGAAAGACAAGCGCGCCATCAGCGCCGAAGAGCTGACGCGTCGTCGGTCAGCGGTCGAAACGGCGAGTGCGGAACTCGAAGAGGTGCGAAGCGAGATTCCTGCCGCAGAATCCCACGTCGAGTCTGTCCAGGTCGATCTCGGACGCAGCATCGTCCGCGCGCCGCTGGACGCGGAGGTGCTGCAGGTGAAGGTGCGCGTCGGCGAGTTCGCGCCGGCTGCGGTGACGGCGAACCCGCTCATCCTGCTGGGCCGGTCGAAACCGCTCCACGTGCGCGTCGACGTCGACGAACACGAGGCCTGGCGCGTGCGCGAGGGGGCCCACGCGATCGGCCACGTACGCGGCAACGCCGATCTGAAGGCGTCGCTGCAATTCGTCCGCTTCGAGCCGTTCGTGGTGCCGAAGCGGTCGCTGACGGGCGACAGCACGGAGCGCGTTGACACGCGCGTCCTGCAGATCATTTACCGCGTCGAGCGAGACGACGTCCCGCTGTTCATCGGCCAGCAACTCGACGTCTTCATTGATGCGGCGCGCGCGGGCGGAGGTGCGCGATGACACCTCGGACGCTGGCGGCCGTCTTCCTCGCGCCGTTTGCCGCGTCGTGCGCCATCGGACCGCGGTACACGCCGCCGGCGCCGGCAATGCCGACGAACTGGCAAGAGGCGCCCCCCGCGCCCAGCGCGTTCGATGGGTCGACGCTTGAACACTGGTGGACGGCGTTTCACGATCCGCTTCTGGACGACCTCGTCGCACGTGCCATCGACGGCAACCTGGACCTCAAGATTGCCGCGGCTCGGGTACGGGAAGCGCGCGCCGCGCGCGGGATCGCCGCATCCGCGGCGCTGCCGCAGGTCGGCGTTCACGGGCAGTCCGTGCGGGGCGAGCGCAGCGAAACCGTCCCTCCTTTCAAAGCCGTCGCAGGAGAAGGGTCTCCGTTTGGCTCCAGGACTCAGAACACGTTCGAAGCCTGCTTCGATGCGGGCTGGGAGCTGGATGTGTTCGGCGGCGTCCGGAGCGATGTCGAAGCGGCGGTGGCGCAGGTGCAGTCTGCCGAGGAGAGCCGCCGAGATGTCCTCGTGACGCTACTCGCGGATGTCGCACGCAACTACGCCGAGCTTCGTGGCACGCAGCGCCAGGTCGAGATCCTCGACGCCACCGTTCAGTCGCAGCAGGACACGCTCGATCTCGCGAAGGCGCGGTTCGACACGGGGTTGGGCACCGCCCTCGATGTCGAACGCGCCCAGGGCCTGCTCGAAGCCACGAGGAGCCGGCGGCCGGAGCTCGAACGGCAGGGCAAACGCGCCCTGTATCGCCTGGACGTTCTGACTGGGCTAGAGCCAGGGACGATGGCGTCCACGCTCGAGGCTGCTAAAGCGCTCCCATCGCAACCACCCTCGCTGCCCGACATCGTGCCGTCCGAGCTGTTGTCGCGGCGTCCCGATCTCAGGCGCGCCGAGCGCGACGTCGCGGCAACAGCCGCCCGCCTCCGCGTTGCAAGGTCCGATCTGTTCCCGCGTTTCTCAATCGGTGGCAACTTCGGTCGTCGAAGCGAAGACGTCTCGGATCTCGGCTCAAGTGGAAGCCAGTTCTGGTTCCTCGTCGGCGGCGTACGGCTGCCGATTCTGTCAGGCGGACGCATTCGCGCAAACATCCAGGTGCAGGCTGCGCGACAGGATCAGGCGCTGCGACAGTACGAGAAGACTGTGTTGACGGCCGTGGAAGAAGTCGAGAACGCCGTGTCGGCTCAAACACGTGAGCAACGCCGGCTGGACGCGCTCCGCGCGGCCGTGGCGGCAAACCGCCGCGCGCTGGATCTCGCGACTGAGCGGTACACAGGTGGGCTGGAGAATTTCCTGTCCGTACTTGACGCCCAGCGAGCCGTGTACGGCGCCGAGGACGGCTTGGCACAGAGCGAAACCAACGCGATGGTCAGCCTCATCGCCGTCTACAAAGCGGTCGGCGGTGGATGGACGCTGGACGCGGAAGGCGGCTCGAGATGAAGACACCCGCGGTTGACGTGGTCACTCCCCAGGCCTGGCGAACCCTTCGATGGACCTGCACGGCTGTCTTCATGGCGCTCCTCGACGCGACGATTCTGTTCGTCGCCTTTCCGAGTATCCGTCGAAGCTTCGCGTCCGTTTCGACCGCGGATCTCTCGTGGATCCTCAACGCCTACACCGTCGTCTATGCGGCGCTACTCGTACCGGCGGGGCGCATCGCCGATCGCGTCGGCCGCCGGCGCGTGTTTCTTCAGGGCGTCGGTTTGTTCACGTTGGGGTCGCTGGCGTGTGGCATCGCCCCCACGCCGCTCCTCATTGTCGCGGGCCGCATGCTTCAAGCCGTCGGCGGCGCGATGCTGACGCCGGCCTCGCTGGCGCTCATTCTGAGCGCGTTTCCCCGGGCGAGATGGCCGATCGCCGTCAGTTTGTGGGCGGCGGTCGGCGCGCTCGCCGCCGCCGTCGGACCGTCGCTTGGTGCCGCCATCATCCAGTTCGGCGGCTGGCGCTGGGCGTTCTTCGTGAACCTGCCGGTGGGGCTTGTGACGTTCGCGAGAGGACGCGCTGCGCTCGTCGAATCGCGCGACACGACGGTCGAGGATGCCGTCGATGTGATCGGAATTGGTCTGTTGATGCTGGCGGTCGGTCTCGTCGCGCTGGCTTTAGTGAAAGGACATGACTGGAGCGCAGCGAGCGTACTTGCGTTCTGTGGCGCCGGTGCATTGTTTCTCGGCGTGTTCGTGTCGCGCGCGAAGCGCGTCAAGGCACCAGCGCTCGACTTGTCGCTCTTCGACGCGGCCAGTTTCCGGTATGCGAATGCCGCCACGCTCGTCTTCGGCGCCGCCTTTTCCGCGATGTTCCTGGGATCCGTGCTGTTCCTGACCAATGTATGGGGGTACAACACCGCCCGAGCCGGACTCGCGTTGACGCCCGGGCCGCTCATCGTCCTCGTTGTGGCGCCGCTCGCCGGACGACTGGCCGCTCGCGTCGGACAGCGCGCGCTTCTCCTTCCAGGCGGCGCGATCTTCGGCTTGGGGTTTTTCCTTCGCTATCTGGCGCCGAGTTGTACGCCTCACTACGTCGTCGAATGGCTGCCGGCGATGGCACTCACGGGAATCGGGGCGGGCTTGGTACTCCCATCGCTGGCTTCAGCGTCCGCCCACAGCCTGCCGGCGCACCGGTTTGCAGTCGGATCGGGCGTCAACCAGGCGATCCGCCAGATCGGATCAGTCCTCGGCGTCAGCGTGGTGGTCGTGTTGGTCGGTTCGGCGCGCGGGCTCGATGCCTTGCCGGCCTTTTACAAACTGTTCTTGTTCCTGGCGCTCGCGGGACTGCTGACGGCGCTGTTGTCCGTGGCGATCGACACGCGGCCCGCTATCAAGTCGTCGCCGAGCGATGCGGCCGTCACCGGCTGAATGACTTTCCGGGATCGCGGGCGCTTGCGCGCGCGTCTCACCGGAGCGGCGTCGCGTAATCGACAAGACGGGCACCACGGAGATTGAGGAAACATGATCGCACCTGTTGCGCTCGTGACGGGAGCTTCGAGCGGCATCGGGTTGGAGCTGGCGCGACTGCTCGCCGCGGGCGGACGCGATCTTGTGCTCGTGGCGCGCTCGGCGGAGCGCCTCGATCGGATCGCGCGCGAGCTTAGCGACTTGCACGCTGTCCGCGTCGAGAGGCGCCCGCGAGACCTGTCGAAGCCCGACGCGGCGCACGCCCTGTGGTCCGAGCTCACCGGCGACGGCGTTGTCGTTGACACTCTTGTGAACAACGCTGGCGTCGGCCTCCATGGCGCCTTCGGCGGGCAAGATGTTGACGCGATCAGCCGACTCGTGACCCTGAACGTCACCACGCTGACGACGCTCACGCGACTCTCGCTCCCCGAGATGCTGGCGCGGCGCAGTGGACGGATCTTGAACGTCGCGTCGATCGTCGCGTATCAGCCGGGCGGGCCGCAGGAAGCGGTGTATTACGCAACGAAGGCGTTCGTCTTGTCGTTTTCCAAGAGTCTCGCCGGCGAATTACGCGGAACCGGCGTAACGATCACGACGCTGTGTCCAGGGCCCACGAAGACCGCGTTTGAAGCGAAGGCCGGCGCGACCGGGACGGCGCTGTACACATGGATGCCGTCGATGACCGCCGCGGCAGTTGCACGAGCGGGTTATCGCGGCATGATGCGCGGCGCTGGAGTCGTGATCCCCGGGATCGTCGCGAAGGTCCTCGCCGTCGCCGGGGAGCTGCCGCCTCGACGGATTGCCCTAGAGGTCAACCGCCTGCTGCTGCGGTCGGTGTCGAGGGCATGATGACCACAAGTTGTGCGGTGGACTCATGATCGCACGAATCTGGCACGGAATTGTTCCGGTCTCGAAAAGTGGTGCGTATCTGGACCTCATGCGGAGGATTGCCCTTCCTGACTACTTAGTCACGAATGGGAATCGTGGCGCGTGGTGTTTGTACCGCACCGAAGGACATGAAACGCATTTTCACATGCTGACGTTCTGGGATGACGCTGAGGCTATCAAGCGCTTTGCCGGTGAGGACTTCAGCATGGCGAAGTATTACGACTTCGATCCCGAATACCTGATCGAAATGGAGAGGCACGTCCAGCACTACGAAGTCTGTTCGGAAAACTGGCAATCCGAAGAGGAGTGAATCGCATGTGCTCAGACCTTGCAACGATCCTCAGACGCTTCGAATCGCCGGACGAGGCTCGGCAGTTTCCAAACGGGCGTCTCGAGCTGCTGCGGATCGGCGGCCAGACACTCGGTCGCGCGACGTACCAGCCTGGATGGAAATGGTCTCTGCACGTCGGGCCCGATGTGAACGCGCAGCGCTGTACGGTGGAACACCTCGGCATCGTCCTCTCCGGCCACGCGACGGCGGCTTTTGAAGATGACGTGTTCGATCTCACGGCAGGGACCGTGTTTTATATCCCGCCAGAACCGCACGACAGTTGGGTGGTCGGTGAGGAGGAATATGTGTCCCTGCACCTCTTGGGGGCGAGCACTTACGCCACGGGAGCCTCCGTCCGGCGCACGACGCGGTTGACGACCGGAGACCCGAGCCGGAGTGTTTTCAACAGCATGGACGAAAGAATGATGTAACGGACGCAGACGATCGGTCGATTGTCACCACGCGCGTCATCGATGCACCGCGCGATCTCGTGTTCAAAGCCTGGACCGATCCGGATCACTTGGTGCATTGGTGGGGCCCAAAGGGGTTTACGAACACATTTCATGAGTTTGCTTTGAAGCCCGGCGGAGTCTGGCGCTTCGTCATGCAAGGTCCTGATGGCGGCGACAACGAGAATCAGAGCGTCTTTGTCGAGGTCCTGAAGCCGGAGCGGATTGTGTTCGAGCATGTCTCAGCGCCGCGATTCCTGGTGACGGTCACCTTCACCGAACACGCCGGCAAGACCAGGCTCACCTGGCGCATGCTCTTCGATTCTGTTGCGGAATGCGACCAGGTCAGACGGTTCGCCGTCGACGCGAACGAACAGAACTTTGACCGCCTTCAGGCGCAACTCGCCAAGATGGCTTGAACGTTGGAACGGTACATGATTCTCCCGGTCCTGAAGGTCACGTTGACGCCGCTTCTCATCGCGGTGGCTACGCTAGCTGCACGCCGCTGGGGACCTGCAGTCGGCGGCTGGATCGCCGGGTTGCCTCTGACCTCTGGTCCTGTGTCCGTGTTCCTTGCGGTGGAACAAGCGCCAGCCTTCGCTGCTCGCGCTGCTTGCGGGACTCTGCTCGGGCTCATTGCAGTGGCGTGCTTCTGCGTCGCATATGCTCGCAGCGCAAAGAGTTCAGCATGGGTAGGCCCAACCACTCTGGGGCTCGGTTTCTACTCGTTAATTACCTGGGCCGTGTCGCTGTCATCGTTCGGCCTCCTCGTTTCAACATTGCTGGTTCTCCCGGTTCTGGGCGTTGCTCTCATGGCACTCGGCGTTCCCGCCTTGGTTGGCCCTAGCGTTCCTGCTCCTCGGTGGGATCTTCCAGTGCGAATGGCCACCGCAACGGCGATGGTCCTGCTCATCACGGGCGCTGCGAGTGTCATGGGGCCGAAGTGGAGCGGACTCCTCTCGCCATTCCCTGTCTTTGCGTGTGTGATGGCGATCTTCTCGCAGAAGAGCGGCGGATCAGGCGCGGCCCACCGCTTGCTCCGCGGCGTCATCCTCGGTTCCTTCGCCTTCGCGTCCTTCTTCATCGTCGTCGGGCTCTTGGTGCAACGAGTGAGCCTCGTGTTCGCCTATGCCCTCGCGACGGGTGTCGCGCTTTCGGTGAATGGATTCTTGTTGGCGGTGCTCCTCCGTATGCGCGATGAACGACGAACGACAGCATGAATCTGACGATTACGCTGCGCGCCGCCACCGCATCCGCAAAGGGTTTATCGATCGGCGGCGTTGACCTTGCCTACGACGATGTGGGCAGCGGTCGTCGGACCGTGTTGTTGATTCACGGGCATCCGTTCAACCGCAGCATGTGGACGCCGCAGGTGGCGGTCTTGAAGCGGAGTCATCGCGTCGTCGTGCCGGACTTGCGCGGCTATGGCAGAAGCTCGTTGCCTATCGGTTCCCGTGAGACGAGGCTAGAAACATTCGCCGAGGACAACCTGGCCTTGATGGACGCGCTGGGCATCCGCACATTTGCTCTTGGCGGGGTTTCGATGGGAGGCCAGATCGCGCTGGAGATGTACCGGCAGGCTCGAGAGCGCATCGAGACGTTTCTGCTGGCGGATACGTTCGCCGGTCTCGACACACCCGAGAGGAAGCAATTGCGGTTCACCACGGCGGACCGTCTGGAACGAGAAGGGATGGATACATACGCTCGCGAAGAGCTGACAAAGATGATCACGCCCGCAAATGCCGAGCAGTGTCCTGAAGTCGCGGCGCACGTCATGGAAATGATGATGACAACATCCCCCGGAGGGGCTGCCGCGGCCCTGCGCGGGCGTGCACAGCGCATGGACTACCTGCCGGTGCTCAAGGAGATTCGTGTGCCGACACTTGTGGTTGTTGGCCGACATGACGCCTATACACCCGTGGCCCTTGCCGAGCAGCTTCGCGCGCACATTCCCGGCTCGAAGCTGGTCGTCATCGACGGCGCGGGTCACATGTCGAATCTGGAACGGCCGCAGGCATTCAACGAGGTGGTGGAAGCGTGGCTTCGCACAGTGGTTTGGAAATCGGTCAACTGCGCGCATTTGTGACGCTCGTCGAGCACGGACGCGTGACGGCCGCCGCACGCGCGCTCCAACTTGCACAGTCAACCGTCTCGGAAGCACTCGCCGCGCTCGAACGCGTGCTCGGCGCGCAACTGGCCGTGCGGGCACGCGGCAGTTACAGTCTCCGGTTGACCACAGCTGGCGAGGCACTCTTGCCGCACGCCCGCGCGGTCCTTGCCGCTGTCGACAATGCCCATGCCGCCGTCGTCGCCACCACGAGGAGCGAGCGCACGCGCGTGGACATCGTGGCGAATGAATCCACGAGTACATACGTCCTACCCCGTGCGATCGCGGCGCTGCGCGAGCGCTGGCCGATGACGCGGTTCTCGGTCTCCGTCGCGGCGTGCTCGAGCGTGCGCGAGAACGTGGCCGCCGGCGGCTTTGATGTCGGGCTGCTGCTCGAATGGGAGGGTGAGATTGATGACGGTCGCATCCTGCTCCACGAGGTCCCGCTCGTCGTGTTCGCACGGCCCGTGCATCCGTTGGTGCACCGTGCATCCGGACGTGCGATTCATCGGCCGGCGTTGGGAGAATTTCCTGTTTTCGTGACCGACGCCGCAGGCGAGTTTCATGTGGCCGTGCGTCGCTTTCTCACCGAGGATCGACTCGGCGCATCGACCATCGAGGCAGTTGGCAGCGTCGAAGGCGTGAAGCGGGCGGTGATGGCGGATGCCGATGCGCTGGGCCTTCTTCCAGCATTCGCCGTCGCCGATGAACTTCGTCTTGGGTCGATAGCGCGCCTACAGATTCAGCCGGCGCCGCCGCGGATGCAGTTGGCGGCCAGGTTCCCGCCTGGCCGGCCTCGATATCCGGCAGCCGAGGCGCTCGTCGAGATGCTTCGAAGATCGAGCAATACACCCAAGATTCGGAGAATCTCGTGAAGGTTGCGAAATGGGTGTTCACGCTTCCTTCCATCGCTGAGAAGCTGTTGTACGTTGTGCCCTGATCGTCCTGTTCATCGAGTGGCGGATTCTCACGAGCCTGCTCGCATTTGGCGCAACCGGTCTCAGTCTTGGTCGGCTGTTCGTGGTGGCTTTCTTCAAAACGCGGTTCCCGTCTGTAGCGACGACACGAACATAGCCGGGTCGAAAAGCGCTTCATCGGATTCTCCGATGCTGCCATCGGACTTTTGGAGAGCTCGTCGCTCCGGAGGACACTGGGTCGGTATCGCACGGGTACGCGTGAGCCGGGAGCACAGCATGAACGTCATAAGCACCATGGTCGAAATCGTACGCGCTCGACCGGCCACACCTGCATTTTCGAGCGCACCGGTGTCCGAAGAGGATCTGCAGCAGATTCTGCGGGCTGGTCTCGAAGCGCCGAGCAGCTACAACATGCGTCCTGGCGCTTCGTGGTCGTGCGCGACGCGGACGTTCGTCGACGATTGCGGGACGCGGCACTGGGACAGGATCAGGTCGAGCAGGCGCCAGTGGTGATCGTCGCCTGTGGAGATACCGAAGCGTGGCGCGAAGATCTGGAACTGGTCATTCAAATCGGCCGCAAGCACGGCCTGGACGATGAATCGGGGATCGATCGGAAGCGTCGGAACGTCACTCACGCCCTGAGCATCGAGCCCAACATGTCGATGTGGGTGGCCAAGCAGACCATGATCTCGGCCACGACGATGATGTGGATGGCCGAGGCGCTCGGTTACAACACGGGGCCGATGGAAGGTTTCGACGAAAATCGGGTACGCGATGTGCTCGGAATTCCTGATCACCTGAGGGTCATCTTCCTCCTGGCCGTGGGTAAACTTCTTGGCGAGGACGGTAAGTACCCAGGCCGGCTGCCCCGTCTCGAACGGTCTTCGAGAACCGCTACGGCGAGGCATGGAACGATTGTGTGGACTGACGCGATGCCGGACTTCGCTCATTGGAGCATCTTCCTGAGCGCTACGACCGTGGTTCTTCTCGTTCCCACGGTCATGTATGTTATGGCCCGCGGGATCGAGAGCGGCACGCGTGCAGTGTTGTTATCATCGGTAGGATTTGCTCTTGGAGACTTCCTGCAGGTGATCGGTGTTACGGCAGGATTGTCGGCACTCCTGGGCTCTTCGTCGCTGCTATTTGGCATCGTCAAATACGGCGGCGCCGCCTACTTGATCGGGCTGGGAGTCAGATCGATTCACCACCGACGGGCTGCGATTGTTCATGACACGTCCGCGTCACAGGTGCGATCGCGGACTATCGTCCTCCAGGCGTTCCTTGCGCTGAATCCGAAGACAACCTTGTGCTTCGCGGCGCTGTTCCCCCAGTTCATCGCGGCAGACGCCGGGCCCGCGTGGTTTCAAATGGTGGCGTTCGGTGCATCCTTCGTCGCACTGGGATTCCTCACGAATTCTGCATACGGGTGCCTGGCAGAAAGAGGGTTCGGCCGCCTCGCTCGCCAACACACTCGCTTTCATCGTGCGACCTCTTACGTCAGCGGGGGAGCGTTGACCGCGCTCGGCGCCGTGTCCGCTCTGGCGCCCACTCCGAGGGGGAGATAAGCGGCGTCACGCGTCAAATTGCTCGAGGACAATCAGAGGGGTTTGACGTACCGCATGGTTTCGGGGAAGTAGCCAGCGCGGTCGTAAAAGGCCCGCGCGTGCCGGTTTTCGACGAAGACGTTGAGCGACAGCAGCGAATGGCCCCGACTGCGAGCCCATGATTCGGCCACTCCGAGCAGGGCGGCGCCGACGCCGATGCCACGCGCCTCGGGGGCGACCACCAGGTCTGCGATGTGGCCGCACGCCCGCCGGCTGTAGTAGTCGTATTCTGCGCACACGTGAACGAACCCGAGCGGCGTACCGTTGGCGTCCTCAGCGACGAACACGGAGGCGCCTTCAGACTGGCCGTCGAGGGCCCGGCTGATCACCAGCGTGTCCGTGTCGAGCATGACGTTGGAGCTGCGCCAGGAAGGAGGACCGAACGCGGCGAGCTCGGGGAGGAGCGCAAGGATGAATGCCCGATGTTCAGCCGTCGCGGGACGAACGCTGATGTGTGAAGTCTCGATCTGGGGCATCGCTGCTCTCCGTTGTCATCCCAGTGCCTGCTCGAGATCGCCGATCAGATCCCCTGGATTCTCCAGGCCGACCGACACGCGAAGAAGATCATCGGGAATCCCGTCAGCCGGATGCATCACCGACGCCGCATGCTGGATCAGGCTTTCCGGACCGCCGAGGCTGCCGGCGTTGATAAAGAGACGGACCCGCGATGCCGTGTTGATCGCGCGTGCTCGGCCTCCCTTGACGCGAAACGAGAGCATGCCGCCAAAGTCACTCATCTGCCTGGCCGCGATCGCGTGACCGGGATGAGACGCCAGACCAGGGTACAGCACGTCGAGGACTTGAGGGTGGCTCTCGAGCGCGCGCGCAACAGCATGCGCGTTCTCGGAATGAGCGTGCATCCGCGCACGGAGGGTTCGTATGCCGCGGTGCACGAGCCAGGAGGCAAACGGCGCCGCGACGGCGCCCAGCAGCGTGCGAACCTGAAGCATCCTGGTATACAGATCGTCGACACGTTCAACGATGAGCGCACCTCCCTGGACGTCGCTGTGTCCTCCGAGATACTTCGTCATCGAGTGCAGCGTGAGATCTGCTCCGAGGTCCAATGGCCGCAGAAGAGCGGGAGTCGGAAACGTCGCATCGACCATGAGCTTGGCGCCGCACGCGTGCGCAATGTCCGCCAGGCTGGCGAGGTCGGTGATCTTCATCAACGGATTCGACGGCGTTTCGGCCCACACCAGTCGAGTTTCGGGAGGCAGCGCATCCCGGACCGCGCCAAGGTCGGTCATGTTGACGGCCGACCATTCGATGTTCCAGCGCGGAAGAAAGACAGGAGCCAGGGCGCGAAACCCATAAAAGAGATCGTCAGCAAACAGCACGTGACTGCCTGGCGGAAGCGCCTGCAGACACGCCGCTCCTGCGGCCACGCCTGATGCGAACACAAGAGCCGATTCACCACCATCGATCGCGGCGAGCGCCGTTTCGAGTCGTCGCTGCGTAGGGTTGCTCAGCCTGATGTAGAGATCGTCGTGCAGACGCTCTCCAGCCGGCCCGTGCTCGAAATTGGTCGACAAGTGAAGCGGCGGAGCGATCGCCCCAGTGGCATCGCGTTCGGCGCCAGCGTGTACTGCGACCGTCTCGAATCTCGATCGTGATTCTGGCAATTGAGGTCTCTTCATTCCCCACCATTGTCTTGGTGGTCGTGTCGCGTGCAAAAGGCCGATGACACTTATCGGAGCACTCGATGACCGCCACTCGTCCAGGACTCCGACGTTTTGAGAATAAAGAAGGCGACCAGCCAGTCGAAGCTGATACAGGCCAATTCGTACGAGCTCGGCGCGAAATCCGTTGCGCCATTGAGGAGATGGACACCCATATCCCAGACAGGATGCGTAGCCCATCCAAGGACCAACCATCCCGGCGTGCGGCGTACACCCAGGACAGCGATCACCGTGTAGGCACTCGCGCCCGCGAGTTCGACGATCAGCCATTGCCATCCAGCTCGAGTGACCAGAGCAAAGACGACGTAGATGGCGGCAGCCAGACTGAGTCCGATCGCCAGCACACGACGCTCACGGCCTCGCTGTGATCGGACGAAGAAGACGAACACAACGCCAAGACAGAATCCGATCGCGAGCCCGACCGCAATGAATCCTGGCGTCACGGTCGCAGAAACTTCAGCAAACCAGCGGTGAACGCGGCGGGGTTTTCCTCTGCGATCCAATGCGCTGCCCCGGCGATGCGAAGTCCCGCAACGTCTTCTGCGACTTCATGCATCATTTCCTCGACGAGCGGACCGCTGGTGCTCGTCGCGCCACCGACGGCCAACACAGGAATGGTCAGTTTCCCATTGCGCTTCAGGGCAACGCGATTGTCATCGGCGTCCCTGTCGAAGGCGCGGTACAGTTCGAATCCCGCGCGCATCGCACCCGGCGCAGCGTAGGCCGACGTGTAAATATCCAAATCGCTTTCGCTGATGGCCCCAGGGTCGAAGATCCGAATGTTGAAGAACGCCTGCAGGTACTGTCGTTCGCGGTCGGCGACAAGCATCTCGGGCACGTCGCGAACGCCATGGAAGGCGAAGTGCCACACCCGCGGATCCGCGCGCAGGCGATCGAACACGGCCGTACCCGGCAGCGGCGCGTCCATCACGACCAGATGAGAAACGTCGTCTCGATACGCCTGCGCGTAGGTGTAGGCGATCATCAGCCCGATATCGTGGCCGACCAGCACCACCGAGTCGTCGATGCGGAGATGTTGCCGCAGTAACGCGTGGATATCTCCGGCCATCGTGCGTTTGTCATAGCCGCCGTGCGGTCGCCATGAGTGCCCGGCGCCGCGATAGTCCGGTGCGACGACACGGAAGCCAGCCTCGACGAGGTCCGGGATGACTCGACGCCACTCCCACCATGTCTGCGGGAAACCATGGAGAAACACGACAGCGCGCTTTCCCTCGCCGGCCGTAACGAAATGAAGGCGCAGCTGCGGCTCGATATCAGCCATGCCATGCCTAACAATCACCGTGTCGCGAGCATTCGACATGTGTTTGTCGCAACACATTATCCGAGCGCCTGCTCGGCGAGCGGTCTTGCAGCGAGGGTGACGCCCATGTTCGTCAAATGCAACAGCGTGGATCGGCGGACCTCGTCCGCCGTCTGCCGGCCGAGCACTGGATCTTCGAGGTCGCGCGCGCCGGTCGCATCGGGGTCGACCGACACCTCGAAGCCCCGAACCAACGCCTCGCGCGCCGACGTTGAGAGACACATGTGCGCGTAAAAGCCTACGACGAGCACGGCGTCGGCGCCGACCGAGCGGAGCCACGCCTCGAGGTTGGTGCCGGTGAACGCGCCGTACACGTCCTTCTCAAAGAGCGCCTCCAACGCCGATGCGCGTTGGGGGCCGAGACCGGCGGAGAACTCTGCTCCCCACGAGTTCGGTAAGAATGCGGGCGACTCGCCCGGCTTGTTGTGGTGACGAACCCAGGCAATCGGTCTTCCCTCGCGCCGTGCTCGGTCCACGTGATCGACGATCGCGGCAAGGGCTGACGTGTGGTTGGGTACGGGCCGCCTCCCGACAGCGGAGAATTCGTTTTGCGCGTCAACGACAATCAGGGCTTGTTTCACGAGATCTCCTTGTTCAACCCTTCCACTGTGCCCGCCGGTGATCAGTCGTCCAAAACGGCGATGACTCCCATCGGCAGGTCCGATGACAGGACGGTCGAATCAATTGCGGGTTGGGCGTTACCGACGACGGCGCTGAAACCGGTTGGACTGACGCTGAATTCAGCGCGGAAGGCGCGGTTGAAGTTCGAGACATCGCCGAAGCCGGCGTCGAGTGCGATGTCGAGGATGTTGGCCGGCTCGGTTGCCAGCCGAGTGGCCGCCGCACGCAGCCGCGTCCGCAAGAGGTACTGATGCGGCGTCGCGCCGGTCAAGCGCTCGAAGGTCCGCAGGTAGTGGAAGGGGCTGAGCTTTGCTTCTCGTGCAAGGTGGACCAGTGTCAGCTCCGTGGCAGGCTGCGCTTCGATCATACGCACCGTCCGCGTGACACGAGCGACGGCGGCTGGTGAGATCGCGCTCCGATCTGGCTCGACGTCGCCATCGACCTGCACGGCTCGCGCCGCCAAGCGGATCCCCAGTTCCTCCCACACGACGTCCGTCGATCCCGCCAGCGCGGCACCCGCGTCGGCAATCACCGGCGACAGCGTTCGGACGGGCGGCAGCCGGAGCGACCGGAACGCGCGTTCGGCCCGGCGAGCCGTGATCGCCTCGAAATAATCCGGCGTGAAATGAAACGACAGGCAGCGATCGCCCACGCCGTGCTCGTGGCCGCACTCGAAACACTGACCCGAGCTGCCCAGCAGGAGCGACCCCGGCGTCATCATCTCGCGGCCGTTGGAGCCCGACCCGCGGTACTGAAACGTGCCGGAGGTCACGATCGCGATCGCGACGTGGTCGTGCTGCTCGACGTAGGGACGGTCCTGTGGGCCGCACGAGCAGACGACGTCGTCGACGGTCCAGCCGTCGCCCTTCGCGAGGCGTTGCGCATCAACCCTTCCGGTCCGGCGCGGGTCCGCTGCTGAGTCAATGCTCGCTCTCCATCGACCGCAATTTTTGCCAAGACCGAAATCCCTGGTTGAACGTACAACTCTTATCACGAAAAGAGCACGACCGAGAGGACTGTGAACGCAGAACAGAGGGTCGATTTTGTCTCGCTGCTTCGCGCGCCAGGCCGCTCACTGGAGATTCCCGAATCGGCCGACGTGTACGGCTGGCTGTGTGGAAGCTGGGACCTTGACGTCCTTCATTACCGCGGCATCGATGTCGCCGCGCGTGGTCTAACGGGGGAGGTCCACGCCGCCCGCGTGCTCGAGGGACGCGCCGTCCAGGACGTGTGGATCATGCCGCGACACGAGGATCGCCACGCCGGTTCAGACAAGACGATGAACATGTACGGCACCACGCTGCGCTCGTGGGACGCGTCAGTTCAGGCGTGGCGCATCGCCTGGACGAATCCGGCGAGCGGGCATCGCGAGGAACAGGTCGGCCACTGGAACCGTGGGGACATTCTTCAGGAAGGCATGCGCGCAGACGGCACGAAGACGCGCTGGACGTTCACCGAGATCACACCGGATTCCTTTCATTGGCGCGGCGAAGCACTGTATCCGGACAAAGAGACGTGGATGCTCGAGGGGGAGTTTCTCGCGAAGCGGAGGCGATCATGAGCACGACCACATCCGACACCACGACGATCGGCCGCATGGAGACACGGATTCTGCGTGAGGGCTACGGCGAGACCGCATGGCACGGCCCAGATTTGAAGGCGGCGCTCGCCGACGTGACGTCAGATGCCGCGTTCTGGCGACCCGCGCCGGGACGCCACAATATCGCCGAGATCGCGTTGCACCACGCGTACTGCGCGCGCGGCGTGCGCGCGAAGCTGTCGGGCGTCGACGCAGAGCCGTTCATCTTGGAGGGAGACGACTGGTTCGCGTTGTCCGACGAGTCTTCACTTCCGTGGTCGAAGATCTTCGCCGTGGTCGAAACGGAACAGGAGCGGCTGGCTGCGATCGTCGCGGACATCGCCCAGCGGGAGTCGCCGATGGCGGACGCCGAGCGTTTCAATCTGGTGCTCGGTATCACCTGCCACGCGGTTTACCATGCGGGCCAGGTGCAGTTGATCAAACGACTCCACGGCCAGTAACCACGGGTCTGCGCTCCTCCGATCGCCGAGGGCCGGATTCGCCTGACTGATGAGGTGGTCCGCGGTGCGCGAGTGAAGACTACCTGTGCGGACACATCGAGCAAATGTCGGTCCACTGAAGGAGGACCGATTTCACGTGCCGTTTCCTCGCTGTGCCCAAAAGTGTGCCCATGCGATGGCCGCGAATCGCGCCGCTCGATTTGCGGAACTGTTGCTGATTTGAGGCTTAGGGGGAAGGCGACGGTTTTTCAGAAACACGCCTCCGAAAATCGCCTCCGTTCAGAAAATTCTTCAGATCCGCAAGTGCTTACGCAGCGTATACTTACAGGTCAGCGGTGAGGTGGCCGAGAGGCTGAAGGCGGCGGTTTGCTAAGGCTGCCGGGAATCACAGAACGGGCCTGAGATTGACGATTTCAGGCCCGTTTTTTATTGGCCTCTTGGTTGGCGTTGGCTGCCGGACGATGGTCTTCGGACCCCGTTTGGGCACACTCTTGGGCACATTCAGGCCGATGCCAACGTGTGCCTTATGGGCACACGTCGTGCTATTCTGGAAGCGGTGAAGTACTTCGACTGGGACGACGCGAAGAACGCGAAACTCAGGACGGAGCGCGGCATCGGGTTCGAAGAAATCGTCTTCCACATCGAGCGAGGCGACCTGCTCGATATCCTGGAGCACCCGAACCCCGAGCGTTACGGCGGCCAGCGCATTTTCGTCGTCCGACG
>Ga0114129_10005506_pt1 | contig 17904 bp, 14 predicted proteins | sample RhiMetdeltSRZDD1_FD_80071 | JGI IMG/M metagenome (GOLD analysis project Ga0114129, IMG submission 80071) | Populus rhizosphere microbial communities from Tennessee, USA - Rhizosphere MetaG P. deltoides SRZDD1 (version 2) (version 2) | ecosystem: Host-associated > Plants > Roots > Rhizosphere >...
ACGTCTGATAGGCAAGCCGGCCGCCACGCTGCTCGGCAAACATGCGCGGGAGCTCCGCCTCGATCAATGTCTCGAGGGGGAAACGCCGCGGCTGCTCGATCGTCCGTTCGGGCCAGAGAGCGGTCGACTCGAGCTCCGTCGATCGACCTTCAGACGCGACGGCAAGCCACACCAGCTCCTCGTCTTCGCAGACCTCACCCGCTCGCTACGTGAAGAAGAGCAACAGGCGTGGCAGAGAATCGTCCGCGTGCTGTCGCACGAGATCAACAATTCGCTCACGCCGATCAAGTCCATCGCGCACTCCATCAAGCGGATGATCTCGAGGGTGCCGGATCTGCCGCGCGCGTCCGAGATCCAGGACGGTCTCAACCTGATCGAGACGCGATCGGGTGCGCTGGGCCGATTCCTGCGCGCATATGCCCAGCTCGCGCGCCTGCCCAAGCCCCAGCAACGCAACGTGCAGATCGCCCCAATCGCTCACCGCATCGCGGAGCTGGAGAACCGCCTGCCGGTCGCCGTGAAAGCGAGCGAAGACGTCGAGATCAGCGCGGATCCCGATCAGATCGAACAACTCCTGATCAATATTGTTCGCAACGCCGTGGACGCGACACTCGAAACGAGCGGAAATGTCTGGATCGACTGGCAGAAGGTCGACGGCTCGTTGCAGATCACGGTTGACGACGAGGGCCCGGGCCTGCCAGACACGTCGAACCTGTTCGTGCCTTTCTTCACGACCAAGCCGACAGGCTCGGGTATCGGCCTCGCGCTCAGCCGTCAGATCGCCGAGGCACATGGCGGATCGCTGACCCTGGAGAACCGCATCGAGTCACGCGGATGCCGGGCGACTTTGAAGTTGCCGCTGTAGCGCGGGACTTTAGTCCCGCGTCACCCGTCATCAACGCGCGGCTGAAGCCGCGCGCTACTGGAGATCAAAGGGGGAAAGAATGAGACGAATGCTGATTGCGACGATGCTTGTCATTCCGGTCGTAGGTTTTGCGCAGAAGGGCAAGGAAACCGAAGCGGTGCACCAGGCGGCGATGAACTACGTCGTCGCGGTGTACGAGTCGAAGCCTGAGCTGATCGAACAGAGCGTGCATCCGCAACTGACGAAGTACGGGTTCATGCGTCAGAAAGACGGCACCTACAAACAGGGACAGATGACGTACACGCAACTGCTGGACGTGGCGCGCAACTGGAACAAGGACCGCAAGCAGGATACGTCGATCAAGGAAGTCCAGGTGCTCGACGTGCTGGATCAGACTGCGACCGCGAAGATTCGCGCCTCATGGGGAATCGACTACATGCAGCTCGCGAAGTTTGACGGGACCTGGAAGATCATCAACATCGTCTGGCAGACGCCGCCGCCAGCAGGGTCGTAGGCCGGGACTCGGGACTCGGAAGATGGGACCGCCCTCGAAATGTCCGGCCGGACGTTACGGGCGCGGGGACACGACCTTCCCAGGCAGCGCCTTGGTGAACTTCCCAGCGTCCACGACTGCGACACCGTTGACGAAGACGAAGGGGATGCCCTTCGGATATTGATGCGGCTCGGTGAAGGTGGCGAGATCCTGAACCGAGTCGTCGAAGATCACCAGGTCGGCCCAGTAGCCTGGCCGGATCCAGCCGCGGTCGGTCATCCGCATGATCTGCGCAGGCAGTGACGTCATCGATCGAATGGCGAACGGCAGCGCGATCACGCCGCGGTCCATCGCATAGCGGCGCAGCTTTCTCGGCATGGTTCCGTAGAAACGGGCATGCGGCACGCCGTCGCCGAACTCTACGGTGTCGCCGTCGGTGCACGTTGCGGTGAAGTCCTGCTGCATGATGTGCTCGATGTCGATCTCGGAGAGCGAGTACCCTCGCATACGCGCACCGCCAGGTCGGTCGGATCCGTTCAGTTGAATCCAGATGGCGGCATCGACCGGCGAGATGCCACGGTCCTTGGCGATCCACTCGATGCTCTTCTCGACGTACTTCTTGTCCGGAAAGTCATAGACGACAACACGTGAGGCGCCGCCGCGCCGGGTGATCTCGTGCTCGATATCGGCACGGACCTTCGCGGCCTCGGCCGGATTCGCCAGGCGCGCCTGCAGGTTGGCTTTCGCATCGCCACGGCCGCCGCGGCCGCCTGTTTCCCCCAGCTGTCCACCGACCTGGGCACCTGGCGGCGCCAGCGCCCAGAGCGGTATCAGCACGGTCGAGCCATCGCTGCCGGACGTGTCGTATGGGTACTGATCGGCGTAGACCTCGAGACCCTGCTCGCGCGCTTCTCGGATCAGGCGTGTGGCGGCGTGGCTCGCGCCCCAGAAATCCGCACCCTTGGCTTTGAGGTGTGACGCGACCACCGGCACGCCCGTCTGGCGGCCGATGTCGATCGTTTCCTTCACCGCGTCGAGCAAATCGACGAACGGGGTCGGATCGGACTTGACGTGCCACATCGGATCTCGGCCCTCGCTGCGCTCGTGGCTGATATAGAACCCGCCATACTTCTTCACCGGTCTCGTGAGCTCGACGACCTCGCGCGGCTCGCTGAACCGTCCGGGCACGTACTCGAGCCCCGTGCTCAACCCGTACGCGCCGTCACGCATCCCTTCATCGACCAGCGCCTGCATCGCCGTGATGTCGTCGTCGGTGGCGACCTGATCCGCGCGATTGCCCATCACGTGATTGCGCACGGCGCCGTGCCCGACCATCAGCGCGGCATTGGATCCGATCCCCTGCTTCTCGTACTGGGCCTTCTGATTGCGTATCGGCAAAGGCGAGCGTCCGTCCTGGTTCACCACGGACAGCGTGATCCCCTGCGCGACCATGTTCACGTTGTAACGAAGGTTCATGTCGCCGAGGCCGCGATCGCTGTGTGAATGGATATCGATGAAGCCAGGCGACAGATATTTGCCGGCGGCATCGATCGTGCGCGCCGCCTGCGCCGCGCCGAGGTCACCGATTGCCGCAATCCGCCCGTCCTTGACCGCCACGTCGGCGATGAACCACGGATTGCCGGAGCCATCGAACACGCGAGCTCGGCGGATGAGGAGATCGAATTGTGTAACTTGCCCCGTGGTTCGTGGTTCCCGCCTTCGCGCGCTGAATTCTTGTGCGCTTTGGCGAGGCCTCGCCGTAGCTCGTCGCGCCTGATCGAGTGCCGACGAGCGGAGGCGGGCGTGGATCGTCGCTCGCAGGGCGTCGCCGGCAGTTGGTGAAGAGCCGGCCGCAAGAGCCAGAACAGCGACAACGAGGATGAGCTTTTGCTGAAGCATGGGCGGGATTCTAGCGGATTACGAGCCACGGACCACGAGCAACGGACCACGGCACGTGAAGAATGCTATCTTCGCATGATGCTTCGCCGTCATCGTTCCCGCTACTCCAAGTCAGAAAAACTGTTTGCCGCGGCGTCGCGAATTCTGCCGGGCGGTGTCGACAGTCCGGTTCGCGCGTTCAGGTCGGTGGGCGCCACGCCCATATTCGTCGAGCGCGCTCACGGCGCGTATCTCGAGGATGCGGACGGCAACCGCTACATCGACTACGTGATGTCCTGGGGCCCGCTGATCCACGGTCACGCACCGAAGGGCCTCCTGAAGGCGCTGTCGGCGGCCGCGGCGCGAGGCACCAGTTTCGGCGCACCGACCGAGCTCGAGACCCGGTTGGCTCGGCGCGTCGCCATGCTGATGCCGTCGATGGAACGTGTGCGGTTCGTGAGCTCGGGCACCGAAGCGGCGATGAGTGCTGCGCGCGTGGCCCGTGCGGCAACCAAACGGGACAAGCTGGTCAAGTTCGAAGGCTGTTACCACGGTCACGCCGATGCCTTCCTTGTGCAGGCGGGATCCGGAGCAATGACGCTTGGCGTGCCGACAAGTCCTGGCGTCTCAGCGGCGGCGGCGCGCGATACGCTGCTGGCGCGCTACAACGACCTGCCATCGGTCGAACGGCTCTTCGAGCAGCACAAAGAGGACATCGCGGCAATCTTCGTGGAGCCGATCGCCGGGAACATGGGTCTGGTGCCGCCTCGCGAGGGATTCCTTCACGGGCTCCGCGAGATCAGTCAGCGCCACGGCGCGCTCCTCGTATTCGACGAAGTGATCTCAGGTTTCCGTGCGGCGGCGGGCGGGGCGCAGCAGCTGTATGGTGTCCGGCCCGATCTGACCTGCCTCGGCAAGATTATCGGCGGTGGGCTGCCCGTCGGGGCGTATGGCGGCCGCACCGACCTGATGGAGCTCGTCGCGCCCGCCGGCCCCGTCTATCAGGCCGGCACGCTGTCCGGAAATCCGCTGGCGATGACAGCGGGACTGTGGTCGCTCGAGCAACTGTCAGCGTCGCTCTATCGTCAGCTATCGAAGCTGGCGGCGACACTTGCCGGTGGACTCGCCGACGCCGCGCGCAGCGCGCAGATTCCACTGCAGGTCAGCGCGTTGGGCTCGCTGCTCACACCATTCTTCACATCGGCGCCCGTCACGGATTTCCAGTCAGCGCTGGCGTCCGATACACAGGCGTACGCGAGATTCTTCAGGGGCATGCTCGCACGCGGCGTCTACCCGCCGCCGTCGCAATTCGAAGCCTGGTTCCTGTCGAGCGCACACAGCGAGCGCGACGTCGCCACGACGATCAAAGCTGCCAAAGACGTGTTTAAGGAGATGCGCGACACTACCTGATGTTCGGCGGGGTGTCGAGCCTGACCCGCAGAATCGTCCCAGGCGGCAGCGTCACGTCCTTCCCTTCAGTCGCGATCATCGTGCCGCCGCCACCAATGAGGACGCCGATCAGCGCACCTTTGACACCACCGATGATGCCGCCGATGATCGCGCCGACAGCCGATCCTGCGCCGATGCGGCCGACCTCGCCGCGAATGCCTTCGCTTTCAATCGCCTGCGTCACTGTGCCACGCAACGGGTAGTTGCGGCCGTTTACGGTGACCTGATCGAATGCGACGGTCAGGCTCCCCTTGCGATCGGTTCTCGACGCGCGATCGACCGAGCTGACAATGCCGCGCATCATCGACCCGGCCGGGATGAGAACGTGACTGCCCTGGTAGAGGTCCACGACTGTCGTGGCTTCGAACCGATCCTCCACCTGGGCGGTGTCCGAACTGAGTTGCGTTTGAAGCCGGACGTCGATCTCCTGGCCGACCGGAATCGTGCTTTGACCTGATACCGGTCTGTCCCTGTCATCGCGGCCGCTCGAGGGCGCGCTCGACGACGGGTATTTCGTGGCCGGCTCGAGCGGCGGATTTGACGAGCTCTCACCACGCGCCCGCGAGCGCAGGTTCTGAATTCGATCCCGCACCTCGGCGTACTCCGCTCTGCTGACGTTGTTCTCCTTGCGCAACTTCACCTTCAGATAGGTGACCTCGTCACGAAGCTCGTCGAGTTCATCCTGAAGTCTGGCCGCGGCCGAGGAGTCATTCGACCGGAGGCGCGAGACATCGGTCCCGGCCTGGTAGACCTCGTCCTGCAACCGCTGAATCTCCGCGCTCGTCGCCATCGTCTGAGCTCTGGCAGGGACCGCCATCATCAGCGCCGTCGCAATCAAGATCGCTTTCACAAGCCTTTGTGCCGTCATGTTCCCACTACCTCCAAAGCTGCGAAGCCGAATGCTTCGTCACACGCCACGACTCTCTGTGCAAAAGAGACGCCCACCCGTGCGACTCGGTCGTGTCGACGCCCAAGTCATTTAGATACACGCACATATCGACACACGTCGAAACCCTCGAATCAAGCTCGTCGGTGAAGCCTGTTATGATCGGAGGACACACTCTCCTGCATGCTGGTAAAGCTTCACAGAACGGTGGGGGTTCGAGTCGGCGCGGTGCAGGTCGGCGGCGGTGCACCTGTTGTCGTGCAGTCGATGACCATGACCGATACGGCCGACGCCGCCGCTACGGCGCGGCAATGCATCGAGCTTGCTGAGGCCGGCTCCGACATGGTGCGCATCACGGTCAACGTGCCCGAAGCCGCGCGCGCCGTTCCGGAGATCAAGCAGCGGATGCTCGATGCCGGTGTGACGGCACCCCTGATCGGTGATTTCCACTACAACGGCCACCTGCTGCTGACGAAACATCCGGATTGCGCAACGGCGCTCGACAAGTACCGCATCAATCCTGGCAACGTCGGCACCGGCCGGCGGCGGGACGAGCAGTTCGCAACGATTTGCAATGTGGCGAAGGAAAACAGCCGGCCGGTTCGCATCGGCGTCAACGGCGGTTCGCTCAATCAGGAGCTCGTCGTCGCGAAGATGCAGGAGAACACCGACCGCGATCTGGGGCTCACATCCGAAGAGATCATCAACGAGTGCATGATCCTGTCGGCGCTGCAGTCGACAGAGCTGGCGCTCGAATCGGGCCTTCGTAAGGACCAGATCATCATCTCGTGTAAGACGTCCCGCCCTCGCGATTTGATTGCTGTCTATCGTAACCTCGCGAAACGAACCGATCAGCCGCTGCATCTCGGGCTCACTGAGGCCGGAATGGGCATGAAGGGGCTCGTGTGGTCCGCGTCGGCCATGGGCGTACTGCTCAACGAAGGCATCGGCGATACGATCCGCGTGTCGCTCACGCCGCGGCCCGGCGGCGATCGCTGTGAGGAAGTCTACGCGGCGTGCGAGCTGCTGCAGGCTCTCGGCATTCGTGCGTTCTCGCCGAGCGTCACCGCGTGTCCCGGATGCGGCCGGACGACCAGCAGCACCTTCCAGGAACTTGCCGAACGAACGCAAGAATACATTCGGGAGCGGATGCCCGACTGGAAGACCCGCTTCGACGGCGTCGAATCCATGACCCTCGCCGTCATGGGCTGCATCGTGAACGGCCCGGGCGAATCGAAGGCCGCCAACATCGGGATCAGCCTGCCAGGTACAGGCGAATCTCCCAACTGTCCCATCTACATCGATGGCCAGCACGTGACGACGATGCGCGGTACGTATGAAGAACTGGCCTCTGGCTTCCGCGAGTTGATCGACAACTACGTCGAAACACACTATCCAAGCCGTTAAACGCTGCCCTCAATCACCGGCGCGGCCCTAGTTCGTAGCTCCCGCCATTCTCGCAGCGCTTCAGCGAGGCCTCGCCGAAGCTCGTCGCGCCCGTTCGCGTCCGACGAGCGGAGGCGGGCGTGGTTCGTGGCTCGCAAGACCGTTAGCAGCGGTTCTCCGAGCGACGAACTACGAACCACGAACCACGGCTGAAACTCGTCTTCAGCTTAAAATTGTCGATCTGATGCTCCCGCGTTTCAGCGATCTTCGTGACGAGTTCAAGCCGATGATCACTTTGGCCCTGCCCGTGGTCCTGGCGGAGCTCGGCTGGATGACGATGGGGATCGTCGACACGTTGATGGTCGGGCGGCTGAGTCCCGAAGCCATCGGCGCTGTCGGCATCGGCAGCTCGGTGTTCATGGGTGTCGTGATCTTCGCGTTCGGCTTGCTGCTCGGTCTCGACACACTCGTGGCGCAGGCTTTCGGCGGAAACCGCCTCGAGGAGTGCCATCGTTGGTTGATCCACGGGACCGTCCTCGCAATCCTGCTGTCTGTCCCCTTTACGGCGATCCTTTGGTTGATTTCGGGCACTCTCGATCGCTGGGGCATTCACCCAGCGGTTCTGGAATTGACGCGCCAGTATTTCGACGTCGTGTCGTGGAGCGTGTTGCCTCTCCTGCTGTACTGCGCGTTCCGCCGCTATCTCCAGGGGATGGGCATCGTGCGGCCGGTGATGGTGGCGCTCGTCATGGCCAATCTCGCCAACGTGGTTTTCAATTGGGTGCTGATCTTCGGCAAGTTCGGCGCACCCGCGATGGGTGTGGCCGGCGCCGCGTGGGCCACCGTCGGATCACGAGTGGCGATGGCCGGGTACCTCCTCGCCGTGATCATCCATCGGGAGCGGCGACGCCGGCCGGGACTGTTCGAGACACCGCTGGCGATCGAGCTCGCGTGGATGCGACGGTTGCTTGCTTTGGGAGCGCCGGCGGCAGCGCAGGTCACGCTTGAAGTCGGTGTGTTTGCCGCTGCGACGGCCCTCGCCGGCCGGCTTGCGCCGACGGCGCTTGCCGCTCATCAGATCGCCGTCAACATCGCGGCTTTCACGTTCATGGTGCCGCTGGGCATCTCTTCGGCGGGTGCCGTGCGAGTCGGGCACGCGGTCGGCCGTCTCGATCCGGACGGCGCCGCGCGATCCGGCTGGACGGCGCTGACGCTCGGCGTCGGGTTCATGTCGTGCGCTGCGGCCGTGTTTCTGCTGGTTCCACGGCTGCTGATCGGCTCGTTCACGTCTGATTCACAGGTGATCGCGATCGGTGTCTCGCTGCTGATGATTGCTGCGGTCTTCCAGATGTTCGACGGTCTTCAGGGCGTCGCCACGGGCGTGCTGCGCGGCTTGGGCGACACGAGGACGCCGATGCTCTGGAACCTTGCCGGGCACTGGTTCATCGGCCTGCCTCTGGGATATACCTTGTGTTTCATAGCCGGTGTCGGCGTGACCGGCCTCTGGTGGGGACTCTCGGCGGGATTGATCATCTGTGGCGTCGCGTTGCTCGCGGTCTGGTCGAAGCGTCTTCACGAGCTCGAAGGACTGCGGACAACAGGTGGAAAGGAGATTCCATGCGTGGATTCGTCGGCGTTATAGCGGGCTTGCTGATTCTGCAATGCGGAGCAGCCGCGCAGCAGAAACCAGAGGCGACGTCTCTGCTCGGCCAGCCGCTGGTGCCGCCCGCTCCTTCGGAGCAGGCACGGCCCACGCTGGAGGCGAACCTCGCCAAGGCGCAGGAAGCCTATAAGGCCAACCCCGGCGATGCGGACGCAATCATCTGGCTGGGCCGCCGCCTCGCGTATCTGGGCAGGTATCGCGATGCGATTGCGACGTTTTCCGAGGGGGTTCAGAAGCACCCCAAGGATGCGCGGATGTATCGCCACCGTGGCCATCGCTACATCACGGTCAGGGAGTTCGATCGCGCCGCCACCGATCTGGCGCGGGCCGCCGAGCTCGTGAGCGGACGTCCCGACGAGGTCGAACCCGACGGCGCGCCAAACGCCCGCAACATCCCGACGAGCACGCTGAACACGAACATCTACTACCATCTCGGCCTCGCCCATTACCTTCGCGGGCAGTTCGAGCCAGCGCTGAAGGCCTACCGCGAATGCGAGCGATTCTCGAAGAATCCGGACATGCTGGTGGCAACGACGCACTGGCTGTACATGACGCTGCGCCGCCTCGATCGCGTCGGCGAAGCGAAGCAGGTGCTCGATCCGATCAGCGCGAAGATGGAGATCATCGAGAACATGTCGTACCACCGGCTCTTGATGCTCTACAAAGGCGAGGAGAAACCTGACGCATTGCTGGCGTCGGTCTCGGAAGGCGGTCTCGATGCCGTAACGATCGGCTATGGCGTCGGGAATTACCACTTCTACAACGGGCGGCGGGATCAAGCTATGCCGATCTTCAGATCGATCGTCGAAAAGCAGGCGAATCAGTGGCCGGCGTTCGGCTACGTCGCTGCGGAAGCAGAGCTCGCGCGCGACACCGCAGCGAAGCGATGAGCGAAGTTGTCGGAGTGAGGGTCAGCGGCGATTGAGCCGGCGGGCGTTCATCTCGACGAGCCGCCGAAGCTCCTTGAGGGGCTCTGCGTTGTCGTCCACCTGAAGGCGCAGGACGACGTCGTTGTTCAACCAGACGCCGCCGTTCTTCTTGACGATCAACATGGCGGCCGACTGCATGCCGCGCTTGTCGCCGCCGGCGGCCTGTCCTGCGTCGAGTGCTGCCATCAGTCGAAGCGAGAGATGTCCGGTGGTTTTCTCGAACGCGTCGACCATCCCCGTGACGACAGCTTCCCCCGCAAGGATGTTGCCCTGCGCGGTGCAGAACTTTCCGCCCTTGTCACCGGCCCACGGTGTGGCCTTTGGTCCCGTGTAAGCGGCGTACTCACCCTTCGCGTTCATGACCGCGAACTGACGGCCCTCTTTCGGCCACGGCTGGTTCGCGTAGCCGGGATCCGGATCGCTGTCCCAGATCGCTTTGACGATCGCCGCGGGCGTCATGCCCGAGGCGAGCAGCTTGATCGCCTTCGGACCGTAGCTGACGTCAACGATCGCCTGGGTGGCCGCTACCCCGATGTCCGCCTCACCCCACAACACGCCGTTGCCCACCGAGAAGACGCGCGATTGCACGGCGCCGCCAATCTCGCCGGTCTCGGGGTCGAAGCCGAGAATGGAAAACGTCGCGACGGGATCCGGAAGGGTGGATTGGGCTGAACCGACCGACAGGCAGCCGACGAGCGCGAGGGGCAGTGAGAGGACACGGAGCGTCCGGAGGGTCACTTCCACAGCATCAGGCTGCCGAACCACTCGACGCGGCGCAGGTCGTTGTAGATGACCGTCACCATCAGCATGACGAGCAGCACGAAGCCGGCGAGCAGCATCTTCTCCTTCACCTTGATGCTGAAGTCGCGGCGCGACAGTCCTTCGATGGCGAGAATCGTGATGTGACCGCCGTCCAGCACGGGAATCGGCATCAGGTTGAGCAGACCCAGGTTCAGGCTGATCATGGACATCAGACCGAACAGCTGCAGCAACCCCGCTTCGGCCGCGTCACCAGAAAGGTCCGCGATCGCCACCGGGCCCATCAGCTGTTTCACCGAGGTCTCGCGCGTGAGGAGGCCGCCGAGCGTCTGGAAGATCAGCCTCGTCCATTCCCAGTTCTGAATCGCGCTCATCTTGAACGCTTCGACGACCGTCGGCTCGACCTTGCGCAGTTCCATCGGGCTGATCACGGCGCCGATTCTGAACGTGTCCTCGAACGCCCGGGGGGTCACGGGGATGGATATCGGCTGACCGGCGCGCTCGATCTCGAAGGTCATCGGCTTGCCTTCGCTGCCGCGAATCGCTGCGATGACGCTGTCACGCGTGACGCCGTCTTTTCCGTTCACCTTCAGAATCGTGTCGCCCTCACGGAAGCCGGCCGCCGCTGCCGGCTCGCCCGAGTTCACTGACGAGATCTGCGGTCTGATCACGGGACCAATCCCGATGTCGCCCGCCTCGAACTTGCCGACAGCCTTCGGCGTCAAACGAACCGTAATCGGTTGCCCATCACGAATGAGGACGACAGTAACCAGACGGTTGGCCTTGGGAATGATCGCGAGACCCAACTGCTCCCAGGTGCCGACATCGACGCCCTCCACGCTGATCACGCGGTCGCCGGGAACGATCCCCGACTGCGCGGCCACCGAGCCCTCTTCGACGGTGCCGACGACGACCGGCATCTTCTCGAAGGCAGCCATCGGCGCGCCTTGAAAGAGCACCAGCGCCAGCACGACCCAGGCGAGCGCCAGGTTCATCACCGGACCCATGATCAGGACCTGGAAGCGCTGCCACTTCGACTTCGACAGAAACTCGTCGGGCGCGCCCGTCCGCGCGTCGTCGGGATTCTCGCCGGCCATCTTGACGTAGCCACCCAACGGAATCGCGCTGATGCAGTACTCGGTGTCGCCACGTTTGAACGAGAGCAGCTTGGGCCCGAATCCGAGGGAAAACGTGAGGACGCGCACGCCGATGCGGCGGGCGGCGAGGAAATGCCCAAGTTCGTGGACGAAAACGAGCACTCCCAGGACGAAAACAAAGGCCAAAAGACTGGTCACTTGGAATCCTTCTTCACACTCTGGATTGTAACTTAGCGGTCGAACCGGCTGCGAACTCGCGGGCCCAGGCGTCTATCTCGCGCACGTCGCCGAGCCCATGTATCGGTGCAGCGCCGTTCAGTTCATAGGCCTCCATGGCCTCTCGAATGACTTCAGGAATACCGGTAAAACCAAGTCGGGATTGCAGAAACGCTGCCACTGATACCTCGTTGGCGGCATTCAACACGATCGGCAGGCCGGGAGAGCCGGCGAGGGCCTGGAACGCCAGCGCAAGACAGGGGAATCTGCCTGTGTCCGGCGGTTCGAAATCGAGCCGCGCGCACCGCGAAAGATCGAGCGGCGGCAAGGGCGCAGCCCACCGGTTCGGGTACGAAAACGCATACTGAATCGGGAGGCGCATGTCCGTCACGCCCAGCTGGGCGATTACAGATCCGTCAACCAATTCCACCATTGAATGCACGATCGACTGGGGATGTACCAGCACGTCGATGGCGGCTGGCCCGACGTCGAAGAGCCACCGGGCTTCGATCACCTCGAGCCCCTTGTTCATCAACGTGGCCGAATCGATCGTGATCTTCGGCCCCATCCTCCACGTCGGATGCCTCAACGCATCGTCCGGCGTCACGCCATGCAGGTCGCCGGCACTCAACGCCCTGAATGGCCCGCCGGATGCCGTCAGGATCAGCCGTTTGACTTCGTGCAGCGACCTGGCGTGCAGGCACTGATGGATGGCGTTGTGCTCACTGTCGACTGGCAGCACCGCAACGCCTCGCCGCCGCGCGGCTTCCATGACGACGACGCCGGCCATCACAAGGATTTCCTTATTGGCCAGTGCGATGGTCTTGCCAGCCTCGATGGCTGCGAGCACGGCGTCGAGTCCGGCTGTCCCCGACGACGCGAACAACACGACGTCTGCTTCCGGATGCGTCGCTACCGCGACGAGCCCCTCGCTTCCGGCACATCGAGTGACGGGTTCAGGCCCGCTCCTGCGTCGAAGCTCGGCGTTCACATCCGCCAGAGCCGCCGACGTCGCCATGGCGATCGTATCCGGCTTGAAGCGTGTGACCTGGTCGGCGAAGCGCGCGGTGTTCTCGCCTGCGGCCAGCGCCACGACTCGCAGACGGTCGGGATGCGCATCGACAACAGAGAGTGCGCTCTGGCCGATCGAGCCGGTCGAACCGACAATGGCAACGCCTCTCATCAGACTTGCAGGTATCTCGCAAATACGTAGTAGACAGGACCTGCGAAGAGCCAGCTGTCGATGCGATCGAGCACGCCGCCGTGTCCCGGTATCAACGTCGACGAATCCTTCAGCCCTGCGCTCCGTTTCAGCAGCGATTCGAAGAGGTCGCCCACGATTCCCATGCCAACGACAGTGGCGGACGCGAGAAGCAGCATGACCGGCGTCGCCGCTGGAAACAGACGCAGCCCGCCCGCAAACATCGCAATGGTGCCGAACACGATTCCGCCGACCGCGCCCTCCACGGTTTTCTTCGGGCTGATCGCTGGCGCAAGCGGCCGCTTTCCAAACATCCTGCCCGTGTAGTACTGCGCGCTGTCGCTGACGATGATGGTGGCCATCAACAGCAGCACGGCCTCGCGTCCATGGAGCAGCCTGACGGCCGCGAGGGCGCCGAGTGGGATCCCGATGTAGATCACCGGCAGCAACGATGCTCCGGCGTTCAGGAGCACATCAGGTCCCGGTCGTCCGGCGGCGACAGCCAGTGTGCCGACTACCAGAAGCGCGCTCAACAGCACGAGTTCCAGGGGAACCTCGACACCACCGACGACGACGCACGTGCCAACCACTGCCACAGCGCATATCACGCGAGGCACCCGCGCGCCGAGCGCTTCGGCGATGCCCGCGTACTCGACAAACGCGAGCAGGGCGGCAACCGTCGCAAGGACGAGCGTGCCGGCCGGCGGCAGGAACCAGACGACCCCGAGAACGATCGGCAGCAGAACGAGCGCGCTGAGGATCCGCGTCATGCGGTCAGCGGAGCCTGCCGCCTCATCGACCGGCGACCACCGGTTGCTTGATGCCGCCGTAGCGGCGATCGCGCTTCTGGTAGGCGAGGATGGCCTCGAAGAGATCGCGCTTACGGAAGTCCGGCCACAGCGTATCGGTGACCCAGATCTCGGCGTAGGCGATCTGCCACAGCAGAAAGTTGCTGACGCGCATCTCTCCACTCGTGCGGATCAGAAGATCGGGATCGGGCTGACCGCTTGTGTAGAGGAATCCGGCGAAGCGCTGCTCGTCGAGATCGTCAGCCTGCACGCCTGACGCGATCAGCGCGCGCGCCGCTTCGACGATCTCCGCGCGGCCGCCGTAGTTCAGCGCGATGTTGAAGAGCATCCCGGGGTTTTCCGCCGTCTTCTGCTCCGCCATCTTCAGTTCCGACCGGACATCCGGCGCCAAATCCTGGACGCGCCCGATGACGTTGAAGCGGATGTTGTTGCGAAGCAGGGTATTCAGCTCGAGACGCAGGTAACGCTTGAGCAGCAACATCAGCGTGGACACTTCGGCGGCTGGCCGCTTCCAGTTCTCGACCGAAAAGGCGTAGAGCGTCAGGACGTTGATGCCGAGGCGGGCAGAGGTTTCGACGATGTCGCGCACGGCGTCGATGCCGGCCCGATGCCCTTCGACACGAGGCAAATGACGTTGCGCGGCCCAGCGCCCATTGCCGTCCATGATGACCGCGACGTGCCGTGGCAACCGGTCGAAGTCGACCTGCCGGGCCAGCGCTTCCTCATCTGAACCGGGAGGAACGACGGAAAGGACGTCTTCGAGCGGCATCTCGTCAAGCAGAAATTAAACCTAAATTCTACAATGCCTTACGGGTAGTTTCAAGGAGGCGATTGGGGCTGGTGGTGATTTCTGTTGCCGGCTCCTCAGTATTTCACTGCCGCCAAAAACAGACCCGTTGGAGGCGCCGTGGGTCCGGCCTGCATCCGGTCCCGGGATGCCAGGATCCCCGCAACGCTTTCAATCGGAAAACGCCCGCACCCGACCTCGACCAGGGTGCCGGCGATGTTGCGAATCATGTGGCGGAGGAAGCCGTCACCTTCGATCTCCAATACGAGCGGCTGGTCGAATCTGCTGCCGTTGCGCCAGTCGAGCCGGTGAATAGTTCGAACGGTCGAGTGAACCGTTGTGCCGGTGCCCTGAAATGCCGCGAAGTCGTGCGTGCCGACGAGCACCGCGGACGCGTCGCGCATCCGGCCAGAGTCGAGGCGCCCCGGCACGTGCCAGACGTACCGGTGCTGAAACGCCGACACGAACGACGCATTGACGATTCGGTACTCGTAGACTTTCGCTCGCGCGGAAAACCGGGCGTGAAAGCCGGCGGGCGGCTCGATCACCTCGATGACGCGAACGTCGAGGGGCAGGACGGCATTGAGCCCGCGTTGAATGGCGTTCGTTTCGTGCGCAGCCGTCATGGTGACGCTGGCGACCTGTGCGAGCGCATGCACGCCGGCATCCGTCCGGCCGGCGCCGTGAACCGTCACTGGCGCGCCCTCGAACGGAGCTAACCCATCTTCGAGCAACCCCTGGATCGAGACACCTTCAGGCTGACGCTGCCAGCCGACATAGTCAGTCCCGTCGTACTGGATCACCAACTTCAGAGTGCGCATCAAAGACAACCCTGCCGTGGTTCGTAGCTCGTTGCTCGTAGCTCGAAAACCTTCGAGCCGCTCGTCGAGCGACGAGCTATGAGCGACGGATTACGGCATCAGGCTCTCGACCCGGGCTTGACGATCGCGAGCCCCTGTTCGCAGAGCGGACACGATTCGGGAGGATAGGTAGGGACCTGGAGCCTGACGAGTGTCTGCAGGGGGAGAGTGAACGTCGCCGGATCGCAGCCGCGATCGACGATTGCCGCGGCGCCAATCACGTGCGCGCCGATCGCTTCGGCAACGGCAGCTGTCTCTCGCGTCGATCCTCCGGTCGTCATGACGTCCTCGACGACGAGGACGCGATCAGACGGCGCGAGCACGAATCCCCGGCGTAGCGTCAACGCGCCATCCTGACGCTCGGCGAAGATCGCGCGGATACCCAGCGCGCGGCCCACCTCCTGACCGATCACGATTCCGCCCAGCGCGGGCGAGAGCACGACCGTCGGCTGCAGGTGGCGCGTGCGCTCGGCCAGCGCGTGACCGAGCGCGTCGGCGAACTCCGGATACTGCAGCACGAGCGCGCACTGCAGGTATTGATTGCTGTGCAAGCCCGACGTCAGGCGGAAGTGCCCCTCGAGCAGCGCGCCGGACTTGCGGAACAGCCCGAGGGCTGACTCCTGATCCATCAGTTGGTCGCCTTTCCGTTCTTCAGGCGCAGGTGCTCTTCGAAGAGCTTGAGGATCCGCTTGTATTCGTCCGCCCAGCTCGTTTCCTCGGTGAAGCCGTGATTCTCGACGGGATACACGGCCATCTCCCAGTTCTCTTTGCGCAGCTCGATGAGCCGCTGCGCCAGCCGGACCGAGTCCTGGAAGTGCACGTTGGTGTCGACCATGCCATGGCAGATCAGGAGCGCGCCCTTCAGGCCCTCGGCAAAGTAGATCGGCGAGCTCTTGCGGTAGGCCTCGGCGTCCTTCTGCGGGATGTTGAGGATGTTCGAGGTGTACCCGTGGTTGTAGTGCGCCCAGTCCGTCACCGGACGCAGCGCCGCACCCGCCGCGAAGATATCCGGCGTCGTGAACATGGCCATCAACGTGATGAAACCGCCGTAGCTGCCACCATAGACGCCGATGCGCCGTGGATCGACCTTTTCCTGTGCGACGAGGTACTTGGCGCCGTCCACGATGTCTTCGAGATCCTTGCCGCCCATGTGGCGGTAGATCGCGGTGCGCCAGTCGCGGCCGTATCCGGAGCTCGCGCGGTAGTCGACGTCGAGCACGACATAGCCACGCGCCACGAGCAGGTTGTGGAACATGTACTCGCGGAAATAGGAGGACCAGTACTTGTGCGCGTTCTGGAGATACCCGGCGCCGTGGACGAACACGACCGCCGGACGCGTGGGATCGCGCCGCCCGCCCGCCATTTCTGGAGTGAACAGTCGCGCGTACACGTCGACACCGTCACGTGCCTTGAAGGTGATGACCTTCGGGTCCATCCATTTGAAGGAGCGCCACTCGTCCGTCGGGGACGTCGTGATCTGCTGTGCCTGCGCGCCCACCTTGTTCGGCATCAGGTATACCTCGGGCGGCTTGTTGCTGTACGAATACAACAGCCCGAGCATCGAATCGTCCGGCGACACCTGCGCCTCGTTCGATCCGGTCATGACGGTGATTTTGGTTCGCGCGCCGCCTTCGAGGGACATCGAATACAGATGTCGCTCGCCCGGATGGACCTCTGTAGTGTTGATGTAGAACTTCTTCTTGTCCGCCGACAGGACGGCAGCCGTGACCTCCCACTTGCCTGACGTCAGCTGCGTGGCTTTCGCCTCGGCGGCCGACACATCCAGCGTGTACACGTGCATCCAGCCATCACGCTCGGAGAGGAACCAGACGCGCCGGTTGTCGGGCAGGAACTCGATGCTCGGCGCGCCGAACCCGCCTCCACCTTCGCGGATCCAGGCCTCGTCGCGCAGATGATCGACGACCTTCGTCTTTCCCGACTCGGGATCGAGCGTCACATGCCAGCGTTCCTTGTTGTCAGCCGAACGCGCGCTCGCCACGACCAGCTTTCCATCGTCTGAGATGGCAGGCATCCCCCAGCGGATGTCGCGTTCCGCCTTCCGTCCCGGCCGACCTTCCGGCGTCGTCGCATCGGGCGCTGCCGGGCGCTCTTCTTCGGCAACCGGCGGCGCAAAGCTGCTATCAGCCCACACGGCCTTACCGGTCTTCAGGTTCAGCACCGCCAGCAGGCGACGGTCCTGCGTGTCGCCGACGTTGGTGCGCGCAGGAATATCTTCGGTGTATCCGGTCTCGGTCACGTAGTTCGGCACGATCGTGCTCTTCGATCCGGCCGGACGTTCGCCGACGACGATGAAGACATGGGTGTCGTCGGGCGAGAGCATCATGTCCGCCGCCGTCTGACGCTCCTGCAGCTCGAACTTCGGGAGCTGCTCTTTCTTTTGCTCTTCCTCGCGCTTCTTGCGTTCCTCGTTCTGCTTCTTGACGTACTCGATGAGTTTCTCTTCTTCCTCGCGAATGAATTTCTGGCTGTCGGTCAGGCGCGGATCCGCGCGACGCGGACCGGCATCGGTCAACTGGGTCAGCAACGACGCCCCGCCAGGATCGACCGGCACGATGAAGAGGTTGCCGTCACGGACGAACGTGATGTGTGTGTCGTTTCTGGCCCA
>Ga0114129_10005508_pt1 | contig 17899 bp, 17 predicted proteins | sample RhiMetdeltSRZDD1_FD_80071 | JGI IMG/M metagenome (GOLD analysis project Ga0114129, IMG submission 80071) | Populus rhizosphere microbial communities from Tennessee, USA - Rhizosphere MetaG P. deltoides SRZDD1 (version 2) (version 2) | ecosystem: Host-associated > Plants > Roots > Rhizosphere >...
AAGCCACCGGCCGCGCCATCGCGTTGGCGGAATTGGCCGGCGTCCCGATTTACATCGTGCATCTCTCGGCGGCGCACGCGCTGGAGAAGGTCAAACAGGCGAGGGACATGGGGCTCCCCGCCTACGCCGAGACCTGCCCGCAGTACCTGTTTCTGTCGTACGACAATTACGAGGAGCCAGGATTCGACGGCGCAAAGTACGTGATGTCTCCGCCTCTGCGTGAGAAGTGGCATCAGGACGTGCTGTGGAAAGGCCTCGCGAAAAATGATCTGCAGGTGATCTCAACCGACCACTGCCCGTTCTGCATGGCCGAACAGAAGGAACTCGGGCGCAACGATTTCAGCAAGATTCCAAACGGCGCGCCCGGGATCGAGACGCGCCTCACGCTCGTGCACGACGGCGGCGTCAGGTCCGGCCGCATTTCGATGAACCGTTTCGTCGAGCTTTGTTCGACCACGCCGGCGCGAATGTTCGGTCTGTTTCCACGCAAAGGCACGATCGCTGTTGGCAGCGATGCCGACATCGTGGTTTTCGATCCGAATGCGCCGGCGACGCTCAGTGTGAAGACCTTGCACATGAAGGTCGATTACAACCCGTACGAAGGCCGCACGGTGAAAGGCTCGCCCTCGACCGTCATCAGCAGCGGCGACGTCATCATCGACGGCGATCGATTCGTTGGAAAGAAAGGCAGAGGCCGCTTTTTACGTCGCGGCCCGAGCCAAGCACCAGCGGGGCTGTAACTAACGCGCGACGGTCAAATTGTTCTTCACGTCAAATACACCGTTGATCTCGCGCGCTTTGAGACCCGCCACCGTCTTGTCGCTCTCGCTGTCGACAGCGCCTTCGAGCGTCACCCGCCCCTGTTTGACGATGATGTGAATCGGCGGCTGGCTCTGGAACCCATACCGATCGAGTGCCGTGCTGTTGTAGATATTCCGTGCCACGGCCAACCGAATGGCATCATCCGACGGCGAAACCGGCAGGACCTCGATATCGTTGATTACCTGATCGATACCGCCCACCCTCTTCACGCGCCGCTCGGCGTCGCTCTTGAGCGTCGGCCGGACCACCTGGCCCAAGAGCCTGACTGTTCCGCCGGGTTCGACGCGGAATGCCAAAAAGTCGAACACCGAGTAGTACGGCAACAACATCAGCTCGCGCTCCACATCAGCTTCCACACGAAGCGTGCGCGAATCCTTCTGCTGGGCCGGTGCCACGAGCGATAGCACCGCGGTCAATGCAATGACAACTGGAGACATGACAGAACTCCTGACGCTTCAATTCCTCGCTCAAGGATAGCGCCGAACGCTGCTGACGGGTTTGCCGACACGGTGACTTTCATGGATCATCTGCTGACCTAGAAGTGAGGACGCGTGTGACCCAGACCACCACTCAGGTTGAGCGTGCCGACGGTCGCGTCGAACTTGTCGATACATCCACGGTCGAGCGCAGCGTGCTGTACAACGACGACCTCGCCCCCGTGCCGATTGCCCAGCGCACCTGGAGCACGTACAACTTCGCTGCGCTTTGGATCAGCATGGCGCACTGCATTCCAACTTACATGCTGTCGGCCGGACTAATGGCGGCTGGCATGAGCTGGTCTCAGGCGCTCTTCACCGTCGGTGTCGGTAACACGATCGTCCTGATCCCAATTCTTCTCAACTCGCATCCCGGCACACGATACGGGATTCCGTTTCCCGTGTTTGCCCGGGCCGCTTACGGAACGATCGGATCCAATCTTCCGGCGCTGATGCGCGCAATCGTCGCGTGCGGATGGTTCGGCATCCAGGCGTGGATCGGCGGCGAGGCCGTCAACACGTTCTTCGCCAGCATTGTTCCGGGGTGGCAAGGGTTGCTGGGCAGCGGGTTCGGCGGCCACTCGACGACCGAGTGGCTGTCGTTTCTGATCTTCTGGAGTTTGAACGTCGCGATTGTCTATCGCGGCATGGATCTCCTTCGGAACGTCGAGAACTGGGCCGCGCCATTCGTCCTCGTCATGACCGCCCTCCTGCTTGCATGGGCGGTCACGGAAGCGAACGGCTTCGGCCCGCTACTATCGCAGCCTGGCAAGTATTCGTCGCTGCAGGAGTTCCTGCCGGTATTCGTCCCCTCGCTGACGGCGATGATCGGGTTCTGGGCAACGCTGTCGCTCAACATGCCGGACTTCACGCGCTTCGGCCGAAGCCAGCGCGAGCAGATCGTCGGCCAGGTTGTGGCCCTGCCAACCACGATGTTCGTGTTTGCCGCGATGGGCGTGCTGATCACCAGCGCGACGACGATCATTTACCACGAGGTCATCTGGGATCCGATCAAGCTGATTGGCCGATTCAGCAACCCTCTCGTGATTGCCGTCTCCATGTTCACCGCCGTTGTCGCAACGCTCGCAGTCAATATCGCGGCAAATGTCGTATCCCCGGCGAACGATTTCGCGAACGCCTTCCCCCGCGTGATCAAGTTCAAGACCGGCGGACTCATCACCGGGATTCTGGGGATTCTGATTCAGCCCTGGCGGCTGCTCGCCGATCCGTCCGGCTACATCTACAACTGGCTGCTCGGATATTCCGGCGGTCTGGGATCGATTGCGGGAGTGCTCATCGCCGACTACTGGATCGTCCGCAAGAAACAGCTATCGCTCGAGGACTTGTATTTGCCGGACGGTCGGTATGGCCGCTGGAACGCGGCCGGCATTCTCGCGACCGTGATCGGTTGCGCCCTCGCGTGGGGAGGGCTCATCATTCCGGCGTTGCGGCCGCTCTATGACTATGCCTGGTTTGTCGGGTTCGCGGCCGCTGCAATCGCCTACGTCGCTCTTGCCTCTTTCCGGACTCGGGCCAGTCGATAGTGACTCATCGCCAACACGGCGCACGCGAACGCGCCGCCAAGAACGAACGGACCAGCCGGCGTGAACGCATAGATGAACGCGTAGAGAACTCCGAACTCGAGGATCTCGAACGCGGACGCGCGAAAAATCACACCGCGTCGATACTCCAGGTGACCTGTCATGCCGTCGGGCCGCAGCGCGTGCTGAAAGAGCAGCCAGTTGCGAAGATGCCGGACGTGAACCGTCAGCTGGATGAGCAGCAGCGCACCGAGCATGAACAGGTAGAACCCGTGTCGCTCCGGCTCCGCCACGCTTGCCGCGACAAATAGTGCGGTCGTGCTAACGATCAACATGGCGATGAAACGCGGGCTGATGCGACGTAACGCATTCACTTCTGCCTCGAACAATGGATTGAGCTCGTAACTGCCCTCGAATTTGATCTTGTCCTGCCGCATGTAGAGGCGAGCGCAGGTGATCGTCAGGTAGTAGTCGGAGCAATAAAGTAAGGCCCACGCGATCGGTCCCACCCACACGATATCTCCCATGCTCGATGTCCTCACTGACGAACAATCGACAATCAGCAATCAGCAATCAGCAATTTCAGTGCAATCCCCGGTGCTTCACCATTCCGCCCTGAACGTCCGCAAGCGCATGGTAGGTGATGAATGCGCTTTCATCGAGGGCCTGAGCGATGTTTTTCACCCGGCCCACTTCCAGTCTCGTGACGACGCAGTACAGGATGTCCTGATCCTCGAAGCTGAGACCGCCGCGGCCTTTGTAGACGGTCACGCCTCGCCCGAGATTCGCCATGATCTGCGCCGCGATTTCGCCGCTGGCGCGGGAAACGATCGTGATGGCCGTGTATTCCTCGATGCCGTGAATGACGAAGTCGAGCGTCCGCGCGGCGGCGACATACGTCAGGATCGAATACAGCGCCTTATCCACTCCCAGCACCGACATTGCGACGAGAAATAACGCGACGTTAAAGAGCAGGATGACATCGCCGACCTTGAAGAGATGGCTCTGCCGGCTAATCAACAGCGCGGCGATCTCGGTTCCATCGAGCACCGCCCCGCCGCGCACCGCGAGCCCGATTCCAGCTCCAAGAAAGAACCCGCCGAACACCGCCGTGAGCACGAGATCCGGCGTCACGTCCGGGAATGGAATGGTGGCGAGCACCACCGAAAGGCCACCAATGGCGAGGACACTGCGAAGCGCGAACGCGCCGCCGATCTGACGGTATCCGACGGCGACAAACGGAAGATTGACGACCACGATCCAGATGGAGAGCGGTGTGCTGCTCACCATCGAGATGAGCATGGAAATGCCGGTGACACCGCCGTCGATGAAGTGGCTGGAAAGCAGGAAACCCTTGATCCCCATGCCGGCGGAGAAGATCCCGAGCAGGATGAGCAGACCGTTCAGCGACTCACGCGCGACGCGATTCACCGAGCAATCTTATGCTTATCCATTGTTTCCCGGGGTCCGGGATCCGGGATCCGGGATCCGTTGTCCGGGATCCGGGATCCGATCCGTGTTAATCGGTAGCTACGCGGCCTGCTTGTCGATGCGGGCGCGCAATGACGCGAGTTCCCCGCCAATCGCCCGAAGCTCCTGCTCGGTCGTCTGGAGCTTTTCCCCTTCGGCGCGCACAAAGCGGCTATACGGCGCAATGCTCTCGCGGATGCGATCGCCGCTCTTCTGGATTTCCTTGGCAAACTGATCGTGCAACGCATCGGACAACCGCTGTCGCACGTCGGCGATCTTCCGCCGCATCTGTTCCTTCGCCCGCTCCCGCTTCGCGGGAAGAATGAAGAAGCCGAGCGCCGCAATGACCGACGCCATAATGATCCCGGTGACGTCGGCCGCGGCCGTTGTCGCGGCAATCGTCACGATCGCGCCGAGGCCCACCCCTCCAGCGCTGATCGCCGCTGCCGCCGCCACCGCATTCCTTGCATCATCTGCAAGTTCGCGTGCTTCTTTACGGCGATCGAAGGAGTCGATGACCTTTTGTGATTCGCGGCTGACGGCTTCGAGCAAGCGGCTGCGATCGCTCAGAAACCTCGATGAATCCGTATCGCCAACGATCCGATCGCGGTATTGGCGCCGCCGTTCCGCGAGGTGTCTCGTGACGTCCTGCCGCTGGCGCAAATCCGCGTCGACGAGCCAGTCGACCAGCTCGCTCACCTTGCGCTCGATCTCCTGAGGTGCCTCGCCCACGACGCGCTGCTCGAATCCTTGCTGCATGCGGCTGCGGTTCAAGAGATCCATCACTCGGCCGACACGCATCGTGTCGTCGAAGAACTCGTGACCTCGCTTTTCCATTTCGAGCAGGATGCGGTCGATATCCGAGATACGGAAGCCAAAGTCGCGCATCAGGTCCGCCTGGTAGACCGAGAGCTGACTCTCCACCTCGTCGAGGGTTGCAAAGTCTCCCTTCAGGAGCGCGGTGCGCTCCCTGACCGCTGCCGCGTGTCGGTCGGTCAATGCCGCGCCCACGCCGAGCGGATTCAACAGCTTCAATCGGATCCGGCCAGGTGAATCGAGCGTTTCACGGATGTAGCGTTCCAGCGCCTCGAACCGGCTCGCAGCCCACGCCGTCGGATCGCCCTGCTTCGCGCGAAGCGCCAGCCGCGCGCTGACGGGAAAAATCTCCGGGCTGAACCCGAGCAGCGCACGCGCGTTGTCTGCGACGAAGGCGCGAATCTCGTCGATCTGTGCGCTCGTCTCCAGAATGTCGATCTTGTTGATGACGACGACGATTTTCTTGCCCCACCCGCGGACCTGTTCGAGAAACGCGCGCTCGGTTTCAGTGAACGGACGGTCGGCCGACGTCACGAACAAGACAAGGTCGGATCGCGGAACGAATTCGGCCGTGATCGCTTCATGTTCGCGAATGATCGCGTTGGTCCCTGGCGTGTCGACGATGTGGATCTCGCGCAGGATCTCGGCCGGCGCGGTGATGACGTGCAGGTGGGCTTCACGAACCGTGCGTCCAACCGTGTCGCCGTGCTGGAGGACGTTGATCTGCGCTGTGGTCGGCGTCACCCCTTCCTGCGCGACCACGGCGCCAACCAACGCATTGATGAACGCGCTCTTTCCTGAATTGAATTCCCCGACTATGACCAGCAGAAACAGTTCGTCGAGCTGTTCAATGGAACGATCGAGAGCCTGCTGATGCTCGGGGGCCGCGTCGAAGCGCACGAGGGCGGTGCGCAGGCGTGCGAGGATCCGACGCTCCTCCTTGACCAGCTCATCCTCTCCGCCTGACAGGATTTTCCCCAGCATCAGCCGACTGCAACTGCATTTTTTGTTCCCGCGGCCGGCGGGGCGGTTGGCGATTAGCGGTTGGCGAGTGGCTGATTAGCGGCTCGTCGCGACCGGCTGCTGGCTACTCTCCGTGTCGCGACTCCAATCGGTGTGCGGCGCGTGATTCTCGACGAGCCAGCCATAGACGAGGCGCCCGTAACTCTGCCAGCGCATCTGTTTGCGCTCGAAAAAAGGAGTCAGTGCGCGCTGGAGAGCCGGCAATCGATAGAAGGGAACGCCGGGAAAGTAGTGATGCTCGAGATGGTAATTGGAGTTCAGAAAGGCGAAGTCCCAGAACCAGTGGCCTTTCATCAACGTGCCCCACTTTGCCGGATCGTTCGGGTCGATGTCGTAATGCTGCCCGAGACGATTCAGGGTGAAGGCAATCGGGAAGACGAAAAACACCGGGATGATGCTCGTGCGAAGCGCTGTGTAGAAACCGAAGTAGTACCACAGCAGCGCGAGCGCCGTCAGGTGCGCCGCGATCGAAACCTTGCGCTCCCACCCGATCCGATGCTGCAGCTCCTCCGGATAGGTGGACGATTCCCGCCGCGCCGCGCGGAAGTAGATCGGAAACAAGGCAGGTGTGCAGTACAGCAGTTTGAACCAGCGCTTGTTGACTTTTGGCGACAGGTGATGCCGCTTGGGATCGTCCTCGTCCGATCCGAGCTCGGCATGATGATCCAAATGCCATCTCGTGAACTGGCTGGCCGAGATCCCGCTTGGAATCGCATAGAGCAACCCGAGGATCCGCTCGGCCACTGGCCGCCGCCGTGCAAAAACCGTGTGATGCACGACCTCGTGCAGGAGAATCGTGAAGTCAAAGATCGTCAATCCCTGAACGAATGCCAGCGGTATCCAGATCAGCGGATTCTCGAACCGAATCAGGCCCCACGTGGCGAGCGCGAGAATGCCGAACTGTCGAGCTGCCACCATGAAATGCCGCCAGGCAATCTTCTGGTGGAGCTCGCGCATCTGGTCGCGCGAGATCGCAGCGCCCAGCTCAGCTCGGAGCGCTACCGCGTGCTGGGAGTAATAGTGGGACTTCACGGGAACTGTCTAATTTTAGCCGGGATCCGTCCCGACACCAATCATTCTGGATTCGGATTCACCATCTTGACGCGCGTTAACGCGACACCAACGAGGACCGCGGCTGCGCCGAGGATCTTTCGGACACCCAGCGGCTCGTGGAGAAACGCCGCAGCGGTCGCCATCGCGACCACCGGAACCAGATTCGAGTACACCGACGTTCGCGCACTACCGATCTCGCGAACGGCCGCGTACCAAATCGTGTACGAGATGCACAGCGCGAACACCGCCGAATACACGATGACAAACCACGTGCCGAAGGCGACGCGGTCCCACGCGACCGCACGAATATGAGGAAGCACGGCGGGGAGGTAGAGCACGGTTCCGATCGCCATCGACACACCACTCACCGCGACAGGTGAATGACGCGTCATCAAGGGGCGCGACCCGAGCGTGTAGATCGACCAACAACAGATCGCCCCAAAGACCATCAGATCTCCGGTCCACGTGGTCCCGCCCACGTGCACTCCCGGGCCGACAACGGTGTAGATGCCAGCGAGCGAGAGCAGCGCACCGAGCCAGTGCGCCAGGGCGACGCGCTCTTCACCGACGGCCGCGCTGATGAACGCAATCAGCACGGGTGTCAAAGCCGTGATCAATGCCGCGTTGGCGACGCTCGTTCGTGCCAGTCCGCCCACGAACCAGTACTGATAGAGGGTCGTCCCGACGATCGCGAGCCCGACAAAACCCATCAGATCTCGTTTGGCCATCGGTGACGGCGTATAGAGGACGCTCGCGAATAAACCCTCACTGCGGCGGTTCGGAGGCAGGGTGCGGATCGCGGCCATCGCAGCGAGAAACACCGTCGACGCGACAATCAAGCGGACGGCGTTGAACGCCTGCGGATCGATTTCCGCAAACGCGCGCTTGACGATGGCGTAGTTCGATCCCCAGATGAGAGTCGTGAGGAGCAAGAGCGTGTCGATACGGCGGATGTGCACTGTCAATGCTCACTGCTCGCGGTAAAAAAATAGCCACGCGAGCACAGAAGATACAGACGTTCGTGTATCGACTGCCGCCCGCGTGGCGTTGACCGGACTATCCGTGTTAATCCGTGGTCTTCCGTGGCCCGTGGTCTTCCGTGCTTAGCCGCTGAACGGCTTGAAGAAGAACAGCAGGAACGAAATCAGCAGCACGTAGATGACCAGCGATTCGATCAGGACGAGACCGAGGATGAGCGCGCCCCGGACATCGCCGGCCGCCCCCGGGTTCCGCGAGATGGCTTCAGCAGCTGCGCTGACCGCCTTCCCCTGCCCGAGCGCGGCGAGGCCTGCCGCGATACCCAGCGCAAAGCCGGCCGTGATGATCGACCACTTGGCGATCTCGAGGTTCAACGAGGAGGCCTCCCCGGCCGGAGCCTGCGCGAACACGGGCGCAAAGATGCCACCCGCAAGGACCAGTACGACTGTCAGGACGAAACGTTTACTCACGACCCAAGCCTCCTCTGAAATCTCTCTCGTGCAACTGCTTCCAAACTGATGGAAAAACGGATGATGCCAACGATTACGCGGCCGCCGGCGCCTGATGCCCGCTCGGCGCGTCGTGACCGTGTTCATCTTCATGATGCTCGACGGCGACCGCTCCCTGCAGGTAGATGATCGACAGCAGCACGAAGATGAATGCCTGCAACGCTCCCGTGATCAAGCCGAGAAACATCATCGGCAACGGCACCAGAAATGGAATGAGCGTAAACAGAATGAGGATGACCATCTCCTCGCCGAAGATGTTGCCGAATAAACGCAGCGACAACGACAGCACGCGCGAGAGATGGCTGATGATTTCGATGAAGAACATCAAGGGTGCCATCGCCACGGGCGATCCCGGCGGCATGGCGAAATGCTTGATGTAATTGAAGACACCCTGCTCTTTGACGCCGTTGTAGTGGTAGTAGACCCAGGTCGTGATCGCGCAGCCCAGCGTCACGTTGATGTTGCTGGTCGGCGCCATCAGACCCGGCACCAGTCCCATGTAGTTGCCGAACAAGATGAAGATGCCGAACGTGGCGATGAGCGGCAGGTAATTGCGCCCCTTTGGCCCAATCCATTCCTCCAGCAGGTTCAGGACGGCGGTCAGCGCATCTTCGAACACGATCTGCAGCTTGCCCGGGTTCTCGACGCTCAGGCGCGATCGGATGATGATCGAGAGCACGGTGAGGACCGCGACAATCAGCATCACCATCACGAGGTAATTGGGAATCACCGTCCCATGCTCCGCCTTGATGTGGAATCCAAGCGCTTCGAGTGCCGCCTTGACCGGCGGACCCAGAAGGGCATTGACCACATCCACGATCCACAGCGGGTGTTCCAGCTTCTCCATTCAGCTCGGTCGACAGAGATGCCGCGCGGTCACGTGCGCGGCGACGAATCCTTCATGATGAGGAGACGGACGGCTTCAACCGCCACCGCCGCCACTATCGAGGACGCTCCAGCCAGTAGCCCCAAAGGGGGCAGGCGCAAACGAGCAATCATAACGTACGCGCCAAAACCGAGTAAAGCGTACCGCAGGGTCAATTTCGTGACCGCCCAGCGCAGTGCGGGACGGCGCGGCGGCGTATCCGCGACGACCAATCGATCGACCAGCGCGCTCACGCCGGACTGAATCGCAAGATAACTCGCGCCGGCGATCAGGCCGCCACCAATCACCGCGAGCGCCGATCGAAGAGGCGACGGCGAAAACATCAACGCGACGGCCGCCATCGATGCGCACACGATCACCGCCGTGCGGCCGACGCGTCGCAGCAGAGGATCGGCTTCCACGCGCTGTTATTTGAGAACCCGTCCGGCGGTGCGATAGACGTTCCGAATCCCCGCCGCAACTCCGATCGCGAAGAACACCAGGAACATCCACGGCGCCGTGCCAAGCAGTTTGTCCAGATACCACCCCAGTGCCGCACCGATCGCAATAGCCAGCACGAACGAGAAGCCAACGGTGATGAGCGGGCCAATCGTCCGCATCGAGTCGGCCATGGAAGACGATGGACGCTTCTGAGGCGGTTGATCGTCCATGCTATTTGGGAGAGGGCGTCTTGTTCGGCGCTGCCGATCCATCGGTGCACGGCGCGTCGACAATCAGCCCGGGAGGTGCCTTGGGGACTTCGACCGGCGCCGCCGGTTTAGTGCAATCGTCAGCGGGCTTGGCAGTCAGCAGCCGAATGGCAAGCACACCGAGAAGAATGACGACGGTAACGGTCGCCGCATACAGGAAGTAGCGCAGCGCCGGCGAACGCGGCTGCCGGTCGCGCCAGAGCTCGATGAGCTTCATACTTGCCACTGGCCTTATCACACACCTGAATTGTCGTCTCGTCAAGAAACCACAACTCCCTTTGTACCAATAATTTTGAGCGGACTGGCATTCTTGACGCTCTCTGCGCCCCGTGCCTATACTCGACGTGAAGAGGGACAAAATGATTCACGCGATTCGAGCGCTCGCGCTAGCTGCGCTGGTCGCCTTCGCTCCAGTTTCTCAGCAGCCGGAACCCAGGCCTTCCGCCGCGAGCGATGCTCGCACTCGCGATGTCTACGTCAGCGTCCTGGACTCGAAAGACGCGCCCATCACGGGACTTGCGGCTGCCGACTTCAGCGTCAAGGAGGACGGCGCCGCTCGCGAGGTGCTCCGCGCCGGCCCTGCAACCGCGCCGCTGCAGCTGATTCTGCTGGTCGACGACAGCGAAGCCATGACGCCTGCTCTCCAGCCCATGCGCGAAGGACTCACGAAGTTCGTCGACAAGATGCAGGGACACGGGGAAATCGGGATTGTCACGGTCGCCGAACGCGCAACCTCGCTCGTGCCGTCCACGACCGACGCCAACGCCCTGAAGCGCGGAATCACGCGCATCTTCGCCCGTTCGGGCGCCGGCGCCTACATGCTCGACGGGATCGACGAGGTCAGCAAGGGATTTCAGAAACGGAAGGCCGAGCGCCCAGTGATTGTCGCGCTCTCGATGGAGGGGATCGAGTTCAGCAACCTGCAGTACGACAACGTTCTGAAGACACTCGCGGCGAGCGGCGCCGCGCTCCATGTCCTGTCGATCGGCAGCCCGAATCGTTCGATGACCGACGAATGGCGCAATCTCAATATGGTCATCGCTGAGGGCACCAAGGACAGCGGCGGACGTCGCGACCAGGTGCTGGCGATTTCCGGTATTCCCGAGGCGCTGCTGCGCGTCGCCAACGAGTTGAATAATCAGTACGTCGTGACCTACGGGCGGCCGGAGCGACTCGTCCCGCCTGAAAAAATTCAAGTCACCGTGTCACGCCCGGGCGTCACCGTTCGCGCGCGCACCAAGGTATCTGGCAAATGACTGTTCGTCGCTTCCTTGCCGTAGTGTTGTCGATCGCGTCTGCCACGACGATTGGCCTTGGTGCGCAGCAGGGGCGATTCCGATCCGGCATCGAGTTGGTCTCGCTGAATGTCACCGTCACCGATGGCGCGAAATACGTGACCGGTCTCACCCAGGAAGAGTTCGAGGTTTTCGAGGACGGCGCCAAGCAAACCCTGAGCTTCTTCTCGCAGGTTCAGCAGCCGATCGCGCTCGCGATTCTTCTCGACACCAGCAACAGCATGGAAGAGAAGCTGGCGACCGCGCAGGAGGCAGCGATTGGATTCGTGCGCCGGATGAAAAAAGACGACGTCATCCAGGTCGTCGAATTCAACAGCCAGGTCCGCGTACCGCAGCCCTTTACCCACGACGTGAGCTTGCTCGAGCGCGCAATCCGTCAGACTAGCGTCAACGGATCGACGTCGCTCTATAACGCCATCTACGTCTCGCTCCGCGCTCTCAAGGACGAACGCGCGAAAAACGCCGAAGAGATCCGTCGTCAGGCGATCGTCGTGTTATCCGACGGGGACGACACGTCAAGCGTGATCGAGTATGAGGATGTGCTGGATCTGGCCAAACGATCGGAAACCGCGATTTACGCGATCGGGTTGCGGCAGCAGGAGGCCGGACGCGGCAAGTTCAAGGAAGCCGAGTTCGTTTTGCGTCAACTCTCGCAGGAAACCGGCGGCCGCGTGTTCTTCCCGACTTCGGTCGCCGAGCTGCCGAAAATCTACGAGCAAATCTCCGACGAGCTGGCCAGCCAGTACACCATGGCGTACTCGTCAAAGAACCCGATGCGCAACGGTGCCTGGCGTCGCATCGATGTGCGCGTGAACAAAACCGGACTGACCGCGCGGACGCGACGCGGCTATTACGGGCCGTCCGGCCAGTAGCCCATGCACCTGCTGCCACTTCTGCTCTATGCCGCCGCTGCCGCCGCCTACATCGCCCACTTCGCGTGGCGCGATCCCCGCGTCGGCCGGATGGCGACCGGCCTCCTCGCCGGTGGCGTGCTCGCGCACACGTTTCTCATCGGCATGCAGACCGTGCAAGCGGGTCACGCGCCGCTCGTCGGTACGAGCGCGGCGATATCGGCGTTCGTCTGGTTGCTGGGATTGTCGTATCTCTACATCGAGCTGACCGCCGACGAGCGATCGATGGGTGTGTTCGTGTCGGTGCTGCTCCTTGGTCTCGACATCATTCCCGCGCTCGACCCGGCGGTCACGCCGCGGCCGCCCGTCCTGCAAAGTCCGCTGTTCACCGTTCACGTCATGTCGCTGTTGTTTGCCTACGCGAGCTTCGCGCTCGCCTGCGTCCTCGGCGTGACCTATGCGCTGCTCTTCAAGGAGATCAAAGCCAAGCAGCTTGGATTTTTTTATGCCCGGCTGCCGCCGCTGGCGTCACTCGATCTGATGAACAGCCGCGCGATCACGGTCGGATGGATGTTTCTGACCATCGGTGTCCTGGTCGGCGCCATCTGGGCGTGGCAGGTGAAAGGGTCGCCCTCTCCTGATCCGCGGGTGCAGGCGATGTCGCTTGCCGATCCGAAGATCCTTGTTGCGCTGGTGTCGTGGGGGATTTATTCGTTCGCGCTGTTCGCGCGCAAAGCGGCTGGCTGGAGCGGACGTCGCGCCGCGTACCTTTCAGGAATCGCGTTCGCGATCGTGCTCCTCAATTTCGTCCTCGTCGGGTATTTTCTGACGGCGAGCCACAATTTCTGATCTCATCACCTGATGCGCCTCTTTGCCGTTGGATTGAGTCACCGCACCGCGCCGGTAGAACTCCGCGAGACGGTCGACTTTGCGCGGAAGGGACTCGAGAACGCACTCGCCGAACTCTCGGGCCGCGGCGCCGGACGCGAGCTGGTCGTGCTATCCACCTGCAATCGCGCGGAAATCTATGCCGTCGGAGACACCGACGAGACCGCCGAGCAGGTCGGACGATTTTTCAGTGACTATCACGAAATCCCGCACGACCACGTGCGGGATCATCTCTACGTCCACCGTGGACCGGATGCGGCACGGCATCTCTTCCGCGTCGCTGCGGGGCTCGACTCGCTGGTGGTCGGCGAGCCGCAGATTCTCGGGCAGGTCAAGGCCGCGTATGCGGTCGCGAGCGACGGCCAATACACGGCCGCGCTGACCAACCGGCTGTTCCATTCCGCGTTCACGGTCGGCAAACGCGTGCGCTCCGAGACCGGACTTGGCGAAGGCGCCGTATCCGTGAGTTATGCGGCGATTGCGCTGGCAAAGAAGATCTTTGGCGACCTGAACGGACGAGCGGTCCTGATCCTCGGCGCTGGGGAAATGGCGAAGTTGACCGGCATCCACTTGCAGGCGCAACACGTCAGGCAAATCACGATTGCGAGCCGGACGCTGTCAACGGCGCAGAATCTGGCAGCACGGCTCGATGGTGTCGCGGTCGCGTGGGACCGCATCGATCGGGCACTGTCATCGGCCGATATCGTGGTCACGGCCACTGGCGCATCCGAACCGGTGCTCACGCGGGCGCGGGTGGGCGAGGCGATGCGTCATCGTCGCAATCGTCCATTGTTCGTGATCGACATTGCGGTGCCTCGCGATGTGGATCCGGCCGTGGGCCAGCTCGATCAGGTATTCCTGTACAACATCGACGACCTGCGCACGATCGTGCAGGAGAACTTAGCGCGTCGAGGTGCCGAGCTGGCGCGGGCGGAAGCCATCGTCGACGAAGAGGTTGCCAGATACGCCGCATGGATGCAGTCGCGCGAAATTGTGCCCACGGTGGTCGCGCTCCGGCAACGGTTCGAGGCGATTCGGCGCGCCGAGCTTCAGCGGCTGGAACCGAAACTTTCTGGTTTGCCTCCTGAGGCAAAGGCGCGTGTCGACGAAGTAACTCGGCTGATCGTCGAGAAGCTGCTCCTGACTCCGACCGAGCAACTGAAGGCGGTCAGCGACGAAGCGATGATCGTCGCGTATGCGGACGCGCTGAACAGGCTGTTCAGTCTCGCCCAGGACAAAGATCGAGATCAGGTCGCACCGGAAGAGGAATCGGAGGTGTCGTCGTGAGGCCGCGACGAATCGGCACTCGCGGCAGCACTCTCGCGTTGTGGCAGGCGAAAGCGGTTGCGTCGCGGTTACAGGAACGCGGCACACCGACTGACATCGTCGCGATCAAAACCGGCGGCGATCGTCTTCAGGAAGCGCCGCTGTCCGAAGCAGGAGGCAAGCGCCTTTTCGTCAAGGAACTCGAGGACGCACTCCTTTCCGGTGACATCGATCTTGCCGTCCACAGCGCGAAGGATATGTCGGCGGCATTGCCTGACGGGCTGACGATCGCGGCCGCTCTGCCACGCGAGGATCCGCGCGACGCGCTCGTGCTGACTCGCGACACGAGGGTGGTGAACTTCGCAGCCGCGCTGGCGCATATCGGCGAGATGCCGTCAATCGCTACCGGCAGCATCCGCCGGATCGCTCAGTTGAGCGCGATTCTTCCGCAGGCGCGATTCCTGCCGATTCGCGGCAACGTCGATACGCGGCTGCGGAAACTCGATGCCGGGGAGTACGAAGCCCTGGTCCTCGCGGCCGCCGGGCTCAGACGTCTCGGCTTCGACACACGCATCTCAGCCGCAATTCCAGTGGAAGTGTGCATTCCTGCGCCGGGACAGGGTATTGTGGCGGTAGAGATCCGAGACGGTGACGGCGAGACCCGGCATATGGTGACGCCAATCGGGGACGCCGAAGCCGCGGCGTCGCTCGCCGCGGAGCGCGCCGTTGTCACCGCGCTTGGCGGCGGATGTCAACTGCCGCTCGGCGCGGTTGCCGTGCACGACCGTGGTAGCCTCTCGGTTCATGCCGTCGTCGCATGGCCGGATGGCCATGACGTCATTCGAAGGACGGTCAGCGGTTCAACGGGACAGGCCGCCGCGCTCGGCCGCCAAGTTGCGGAGGAGCTGGTGACGGCGGGGGCGACGGAGATCCTGTCTGCCGTCAGAAATGGCGTGATGCCATGAAACAGCCGTGCGTCTATCTCGTGGGCGCGGGCCCGGGCGACCCCACACTCATCAGCGTTCGCGGTCAGCGCTATCTCGAAGCTGCCGACGTCGTTATCTACGATCACCGCGTCCATGCGCGGCTGTTGCGCGGCGCGCGGCCCGACGCCGAACGCATCGATGTTGGTCCGGCAGCGCCAAAACCACTCGAGCAGGATGCCATCTGTTTTCTTCTCGCCGAGAAGGCGCGCGACGGAAAGACTGTCGTCCGTTTGAAGTGGGGCGATCCGTTCGTCTTCGACAGCGGTGGAAAGGAAGCGCTGTTTCTTCACGAGCACGGTGTACCGTTTGAAGTGGTTCCGGGTATTCCTGTTTCTATCGGCGGCACGGCATACGCGGGAATTCCTGTCACCTACCCTGAAGCGGGGGATGTCCTCACCGTCGTTCGCGGCTACGAAAACGAGTCAAACATCACCTCCAACGAGGAGTGGCGAGGACTTGCTGCGATTGCTGGCTCGATCGTGTGCTACGCCGGTAAGCGGCAGGTTCAGGCGATGAGCGAGGCGCTGATCTCGCATGGACGCGCACCTGATGAATCGGCAGCGCTGATCTACGACGCCACGCTGCCGTCTCAGCGAACGGTCGAAGGGACGCTTGAAACGATTGCCGCTGTCGCCGACGCCGATCGACCCGGCCTCATGGTCGTCGGCGCGGTCGCCGGATTACGTGCACATCTTCGCTGGTTCGACAATCGCCCGCTCTCAGGACGGCGTATCGTCGTGACTCGTTCGCGCGAACAAGCGACCGAGCTGATCGACATGCTTGAAGAGCGCGGCGCCGAAGCCATTCCCGCTCACGCGATTCGGATCACGGCCGCCGAGGATTCAGCGCCGCTGGAGAACGCCTGCAGAAACGCCGGTTCGTTCGACTGGATCATCTTCGCCAGCGCCAACGCGGTCGACTACTTCATGCGCGGTCTTCTCAGCAGTGGGGACGTGCGCGATCTCCACGGCGTGAAACTCTGCACCGTGGGGCCGTCCACGGCGTCACGTCTTCAGCGATACGGCATTCGTGTGGATCTGACACCGGCCGAATTCCGCGCCGATTCGCTGGCCGATACGCTGAAGGCATCGGGCAGCCTCAAAGGACAACGCATCCTCCTTCCGCGTGCGAACATCGCGCGCGACCGGCTCGCGGAGGAATTGCGCGAGGCGGGCGCGGAGGTCGTCGACGTCGTCGCTTACCGCACGGTGCCGGGAGGCACCGACCGCAGCGGTGAGTACGACGTCTACCGCATGCTGCTCGATCGTCAGATCGATGCCGTCACATTTGCCAGCGCATCTGCGGTTCGCAACTTCGTCGGCATGATCGGAGAGGACCAGGCGGCCGATCTGCTGAAAGCCACCGTCGTGGCCTCGATCGGACCGGTGACCGCCGAGGCGGCACAGCAACTCGGGCTTCATACAACGGTGATGCCGTCGCGGTATACGATTCCCGATCTCGTCGACGCACTGGTCGAACATTTCAGCCTCCCCGTTCGCACGTCATGACAACCAAGACGAATCACACCGATACCTCGCGTTCCCACCCGGGCGGCACACACACGGCGACCGAGATCTTGCGCCGGCGCCCGAGACGGCTGCGCCGCTCGGCCGCGATGCGTTCACTGATCCGCGAAACACGATTGTCGCCGGACAACTTCATCTATCCCCTGTTCGTCTGCCCGGGTGAAGGCGAGCGACGGGAAGTCGGCTCCATGCCGGGTGTATTTCAGCTGTCGGTCGACGAAGCGGTCAAAGAAGCCACGGCCGCGAAGGACGATGGCGTGCCTGGCGTGCTGCTGTTCGGTTTGCCCGATCAAAAGGATGTCGTCGGATCGATGGCCTACGATCCGGAGGGACCGGTACAGTCCGCCGTCCGCGCGATCAAGCAGGAAATCCCCGGACTGCTGGTGATCACCGACGTCTGCCTCTGTGAATACACGTCACACGGTCACTGCGGCATCATCGTCGACGACGAAATCGCGAATGACGTGACGCTCGAACAGCTGGCGCGCACGGCGTTGTCGCACGCGGTCGCAGGCGCCGACGTCGTCGCGCCTTCCGACATGATGGACGGCCGCGTCGGCCGGATTCGCGCGGCGCTGGACGATGCGGGCTTTACGCAGACGGCGATCATGTCCTACGCCGCGAAATACTGTTCGGCATTCTACGGGCCGTTTCGAGAGGCTGCCGACTCGGCCCCGGCATTCGGCGACCGGCGATCGCACCAGATGGATCCGGCGAACGTCGAGGAAGCGATGCGCGAAGTCGCGCTCGACCTCGACGAGGGCGCGGACATCGTGGCGCCGTCGGACATGATGGACGGGCGGGTGGGCGCGATCCGCTCGGCG
>Ga0114129_10005509_pt1 | contig 17899 bp, 11 predicted proteins | sample RhiMetdeltSRZDD1_FD_80071 | JGI IMG/M metagenome (GOLD analysis project Ga0114129, IMG submission 80071) | Populus rhizosphere microbial communities from Tennessee, USA - Rhizosphere MetaG P. deltoides SRZDD1 (version 2) (version 2) | ecosystem: Host-associated > Plants > Roots > Rhizosphere >...
CCCCGACATCGTCTACATCGGCACCGGTGAGGCCGACATCCGCGGCAACATCATCCAGGGCGACGGCGCGTACAAGTCGACGGATGCCGGCAAGACGTGGACGCACATCGGTCTGAGAGAGACCGAGAACATCTCGAAGATCCGCGTCCATCCGACCAATCCGGATCTCGTGTACGTCGCGGCGTTCGGTCATCACGCGGCGCCGAACGCCGAGCGCGGCGTGTTCCGGTCGAAAGACGGCGGCAAGACGTGGGAGAAGATCCTGTTTCGCGATGACCGGACCGGCGCCGTCGAATTGATTCTCGATCCAGCCAATCCGCAAATCATCTACGCGGCGTTGTGGCAGGCGTATCGGAACTCGTGGGAAATGTCGAGCGGCGGACCCGGCAGCGGTCTCTTCAAGTCGACGGACGGCGGCGATCGCTGGACGGAAATCTCCCGCAACCCGGGCCTGCCGAAAGCGATGCTCGGCAAGATCGGGCTGTCGGTGTCGGGCGCCGACTCCAGCCGCGTGTATGCGCAGATCGAGGCCGAGGACGGCGGCTTCTTTCTCTCGGACGATGCGGGCGCGACGTGGAAGAAGGTGACCGATCGGCGCGACTTGCGCCAGCGTGCGTTCTACTACACGCGCGTCCTTGCCGATCCCAAGGTGAAGGACACGGTGTACGTCCTCAACGTCAACTTTCACAAGTCGGTCGACGCCGGCAAAACCTGGACGACGATCCGGCCGCCGCACGGCGACAACCACGACATGTGGATCGCGGCGAACGATTCGAACCGGATGATCGAGGCCAATGACGGCGGCGCCAATGTCTCGCTGAACGGCGGCGAGACCTGGACGGCGCAGCTCATGCCGACCGCGCAGATGTATCACGTGATCACGACGGCGCACGTCCCGTATCACATCTGCGGGGCGCAGCAGGACAACAGCACCGCGTGCCTGTCCAGTCGGCCGCCGCAAGGAGGACCGGGCGGCTCGGGCGGCGGCGCCGATCAGGTGTTCTATTCGGTCGGCGGCGGCGAGAGCGGATACATCGCGAACGATCCGCGGAACCCCGACATCTTCTATGCGGGCAGCTACGGCGGCTTGATCACCCGTCACGATCACCGCACCGGCCAGGAGCGCGCGATCAACCCGTATCCCGACAATCCCATGGGCTACGCGTCCGCGGACATCACCGAACGCTTCCAATGGACGTTCCCGATCGTGCTCGCGCCGACCAATCCGGGGATCATCTATGTCGGCTCGCAGCATCTCTGGAAGTCGACGAACGAAGGTCAGAGCTGGACGAAAATCAGCCCCGATCTCACCCGTCACGATCCGAAAACGCTGGGGTCGTCGGGCGGCCCGATCACGAAGGACAACACCGGCGTCGAAACCTACGCGACGATCTTCTCGATCGCGCCCTCGCCCAAGGACGCGAATGTCATCTGGACGGGATCGGACGACGGGTTCGTGCAGGTGACGCGCGACGGCGGCACGACGTGGAAGAACGTGACGCCGAAAGACCTTCCGGATTTCGCGCGCATCAGCCTCGTCGAGGCCTCGCCGTTCCGCGCGGGCACGGCCTACGTGGCGGCGAACCGCTACCAGCAGGACGATTTCAAGCCGTACGTCTACCGGACCGACGACTACGGTCAGACGTGGACGAAGATCGTCAATGGCGTCGGCGAACGCGACTTCGCGCGAGCGATCCGCGAGGACATCAAGGTTGCGAAGCTCCTGTATCTTGGCACCGAGCACGGCATCTACGTCTCGTTCGACGACGGGGCGAACTGGCAGTCGCTGCGGCAGAACCTGCCAGACACGCCGGTGCACGACATTGCCGTTGAGCAACGCGACCTCGTGATCGGGACGCATGGCCGCGGTTTCTACGTCATGGACAACATCGCGCCGCTCCGGCAGGGCGGTCTGCAGACGACGACCAACTTCCATCTCTACAAACCGGAAGACGCGCTGCGCGGGCTCGATCGCAACGTCGCGATCGATTACTACCTGAAGCAGCCGGCGCAGAAGGTCACGATGGAATTCCTCGACGCGGAGGGGAAGGTCATTCGCACGTTCACCAGCGCGCCGCCGCCCTCCGCCAATACGTCGCAACCGTCGTCTGCCGCGTCCCCGCAGCGCCCGGAGGGCGGAGCGGGTGAGGGCGAAGAGGACGGCGGCTTCCGCCGCCCGCCGGAGCCGCGTCCCGCCGTTGCAGCGGGACTGCAACGCCTGACCTGGGACATGCGATATCCGGGCGCGACCGAATTCCCCGGACTGATCATGTGGGCGGCCAGCACGCGCGGTCCGCAGGCGCCGCCCGGAACCTATCAGGTTCGCGTGACCGCGGACGGCCAGACCGCGACGCAGTCGTTCGCGATCAAACGCGAGCCGCGCGTGCTCCACGACGTGACCGATCAGGATCTGCGCGAGCAGTTCGATCTGGCGATCAAAGTTCGCGACAAGGCGAGCCAGGCGAACGAGGCCGTGCTTCTGATCCGCGGGATCAAGGCGCAGATCACCGATCGCAAGACCAAGGCGGCCGGCAAGGCCGCGCTCGCCAGAGCGCTCGACGATCTCGAGCAGGCGTTGAGCGCCGTCGAGGGCGAAATCTATCAGGTGAAGCTGCAGAGCAGTCAGGATCCGCTCAACTTCCCGATCAAGTTGAACAACAAGATCGCGGCGCTGCAGGGCATCATCGAGAGCGCCGACGTGCGGCCGACCGAGCAGACCTACTCGGTGTTTCGGACGTTGTCGAACCGGCTCGACGAACAGCTCACCAGGCTCGATACGGGCGTCAAGACGCGAATGCCGCCCGTGAATCAGCTGCTGCAGCGCGAGAAGCTCGAGCCGCTGAAGGCGGAGCCGCTCAAGACAGAAACGAAAACGCTCACGTCACAACCGTAAGACCGATCTTGCGGGGCGCGCGTGGCGGTGGTTCCGGACCGCCCACTGCGCGCGCCCCATCCGCACACCCGGGACGACCTCACGGCCACCAGCCAACGACTTCCAGCCCCAAGGCCCGACGAGCGCGGCGCGGCATGTTCTGTGCTGTATCGCAACGTGTTATGTCCAAAGAGCACTTACGTGTCTGTTGTTTAACCTTCGCGATCGCGGCAACTTGGTTCACGTCGGCACAACATGGCGCTACCCATAAATTCGACCTCGCGGTGTCGCGCTGGGCGGCGCGACCGACGACGACCTCGATTCGTGCGCTGATCCGCAGCCGGCCGGGAGCACGCGCGCGAGTGGAGCGTTCGCTGCATGAGGAGGGCGTTCGCACGTCGTCGCCGAGCGTCGACCTCCTCGCGGCCGACTTGTCGCTCGATATCCTGCGAGTCGTCGAGCGCAACCAAGACGTGCTGGGGATTTCGAGCGACGCCCTCGTGCAGGGCTTCGTGCAGCCGGACTCGATGCTGTCGGCAAACACGCTCCTCGCGACCGAGGGGCTGCTGCCGCGCACCTACGACGGTCGCAGCGCCGGCATCGCGGTGATCGATTCCGGTGTGATGCCGTCGGCCGACATCAAAGCGTCGGTCGCGTACGACTTCACGAACGGCGTTCCGACCTCGCGCGTGCTGAGCGAGCAACGGGATCCGTACGGCCATGGCACGCATGTCGCCGGCTTGATTGCGAGCACGGGCAAGACGTCGAACGGTGTGTATCAAGGCGTCGCGCCTGGCGCACGAGTGATCAGCCTCCGCGCGTTGGATGAACACGGCGCCGGCTACTCGAGCGACGTGATCGCGGCCATCACGTTTGCGATCGCGAACAAGGCGCGCCTGGGGATCGATGTCATCAACCTGTCGCTCGGCCATCCGATCTACGAACCGGCCGCGACCGATCCGCTCGTGCAGGCGGTCGAACAGGCCGTGGCCGCCGGCATCGTCGTCGTCACATCCGCCGGCAACTTCGGGGGCGATCGCACCACACACGCCCCCGGATACGGCGGCATCACGTCACCGGGCAATGCCCCCGATGCGATCACGGTCGGTGCGCTCGAGACGTACCAGACAGTGGCGCGCGGCGACGACGTCGTCGCGTGGTTCAGCTCGCGCGGACCGACGTGGTACGACGGGTTTCAGAAGCCCGACATCGTCGCGCCGGGATCGCACATGGTTTCGGATGTGCCGGCGTCGAGCACGATCGCGACCGAGTACCCCGGCGGTCTCATCGTCAGGAGTGGCACGTGCAACCTGATGAAACTGAGCGGTACCAGCATGGCTGCGGGCGTCGTCAGCGGCGTGGTCGCGTTGATGATCGACGCGAACCACCGCGCGCATCCGGACACGACGCTGACGCCGAACGCGATCAAGGCGATGCTGCAGTACTCGGCGTTCACGATGCCGAACGACGACGTGCTGACCGAGGGCGCAGGCGCAGTGAACGCGGCCGGCGCGCTCGCGCTCGTGGCCGCAATCGATCCGAATCAGCCGGTCGGTTCGTGGTGGCTGACGCAGGGTGTCTCGCCATGGACGATGATTGGATCGGAGACGCTCGCGTGGGGCCAACGGGTCGTGTGGGGCGACCGCGTCGTCTGGGGCGACAGCATCTTCACGAACGATCCCGCGTGGGCTCAGCGTGTCGTCTGGGGCGATCGCGTCGTGTGGGGCGATCGCGTGGTCTGGGGCGACAGCACGGTGTGGGACGGCAATCAGCTCACGTGGGGCGAACGGGTCGTGTGGGGCGACAGCCTGCTCGGTCCGGTAGACGGCACGAGCACCGCGGAGCGCGTCGTGTGGGGCGACTTGCAGCGACTCAGCCTCGCACCCACGTCGCTCTCCTGGAGCAACGTGGAGCAGGCCAACCGCGATCTCGTGCAATAGCAGGCGCGTGGCCATGCCGGCGACGCAGCTCCCGCGCGACGACGCTCGAACGATCTGTCGTGCGCAGCCGATTCTCGCCGGCGGAGGCGTCACGTTGAGACGCCTTCGCCGGCACGACGCCCCCGCGCTGCTCGCGCACATCGGGCAGGCATCGGTGCAGCGTTATCTCGGAGCGGCTCCTTCGTCTCTCGAGGCGTTTTCCCGCTTTATTGCCTGGACGCAGGCCGAGCGCCGCCGCGGCGTTCGCCTGTGCTACGGTATCGTGATTCCGGGCGGGACGCGACCCGTCGGCGTGGCTGAGCTCTGGGCCATCGAACGCGACTTCTCGACAACTGAATGGGGATTCGTGCTGGGCGACGCGTACTGGGGCAGCGGCGTGTTTCAGCGGAGCGCCGCTTTGCTGGCCGAGTTCGCGTTCGATCGCCTCGGGGTGTTTCGCCTCGAGGCGCGGGTCGCGGAGGGGAACGCGCGTGCGAACGGCGCGCTTCGAAAGTTCGGCGCGACGTGTGAGGGCGTGTTGCGAGGCGGATTCCGCGACGGCGACACGATGCGGCATCAGCAGATGTGGTCGATTCTCGCCAGCGAATGGCCCGGCATCCGCGCGCGCGACGCGGCCTCTCGGAGCCAAGAGGCCGCGCGGAGCCAAGAGAGCGGTTGATGCGGAAGGTCGCCGCGATCGCGGTCGTCTTGACGCTGGCCTTACTGGCGGCGGCCGCGACGTGGCTGAAGCGCCCGACATCGGCCGTGGCTGGTCGGGCTCGCGACGCGCGCACGCTCGTCGCCTCGATTCGTACCGAGCCGCGATCGTTCAATCGGTACACGGCGCGCGACTCCACGACCGAAGTCATTACGTTCCTCACGCAGTCGGCCCTCGTCCGTGTCGATCGCGTCTCCGGAAGGCTCGGGCCGGAGCTCGCCGAGCGATGGGATTTGCTGCCTGATGGCGTCACGTACCGTGTGGTGCTGCGCGACGGCGTCCGTTTCTCGGACGGGGCACCGTTCAGCGCGGACGACGTCGTCTTTTCGTTTCGCGCCATGTATGACGAGCGCGGCGGAAGCGTGCTCGCCGACTCGCTGATGGTTCGTGGACGGCCGCTCACGGTCACTGTGGAGAATCCGCGTACGGTGCTGATCAAACTGCCGTCGCCCTTCGGACCCGGGCTGCGACTGCTCGACGGCGTCCCGATGTTGCCGCGGCACCGGCTCGAACGGCAGCTCGACACGTCGGGACTGGCGTCCATCTGGGGACCGGCGACGCCGCCTCGCGAGCTGGTCGGGCTCGGACCGTTTACGCTCCAGCGGTACGACAGCGGCGAGCGGCTCGTCTTCGATCGCAACCCGCAGTACTGGCGGCGTGAGAACGGACACTCGCTGCCCGCGCTCGATCGCGTCGTGCTCGAGATCGTTCCGGATCAGGATGCCGAACAGCTTCGCTTGCAGTCCGGAGAGATCGATTGCACGCAGAGCGAGCTGCGGCCGTCGGACGACGCGGCGCTGAGGCGGGCCGCCGGCAGATCGTCGATTCGGGTCACCGATCTCGGCATGGGCCTCGACGGCGATCTCCTGTGGTTCAACCTGACAGCGGCGAAGGCGCGCGACCCCCGCAGCGGATGGCTTCAGGACGTGCGATTTCGCCGCGGCGTATCGCTGGCCGTCGATCGCCAGGCGTTCGTCGACACGGTGTATCTGGGATCGGCGGTCGCCGCGACCGGCCTGGTGTCGCCCGGCAACAAGGAGTGGTACGTCGACACTGGCGCGATCACTCACGATCCGGCGGCGGTGCGCGACCTGTTCGCGTCCCTCGGTCTCATCGATCGCGATCGCGACGGCTGGCTCGTGGATGCCCATCGGGCTCCGGCACGGTTCACGCTTTTGACGCAGAAGGGCAACACGTCGCTCGAGCGCGGTGCGAGCGTCGTCCGCGAGGCGCTGGCTGCTGCGGGCGTGGGCGTCGACGTCGTGGCGCTCGAGACGGGCGCGCTGGTGCATCGTCTGATGCGTGGCGACTACGACGCGGCGTACTTTCGTCTGCTGACGACGGACGCCGATCCGGCGCTCAATCCCGACTTCTGGTTGAGCTCTGGCAGCGCACACGTGTGGAATCCGGGGCAGGCGAAGCCGTCGACGCCCTGGGAAAGCGCCGTCGATACGCTGATGGAAGAAGTGGTGTCGAGCGGCGATCCGGTGCGGCGGAAGGCGGCGTTCGGCGAAGTGCAGCGGATCATGGCGCGCGAGCTGCCGGCGCTGTGCTATGCGTTTCCGCGCCTGCGGTACGCGATGAGCGCGAGGATTCGGGGGGCGACGCCGACCGCGATGCGCCCACCGATTCTGTGGAATCCCGCGGCGATCAGGATGGCCGATGTCGGTGAACCCTAGCACGAAGGCGCCTGCGCCCGCGCCGCGCCTCCTGATCTTCGTCGTCACCGTGACGGCAATCGGCGCGGTCGTCCTGGCTCGCGCCCTCGTGCAAGTCCAGTCGGTCCCGCTGAATGCGTACGCGGTGGTGCTGGCGGTCCTCACCATGGCGGGCAGCCGCTTCACCATCAAGGTGCCTGGCCTGCCGGCGACCGTGTCGGTGTCGGAGGTGTTCGTCTTCGCGTCGGTGCTGCTCTTTGGTCCCGCGCCGGCGACGCTGACGGTCGCCCTCGACGGGTTCCTCATCTCGCTGACACACCAGAATCGCCGCGTGTATCGGACGCTGTTCAACGTCGCCGAGCCTGCCATTTCCACGTGGTCGGCGGGCACCGTGTTCTTCCTGATCGCCCAGTTCGCGGAATCGCGCGGCGGCGGGCCGGGGCTGATGCTCGCCACGATCGGCATGGCGCTCGTGTTCTTTCTCCTGAACAGCGGCCTGACCGCAATCGCCGTTGCGCTCGAGAGCGAGTGGTCGGCGTATGACGTTTGGCGCCGCCACGCGATGCCCCTGGCCATCAACTACTACTCGGCGGCTGCGGTCGCGTCGCTGGCGGTCGTCAACGGCCGCGCCATCGATTTTCAGATCGTCGGGCTGGTCGTTCCGCTCCTGGTCTTGTCGTACCTGGCCTACATGGAAGCGTCGCGGCGGATCGACGAAGCGCACCGCCACGTCGAGGAAGTCGAACGGCTGTACACCGACGCACGCCGGCGCGACGATGAGCTGCGGCAGGTGCAGAAGCTCGAGGCGATCGGACGGCTGGCCGGCGGCGTGGCGCACGATTTCAACAACCTCTTGATGGCGATCCGCGGGTACTGCGATCTGCTGATCGAGGACATGGAACCCGGCGATCCGCGCCGGGGCGACGCCGATCAGATTCTCCAGGCGGCCGACCGCGCGACGGCGCTCACCCGCCAGTTGTTGGCGTTCAGCCGGCGTCAGCCGGTGACGCGGCGGGTCTTCACGCTCGACGAGGTGGTGACCGGCACGGAGAAGATGCTCAGACGGCTCATCGGCGAAGACATCACCGTGACGACGGCGATCGAGCCCCACACCGCCAGGGTCCATGCCGATCAAGGCCAGATCGAACAGGTCCTGATGAATCTCGCGCTCAACGCGCGCGACGCCATGCCGAACGGCGGCGTCATGCGCATCGAGCTGGCCAGCGCCGTTTTCGACGCGAGCTCCCCGCACCGTCCGGCGGCGGCCGCCCCTGGCCGCTACGTCCGCTTATCGGTGATCGACACGGGCTGCGGCATGAGCCCCGAGGTCGCGTCGCGAATCTTCGAGCCGTTTTTCACCACGAAGGAGGTCGGTCGCGGCACGGGCCTCGGGCTGTCGACCGTGTATGGGATCGTCGACGAAGCCGGTGGGGCGATTGAAGTGGATACCCACGTGGGACGCGGAACGACATTCCACGTCTACCTGCCCGAAACCTCGGCGGCGCCCGACGGCGGCCGCGTCGATCCCGCGCTGACCGCACCCGCGCCGGCGTCGGAGACGGTCCTGCTCGTCGAAGATGAAGCGATCGTGGCGAGGCTCGTCGCCGGCGCGCTGAAAAAAGCCGGCTACACCGTCCTGCAGGCCGCGAACGCGGAGGAGGCGCTCGCCCTGGCTCGCTCCCACCCCGCGGCGATCGATTTGCTGCTGACCGACGTCGTCATGCCCGGCATGAACGGCCGCGAGCTGGCCGACGAGGTCGTCCGGCTCCGCCAGGGCACGCGCGTGCTGTACATGTCCGGCTACACGGATGATGCGCTGCTGTGCCGCGGCGTGACGACCAACGGCGTCCCGTTCATTCAGAAGCCGTTCTCGATGCCGGCGCTCACGTTGAAGATCCGTGAAGTGATGAGGGCGAAGCCCGCGGCTACTTGGCCAGGTGAAACGGCACGCTCGTCACGACCGTATTTGGCCGAAACAGCAACGCGCCTTTGATGAGCAGGGCGCGCTGGTTGTGCAGCAGATGCTGCCACCACCGCGCCGGCACGAACTCGGGCAGGATCACCGTCACGTAATCGTCGGTTCGCTCGTTCTCGACCTGTTCGATGTATTCGAGCAGCGGCTCCATCACCGATCGGAACGGTGAATCGAGCACGACGAGCTTCGCCTTCCCACCCCAGATTTCCCAATCGCGCCGCATCTGATCGGTCGCGGTCTGATCCACATCGACGTAGATCGCGCGCACGTCATCGGAGAGCGTCTCGGCGTAGCGCAGCGCTTCGACGACGGCGCGCTGGAGGCCGCCGACCGGCATCAGCACCGTGTTGTGCACGCGCCGCTGCGGGACGTAGTTGCGGAGCGTGAGCTGGGACGCGACGTGGTCGTAGTGCCGCCGCGTCGCCTTGAACAGCGCGATGATGATCGGGATGAGCAGCAGGACGATCCACGCGCCTTCGAGCGTCTTCGTGATCGCGACGATGACCAGCACGATGCCGGTGACCACCGCGCCGAAGCCGTTGATGAACGCGCTCGTCCGCCAGCCCGGCGTCCGCTTCTTCCGCCAGTGAAGGACCATTCCCGTCTGCGAGAGCGTGAACGAGACGAAGACGCCAATCATGTAGAGCGGCAGCAGCGCGTGCGTGTCACCCTTGAACGCGATGATGAGCAGCGCGGCGAACGCGGAGAGCACCAGGATGCCGTTCGAGAACGCGAGGCGATCGCCCTGGTTCATGAACTGGCGGGGCAGAAAGCGATCGCGCGACACGATCGACGCGAGCCTCGGAAAGTCGGCGTACGCCGTGTTCGCCGCGAGCACGAGGATGAGCGTCGTCGCCGCCTGCACCAGGTAATAGACGATGGTGGTGCCGAAAATCGCGCGGGCGAGCTGCGACACGCCCGATTCCTTTTCGGTCGGCATGACCTGATACGCGTGCGCCAGAAACGTGATGCCCAGAAACATCGCAATCGCCAGCACGGCCATCGTCACCAGCGTCGCCGCGGCGTTCTTCGACTCGGGCCGCTCGAAGGCGGGCACGCCGTCCGAGACCGCTTCGACGCCGGTCATCGCCGTGCAGCCGTTCGCAAACGCCGTCAGCAGCAGGAGCGTCGTCAATGGCTTCGTGCCGGCGTGTTCAGGCAGCGGCGCCGGCACGGGCGTCATGCCGCCGGTGGCGTACGCGTACAAGCCGAACGCGATCAGCGCGAAAATGCTGACGACGAAAAAGTACGTCGGGACCGCGAAAATCCGTCCCGATTCGCGGATGCCGCGCAGGTTGCCGACGGTCAACAGCGTCAGAAACAGCAGGCACAGCTCCACGCGATATTCGTCGACCGACGGAAAGGCGGACGTGATCGCGAGCACGCCCGCGGAGATGCTCACCGAGACGGTGAGCGTGTAGTCGACGAGCAGCGAAGCGGCCGCCGTCAGGCCCGCGTTTTCGCCGATGTTCTCCTTGGAGACCCGATACGCGCCACCGCCGCTCGGATATGCGTAGATCGTCTGCCGGTACGAGAACGCGACGATCGCGAGCAGCGCCGTGATGACGACGCCAATCGGAATCGCGTAACTGAGCGCCGCGGTGCCGGCGACGATCAACGTCGCGACGATGAAATCGGTGGCGTACGCGACCGACGACAGGGCGTCCGACGACAGCACGGCGAGGCCGGTGACGCGCGACAGCCGTTCGTGATGCGCGAGGTGCGATGGGATCGGCTTGCCGACGAGGAGACGTTTGAGCGTCGGAAACGAGGACTCTTCCGGCACGCGCGCGGGGCTCACGAGGAAGACAGTATAATCGCGAGCCCGCTATGCGCGTCGCGCGGCGATATCTCATCAGCGGTCGCGTGCAGGGCGTCGGCTTCCGGTACTTCGCCGAAGACGCCGCCCGACGCGAGGGCGTGTGCGGCTGGGTGCGCAACCTTCCCGACGGCCGCGTCGAAGTGGCTGCCGACGGCGAGGCCGAATCGATCGCGCGGTTCGAGCAGGGGATTCGCCGCGGCCCGCGCGGCGCGCGCGTCGACGCCGTCGAGGTCTTCGACGACGTGCCGGGCGATCACGGCTCGGGATTCAGCGTGAGGTGAGCGCGAGATCGCGAGAGCCGCGTCAGCCCCTGGCGCGTCGGACGCAGCAGGAGCACCGAGCGGGGGCGGGGCCCCGCGAGTAAAACCGAGCGGGGGCGGGGCCCCGCGAGAATAAAGAATGACGGACATCCTCAAAGAGAAGATCCGCCACGTTCCCGACTTTCCGAAAGCGGGAATTCTGTTCTACGACATCACGACCCTGCTGCAGGATCCCGCCGGGTTCCGCGCCGCCATCGACAGCCTCGTGCTGCCGTTCAAAGATCAAGGCATCGAGATCGTCGTCGGCATCGAGAGCCGCGGCTTCATTTTCGGGTCCGTGGTGGCCGATCGGATCGGCGCCGGATTCTCACCGGTGCGAAAGCCTGGCAAGCTGCCGTCGCGCACGGTCCGTTGCACGTACGATCTCGAATACGGCACCGACTGCCTCGAAATGCACGACGATGCGGTCCGGAAAGGTCAGCGCGTGTTGATCGTCGACGATCTCCTCGCGACCGGCGGAACGGCGCGCGCGACGACCGATCTCGTGAAGAAGCTCGGCGGAGTGGTCCACGCGCTGGCGTTTCTCATCGAGCTCGTGGCGCTCAACGGGCGTGCGAAGCTCGCGGACGAACGCGTTCACAGCGTGTTGAAGTATTGACTGCCGTCGCCATCCTGATCGTCGCGGCCGTCCTGCACTGGGCCGCGAAGCAGATCGTCGCCGAGATGAAAGCGGCGCGGCAGGAAGCCGCGCAGACGCGAGCCGCGGCGTTGATGCAGTTGTTCGCGCCAGGAGCCGCGGCCGCGGCGCACGATCCACGCACCATGCTCGTGTGGCATCCGCTCGTCAGAATGGCGCGGCAGCTCTGGCCCACCGAGTTCGGGTCGCTCGATCGCGCGGCCGGCGGCACGTTTCCCTTCACGAAGGAACAGGTGCAGGCGGCGCACGCGGAATGGACCGCAGACTGGCTGGCGTGGGAGCACACGCACGACGCCGCGTACAAGTTGAAGGTCGCGGAGATCGAGCGCGAGCTCGGGGACGGCAGCGCCGTCTCGGCGCCGCCGCACGTGCGCGCGCGGCTCGATGCGATCGAGCGCGAGAAGCTGGACTTGTATCAGCGCCGCTACCGGGAGTACGTCCGCGTCTCGAAGGCGCTCCAGGCGCTCGAGTCGTGATCGATTCTGCAAACGTGTCTCTCGACGGGACACCTCGAGCTAACTGCTAAGCCCGCAACAGGTTCTCCTCAAGCTCGTCCGCGGCGTGTGTTCCATCTGTCCCGATCCGGCCCAGCCGGAACGAAACACGACCGAGGGGCCCGGCCGCGACCTATCTGACTGCCAAGCTGCGAGTTAGCCCGTCGCCCAGGGAGGCACCTCAGCCTTTGGCGCGTCTCTTGCCACTCAGGACGCCCGAGTCGTTGTCTTTACGCCAATGTCACATATGAACGGACTCCCCAGACCTATGCCCAAGATTCGTGTCCGCACTCTCGTTGTCGCCGCGCTCCTTGCCACGTCAGTGATCGGCGTCCGCGGCCAAGCGCACCGCGCGCACCTCTCAGACGATCTTCTTTCGCACGTCGGCAAGCACACCAAGGCGCGCGCTCGCGTCATCGTCCGCGGCACGACGGCGGATCTCGATGCGCTGGCCGCGCGCCATCGTGTGCAGATCGTCCGGCGCCTGCCGGACGCGGTCGTCGTTCTGGCGAACAGCGCCGAGTTGAACGAACTGGCGTCCGACGCCGGCGTCGACAAGCTGTCGGGCGACGTGCGGGTGCGGACGTGGATGTCGGTCTCGAACAAGTCGACGGCCGCGGACCAGACGCGCGCGGGCAAACCCGGACTGCTGCTCGGGATCGGCGCGATTGCCCCGGTCACCGGCAAGGACATCGGCGTCGCGGTCATCGACTCCGGCATTTCGGCGCATCCGGCGCTGACGGGCAAGATCGCCGCGAACGTCAGCTTCATCGACGGCGATCCGTCGTACACCGACGCGTACGGCCACGGCACGCACGTCGCCGGCATCATCGCGGGCAGCCCGACGAGCGTGACGAGTCTCTACACCGGCGGCATCGCACCGGGCGTGAAGCTCGTGAATCTCCGCGTGCTCGGCGCGGACGGCAGCGGCTACGTCAGCGACGTGATTGACGCGATCGAATGGGCGATCGCGCACAGGGTGGAACACAACATCCGCGTCATCAATCTGTCGCTCGGCCATCCCGTCATGGAAAAGTGCGCCGACGATCTGCTGTGCCAGGAGGTGGGCAAGGCAGTGCAGCAGTACGGCATCGTCGTGGTCGCCGCGGCGGGGAACTACGGAAGGTCGGCCGACGGACAACACATGATTCTCGGCGGCATCGCATCGCCGGGGAACTCGCCGTACGCGATCACGGTGGGCGCTCTGAACACCTGGAACACCGTCAAGCGAACCGACGATACCGTCGCGACGTTCAGCTCGCGCGGGCCGACGGCGCAGGACTATGCCGTGAAGCCGGACCTCGCCGCGCCCGGCGTGAAGATCGTGTCGCTGCAGGCGAACAACTCGCTGCTGCCGACGCTCTATCCATCGATTCACGTCGCAGGCAGCGCCACCAACGGCTACATGTATCTCAGCGGCACCAGCATGGCGGCGCCGATGGTGTCGGGCGGCGTGGCGCTGTTGCTCCACGGACAGCCCGGTCTGAGTCCCTCGCAGGTGAAACTGGCACTGCAAACCGGGGCCAGCTACATGTCGGACGGCGGCCTGATGGGCGCCGGCGCCGGCAGCGTGAACTTCTGGGCGGCGCGGCAGAACGCGAATAGCGGACTCGTCGGCGCGCTGGTCAACACGCTGGTCGGCGGTCTGCTGACGGCGCCGAGCGGCGCCGCCTACTGGGACGCCGGCACGATGAGCAACCGGTTGTACAACCGTACCGGCATTCGACTGCTGACGCTGCTCGAACAGCCGCTCGTCTGGCTCAACACATCGCTCCTGCGTTTTGGCGATCTCAATCTCCTCGGCCTGACGAACCCGCTCGCGTCGGTGCACCCGAAGTGGCTGCAGTACGGCACGGTCGGCGGGTATACCTCCGACGAAACCATCATGTGGGGGACGTCGCTGCAGGATGAGAACGGCGAAACCATCATGTGGGGCACGTCGGGCGACGAAGAGACCATCATGTGGGGCACGTCGGCGACGTCACCAGACGCGAGATGACATTCTTCAGCGCCAACCGCACGCGCTCGGGATCGCCGCAGGCGCTGCGGTTGTATCTGGGGGTTGTCTTTACAGCCGGGGCGCTTGCGCTGATCGTGTCGACGGTGACGGCGGTCCGCACGCCGCATCCGCTGTGGTGGCTTGCGCTCGCCGGCCTGGCGATGGTGACGGGCTCGTTCAGGCTCAATTTCTCGTCGGTGTCGGCGGACATCGCCATCGACGATACGTTTTTCATCACGACGGCGATGCTCTTCGGACCGGGGCCGGCGACGCTCGCCATCGCCGTCGGCGGCTTCGTCGTGTCGGCGCGACGTCGAAAGGCGGCCCGGCAGATCGCGTTCAACGCGTCGGCATTGGCGGTGTCGATGTGGATCGCCGCGCAAACGTTTTTTGCGATTGCCGGCGTCCCGCCGCTCATCGAGTCGATCCCGCCGGTGAGCAGCCTCGTCGTGCCGCTGCTGGCGCTCACCGTCGTGTACTTCGTGCTCAACTCGGGCCTGACGGCCACCGCCGTCGGCCTCGACTCCGGTCAGTCACCGTTCCAGATCTGGCGGCATCACTTCCAGTGGCTGTCGATCGGCTATCTGGCGGCCGCGTCGGTCGCGTTCTGCTTGATCCTCCTCGTGCAGCAGGCGAGCTTCATGGCGATGGTGGTCGTCCTGCCGCTGTTCGCGGTGTTCCATCTCACGCTCCGCTCCTCGTTCGGCCGAGTCGAAGATGCGCGCCGGCATCTCGGCGACATGGATCGGTTGTACCTCTCGACGGTCGAGACGCTCGCGATGGCGATCGACGCCAAGGATGACGTCACGCACAGCCACGTCCGTCGTGTCCAGGCCTACGCGACGGGACTCGCACGCGAACTCGGGATCACCGACGAGCTGACGCTGAAAGCGATCGAAGCCGCGGCGCTGCTGCACGACACGGGCAAGCTCGCGGTCCCCGAACACATTCTCAACAAGCCCGGCAAGCTGACCGCCGCCGAGTTCGAGAAGATGAAGCTCCACGTCGACGTCGGCGCCGACATCCTCTCGCTCGTGAACTTTCCATTTCCGGTCGAACCAATCGTCCGCTGCCATCACGAGAACTGGGACGGCACGGGCTATCCGCGTGGCGTGCGCGGCGAGGCGATTCCGATCGGCGCGCGCATCCTGTCGGTCGTCGATTGCTTCGACGCGCTGACGTCGGACAGGCCGTATCGCGCGCGGATGACCGACGAAGCGGCGCTCGATATTCTGCGCGAGCGCAGCGGCCGCATGTACGACCCGCACGTTGTCGAGACGTTCATCCGCGTCTACCGGAACATTCCGATCGAGACGGCCGAGACGACCGAGCAGCGCGACGTGATGCAGCGCATCGCGCAGTCGCGAAACGACGTCGACGCGGCGGAGCCGCCGTCCGACGCCGCCGACTCGGCGCCGAGCAGCCTGCTCGCGTTCGTCAGCCTGTCCCGCGTCGTCGCGGGCGAGGGCGGGCTCGAGGACGTGCTGGCGTTGTCGTCGAAGTTGATCATCGACGTGATCCCTGGCGTGAGCGGCGCCTGGTACTTGCCCGAAGCCGGCAGCGATCGGCTGGCGGCCGCCGAGACGTTCGGGCCTGCGGCGGCGGCGCTGCGCGGCGTGTCGATGGATATCGGCGATCGCCTGACCGGCTGGGTCGCGGCGAGCCGGCAGCCCATCGTCAACTCCGACGCGGCGCTCGACCTGGGCGCGCGCGCGCATGCCGTCAACCCGCCGCTTCGGTCGTGCATGAGCGTTCCGGTGACCGTGGGAAGTTCGCTCGTCGCAGTGTTGAGTCTGTACGGTGAAGAGCAGGAAGCGTTCACGGGCGATCAGCGGCGGCTCGTGCAGATGGTGGCGCCGCATCTGGCCGGCGCAATCCAGACGGCGCGTCAAGTCGGCGCATCGCGCCAGAACGCCCCGGCGGAACGGACCGCGACCAGCACGGCGCAAGGACTTCGTCTGGTATCCACTCGTAGTTGACGCACACACGAGAGCGCGCGATGAACAGGTTTGAATCCAACCGGAAAATGCACGGCCTCACGATTTCGGCCCTCGTACTGGACGGGATCGCTGCCGCCGGCTTCATTGCGATGATGGCGTTCGACAATGGCCACATGGCGCCGCTGGGCGGCATCGTTGCCGCGACGCTGCTGTTCGGATTCTTCTACACGCTCAGCTCGATCCTGATCGCCGAGTCGGAGTCGACGCGCGTCATGATTCACGCAACGGGGCTTCCCGAGCGGCGCCGTTCGTCCGATCGCCGCGTCATCGATCTTGGCCCCCCTGACGGTATCGAGCGGCGGACCGGCTACGACCGTCGCGTCACCGAACTGGCGCTCGGCGCCATCCTCGCGCCGCGCGCTGACGGCTCCGCGTACCGGATCCGTCCGTAGTCTTCCGCGCAAATCCAGAGGCCCAATCGCACGCTCGACGACGCGGATGTCGCAGACCGCGTCTGATACACTACCGTTTCGTCGAGCGCCCGTAGCTCAGGGGATAGAGCACCCGCCTCCTAAGCGGGGGGCCGCCAGTTCAATTCTGGCCGGGCGCGCCATTTCTTGAGGGTTTTGGTCGGCGCGGCAGAGATAGCCTGACAGAATCGGGACAATCCATAGCGCCTCGAAGCCGATTTTGCCGCTTTGCATCCTGACCCAGCCTGAACGCTCTGTTCATCTCGAGTAGCCACGCGTGCGCGGCGTCGGGCTCTTGCTTCGCGCATTGATTCTGCGAGCGAATGCGCACGCGCGTTCATGGAGCGCTGTGTCGTCGTGATGTTCGCGTGGCCGGCGCGCATCTGGAGCTCGTGGACAGGGCTGTGGGCTCACTGGCCCGCGAGGCCGTTCGACGCCGTACTCCGTCGTGCATATCCTCGTGTATGTACGTGGAGGGGACAGGAAAACCGCGAAGGTGTTCAAGAGCGGCAACAGCCAGGCCGTCAGGATTCCAAAGGAATTCCACCTGGAAGGTGAAGAGGTAGAAATTCGCCGAAAAGGTGGGTCGCTCATTCTCCGGCCTAAGAAGCACTCGTGGGCGGCCCTCATCGACAGCCTCAAGAAGTTCACCGATGACTTCATGGAGGACGAGCGACGTCAACCGCCGGTGCAGGATCGAGGCCGTACGTTTTGATGAAGCTGATGCTGGACACGAACGTCTGCATCTACGTGATCAAGGAACATCCTCCATCGCAGCGCACGCCCTGAGCCTGGGCGTTCGGCTCATCACCCACAACATAAGGGAGTTCGGCAGGTTCCCGGTCTCCGGTCGAAGACTGGGCTTAGCGGCGCTTCAACTGGCGCCGCGGGCCTCGACGGAGACCGACTTCAAGGCGCCATCGGGTGTTCTACACAGTACTGTCCGTCGAACGGGCGGCCGATTTCGACCCTTTTTCTTCGCCCCGCACGCGCCGCCTGGATCTCTTCTTCTACGCTCGCGACGTGCAGATTGACGAAGTGTGAGCTCCTTGCGGCGCATCGTCGCGCCGAACGG
>Ga0114129_10005510_pt1 | contig 17899 bp, 12 predicted proteins | sample RhiMetdeltSRZDD1_FD_80071 | JGI IMG/M metagenome (GOLD analysis project Ga0114129, IMG submission 80071) | Populus rhizosphere microbial communities from Tennessee, USA - Rhizosphere MetaG P. deltoides SRZDD1 (version 2) (version 2) | ecosystem: Host-associated > Plants > Roots > Rhizosphere >...
AGACTGAATCCTTTCGGCATCACCCCCACAATCGTGTAAGGACGACCGTCGATGCGCAGATCGCGGCCGAGCACGCCTGGATCGCCGCCGAACTGGCTGCTCCAGAACCCGAAGGACAGAACCGCCTTGGCCTCGCGGCCGCGTTCCACATCGTCGTCGACGAACGTCCGGCCGATGTGCGGAGCGATGCGCGCCATGCGAAAGAAGGACGGCGTCACACGCATCACGGGAATCCGAGCTGGCACGCCGTTCTTGTCGACCGCTCGATTCTCGACCTTGAAGAGCGCCTGGTCGTCAAACACGTCGGTCTCGCGCAGTCGGTCGATGTAGTCCGCGGCGCCCGTGCTGTAGCCGGAATCGACGCCGGCCTTCGGATACCGGTTCCCGGTGATGACGATTCGATCCGCCGCAGCCACTGGAAGCGGACGCAGCAGCACGTGGTCGACGACGGCGAACAGCGCGGCGTTGGCGCCGAGGCAGACGGCGAGCGTCGTTCCGACCGCAACGGAGAACGCCGGCGCTTTTGCAAGCATGCGGCAGCCGTAGCGGACGTCGCGGAAGAGGTTCTCCACTCGAGGGACTCCGCGTTGGTCGCGCATCCTCTCCATGGCCTGCGGCAATCCGCCTGCTTGCAACCGTGCAGCCCTCTTAGCTTCGTCGGGCGACGTGCCTTGACGCTGCGCATTCTCAGCCGCGAGCTCCATATGCGATTGAAGCTCGTCCTGCAGGTCCGCATCGGATCGCTTCGGCCTGAACGCGCCGGCGAGACGGCTGATCCACTCACGAATGGCGGACATTCGAACCTCCGTGTCAGGACGATTCGTTCATGAGCGCCCGCATCATCGAGACGGTGCGGTCCCACTCCGCTTTTTCGCTCGCAAGCTGGCGCCTGCCTGCGGCGGTGATGGCGTAGTAGCGCGCCTTTCGATTGTTGTCGGTGACGCCCCACTTGCCGCGAACCAGTCCCCGTTGTTCGAGGCGCATCAGACCGGGATAGAGGGTGCCCATGTTGAGCTGCACTGCGCCGGCCGACACTTGTTCCAGCCGGGCCGCGATGGCGTAGCCGTGGAGCGGGCCCAGCGTGGCCAGCGTCTGGAGCACCATCATGTCGAGGGTTCCCTGGAGAATCTCGGCCTTGCGGGTTTCTCCATTAGACATGCTAACAGAGTGACCGATCCTCTATTTGAATGTCAAATGGACGGCAGAGGCGGCGTGGAAAGGCTACTCGGCTCGGAGCGCGACCATCGGATCCAATGCCATCGCGCGCCGCGCGGGAAGCCAGATCGCCAGGAGAGCGACGACCGCAAGAATCGAGGGACCCGCAAGGAGCGTCAAGGGATCGCGCGGGTTCACCCCGTACAGCAGGTGTGCGAGCAGCGGACCGGCGATCGCCGAGCCGACGAGACCGCCAGCCGCACCGAGCAGGACGATCCCGGCGCCGCGCTGGAGCACGAGCCGCCCGACATCGAATCGTGCGGCGCCCAGCGCCATCCGAATCGCGATCTCGCGTGTGCGCTGACCGACCGCGAATGCGAGCGCAGCGTAGAGGCCAACCGTGCTGAGCACGAGCGCGAGGCCGCCGAACGTCACGAGGAACGCACGGGCCGCGCGGACCTCGGAGAATTCGGAGTCGAGGCGCGTGCCGAGCGGAAGCGCTTCCGACACCGGGACGTCGGCGTCGACCGACGCAATCGCGCGCCGCATTTGCGGCAGCATCGCCGCCGCGTCGCCCGCGACTCGCACGTGAGTGCGGGAATCGTGCGACCAGTTGTCGCCTGTGTTCTGCTGCCAGAAGTCGAGGTACGCGACCGGCTCGGGCTGCTCGAAGGCGCTGACGTACTGCACGGTTTCGACGACGCCGACGATCTCCACACGCGTGCCGCGGATTGTCACCACGTTTCCGGTCGCGCGCCCCTGGGGCCAGAAGTGTCGTGCGAGGATGTCGTTCACGATGGCGACACGCGGTCCATCTGAACGGTCTCGATCGTCGAATTCGCGCCCCTCGACGAGCGGTATGCCCAGCACCTTGAAGTAGCGCGGACCCACGTACGTGGTTCCCGCGTGGAACGCCGACGCCGGATCGCTCGCGTCACCTTCTCTTTGGATTGCCACGGATGGCTTTCCCCACCTGCGCAGCGGCGGAATGGTCGCGGGACTTGCCGCAATCACACCTGGGATCGCTTCGAGCCGGCGGATCACCTCGCGCTGAAACGCCCATGCCTTTTCGGCGCTGTAGCCGACGAGACTCGGACGTAGCCGCACTACGGCAATTGCGTCGGGATCGAACCCCGGTCCGCGATGCACCATCAGAAAGCTGCGAACGACGAGACCGCTCGTCGCCAGGAGCAGTACAGAGACAGCCACCTGCATGACGATCAGCCCTTCGCGGAGCCGCGTCCGGCGCGAGCCGGCACCCGCCATATCATCTTTCAATGCAGGGAGCGCGCTGGAACGCGTGGCCTGGAGCGCCGGTGCAGTGCCCGTCACAAGTCCTGCCGCGAGCGCGATCACGAATTCCGCGGCGATCACACGAAGATCGAGTCCGAGATCGAAGTAGCTCGGGCTACCCAGCTCCGTCCTGCTGAAGAAGCCTGCGACGAGATCCGTCGACCAGACGGCAACGATCAGTCCGCCCGCCCCGCCCGCAAAGGCCAGCAGAGTTGATTCGACGAGAAGTTGACGCACGAGACGCGCCCGGCTGGCCCCGAGTGCAAGACAAATCGCAATCTCCTTTCGGCGCCGCAGGCCGCGCGCGAGGAGCAGACCGGCAACATTCGCGGACGACACGAGCAGCACGAGCGCGGCGGCCGCTGCGATCAGCGCGACGATGGGCTGGTTCTGCGTCTGCTCGTCCACGCGAATGCCGCGCGCGGGACGCACGACCACACCACGTCCTTTGTTCGTCTCGGGGAACGTCGTCTCGAGCTGGCGCGCGAGCACGGTCATTTCCGTCTGCGCGTCCTGTATCGTGACGCCGTCAGCGAGACGGCCTACGAGACCGACGATCCGGCAATCGCGCGCGAACCCATCGCAATACCGGTAGCCGACCCTGAACATTGCCGTCGGAATCCAGACGTCGGCGGGCATGCCGCGGAAAACACCTCGAAAGCCCTCCGGCGCGATACCGACGACGGTGAATGCGGTGCCGTTAATGCGGACCGTGCTGCCGAGGATCTGGCCGTCCGCGCCGAATCGGCTACGCCACAGATTGAGGCTGAGAATGGCCACCGGATTCGTCCCCGGGCTGCGATCCTCCTCGTCCGTGAAGAAGCGGCCGGCTGCAGGCTGCAGTCGAAGCACGTTGAAATAGTTCGCCGTTACGACGCTGCCCGTGACGCCGAAGCCGCCGTCGGACGTGCTGACGTGCATCGGCGAGGTCGCGTAATGCGCCGCCAGACCCGCAAACGTCCGCGTGTGATCGCGATAGTAGAGATAGTCGGGATACGAGAGCGGAAACGAGGAGTTTGGCGGTCGCGTGGGGTTCGTCGAATCCACCAGAACCAATCGGGAAGAGTCTGGCAACGGCAGCGGTTTCAGAAAGATCGCGTGCGCAAGACTCAGCACGGCGCTGTTCACGCCAAGACCAAGTGCGAGGGTCGCGATTGCCGCGGCAGTGAGGCCCGGAGAATCCTTCATCCGCCGAATCGCGTACCGCAGATCCCGAGCCATCGTCGCCATGGCGGACCTCCTTCGCCGAAGCGCGAAACGGACCCAGCAGGACGCGTACCGAACAGGCAACTCCCAACGCGGAAACGACTTGCGCTTTGGGCGCGCGCGGCGGGACCCTTAGAGCGACCGCTGGCGGGCAGAATGAATTCCGAAACCGGACACCAGGCGTCTACGAGCGGTCCAGGCGATTGCGGACGATCCACTTCAGCAGGCGGTCTGCCGCATCTTTCGCGGCGCGCGAGCCGGAGCCGGATCCCATTCCCTTCATTTCGGTCTGGTGCTCGCCGGACGTGACGACCAGGCGAATGGTGGTAGTGACGATCGCTCCGAGCTTCACGCCGCCGAATCCACCTTCGCCGGCATCCTGCTGCTCGCGACCGATGACTTCCACGACAACATCGGCGTGCGCCCGATCGTCGACGACGCTCAACCCCGCCTTGTGCCGGAGGGCGTCGCGCAGTTCGCGAACGGCGGCAAGGCGTCCTTTCACGGTCTCGTCAGGTGATGAACCGGGGGCGGCCTCGGCGGTGAAGACGTACAGGCGAACCGATTCCTTGCCATACGTCTGGGCCTGGCCGCCCAGAAGAGCACATATGGCAAGCATGACCGCGACGGTCATGTCTTGATTATCACTCTACTCAGCCTTTTTCAGCGATTCGTCACGACTCGACCACGGACCTCGCCATCGGCCTGGACGTGTCGCTCGGATCGAGTCGAGCGTCGATCGGCGGAGAGGTGCAGGTGCACTCGATCGCTGGCGGCTTATACGTGACAACCAGCCTCGCCGCGCGAATTCGCTTTCGATAACCCCGGTCAGAGCGCGCAGCCATGCGACCACCGGATTTGGCGGCCGCTTCTGGCGCCGTCTCTTGTGCCCGAAGCTGGCTGCCGCAAGCTCGAGTCCGACACGATCGATCCGGCTGGCAGCAGCAATCTCATCCTCCGTCAGACCTGCGGCGGTCGCTTCGGCGGCGGGATCCGCCAGGAACCGCGTGCGCGCCTTCGCGTCGACGTAGAGCCGCGCCAGGAAGGACTCGAACCGAGGGCTCATGATTCCGCGCGCCGTCGCTTTCTTCCGCGGGCCAGTGCGGCTCGCGCGCGATCGAGCTGCGCGAGCAATTCATTGAATGGCGGAAATGCGCCGTCCCGCTCGAGCACGACGTCGACGGCGTGAGGAACGGTCTCGCCGACGATCTCCAGCAAGTCATAAACGGGATCCGGCACGTCGTGGAGATGGTCGTCGAGCCATCGCTCCTCGCCAGTCGAGGCGTGAACCGGTGCGCCGCCCGCCAGATGGATGAACCGGATCCGCTCTGCGGGGATCGACCGCAGGGCGTCCGACGCACTGAACCCGAAGTTCGTCGCGTTCGCGTAAAGGTTGTGCAAATCGAGAAGCAGATCCGCTCGACTCGTGGCGAGCAGGCGCGTCAGCCACGTCGCCTCGTCGAGCTTGCTGCCGGGAGGATCGATGAGCGTCGCGACGTTCTCGACGAGCGGATACGCGCCGACGGCCGTTGCCGCGCGATGGATGTTCGCGGCAGTAGCATCGATCGTCGTCTCGGTCCGCGATGGCGCGGCAAGATGTCCCAGCTCGATTCCGCCGGCGCGCACGAACGCGAGATGTTCCGACCAGCACTCCGGCTGGACGTCGTCGATCAGACGCGCGAATTGCACGATCCGGCGCTCGTCGACCGCGGCCGTCGAGGCGAGACCGAGCGACACCCCGTGAATCGCGACGGGAACCTTCCGCGCAAGCCGCCTCAGCGCGCGGTGCGTGTCGCGCGATTCGAGGAAGGTCCCCTCGGGGATGACCTCGACGACGTCGATGCGGTCGCGAGCGGTCAGGATTGCCGCCGCGAGTCGTGGGTGCCACGTGAGTCCAACGCGATCGTTCATCAGCTGCCACAGCCTCCGCAGCCACCGCCACAGCCGCCCCCGCCGCAGGACGAGCCGCAGGACGAGGTCGAGCCGCAGGACGAGGATGCCGTCTGCGGCCTGCGAAACAGTCTCTCGACAACAGACCCGCGCCCCGCCGGCAGCGAGGAGATGCCGAATACCGCGGCGAGGAGCGCCAGCTCGTTGCTCCCGCCCGCGGGACCGACGGCCGCAGGGCGATACTTGAGCGCCGAGAACAGCTTCCGGAGGTCGGCGAGCATCGCCTCGCCTGCCTCCGTCCTCAACGGATTAGCGACGCGATACAGGACAAAAACAAATATGACGGCGCTGATAATCAGAAAGCCCACGTTCGTGCGCCCGCGGCTGAGCGCGATCAGCACTTTGACCAGCGCGACGATCCCGAGAAACACCGCGCCGACGAACAGCAGCCAGATCCGATTGGCTTTGACGGTGTCGTCCGGCAACAGCCCCGCACGAACCAGTTGCCCTTCGCATTCCGTCCTGACGGTAACCTTCAGGCTGGCGTCTTCAACGATCTCGCTCGCCCGTGCCGGGTCCTTGCAGCATTCGAGCAGCCGCCGTTCCGTGGGCTGCAGACCGCCAGGCATCTTCTCAGGCGTCGCCTTTAGACAGTTGTCGTCAACCACTTCGACAAGACCGCGGTCCATCAACGCCACCGCCGCGACGCGAAGCGCTTCGCTCGGTCCACCGCGAAGGTAGGCAATCTTCAGATAGTCGGTCAGCGGCGCCGTCACGCCGACCGCGTGCTCGGACCGCCGCCGCAGTGCCGCGACCGCCGCGACAACGAGCACGCCCAGAATGATGTAGAAGACCAGGAACTCGGGACCGTAGAAGTCGAAGGGGTTCGGCATTCGCGATCAGCTGCGGTTGAGCCTCGGCACCCGCTCGAGAAGATGTGATGCCAGGTCGATGACCTTCAACAACACCGGTCCCGCCGTTCCCGGTTCGACGCCTTTTCCCTCACGCGCGTCGTGGATCGCCGCGAGCACGGAATCCCAGTTGCCGCCGGGGAGCGTTCCTGCAACTCGAGCCAGCGCTTCCCTGGGAGGCGGCGGCTTCGATCCTTCGAGTTCGAGAATCTCCGCGGCACTCGCGCGAAGAGGACCCGCGACATCCGCCAGCAACGCGGCCAGCCGTTCCTCGTGGTGACTGTGCATCGCATAGCTGGCGCGAAGCCGCATGATGAGGTTCATCAGCACCTGGCGCAGGCGCGCGATCGCCATCTCGCGCGGCACCGACAACGATTCGAACGGATCGCTGCCCCAGAGCACGCGGCGTCGCCGCAGAATGTCGGCGAACTTCACCGCGAAAGCTTCCGAGGCGTACGGGATTTCGTGCTCGAGCAGCCACATGACGTTCAGACGCACGGCAGCGCGGACCGCCAGCAGAGTCTCGCTCAGCGCCGAAATCCGCCGAGCATCGAACGCACGGAGAACGACGGCCACGTTGACGTCGGACGTCGAGCGGAGACGGTTCTCGGCGGCGCTGCCGAAGAGCACGATCGAACGCAGATCGGAATCGAGGGAAGCCTTCGCCGCGGAAACAACTGTGGTGAGAGCGGCCGCGACCGGAGCCGGCAGATCGGTAGTGCCGTCGACGGCTGGGGGCTGCATGACGTCGCGTCCGGATTGTAACGTACCACTCCATCCGCTCGATCGAGAGCGCTCAGGCGCTACAATCTGCCGGTGCACCTGCAATTCGACGATGTGACGTTCGATTCCGACACCCGCCAGCTCTGGGTCCGCAACAAGGAGGTCCGCCTCTCGCCAAAGGCCTTCGATCTGCTGGCGCTTCTGATCGCCAGACGCCCCGGCGCGGTCTCGAAGGCCGACATCCGCGAGCACCTGTGGCCCGGCACGTTCGTGTCAGAAAGCAGCCTGCCCTCGCTCGTATCGGAGATTCGGGAAGCGATCGCCGATCAACGACGTAAACCTGGCCTCGTGCGCACGCTCCACGGCTTCGGCTACGCCTTTCAGGCAGAGCGCGCACCGCTCGCGCAGGAGGTTCCAGGAGCCGGCGCCAACGCGTGGCTTCTCGGCACGACCGCCGAAGTCGCGTTGCTTCCCGGCGAGAACATCCTCGGTCGTGAGGGCGAGGGAATCATCCTCGTGAAATCGACCACCGTGTCGCGTCGACACGCGCGCATCGTGATCGATCCGAAGGGCGCAATGGTCGAGGATCTCGGGAGTAAGAATGGCACGTACGTCAACGACCAGCGCGTTGGCGGGGCCACGCCGATCGTCGACGGCGATCAGGTTCGGCTGGGTTCGCTGCTCTTCACGTTCCGGCTGTCACAACCGTCTGATTCGACCGAAACGCAGTCTTCCCGCAGCGGGACGCGGTTACGTTCCTGACTTCTGGCAGATGCAGCGGCCCAGCGAGGCCTCTTGCTGCTCGGCGATCTTGCCCTTCCCCCGGCGGGTGAAGCTCCAGCTCGCGCCCACGGTCACCATTCTGTTCAGCACGTGGCCGTTCCGGCCCGCGACCTCACGCGTGAACGATGCGAACATGTCCGTGGAATCGTTGATCGAGTATGCGAAGCCTCCTCCCGTCGTGAGGGAGTGAACGCGCTGGATGATGTCGTGAACCGACCGAAGGGGAGCCGGCAGGCCCGCCTGGCCATTGATCGGGAAATCGATTCCGCCGTGCGTGTATTGCCCGCTCGCGATGGCGAACGTGCGGAATGCCGGCGTCACGAAGTAGCCCACCTCGAGATCGCCGATGCTCTTGTTGTGAGAGATGTCCTGCACTTTTTCGACGAAGGCGTAGCCGACGCGGCCCGAGACGAACATCCCTGGAACACCGCTCGTGAAGAGCTTCGCGACGAAGGTCCCGACCTGCAACTCGTGCAGGCGCTGCCCCGCGGCGGAATGCCCGTAGTACGCGTAATCATGGCTCGGCACGACCGAACCAATGAACGGCGTAAACACAGCGCCTTTGCGATTGATGTTGTATCGAACCGAGAAGCGAAGGTCGGTCACCGTGGTGTGAAACTTGCCGTTGTCGATGTTCGTTCCGGGATGTGGCCTGAGTCCGGCATAAGTGGACGTGACGACAGGCACTGCCAGATCGACGGCAATCTTGTCTGTCAAACCGTAGGTTGCGTCCGTCAAGAAGACGATGGTGTTGATGTGTCCCCCATCGACGATCGTCGTCGTCGCGAGGTGCTTCTTGACGTTCATCTCCTGGACCGCGAGCGTGACCGCGCCCTCACCTCTTTCCGGGACCCACGCCTGCGCGAACACCGCATGCGCGGAGATCAGGACAGCCGACAGTGCGAGCGCGGAACGGATGGCGAGACGGCGACGGATGGCGGACATGGTGGCCTCACTGCTTCCCGCACGTCAGGAATTCTTCGCGTGCTTCGACCGCGCCTTCATCGCGTTTTCGATTTCATCGAGATACTTGAGCGGTCGATCGGATGACTTGAGCCGGCAGGCGATCTGCGGGTTAGGGGCGCTCGCCTTCGACGGAAACGCCACATACAGCGCGTCCGGATGCGTCGGTGCCGAGACCATGAGATCGTGCAGCCTGGCAGCCTCGGCCACGTCCACCAGGACGATATCGATCGACACCGTTTTGAACGCCTGCTCGAGAAGCGACCAGTCTTCGATCACTGAAACCGAGTGACCCGCCTGTCGCAGCGCCTTGTGCAATTGCGGATCGCGGATGGCGGCCTTGGGATCGGTCGACGACCGGGCATAGATGAGAACCTTCCCGGGATAGACCGATGCGTACGCGCGCTGGAACTTCGCGCCGCGTCCCACCATCAGGAATTTGTCGCCGCACGCGTGGGCGACCGGATATATCGCCGGAACGCTGACGACGAGGGCAACGACGAGCGGTGCAATGCGCGACATGGATCCTCCTGGTGAGGCTGAAGTATACGCTCGCGCGGATTGAATAATCCTTGGAAAACCCTCAGGTTTTGCTCATCGTCCGCCGATCCTCCACAGACGCTCCCACCACTTGAGAGGAAGCTGAAATCCTTCAAGGAGATAGATGTCCGACCGGACCCGGGCGATCGACGTCAGGAAATTGCCGTTGGGAAGCCGGCTGAAACCTCGAATGGGTTGCAGCGCCTGCGGGATCGTGCCCAGTTCGGGGTTGATCACGCGTTGTTGCCCGTTCTGAGGATCGACGGATACGAGCTGGAAGTGATGCTGATCGTCGGTGGTGCGGAGGCCGTAGATCCGACGGCCCTCCTTGTCCCACCCGTACGCGAACCATCCACCCTCGCCAATCACACGCGCCGGGCGCGTGCCGTCCGGGTCGACGAGGGTCAAACCCTCGAACGTCTCGCAGAGGATCCAGTTTCCGTCGGGGGACCATTGAGGCCGCGCGATGAACGGAGGAATACCGTTCTGATAGAGCGTCACGGGCGCCGACCGGCCACCAACCTGCGCCTTCAGCAGAGTGACGGATCCCGATCTCGGTCCGCCCAGGACAGAGAGATATGCGATCCAGTCACCCTTGGGAGACCACGTCGGAGCATCCTGGAACGTCTCGTCGCCGCCGATGGGCACGGGCTTGCCACCAGCGAGCACCGTGATCCAGAGGTGCGATCCTTCAGGCTGACCAGCCGCTGTGGCCGCACGCTGAAACGCGAGTTTCGATCCGTCGGGAGAAAACGCCAGCGCGCCGACCGAGTTGGACGAGACGTTGCCGAAGTCGGCCTCGGTGACGAGCGGCTGATGCAGGTACCCTTCCAGATTTTCCAGCCAGATCTGCGGGTTCCCGGTCCGATCGGTCACGTACGCGAACTGCGTGTTCGCGGGGGACGCCGCCGGGTCGAACTCATTCCTGGATGTGCTTCGGAACGTCCTGAGCGGTGAACCGTCGAGCGGAACTTCGAAGAGGTCGAAATCCGGCGATTCCCACGAAAACGCGACGGTGCCTCCATCCTTCGACACGCCCGGCCAGTTCTCGTTGCCCGGCGTCGTCGTAACGGGGACAACCTCGTCGCCGCGAATGTCGGCGAGCCACAGATGTGTCCCGGACGTGGGTCCATCAGATCGCGTCACGACGACATGGCGATTGTCGGGCAGCCAACTGAATAACGCAGGCATCAGGCCCGATCGGGTTCCCACACCGGGAAGCACCGGCCTGGGCTCGCCATCCGGCATCGCGATCTCGTAGAAACCTTGCATCTTTCGACCTGGGCCGAGCCAGACCAGCAGCCTGGAACCATCCGGCGAAAACCTCAAATAGGCGCTCGAGCCAAGCCAGTCCTTGAGAACGCCGCGTGAGTAACGTTGCTCCTTGCCGTCCGGGAGCGTCGCGGACCACAGCGTGAAATTGAAGAGCGACCCCACCTCGTCTCGTATGAAGAACAGCATCTTGCCGTCCGGCGAGATGGCCGAGCGCGACGCGCCTTCCATGATCACTTCTGGTGTGCCGCCGACGGGACTCACTCGCCACAACGCATCGCGAGTCCGCGCGAGCGAGTGGTAATAGATGTAGCCGTCGTTGGACCACATCGGGTTGAAACAATCGAAGGCCGAATTGGTGATCTGCGTGCTTACGGCGGATCCGAGCTTCCGTGTGAGGATCTGAACGACGCCCTTGACTTCCGCTTCGTAGGCGATCTCCTTGCCGTCAGGTGACCACGCCGGCGCACTCTGATAGCCCGAGTCCGCGGCGAACGGCATGAACCTGTCGAAGCGCGCCCCGGCGTCAGGAGGGATCAGCGCCCACAACAGCAGGAGCGCACCCGCGGCGACGACCGTCCCGATCGCGGTCCAGATCTGCCATCGCGGACGAGGAACGGCGATCGCCGGCGTGACCCCCGACGAGGACGTGGCTTCGGACAGGTTCTCGCGGATGGTGCGCAGGTCGGCCGCGAGATCCGAGGTGTTGGCGAACCGCTGCCTCGGATTTTTCGCGAGCAGCCGGCGGATCAGCCATCGCACCACGACCGGCAGCGTCGGCGTGAGCTGCGCGGGATCGGGCGGATCCTCCGCGATGATCGCCGAGAGCGTCTGCACCGCGGTTTCACGCTTGAACGGATGCGTCGCCGTGGTCAGCTCGTAGAGCATCACGCCCAGCGCGAACTGATCCGATCTGAAGTCCGCGTGGCCGCCGCGCGCCTGTTCCGGACTCATGTACGGCACCGTGCCCACGATCAATCCGTCGGCGGTCTGCGTCGCGGTGTAATGCACCGCAAGCGACGCCTCGGCGTCCGGCACCTTCGCCAGGCCGAAGTCCACGATCTTCACGCGTCCGTCTGGCGTGACCATCACGTTGTCGGGTTTCAGATCGCGATGGACGATGCCGGCATCGTGCGCCGCGGCGAGCCCCTCGGCGACCTGGTGCGCGATCTCGATGACCCGTTTGAGCGGCACGCGCTCGCGATTCATCTCGCTGCGCAGCGACTCCCCTTCGATCAGCTCCGACACCAGATACTGGATGTCGCCGTCGGTGCCGACGTCGTAGACGGTCAGGATGTTGGGATGATTGAGCGCGCTCGCGGCAATCGCTTCCTGGGCGAAGCGCCGCTGGCGATCGGGGTCGAGCGCGGCGCCGTCGTGGAGAATCTTGATCGCGACGAAGCGCTGCAGCCGGGTGTCACGGCCGCGATACACCTGGCCCATACCGCCAGCGCCAAGCGGGCTGACGAGTTGGTACGGCCCGAAGCGCGAGGGCAGCTCCGCCATCTGTAAGGCTTAACGAAAGCGAAGCTAGAAGATAACCTCCGGTGCCGGGAGCGTCAATCAGCGCGTGGCCGGACCCGAGGCCGGTGCGCGGCGCCCTGGGTGGCACCGCGCACCACGACACGACCTGAGCTATTGCGAGCCGTCGTTTTTCGCCCAGTCGATGAAGACGCTTGCGACAGCCCTCCCGAGGACAGCGCCGGCCGCATTGTCCATTGGATAATGAATGCCTGCCCAGATACGGGAATCGCCCCCCTCCTTCCCGATCGCTCGGATGTAATCGGCCCGCGACGGGAACAGATACGCGAGGACCTCGGCCCGTGATGTGGAGAAGGTGGTGTGATTCGACGGATAGCTTGGGTGGTTGGGCACCGGAAACACCGGCACGATCGCCGGATCGAGCTGGTGCGGCCTGATGTACCAATACGTGAACTTGGCGTCCTGACTGGCGATGAACGCGTCGAACTGCACGGCTGTCGCGAGCGCGTAAGCGCGCGCCGCCCGCGGCGGGTTCTGGTCCAGCCGATCTTCGAAGATCCACTTGTCCAGATACCGGAACGGCCAGTAATTCAGTCCTTCCGGACTCTGCCAGTAGTAGGCTTTGTAGTTGGTGACGAATGTCCTCGGAAAGTTTCTGACGATAGCGGTTTCGGCCTGCACCTCGGCGGAGTTGCACGCCGGCGGAGGCGCAGAACGAAACTCTCCCGGGGACGTCATGAGTAGCGGTGTCCAGCTGCCCCCGGTGACGTTGACCGGGTTGGTGCCTTTCCAGAAACAGGGTCCGACTGGAACGCTGCCCGTCCACACCGCGTCCGATCCGTCCGCCTTGGCCTTTGCAATCACCTGCTCGGCCACTTTCTTTCCCAACTCGAGCCCGGCGTAGTAGTCGCTTGGAAACTGGACGCCAGCCAGCACCCGCGACCATCCCGCTTGTTCAGCCATCGCCTGAAACTTCTGCGCTTCGGCGGGCAGGAAGTACGCCAGCACACTGGCGGCCGCTTGCGCTGCAGCTGCGTGCTCGGACGGATACGACGGGCTGTTGGGAACGTCCACCGCGGTCGGCAGCTTGTGATTCATTTCACTCGGCCGCGCGCGCCCGTAGTAGTACTTCGACTCCCACGTGGCGATCGTCGCGTCGTACATCGCCAGGGCAACGTAGGTGTACACGCGGTGTGGATACGCCGATGTCGGAGTTCCCGCCAGCAGCCGGTTCGAGATGAGATCTATCCAACGATACTGCGGCGCACCGGCATCCCAGAACGCGATCTGCGCGGCGGTCTGCGCGTCATTCTTTCCGATCAAATCTGCGAGCGATCTGAGTTCGTCCTGCGTCTCGTCGAGGGCCGGCGGCGGCGGAACGCGATAGTCCTTACCCGAAGAGATCACCCACGTGCGCCACTGACCCGCTGTCGGCTCGACCGGCGGGCCCGAATGTTTGTCTGCCGCGTAAAGAGGGATCGTGAACACCAAAGACACGAGCGCCAGGACTAGCCTCCGCGACGTCATATGCGCCTCCACTGAAGGTTGGCGAGCAGCCACGAGCGAACACGCTCAACCTAGCACCCGACGTCGGCAAGATTCCTTGGCTTTTCCGGGTGTTTTCCTCAGGTTTTGATGATTCGCTTTGAGTTGGCCCCCACGCGCGCGTTCGGTTAGGCTGCCGCATGCGTTATTCATCAGGGGCGAAAAGATGACGATGAGATCTGTGAAGAGATCGCCGCTGGTCCGCGTGGCTGCCGTGTTGTTGATTGGATGTCTCTGGAGCCCGAACGAGAGCCGGGCGGGACGGCTGTTCTTCTACAAGTTCACGTCCATCGCAGATACCAAGGAATTGTTCTTCAAGGCCCTCCCCCTCTTTCCTGCCATCAACAGTTCGGGCCGCGTCGCTTTCGGCGGCACGTTGGCCAGCAATGTCGAAGGCATGTTCAGGCGCCTCGGCACCGGGGGGATCGATACGCTCGCCGACACGGGCCTCGGCGAATTCAGATTCTTCAGTATCTCCCCGTCGATCAATAGCGGAGGACAGGTCCTCTTTCTCTCGCAACTGGTGGCCGAGCCCGGAAACGAGGTGGTCCTGCGAGGCAGCGGGAATTCGTCGCAGAAGATCCTCGAGTCGAACGGGCCGTTCTTCGGCTTCCACGGCGTCCAGATCAACGACGCAGGCACGGCCGTCGTGGCGGCAAGGCGGATTGGCGGGGGCAACGTCATCCTGACCACCACGGGCTTCGGACAGCCGAAAGTGATCGCCGAGGAGGGGACGGACTTCAGCTCGCTCGGCGGCGCGCCATCCATCAACAACCTAGGCACCGTGGCATTCACCGCCACGCGTTCGAACGGTGCGCGCGCGATCGTGACGCGCAACCAGGGGCTCACCACGATCGTGCTGGACGACAGCGCCAGCTTCGCAGGTTTCAGCTCTGTCGCGATCAACGAGCAGGGAGCGATCGCGTTCACCGGCTCACAGGATGGTGGCATCCGCGGAGTGTTCCGGGTCGCCGGTGGAGTGGTGACAACGCTTGCGACGTCGCAAGCGAACCCGTCCCTTCAGTTCGACGGACTCTCCATCAACAATTCCGGCAATGTCGCCTTCGAGCAGCGATCTCCCGGCGGCAGCGCGATCATCCGCGGCCCCAACTCGCTTTTCGGCCGGATCATCGGCACGGGGGACGTCCTGTTCGGTCGAACGGTCGCGGACGTGCTCATCGATCGTGATTCGTTCAATGACGTCGGACAGATCGCCGTGCACATCGCATTCACCGACAATTCACACGTGATCGCCCGCGGCGATCCCGTCCGTCTGCCAGACGTGTTCGACACCAACATCGCGACGCAGGCGCTGCAGATGACGACGGGCGGCGGTACGGGCGCGGCTGTCGGGACGCTGCTCCCGAATTCGGGGAGCCGGCTGAACCTGTCGTTCGACGTGCGGTTCCTCGCCGCCGGCGGCGAGCTGCAGGTGAAGGTCGATGGCGATGTGGTGCGATCTATCCCCGCGGCATCCGTGGGCGCGCGAACGCGCGTTCAGATTCCGATCGACCTCACGAGCAGTCCGACGGGACGCATGCGTGGTGACCGCGTGACGTTGCAGTTCGCCCTCACGGGCAAGCCGGGCGCCACAGTACAGATTGGTGACGTCTCGATCCCGGGTCTCCTGTCAAACGCGCTGAAGTTTGACGACCTGTCGGGTTGGAGCGTCGACTCGTCGCTGGGTGGCGCCGCAGGGATCGTGGATACGACGCGATTTCCCGTGAGGATCGCCGTGCAGCCTGGTGTGAAGCCGAACATCGTCAAGCCCGGCATCGTGCCGGTGGCGATCCTCAGCTCGAAGAGTCTCGATGCATCGCAGGAGATCGAACGTTCGAGCGTCCGGCTCGGGGAAGCCTCCGTCCGCATGACGCGCGACAAGGACGCCAAGGAGCAGCCGGCGTGCGAAGCGCGCGACGTCAACGGCGACAAGCTTGCGGACCTGGTCTGCGAGGTGGAGCTTCAGAAGCTGCCGGGTGGTGGACAGCGCGAAACGAGGCTCGTGCTCGAGGCAGAAACACGGTCGGGATTGCGCGTCGCGGGCTCTGAGTCGGTTCGGATCGCTGGACCGTCCTACTAAGAGGCTATACTCCCCCCATCTCACGATGGAGGGGCGTGTGCGCAGGATAAGTGTCTTCGTCGCCGTTCTGCTCGTTTCAGTGCATATGGCGTGGGCTCAGGGCACCACGTCGCGGGTCACGGGGAGCGTCACGGACCAAACGGGCGCCCTGACTCCGGGGGCAACGGTCACCCTCACCAACGAAACGACGGGGGTGGCGTTCACGACGGTCACGAACGCGGCCGGCAGCTACGCCTTCGACGCCGTGCAGGTCGGCAGCTACACGCTGACCGTGGAGCTGCAAGGCTTCAAGCGATTCGTCGCCCCTCAAACGGCAGTCCGCATCGGTGAGCCGACGACGGTCAATGCGTCGCTCGAACCGGGCGCGCTGGCCGAGACGGTGGAGGTCAACGCGGCGTCGGAGGTAGTCCAGACGAACACCTCCGGCAACCTCGGATCCACGTTCGATCAGCGCACGATCGAGAGTCTGCCGATCCTCGGCGGCCGCGGCCGCAACCCGCTCGATCTCGTGCTGACCCAGCCCGGTGTCGTGTCGGGTGCGAACACGGGTGGCGGCGTGCACGTGAACGGTGCGCGCGATCGATCCTGGAATTTCACGCTCGACGGCATCGACACCAACGAATCGAGCGCTGGCGGCTCGAACTTCTCTCCGTTGCGCACGAATCCCGACGCGTTGTCCGAATTCAAGGTGCTCACCGGCAATCAGACGGCGGAGTACGGGCGGAACAGCGGCGGCCAGGTTGCCATGGTCACGCGCACCGGAGGCAACAAGTTCAGTGGCACGCTCTACTACTTCGATCGGCGCCCGAAGTACAACGCGAACGAGTGGGAGAACAACATCGCCGGTCTGGCCAAGCGTCAGTTCACGCAGAACATGCCGGGCTTCAGCATCGGCGGCCCGATCCGGCGCAACAGGACGTCCTTCTTCGTCAACGCTCAGTGGCTTCGCGCCGAGCAGTCCAGCGACACGACGCGAACGGTCTACACGGCGACGGCGCGTCAGGGCATCTGGCGCTATTCGCTTGCGGGTCGCAATCAGCCGGCCGGCTCGGCGAGTCCCTCGATCGACGCGGGCGGCAATCCGATCGTGCCGATCGCCACGTACAACATCCCGGCCAACGATCCGCAGGGGCTCGGATTCGATTCGACGATCGCGGCCATCATCGCGAAGACTCCGCTCCCGAACAATTTCACTACGGGCGACGGCCTGAATACCGCTGGCTACACCTTCTCGGCATTCGAGCAGGAGCGCCAGATGGACTTCGTCACGAAGATCGATCACGCGTTCAACAAGTCGAACACCGCGTTCGTGCGCTACTCGAAGGGACATCAGAACACGAACTGCGATCAGGTCAACGGCGGAGAGCCAGGGTTCCCCGGCACGACCTGCTTCGTCGACACGAGACGAAATCCTTACAACTGGGCGGCGAACTACCGGTGGAGCCATGCGTCGATGGTCAACGAGCTGGTCGTCGGGCAGAACCACTTCACGTTCGACTTCCTCAGCCCGATGGCCGACCCGTCGAAGCTCTCGCTCAATGCGCCGGTGACCCTGCCGGAAAGCTACGAAGTCGGCAACCTGCGCACCGTGAATACCTACCAGGTGGTCGACAACCTGAGCTGGTTGAAGGGGCGACATAGCATCCGCGTCGGCACGAACATGCGCTTTCAAAAGCACACGGATATCCGTGGCTCCGTCGGCGGCGCGAACGTCTCGCCGGTCGCGGACTTCAGCACCACCGTCAATACCGTCGATCCCGCGACGTTCGGAATTCCCTCCACGATCAACACGCAGTTCGATCGTCCCGCACTGCAGTCGCACATCAACTTTCTGCTCGGCCGGCTTGGCAACATTTCGCAGGCATTCGTGCAGAACGGAAGCGCGTACGCGCCGGGCGGGACCAGGTTCAACTTCGTGGCGGAGTATCCGGAACTCGATTTCTACGCGCAGGACACGTGGACGCCTCGTCCGAACCTGACGTTCGACGTGGGACTCCGTTACGAGGCGAAGCTCGCGCCCCGGAACCCGGACGATCTCATCCGGCGTCCGAACCAA
>Ga0114129_10005512_pt1 | contig 17896 bp, 14 predicted proteins | sample RhiMetdeltSRZDD1_FD_80071 | JGI IMG/M metagenome (GOLD analysis project Ga0114129, IMG submission 80071) | Populus rhizosphere microbial communities from Tennessee, USA - Rhizosphere MetaG P. deltoides SRZDD1 (version 2) (version 2) | ecosystem: Host-associated > Plants > Roots > Rhizosphere >...
AAGGGCAAATATTGGTCAGGAATGCTAAACCGTTACATTTATACTTCTAAACCATTCATCAATTTTTTAAACTCACTTAGTATTATGGGGGATCTTCAGGTTAAAAAAAATGCCAAACAGTACGATGCCATAATCGTAGGGTCTGGTGCCGGAGGCGGGATGGCAGCCTACGTATTGTCGCAGGCGGGGTTGAAAGTATGTTTGATTGAAGCCGGCCCTATGTATGATCCAAGGACCAATGTAACACAGTTAAAAAATCCGTGGGATTCACCACGGCGCGGCGCCAGTACCAAATTTCGCCCTTTTGGCGATTTCGACGCCTGCTACTGGGGTTGGGAAATTGATGGCGAACCGTATACTCATGCCGACAATACCAAATGGGAATGGTGGCGTGCCCGAATGATCGGCGGACGTACCAACCACTGGGGTCGTATTTCACTGCGTTTTGGCCCTAAAGATTTTAAACGGCGCAGTATCGATGGCCTTGGCGATGACTGGCCGATCGGTTATGAAGATGTAAAACCGTATTACGATAAAATCGATAAACTCATTGGCGTATTTGGCAGCAACGAAGGTTTGGAAAATGATCCCGACGGCATTTTTTTGCCCCCGCCCAAACCCCGTTTGCACGAGCTGATGATCAAAAAAGCAGCTACCAGCATTGGCATTCCGGTAATCCCTTCGCGCCTTTCGATCCTCACCAAAAAAATCAATGAATCGCGCGGTGAATGTATTTTCTGCGGACAATGTAACCGGGCCTGCTCCATTGCCTATGCCGACTTCTCCTCTTCATCGGTATTGATAAAACCCGCCATGGAAACCGGAAATGTGGATGTGATCACCGAAGCAATGGCCCGTGAAGTGTTGACCAATAAAGAAGGACTGGCCACCGGCGTATCGTATGTAAACAAAAAAGACATGCAGGAATACCAGGTGCTTGGCCGCACGGTGATACTGGCCGCCAGCGCCTGCGAATCGGCCCGGCTGATGTTAAACTCCAAATCGCCCCGGCATCCGAATGGACTTGGTAACAACAGCAATGTGGTGGGCAAATACCTGCACGACTCAACGGGCGCCGATATGGGCGGTGTAATTCCTGAACTGTTCGATCGCAAACGTTATAATGAAGACGGCGTTGGCGGCGCTCATATTTACACGCCCTGGTGGGTCGATAATAAAAAACTTGATTTTCCCCGCGGTTATCATATCGAATATTGGGGCGGCTTTAATCCGCCAGCCTATGGTTTTGGCCGCGGTATCGAAAAAATGAATGGACAATTTGCAGTTCATGGCAAACAAAAAGAGGCCGGCGGATACGGAAAATCGCTCAAAGAAGATTACCGCTACTTTTATGGCGCCAGAGTGGGCATGGCCGGCCGTGGTGAGGCTGTTGCCGTAGAAAGCAATTACTGCGAAATTGATCCTGCCGTAGTAGATAAATACGGAATTCCTGTTTTGCGCTTTAACGTAAAACCTACTGAATACGATATCAAACAGGCTAAACACATGAAAGAAACCTTCAGGGAAATATTTCATGCCATGGGCGCTATCATTACATCGGGCGATGATGATAAACCGGAAAATAATTACGGTTTGCATGCACCCGGCAATATCATTCACGAAGCCGGCACCGTTCGTATGGGCAACGATCCCAAACGGTCGGCCCTGAACAAATGGAGCCAGGCGCACGATTGTAAAAACCTGTTTTGTGTTGATGGCGGTCCGTTTGTATCACAGGCCGATAAAAACATCACCTGGACCATCCTCGCGTTATCGATGCGTACATCGGAGTATATTGTGGAGGAGATGAAGAAAAGAAATATTTAATATCGAATGCTGAATGTTGAAGTGAAAACCAGTACTAATAACTTACAACTTAGTACTTAAAACTTAGAACTTACAATGGACAGAAGAAAATCAATAAAAGCTATAGCTGTAAGCACTTTATCGGCCGGTGTGCTGCTCGATGCCTGCAAACCCGGCGATAAAAAAGAGGCCGATGCCAAAGCGGCCCAACAAAACAGCGGGTTTAATCTCGACCGCGCCAAAGAAGAGCAGGAACGTGAAAAAGAACTGCTGTCAAAAACTTTTTTCGACGCGCACGAAATGGCTACTATTACCGTACTGGCTGATATCATTATTCCGCGTGACGAAGTAAGCGGCAGTGCCTCCGATGCCAAAGTGCCGGAGTTCATTGAATTTATGGTGAAAGATAGGCCCGAAAATCAAATACCCATGCGCGGCGGTTTACGCTGGTTAGATGTACGATGCCTGAAGCGCTTTAATAAATCGTTTGTCGATTGCAGTGAACAGGAACGCATGTCGATGGTAGACGAAATTGCCTGGCCTAAAAAAGCCAAACCCGAAATGGCGCAGGGCGTTGCCTTTTTTAACCTCATGCGCGATTTTACCGCCTCGGGATTTTATACCTCGCAAATCGGCGTAAAAGACCTCGGCTATGCCGGTAACGCGCCCAATAAATGGAACGGCGTTCCCGACGATGTGCTGAAGCAATACGGTTTGTCGTATTCAGAAAAGGAATTGAAAGAATGCGCGAAATACTGAGGCAGGAAGGCTGATGTCAGATGTCAGAAGAGTCCGAAAGAACCACATGCTGTGTTTCTTTCGGACTTTTTCAGTTTTCAGGTTCTTCTGACTTCTGACCTCCGACTTCCGACTTCATTACTTAGCCGGAATATAAAAATAAAACGTAGCTCCTTTGCCGGGTTCGCTTTCTGCACGCATAAAGCCATTGTGATTTTCAACGATCTTTTTGCAAATGGCCAGCCCTATGCCTGAGCCGCTGTACTCATTGCGGCCGTGCAGCCGCTGAAACAGTTCAAATACCCTTTCGGCATACTCCTGCTCAAAGCCGATTCCATTGTCGGTTACACTGAATTTATAATAATCTTTTCCTGCAATAGCCGCCTTTTCTTTCATTTCCTTTGCGCGAACAAAAGCTGCTTTTATTTCTATTACAGGATGAACGTTGGTCCGTGCGTATTTCAACGAGTTATTGATGAGGTTCGATAACAGCTGTCTGAACTGAAACGGAATAACGGGCAACATGGGCATATGCGCCGATATGATCGATGCTTTTTTTTCTTCGATGCGGTGTGCCAGTTCTTTTTTAACCTCATCGAGCAGCAGATTTAAATCGGTGACCTCAATGCTTTTTCGCGTGGTGGTCGTTCTCGAAAACTCAAGCAGCGAATCGATGAGGTTTTGCATACGGATAGCCGCTTTTACCATACGGTCGAAATAATCCTTGCTCACCGGGCTCATATTTTCGGCATCGCGCGCCTGTATCAGGTTGCCAAATGCCTGTATTTTTCGTAGCGGTTCCTGTAAATCATGACTGGCTACATAGCTAAATGAAGTTAACTCGCTGTTGCTGCGTTCCAGCTCGCGGTTTTTTTGTTCAAGCTGTTCAGCATATATTTTCAACTGGTCTTCGGCCATTTTTCGTTCGGTTAAATCGCGGGTAACTTTCGAAAAACCGACTACGTCGTTTTTGTCGTTATGCAATGCCGTTATTACGGTATATCCCCAAAAGGTAGAGCCGTCTTTTCGCAGGCGCCATCCTTCGTAGGTTGATTTGCCTTTCAGGGTCGCTTCTTCGATCAGTTTTTCGGGAACCCCCTCCTGCTGGTCGGCAGTGCTGTAAAACAGTCTGAAGTGTTTTCCGATAATTTCATCTATCGTATATCCTTTTATCTTTTCGGCCCCTTTGTTCCAGTTTTCGACATACCCATCTTTACTCAATAAAATAATAGCATAATCCTCTACCTCATTGGTCATGCGCAGGTACCGTTCTTCACTTTGCCGCAGCTCTTCATTGCGCATTTCGAGCTTGATGGTCCTTTCCGCCACCCCTTTCTCGAGCTCCAGGCGTGTGGTCTTTCGTTCATGTATATCTATGCAGGAACCAATATATCCCAGAAAATGGCCGTCCCAGGAATAGCGGGGAATACCATGACTAACGATCCATCGGTGCTGGCCGTCGTACCGTCGCAGGCGAAACTCAATTTCAAAATCGCACCGGTTGTCAAAGGCTTCGTGGTAAGCGATCAGTGTCTGAGGCAGGTCGTCGGGTAAAATGCCTTCCTGCCAGCCATCGCCCTGTTCCTGCTGTGGGGTGCGGCCGGTAAATTCAAGCCATCCTTTATTAAAAAAAGCCAATTTTTTACTGGTGTCCGACATCCATACCATTACCGGCGCCGAATCGGCCACTATCCTGAACCGTTCCTCGCTTTCGCGCAGCGATTGCTGAATGCATTTTACATCGTCGATATCGGTACAGGTGCCATACCATTTAACGATCTGCCCATTGTCGTTTTTGATCGGCAGAGCCCGTACCAGGAACCACCTGTAAGCTTCAGCGGGATATTTTACTTTAAACCGGTATTCTATTTCGTAAGGTTCGCCCGATTTTACTGAGCGATACCAGGTTTCATAACACCGCTGCTGATCGTCGGGATGAATATGGTAAAGAAAACTGCTGTCGCCATACTGGCCTTCTTCGCCAATGAACAGGTACCATTGTTTGTTATAGTAGTCGGTGTACCCATCGGGGTTGGCAGTCCATACGATCTGCGGCATGGAGTCGGCCAGCTGTCTGAACCGTTTTTCGCTTTCCCGCACGGCATCTTCGGCCAGCTTTCGCTTGTCGATGTCGATCACCGATCCTATATAGCCTTTAAAAGTCCCATCATCGTCAAACATGGGCGAACCTGAGTCGAGTATCCATTTGTAATTACCATCGGCCCCTTTAATGCGGTATTCGAGATAAAAAGGTGTATGACTGGCATTGGCTTTATTAAAACCGGCTGTCATTTGCGGCATATCATCGGGATGCACAACCGAAATCCATCCCTGCCCAATGGTTTGTTCGGGCAATTGCCCGGTGTAATCGTACCATTTCTGATTTACATAGATGCAATATCCGTCGGGCCGGGTCATCCAAAGCATAACGGGAATGGTATTGGCCAGCCGGCGAATATATGATTCGCTTTTTTCGGTATTTTTTGTTGCTGTTGCAAACACCCCGTTCCCTTTGCCCGGTTCGCTATATAATAATATATATGAAAATGAATAATATATCGTTTCAGAATAGCCCGTTCGTTCAATGGTAACAGGTACATCGGGCAGTGTTACTGCGTTGCCTAGCAATACATCGTTAAATACCGGTTCAAGGGTATTCCACTCCCCGGCAAATATTTCCGAAGCGTTTCGGCCAATGATATCTGAATACTGATCAGGAAGCAGTGAACGGTAGGCATCGTTGCAAAAGAAGGTAAATGCAGGGCCCCATGCTATAAACATAGGAACCGGTGTTTGCAGCATGATGCTGATGGCAGTTTTGAGGCTTTGCGGCCATTCATCGGGCGAGCCAATTACAGTGGCAGGCCAGTTAATGGACCGTATCAGTTGCCCCATTTGGCCGCCACCACGCAAAAAATCCTGGTTATTCAGGGTGTTTGCCTCCATAGAAGGAAAATAATAATTTCTGGGTAATCCTGCAGGCAATTTCAATAAAAAGAAAATAGCCACCCGAAGGTAGCTATTATATTTATGGTAGGGCCAGTTGGTTCGATTTGTTTAGAGCTTCTGTATTACCCGCTTTCGCCAAGACTTCGGCGGGTAAATTTTATCTTAAACCAATTCTTCTTTCGCCGTTTTCGTATACTCATCGATCAGGCGTCGTTGCTCTTCGAACGGAACAGGACTATACTCATAAAACTTCATTGAGAATTTTGCCCTGCCCTGTGTAATTGACCGCAGCGATGAAGAATATCCATCCATTTCGGCCAGCGGCACTTTGGCGATCACTTTCTGAAAATGCCCCTGTGTATCGATACCTTCTACCAAAGCCCTGCGGCTTTGCAGATCGCCCATAACGGCGCCGGTAAGGTCGTCGGGACATAACACTTCTACCTGATAAATCGGTTCCAGTATTTGCGGATCGGCCTGCTGAAAAGCCTGTTTAAAAGCCATCAGCCCCGCGATCTTGAACGAAATATCATTACTGTCGACCGGATGCATTTTGCCATCGTAAACAGAAACCCGTACATCCCGTACATAGGAGCCTGTGAGCGGACCTGTATGCATTTTTTCCATTACCCCTTTTAAGATCGAAGGCTGAAAACGATTGTCTATCGCACCGCCCACGATGCAGTTATAGTATACCAGTTTACCACCCCAGTCGAGTTCGTACGTATCTCTGCCGCGAACGGTTAAACCCTGCGGATCGGGAATGCCTTCGTACCAGGGCTCAATACGCAGGTATACTTCACCAAACTGGCCGGCCCCGCCACTTTGCTTTTTATGCCGGTAGTTTGATTCAGACATACGGCGAATGGTTTCGCGATAAGCAATGCGTGGCTTAATGAATTTCACTTCTACCTTATGCAAACGCTCAATTTTCCATTTGGCCACGGCCAGATGCATATCGCCCTGACTATGTATCAGCGTTTGTTTTAATTCAGATGATACTTCAACGATCAGTGTGGGATCTTCTTCACGCAACTGGTGCAATGCCAGCGACAGCTTTTCTTCCTCACCTTTTTTCAGGGATTCAATAGCTACTGTCATATTAGGCTGGGGAAATTCAATGGGAAGCAATTCGTAATTTTTACTCCTTACGTGAAGCGTATTGTTAACATGGGTGTTTTTTAATTTTAATGTGGCGCCAATATCGCCTGCCACCAGCTCGCTGATGTTGGTTCGGCGGTTGCCTTCGACCAGAAATAGCTGGTTCAATTTTTCCGAAACGCCCGTGGATTCATTTTCGAGCTCCATACCGCTTTGCACGGTGCCTGAATACACTTTAAAGAACGACAGATCGCCTACATGCGGTTCGCTGATGGTTTTGAAAACAAATATACAGGCGGGCCCGTTTGCCTCGCAGGCAAGCGGCTGACCGCTTTGGGTTTGTTGCGGCGGCATTTCATTGGCGCTGGGACAAACATTGTCGATAAAGCCCATTAAACGGCCGCTGCCCATATTGCGTTCGGCCGATAAACAAAATAAGGGGAACAGATCGTGGTTGATCATAGCTTTTTTCAGACCCGATTTCATTTCATCTTCATCGAGCTCGCCCTTATCGAAATATTTTTCCATCAGGCTTTCGTCGTTGCTGGCCACAGCCTCAATCAGTTCCTTATGCAGTTCGTCGGCCCGGCTGCGCTCTTCATCAGGAATAGGCAGCTTTTCGGGTTTACCGCCCGTGTCTTTAAATTTATACATCGTCATACGAAGCACATCAATGATCTCGTGAAAACCAGAGCCCAGTTGCCTCGGGTATTGCACTACCACTACATTGCCGCCAAAATGAGCTTTTGCTTCGCGAACTGTTTTATCAAAATCGGCATTGTCTTCATCCAGTTTATTAACGGCAAAAATCATTGGGGTTTTAAACCTTTCGGTATAATCCCAGATAATGTCTGTACCTACTTCTACGCCCATAACGGCATTTAACAGCATAACACCGGTATCGGCAACGCGGAGCGCCGATATCACTTCACCCACAAAGTCGTCGTAACCCGGTGTATCGATAATATTGATTTTATAACCCCGCCATTTTGTGTGCATTAATTTGGAGAAAATTGAGTTACCGCGTTCATGTTCCAGTTCGTGGTAATCACCTACGGTATTTCTTTCGGCAATAGTGCCGCGGCGGGTAATAAGGCCTGCTTCGTAAAGCATGCACTCCGCTAATGTTGTCTTACCGCAGCCGGCGTGGCCCAGCAAGACTATATTTTTTACGTGTGAGGTATCAAAATCAGCCATAGCAAACAATTTAAATTGTGAAGAATATGGTTATTTTAAAAAAAATTAAATATTGAATATCGAATGTTAAATATTGAAGTATCCGACTTCAACATTCTTCATTTGTAATTCAACATTCGATATTTTTTACAAGGGTATGGATGTGGCTGAGAAGGGGCGATGAAAATTGTCAATGTAGTATCGGCAATCGCAATCGTCACACTGTTGCTTTTCAGTTTTGAAAAGCAGTATGATGCAGATTCATAATAATAAGTTCTATAGCAATAGTACTCAAATAGTGCACGTGCTGTACAAGAGAGCCAGGCTATTTAAATAATTGAAAGCAAATCACACTCGATATATAGCTATCGTATGTGGTTGGCGAAATCAGAAAACTCCTGCTTTACTTCCTGCAGGGTATTTTCAAGTCGTTGGTAGTCGTTGTAAAGGTTTTCGTGATCGTTGGTAGTTTCGTCGGTCAGTTGACCACTGGTTTCGGCCATCTCGGAGTTTAATTTGCGGTGGTGGTTTTTGATGGCCCGCTTGAGATCGTGAATGTTGATAAGCTGGATGTGGAACTGATTGTCGAGATGCTCAATTTCCAAAAGAACGTCTCTGTCTCTGTTTGTTTGACGTCCGGCCAGTTCCTGGAGGCGGTTTTTAAGCTGACCGAATTCGTCTCTAAAAGAACGCAATGTCTCCCTCCAGGCATTGCATTCTTGCGAAAGCTGTGCGATTTCTGTTGTTACCATGGGAGAAAATTTAAAATGAATAAATAAAAGAGCTTTTTCTTAATGCGGCTGTTTAAAGGCTGTGATTCGAAGTGATGATGTAATTTAATAAAGAATTGTTGAAAAAACCGGAGAACCGCGTTAAAAATTATACACCCGGTGCTGACAGATATCAGTTGGAAAAATTAGCCTTTTTTCGTAACTTATTTTCCCTTTAACCGCCTGCAACAGCTTATAACCCATTCAGTTATTGAGTAAAATGGTCCCGCTTTAAATAGCAGGGCAACATGGTTAATTCATGTAGTTTTTGTGTAATTTGACTTAGTTGCAGAGCATACCATTTTTATGGAGCAGGTCTTTTTCAATTTTGTGTAACCTTTCGATGCGTTTGAACCAGATAGCGTATTTTCTTATACCCAGAAGAAAAGAAACGGAAGCGATAATTTTTAAACAGAAGATAAACGACCTTGCCTTGTAAAATGGAATAGCTTTAAAAGCAGTTACCATTCCTTCACAGGCTTTTACTTTGTATTCGTTTACACCTGTAGTTTCATTCGATTGCATCACAAGGTTTGCTGAAGAGAAAAGTATATTTACATAGATGTTTTTTACATAACTAAATTTTGTGAGCTCGGTTTTAATGTGGCCAAAATGTTTAACGATGGCATCTATGTGTAATAAAAATTGCCGGTATTCAATGGCTTCATTTACCGGAAGATCCTTTGCATTATACGACATAAACATAGTTACTGAATGCCGTAATTCGCGAAAGATTTCGAGCGATTTACCTATGTAATAAATTTTGATGAAGGTAAAATATTGGTAAGTTGCTATGGCTATTAAAACAAGTAAGGTGATGATATAGTATAACATAGAATACTTTATTTAATTTTCTCCCCGAATCCTATTTCTGCATCGATCATGTGCAGTATTCTGTCATTGAGTTTTTCTTCGTTTTTTGCCAGCCTTTTTATTTCTTCATTTTTAGCTTTCAAAACCCTTCTGAACCAAATAAACTGCAATATCAAAATTAAAATAATGAGCGATAATACCAGCCCCAAATATGGGCCATAATAATTGATCATTTCATCAAAGGTGGGCAACCGTTCCGCAAATCTTTGTCCCATACACTAATTTACATCACTCTTTCAGGACTATTTTATCCCCCACCCCATTTTATTCACACTTCCCCTCATTTCTTGAGCAATATCAATTCTATATTTGAAGGCTTAACATCTGATTTGTAAATTTGCCGTTTACTACAAATGATCACACAGCAAACCATACAGCAGATACTCAGCCGCATCGATATTATCGAAATCGTGGGCGGCTTTGTAAAGTTGAAGAAACGGGGAGCCAGTTACCTGGGCTTATGTCCTTTTCATAACGAAAAAACACCCTCTTTTACAGTTTCATCTGCAAAGGAAATTTATAAATGTTTTGGTTGCGGCCGCAGCGGCAATACCATCAGCTTTATTATGGAGCATGAGAAGTATTCGTATGTTGAAGCGCTGCGATGGCTTGCTGCAAAATATAATGTTGAGGTAGAAGAAACCGCCGTGAGCCCCGAAATGAAACAATTGCAGCAAACGGCCGACAGCTTATTCATCATCAACGGTTTTGCCCAGCAATATTTTACCAAAAACCTGTTCGAACACGACGAAGGGCTCGACATCGGGTTAAGCTATCTTAAAGAACGCGGCTTCAGGGAAGACATAATTAACCGCTTTCAGTTGGGCTATTGTTTACAAACCCGCGACGCTTTTACACAAACGGCCCTCGCAGCTCAGTATAACCTCGAATTGTTGCAAAAAAGCGGGCTCGTAATAGTTCGCGACGAAAAGCCATTCGACAATTACCGCGGGCGCATTATTTTTCCGGTGCATAATCAAACGGGCAAGATCATAGGTTTTGGCGCCCGTATCATTGGTAAAAGCGATAAAGCGCCCAAATATATTAACACGCCCGAGAATGAATTATACATAAAAAGTAAAATTTTATACGGCACCTATTTTGCCCGGCAGGCCATTGACAAATACGATGAATGCCTGCTGGTTGAAGGTTATACCGATGTAATTTCATTGCATCAGGCCGGTATCGAAAACGTGGTGGCATCGGGCGGCACCTCGCTTACCATGGATCAGCTGCGGCTTATTAAAAAATACACCAATAACCTCACCATTATTTACGATGGCGATGCAGCCGGTGTAAAAGCAGCATTGCGCGGTCTCGATATGGCGCTCGAAGAAGGCCTGAATGTAAAACTGGTACTGATACCCGATAAAGAAGACCCCGATAGTTATGTACATAAAGTAGGCGCCGCCAGCTTCAGGGAATTTATTGATAAGAACAAGAAAGATTTCATCCTGTTCCAGCTCGAAGTGCAAATGAAGGATGCCGGTACAGATACCACCAAAAAAGCAGCTGTGGTAAACCAGGTAGCCGAAACCATTTCGAAGATCAATAAGCTCGAAGATTTTACCAAACAGCAGGATTATATAAAAAAATGCGCCGAGCTGTTGCGCATCGAAGAAGGTGGTTTGATTGCACTGGTGAATAAATTTATACGCGAAAAAGTAGCTAAGGAAGAACATAAACTGCCGGCTGCAGATGCTCAGTATTTTGAAAACAATGCGCAACAGGGCGCCGCAGCCGATTACAGCGATGAAAGCTTTAACCTCATATTTAAAGATGAACTGCAGGAAAAAGCACTGATAAAAGTATTATTGGAACATGGGTTAAAAGATTGGGATGGCAAACAAAAAATAGCTGAGTATATTTTAAATGAGTCGATCGTTGAAGAAATGATCGAAAATTTAAGTATTAGTAAATTGCTGCAGCAATACCGGGCCATGTTGCAGGAAAATAAAGAGCCCACCGATAAAGACTTTATTTTTTCGCAGGAGAACGATATCAGCACCCTGGTAGTTTCGATTTTAAATTCGCCGTACGAATTAAGCGAGCACTGGCTGGCCGAAAAACAGGTATTTTCGGTATTAGAGCAAGGCTTCAGAAAATACATGGGTATCGAATACAAGCATAAGCCGCTGGTAAAGGAAGAAAAAGGATTTAAAGATGATGTGCTTTCGACCCTGCAATATTTAAAACTGAAAAAAATAAAGCGGCTGCTCGAAGAAAATCTCTCCGATCTGGAAGCGAATAATACTTATCAGAAGTTTATTGAATTATACCCTCCTCACCTGCATATCAAGGAAATGGAAATGGAGTTAACAAAAATGACGGGTATTGTGGTGAAGAAGCTGTAGGCTTGTGCCTTTATGTTCTTACATTCGCAAAACAATAAAAACCCCATTGTCAACGATATTGTTCCGTCAATACACTTTATTTGATTGCTATTCCACGGTTGTACAAAATCTTTCTCAAAAAAAGTTTTGCCAAATACGCCCGACTGTAACAGCGATGTCATCTGTAAAACACATTTAAATCAAACTATGAGCGTAAAGCCCGTTTATCAAAATCCCAATACAACCGTTGCACTTCCGTTTAAAGGAGTAATACTGGATATGGATGGAACTTTGATCGAAAGTACCGAAGCTGACTACCTTGCCTGGAAATGGCTTTTTGCAGACTATAATATACCGTTTACATTTCAGGAATACCAGCCGATGCTCGGCACAAAAAGCGTTGATGTAATCAATGCCCGTTTGAAACTCGACGATGAAGAGATGGCCAAAGCGCTGAAACAAAAAATGACCTATTTTAAAGAGGTAATTACTAATAATGGCATCCAAATCGTGCCTTTTGCGGATGAGCTTTTCAAAAATTTGAAAAAGTATCCTGTAAAAATTGCACTGGCTACCAGTTCACGAAGAGAGAAGATGAAACTTTTAATGGAGAAAGTTCAGTTCATGCCATTCTTTGATGTGATTGTTACCGGTGAAGAGGTTCATAACGGAAAACCGGCGCCTGATATTTTTTTACAGGCAGCAGAGCTACTGCAATTATCGCCCGAAGATTGTGTGGTGGTGGAAGATACCGTAAACGGCGTAAAAGCTGCCAAAAATGCCAATATGAAATGTGTGGCCATTGCTACTACGCAAACGGCCGATTTGCTGCACCAGGCCGACCTTGTGATCGATACATTCGAAAAAGCCGACCTGCTTGAGTGGAGCAAACTAATAGCAAACAATTAATGCTTCACCACAACCTGTCCCGATCATTTCGAAAGACTCACAAATCACAAAAGATTCTGGGTTTTTCTTCTGTGTTGACATCATTTATGCGCCAATGCGATAGTCCGGACAAGTTGTGGTGAACTTCTTATTTAACTGGTAAACAGGAATATTATTGCAGGCAGAATAACAGGATAAATATTACAGATTCCGAAATGTTTTTCGTACAACATAAAAACAAAAAACCCCGAAAGTGTGTAGTTGTTATTCTTCACCTTTTCGGGGTTAAGTAAATAAATTTAATTGGCTATCGTGATGAGATAGCTTACATACATTAGTAAAAAATGCACTGAAAAATTAATCAACCATTGCAGCAACTCTTTTTCTGCCGCTGCTCTTAACTGTGGTGGCCTTGTTGAATCGCATAGCGGTCCATACATGATCAAGGGCCACTTCATCGGCCACAACAAAACCCGCATTGCGAACGCCATCCCAACTACTTTCCCGGTTCAGGTCGGTAGCAATTTTTGAAGTGCTTTTCGGATAAGCAATCCAAAACTTACTTTCTTCCTGCAGGGCGGGAAGAACTTCCCGTAAAATGCAGTTCAACTGATTTTCGTTTACTGCAAACACCAGCGCGAAATCGATCTTACGCGATTTCAACAGCGGCGTTACATTTTTGGCAAACGATAATTTGACAAATTGCTTCTCAATGGAGGAAGGTAAACCCTGAATCAGTACGTTTTTTTCTTCCTGTAAATGAAGCTTTTCTAACAAATTTTGCGACATGCCTTAGGAGGTTTTAGTAATAGCTTATCAGGTTATAAAAAATAGACGGGACTGCAAAGGTAGTAAAAGATGCTTACCTGATAAAAAAAAATTTGATATTACTCCAACTGGCTGATATCTATGCAAAAAAGCACCCATTCACGGCTTCAATATCTTCTTCACCACCCTCACACCGGTTGAATCGGGATGAATGATCACGAGGTACACGCCTGATTTTAGCATACTGCTGTTCATGGTAAACCGGTTACTCCCCTGTTGTAATAAAACCCGTTGTTTAATGATAATATGCCCATAGGTATCTGATAACATCATGGTAGCCTGTTGCGACGGGTTATTCAAATAGTAATTGATCTTTACTTCATCGCTGGTTACCGGGTTGGGCGCTACAACCAGACTATCTTCACCAATGATCGCGTCAAATACCCATTGCTGGTTTTTACCGCCATTCCAGTCCCATTGATATACTGCCGCACCTGCATTATTATCAGCGGCGTCAAGCACTTTACCACTGCTTTTCGACATTACTTTATAAGTGCTGTCACTTGCCTTTTCAAAGGCCCATTTGTAGCAATCATTATTCTGCCCGGCACTTTGCACTATAGAGCCGCCTTTATCTTTACTGCATTTGTCAACGTTCAATATCAGCCGGCTGGCATGTTGCACCAGGCGAAAATAGCCGTCGGGTGTGGCTTCAACCTCCCATCGCTGGCAGTCGAGCCCTTTCCAGTCCCACTGCTGCATAGCCGTACCTGCCGTATTATTGCATGCTGAAGGCTGCAGCACTTTATCGCTTTGTAAAATACGCATCCGGTAAATGCCGTTGGGAATGGAGTTCGGACTTACCGCTGCCAATAACCACTTCTGATAGTTTTTATTATTCCAGGCCCCCTGCTGTACTCCTGCATCATTGGCTGTTGAGCCCGAAACAATTTCCAATATTTTTCCGCTCGATCTGTTTACCAGTCGCATTTCACCTTTATTGCCTTCGGCGTATAATCGCCACAGTTGGCAATTGTTATTTTTTGAATCATATAGTTGTACCTGCACATTATCTTTTGAACAGGCGGGCACATCGAGCGCCCGGCCGCTTATCTGATTGGTGATCTTATACCACCCATCACCGGCATTTTCAAAATGCCAGCGCTGGCAGTCTTTACCGCTCCAGGCCAGTTGTGTTATTTTGGTTCCCTGGTTGCCCGAACAATCGCGTGCATTCAGTACTTTACTGCTGGCCGCATTGTTTACGCGGTATACGCCATCGGGTATAGTCACAAATTGCGGCTCGGGCTCGGGATCAGGCGTGCTTTTATCGATCAGCAGACCGGCATATTTGCCCCAGTTCCAGTATTTACCAGGATCGGTATGGGTATTGCCGCTGTAATGCTGATGGCCTTTTATGCGCACAGTAATAGACAAAAAATTGGTGCCTGCGGTTGCTGGCCCTTTGAAACAGGTAGTTTCATCGATCGAGCGCCTGTTGCATATATTACGTACCAGGGCAGCCGAAGCTTTATACAGTTTATCGGTATACCATTTCGTGCCCTGGTCAACAAAACCTTCATGTTCTATACCTATGGTGTACGAATTGGCGCTTCGGACATGATAAGCCATATCGGCCTCTTTTACCATTTGCGTAATTTGTCCGTCGGATGAACGTACAACATAATGCGCCGATACAATGGCGCCTGGATTTTTGAACCACGAAATGGTACCGGCATAGCTTCCCTGCGTGGTGTGAATGGCTACATTGGTGATCTTAGTGCCATTACGCCCTTTCTGATAGTTATTGGGGTTGGCCTGTACATAAATGGCCGAAGGATAATCAGCTGCCGCCACATCGTATACATCGTTAACACTGCCAACACCAGTCAACCGGGCGTTGTTTAATGAATTGTTGCCCGAAGCATCGGCCGGGCCGCTGTTGTGAAGCAAAACTGAGTCCTTATCATAATTGATCTCGATATCGGGCGCTTTTAATTTGCGCAACAAAGGAGCCGGAAATATCTGGTCCATCTGAATATCGGCCGGCGCCCGTTTAAGCGATGGCGAAGAGAATCCTTTTTGCAAATGGTCGTAAATATCATATTTGTATAACGACAACGCATATTTGTTAATAGAAGTGCTATCGTCGGGAATTTCAGATAATTTATCAAATACTTCGGCAAAAGCTTCGGCGCTCACGCTGGCATCCATTCTTTTGATGCTGGCTTCGCGGCTGAGGAATTTGGCAACAGTCAGCACCTGCAGGCGCACATCATTTTTAAATACGTCGGGCATTATGTTGCCTGAATTGCAAACGATCAACAGGTTGTTTTTAAAGTAGCCGCGTCCGTTTTCTACCAGGGCAAATAACCCGTACCGTGCAGGCATATACGCACAATTATTTACATCGTTATCTGCTGGTTGCAGATTCGTCATACGCGATGCCGAATACGCTGCTGCTTCCAGCACGCCTTTGGGAATATTGGGATAACGCCAATATGCTTCTTCAAAATAAGTATCAAGCCCCAGTATGGTTTGCTGTTGCGCCTTTATAACCAAATGAAACAATATTCCCATGACAGTTAGCATAATCAATCTACCCTTTCTCATAGTTGTTAATGGGTTTAAATGAATAGAATAGCAAGGCAACCGGTACCCGTATACGTTGTATACAAGCCGTTACACCAAAAGATTTTTTTGTTCAGCTATACAGTGTTAGTGCTTTTCTGACCTGATAAACAAAGGCGGATTTGGATTTGACTGCTTATGGGAGAAGTTGCTTACATAATTAACAGGGTAGAAAACAAGCTATGTGCCACATTTATTTTTTGAGCTATAAACAGGGTGAATGGGTATATGTTTAGTGCTATAATTTTAGATTATTATGGAAATGTATAATATAAGTACTGGCGATAAGTTTATATGTTCCTGTTATAGCATTAAAAAAGCGCCTGTTATTACAGACGCTTTTACTATATATTTTAAAATCCCCGGTTATTTTACCGGTTTGTAATACTTCAATGCTTCGGGCATTAACTCTCTTAACTTTTGAATACGGGTATCTTCAGCGGGGTGCGTACTTAATATTTCGGGTGGTTTTGATCCGCCGCCGGCAGCTTTCATGCGTTCCCATAAAGGAATTGCTTCCTGCGGATTGTACCCTGCCATAGCAGAAAAGATCAATCCAAATCTGTCGGCTTCCAGCTCCTGTTTACGCGAAAAAGGCAATAAAGCGCCAACATTTGAACCGATACCATACGCACCGAGCAGTACGTTTTGAGCTGCTGCACTTTTATTGGCAACGGCTACTGATAATGCCTGACCGCCCAACTGTTGTACTGTAGCCTGGCTCATACGCTCATTACCATGTTTGGCAAGGGCGTGTGCTATTTCATGGCCCATCACCACAGCCAATGCAGCTTCGTTTTGAGAAATTGGTAATAAACCGGTATATACTACAATCTTACCACCGGGCATACACCAGGCATTCACCTCTTTTGAATCAACCAGGTTGTATTCCCATTTATAGCCTTCAAGCTCTTTTGTCAAACCCTGAGTGGCATAATATTGATTGATGGCATTGGTAAGCCTTAGACCTACCCTGCGCACCATTTCAGCGTCTTTGTTCGCGCTGGTGCTCACCACTTTATTCTGACTTAAAAACTGTTGATACTGCTGGGCCGCCATTGATTGTATATCGGCCTCATTGTAAAGCGAGAGCTGATTTCGCCCTGTAATGGCATTTTGCGAGCAAGAGGTAATACTTAATGCAACTATTGCTGCAACAATAAGTTTATTCATGACTGGTTTCATTTCCGTATGTTTTACTCAAATTATTTAAACAATCCTTATACCAACCCCAAAGTCAAAAATATGTTCACCAAACCATCCATAATGGGTTATAACTTATTAAGCAGCAAACTTATTAAATGAAAACGGCACCATCAAAACAATAGAAGAATTAACAATATATTTCCTTAAAAATCAAGAAAGTAACCAGGGAACAAAGTTTTTCCTCAGGCGCCATACCGGGTAACATTTTTCAGGCAGCCCTTATGCTTTATTCCTTGTGCCTTAAGTCTTACTTGCTACGTCTTCTTTCGCGGCGACGGTCGCGATATTTAAAAATGGGCACTTTGCTTTCGCTGCCCCGTAACAGGCGGGTAATATTCTTTTGATGGGTAAGTACTACCAGTAAAGCCACTGCAATGGCAAAGGCGCGGTACAAAGGTTCTTTTTCATTAAAGATGATGAGAATGAAAACCGCAAAAGCAATACTGGCTAATATAGAACTGAGAGATACAAACCGGGTTAGATATAATACCAACAGAAACACGCCAACGCAGCAAACCGCTACTAAAGGCTGAATGGCGAGGATCATTCCAAACAGGGTGGCTACTCCTTTTCCACCCCTGAAATCGGCCCAGATGGGAAAAATATGACCGAGCACAGCTGCCAGTCCCAAACCCACCATAAAGTTGGTGCGGTCCC
>Ga0114129_10005513_pt1 | contig 17896 bp, 15 predicted proteins | sample RhiMetdeltSRZDD1_FD_80071 | JGI IMG/M metagenome (GOLD analysis project Ga0114129, IMG submission 80071) | Populus rhizosphere microbial communities from Tennessee, USA - Rhizosphere MetaG P. deltoides SRZDD1 (version 2) (version 2) | ecosystem: Host-associated > Plants > Roots > Rhizosphere >...
AAGCCCGCTGGGGGCAACACGCTGAACCGAATGCTCGACGGTGTCGGCGGGGCGGCCTCACCGAAATGAAGGATCGCGAGCGCGGTGACCGTGATCGCGGCGACTGTTGCCGCACCCCACGCAAGACGCTCGCGCCGTGTGGCGCCGCGATCCACTCGCGAAGGCGCGATCGTCGATGATGGGTCGAGCAGAAAACTTGCGAGCGAGATGTCGGCGGCTCGGTTTCGCGGATCCTTCCTGAGACATCGTTCGATCAGCGTCCGCATGGCGGGTGGGATCCCGCGCGGCAGCGCCGACCAATTCGGTTCTGTCGTCAACACGAACGCGAGCGTGTCCGACACGTCGTCACCGGCGAATGGACGCGTGCCGCTCAGCATTTCATAGAAAGGTCAGGGCGATATTCGATGGCTTGAGATCGCGATGGATGATCCCCTTGTCGTGCGCAGCCTGTAGGGCCTCTGCGATCTGTCGCGCGATGTCGAGGGCCTCATCGATTGGTATCGGTCCGTGCACGAGGCGATCGGCGAGGGTGGAGCCATCGACCAGCTCCATGACGAGAGCCCGCTCCTCCAAACCATATATCTGCGCGATGTGGGGATGATTCAGCGACGCAAGAACCTGCGCTTCGCGCTCGAACCGCGCGACTCGTTCCGCGTTGTTGCTGAAGGCGTCAGGCAGGATCTTGATTGCGACGGCGCGTCCCAGCTTGGTGTCGCGTGCGCAGTACACTTCTCCCATGCCGCCGGCGCCGAGGACGCCTCGAGCTCGTACACGCCGATGCGCGTGCCGGGTGCCAAGGACATGCGAGGCGGATTATGGATCGTCAGGGAATCAACACGATCTTTCCAAACGCCCCTGCCTCCATGACGGCCTGATGTGCTTTCGCCGCATCGGCGAGCGGAAACTCTTTTCCAACCACAGGGTTCAGCGTGCCGTTCTCGAGACCAGCCACGAGCCCTGAGTGAATCTCACGCGTGTCTGCTGGTGTTGCGTTGAACAGCGTCATGCCGAGGATTGCGGCATCGCGCGCCATCGCTTTTCGCGGATCGATCTCGACTCTGCCGCGGTTGCCGATCACGACGACCCGGCCGTGCAGAGCGAGCACATCCAGGTCGTGATCCAGATTGACGTTGGCCAACATCTCGAGAACGAGGTGGACGCCGGCTCCGCCCGTCAGCGGCAGGACCTGTTGCAGGTAATCCGGCTCGCGGTGATTGAGCATATGGTGAGCCCCATGCTCGCGCCCGAGCTTCAGCCCTTCCGGCGTGCCTGCAGTCCCGATCACGCGCAGACCGTGAGCCCGCGCCAGCTCCACGGACGCGATGCCGACGCCGCCGCTCGCGCCGTGCACGAGAACCGCTTCTCCTGCGCGAGCCTTCGCTCGCATGAAGAGCGCGCGCCACGCGGTTCCATAGGGAACGCCAAGGGCCGCACCCTGCTTGAACGTGACGCGGTCCGGGAGCGGATGCACGTTCGCTTCGTCACACACCACCCGTTCCGCATAGGCGCCGCTGATGCCGTGCGTGTACACGCGATCGCCTTTCGCCACGCTCGTGACGCCCGCACCCGCGGCCTCGATCGTACCGCCGGCATCCGAGCCGGGCGTGTAAGGAAGGCTGGGCTTCCGCGCGTAGGTGCCCGCGCGGATGTAGGCCTCGACAGGGTTCACACCGACTGCCCGGACCCGAATGAGTACCTGACCTGAAGCGGGCGACGGATCGGGCACCTCCTCGATCCTCATGACATCGGGCGGCCCGAACTGGCGGACGACGATGGCTTTCATCCGCCAGATTGTATCCAGTTCTAGCGAAGTCCTGCCTCAGTCGTCCGCAGCTTTTCGATCTTCTTAAGCTCTAGCTGGAGATCTTCGAGTTTCTTCTTGTTGACGTCGACGACCCGATAGTCGGTAGGCACCGTGAAGAGATCTGGAGGCGGCTCGGCACGCACGATGTTGGTGAGGCGATACGTCGTGTCACCGGAGCGAGGGTCGCGCCGCGTGATGAGGACTGCCATTTGCAGCTCTTTCGAAAACCACCGTTCGGTAACGAGCTGGATCGGATTCAGGTTGCCGACCTCGCCTGCGGGAATAGTCGTCGTGGACCGGATGCCTTCGGCAGCGACGCCGTCGATCTGCCGTGTGCCAAGCGATTCCACAACCGCTTTGGAGGATCCGGCGGACGCAAGCATCTTCTGGTATTCCACCGTCTTGTCCTCGAGCGCCTGTGCGAGTGCCGGCTTCAATGGGGTGCGACGCGCTTCTTTGCGCGCCTGGTCCAGCGTGTAGCTGGCGCCGTCGATTGGATCCGCAATCACCACGAGCTTCAACGGCTCGTTCTGCGGCTCAGAACGGTTGCTCCAGTTCCAGGCCGTCCCCTTCTGAAACACTGCCATTCGGCCCAACCACGCGATCTGTCGCTCGCTGCGCGTACGTCCACGGCCGTCACGTGCCAGTGAGGAGGTAAAGCGCTGCTCGATGCGATTGCCGTCCGACAAGACCTGCACAAACTCAGTCGTTGCGTCCGCGGTGAAAGGTGCGTTGGTGATTCTCGGCACGTTTTCAGAGGGCTCGACGTTGAGCACCTCAAACGTCTTCAGCTCCGCCCCTACCGCCGCTCCTCTTCCACCGCCACCCCTTGCCTGCGCGTTCGCGATCGTCGGCAGGAGCAGCGCAACGGCTGCGATCATCGATCCCCACATCTGTCGATTCGTGCGCATGACTCTCTCTCCGTTGGAAACAACAACCGATTTACATGGACATTCGTACGCCACGCGCGACGCCGTCTTCGCCGACAAGCACGTCGATCTCGATCGTGTCGGCCTGTGTCGTGGACCGGATGCCAAGCTCCGTGAGCGCCGAGGGGGCGACTCGCATACGAATGATCCACACGGGTTCGTTGGCAAGCGGCGGCTCGCCTACGAACGTAAACGCCGCAGGTTCGTGCGCGGGTACGGTTGCATCTGCGGGCGTGACCACCGGCGTCGCTCCGTGTGAAGGGCCACCGACCGCTGTCGTATCCCGCGTGGATGTCATGCCCAGGCCACGCTGCCACAGCAACACGCCAAGCAGGGTGATCCCGGCCGCAGTGGTCGCCGCCCCGCGTACGAAGCCGCTCGTCCGGGAACGGGCTCGCGGAGCGTGATCCGCGTCCCATTTCGCCATCACGGCGGCTTCGACGCGAGGCGGCGTCTCGACGCCAGCCTCGATCTCGGCCAGCGCCTTCATCGCGCGCGCGACGGTCGTCTCGTCAGGACGTCGATGAGTCATACCTCGTACCTCAACGTTCGCGAGCGTGGTCCTTCCGCGCAGGCGAGGCGGCGTTGCATCTTCTCGGTCAGCAGCTGGCGTGCGCGGTGCAAACGAGACCGTACCGTGCCAAGGGCGCAGCCCAACGTCTTTGCCGCATCCGCGTAGCTGAGATCCTGCAGGTCGCACAGCACGATGACCTCTCGATAGCGTGTCGGCAGCCGCACGATCGCGCGGCGTAGCTGCTGCACGTCCCGCTGGCGGATCAGCTCCTCGCTGGCATCCTCCGATCCTGACGGGATGCAGAGGTCGGAGTTGGCGATGTCGATGGTGACGAACAGACGATCGCGAAGCAGTCGGCGCCGTGTGAGGTGTCGCGCCGAGCCGTAGAGATACGTGGTCAACGAGGCGCGATCGGCGTCGTATCGTGAGGCATCGCGCATCAATGCCAGGAAGACCTCTTGCGCGACGTCCTCGGCGGCAGCGCTCGACCCCGTCATCAGCCGCGCAAATCGATAGACCGCCGCATGGTGGGTGCGATAGATGGTCTCGAACGCCCCACGATCGCCCGCGGCGGTCCGCCGCATCAGATCTCGATCCGAATCGCCTGCCGCGTCGTTCATCCGAGCGGTGATTGCGGCAAAGCGTGGGAAAGTTCCGGAGAGTTGCCCCACTCGGGGGAATTAGACGGCGGTGGTCCGCCGAAGGCTGTCTATCGCTTCTTCTTCAGATTCTCCGAGACCGCTTTGGCGGCGTTTTCGAGGGCCTCGCCAAGGGCCGCATCGAACGATGGCCCCGCCTGCTGACCCGGCACACCCGCCAACGGCGTGCTGGTGGTCATCGCCTGCTGCATCAGGAACGATGCCGCTCCCGCGGTGGGATCCATGCCCCTCCGCATGCCCATGCCTGCGCCCGCACCCATTCCAAGCCCCTGTGCCTGCATGCTCATGAGCGCCGGATTCCCAAGCATGCCCATGCCTTTGAGCTGTCCGGTCATCGATCCATTGAGCGCGTTCATCATCAATCGGCCGGTCATCATGTTCATGTACATCGAGCCCGCGAATTTCGCGACGCCGAGGCCGGATTTCACGTCGAAGCCGCCGTCCTTCCCTTTGACCGTTGAGGACAATCGGGATTTCCCGTCGGGCTGAACGAGCTTGATGGCGATGGCCGCCTCCGTCGGCTCTTTGCCGCTCGAGCCACCCGCCACGCTGGATGCCGCCTTCAGCACGCCACCGAGGCCGCCGCCTTTGGATACCTTGAGCTCGGTCACTTCCGCGACCAGCACGTAATCGTCGCCGCGTACGCCGGCGCGCTGAACGAGATCGGCTTGCGACGCCGCAGCCAGCGGCTCGGCTTCGATCTTGGCCTCCACGAGATCGGCGATGAGTCGCTCGCGTAGTGTTCGCGTATCCACCTGCTGCGTCGTCTTGTTGACCAACTCCGGAACGCCAACACGTATCGCGCCAGCGGCCTTCGGAGCCGGAGGCGCGACGTTCTCTGCCAGCTTCGCTTCGTTGGCATCGCTCACCGCCTGTGACAGCGCGCGGATGTCGCCTGCCTCCTTCAACCCCGCTGGCACGTCGAAGAGCGCGGCATCGAGCATCGTCACTTCGAGCTCGGTCACTTCCATCGCGACGACGTTCGGCTTGCCGTCATCTCCGGTGATCGTCATCGAATAGCTGATGGGAAATCCCAGTGCCTTCGGGTCGCCGTTCTGTGTGGCTTTGATCTGATCCACGCATCCGCCTGCCGGAGCTTGCGCGCCTGCGTCCTGGGCGGATTGCGCGAGCGCCGGCGCGAGGACATCGACGTACCACCCATCGGTTTCGATGCGCTGCTTCGAGCCGTCGCACGCGCCGGGCATTGGCTGTCGATCGATGGTGGTCTTGACGTGTCTCGCCTGTAGTCCGAACACCGACTTCCGCTCCCCGGTATCGACGACGGTGGTCGTGACGGCAACGACACCGGGTGTTGCCGGCGCCGCGGTTGGTGCGGGTAGCGGGGCGGTCGGGATCGAGGGCGCACCTTCGGGCACGACCAGGTATGTGTTGGCTCCGCGGCTGATCTGGACGATGCGTTTCAGGTCGTGCTGCTTGAGCAGGACCATATCGGCGAACTCGTACCGTTCACGTGAGCCCTTCTGATAGCTCACGCTTTCGGTGCGCTGGTCGCCCGTGGTGTAGACGGTCTTGAAGCGAAGATCCTGCGCGACAGGCTTCGGCGGTAGGGCCGGCTCAGCCGGTTTCTGTGTCGTTTGGCCGGCTGGCGTCCGTTTTTGTGGCGCGGGCTTCTGTGTGGCTGGCCGCGCGGGAGTCTGCGCGCGGCCGCCGGGGCGCTGAGTCGTCTGCGCCCGCACTGTCGAGGCCGAGAGAATCGCGGCTAGTGCCGCGATGGTGACGAGCAATCGGATGGCGCGTGAAGTCAATCGAACCATGGTCTAAGACGCGTCATCCGCCAATGAAGCGGCTCACGGCACTCTCGAGGGTTTTGAGTTTGGAGTTTGAAGTCTTGGGGCGGCCGCTTGACTCTTTGCCGCATAGGCCTGGATCGCCGGGTCGTTCATCGACGACACCAGCTCCTTCTCGATCGCCGGACACGCCATCGCTTCATCACCGGGATGGATCGATTTGGCCTTGAGCCGCCATCATCGCGGCCTGTCCGTCGAGCATCTCTTTCGGCACGACCTGAGCGTTCGCGGCCCCGGCCGCGCAGGCCGTTACGGCCGTACGCGCGTTTTGTCTGGAAACGGGCTCACCAGCCGGGTGGCGGGATACACTGACCGTTCGAGGAACCATGCACGAACCAGCCGGAGCAGCACAGATCACACGACTGCTGCACGAATGGCAAGACGGCAGTCAGGACGCTCTCGATCGTCTGGTCCCACTCGTGTACGACGAGCTCCACACGCTGGCCTCCAGACAGTTGTCGCGCGAATGGCGGCACGATCGCCCGCAAACCACGACCATCGTCAACGAGGCCTATCTCAAGCTCTTTGGCCAGCGCGAGATCGATTGGCAGAACCGCGGGCACTTCTTTGCGATCGCGGCGCAGCTGATGCGGCGCATCCTCGTCGATCATGCGCGGCATCATTTGCGACAAAAACGCGGCGGCGGGAGCGTGCCCGCGCCGCTCGATGACGCGATCGCCGCTCCTGGAGCGCCCGTCGATACCATCGACGCGCTCGATCTCGATCGCGCTATTCAGAAGCTCGAACAGCTCGATCCGGATCAGGGCCGCATCGTTGAGATGCGTTTCTTCGGCGGGCTCACGGTCGAGGAGACCGCCGCCGCTCTGGGTGTCTCTCCCGCCACGGTCAAGCGCGAGTGGGCGCTTGCGAAGGGTTGGCTGTATCGCGAGCTGACCGGTGACGGCGCGGCCACGGCGGGCTCGTGAGCCCGGAATCGTCGCAATCGCGCGTAACCACTATTGAATGCCGTGACGCGAGAGCATTGGCAGCACATCAAGGGCATCGCTGCGGGGGCGTTGGCCGAGCCTGAATCGCTGCGTGAGGCCTATGTGACATCTCACTGCGGAGCCGACGAGGCGCTCCGCGGCGAAGTGGCGTCGCTCGTCGACTCGGCCTCGCGTGCCGCCCACCTGTTCGAAACGCCCGTACTCCTGATCGCCGGCGCATCGGCGGCCCTCGAAACGTTGAGCGGGTTCGAGAACCGCCGAATCGGCGAGCGCGTTGGTCCGTACCGAATCGTTCGCGAGCTCGGTGGTGGCGGCATGGGCGCGGCCTATCTTGCAGTGCGGGCCGACGAGGCGTTCGAGAAGCGCGTTGCCATCAAGTTGATCAAGCGCGGAATGGATACCGAGGCCGTGCTCCGCCGCTTCCGTCACGAGCGACAGATTCTCGCCGACCTGGATCACCCGAACATCGGTCGGCTCCTCGATGGAGGCACGACGGCCGATGGGTTGCCGTACTTCGTGATGGAGTACGTCGAGGGCACACCGATCGATGCGTACTGCGACGCGAACCGTCTGACGACCGCGGAACGGGTCGCGCTCTTTCGCGGCGTCTGCGATGCCGTGCAGCACGCTCACGACCACCACGTCGTCCATCGCGATCTGAAGCCGAGCAACATCCTGGTCACCGGGGATCGGACGCCGAAGCTCCTGGACTTCGGGATCTCAAAGGTGCTCACGCCTGATGCCGCAGCCGGGCAAACCGAGGCCACGCTGCTTTCGCGCGCGATGACGCCGTCGTACGCCAGCCCCGAACAGGTTCGCGGAGACGCGATCACCCCGTCGACCGACATCTACTCGCTCGGTGTGCTGCTCTATGAGCTGCTCACCGGGCATCGACCGTATCGGCTGGATGGGCGGACGCTCCAGGAGATCGACGAGGTCATCTGTCACGAAGAGCCCGAGAGGCCGAGCGTGGTGATCGATCGCGTCGACGAGATGAGCCGCGACGATGGACGCGGTCCGGAATCGGTGAGTGCGACGCGCGATGGCCGTCGCGAGGTCCTGCGCCGACGACTGGCTGGGGATCTGGACAACATCGTGCTCATGGCGCTGCGGAAGGAGCCCGAGCGACGGTACGCGACGGTCAGGGACATCTCGGACGATCTGGCGCGTCATCTCGAGGGACTTCCCGTACGGGCACGTGGCGACGATCTTGGCTATCGTGCCGCGAGGTTTCTCAAACGCCATCGCCTCCGGGCGATCGAAGTGGGACTCGTCGTCGCCGTGCTCGCCGTCATCGTGAGCATCACCCCCTGGGCTCGAGGTAACAACGAGACAGCCCGCACGGGCGGAATCGATTCGATTGCGGTGCTGCCATTTGCGATGGTCTCAGGTAATCCTGAGATGGAATACCTGTCTGACGGACTGGCCGAGGGCATCATCGGAAGTTTGTCGGGCTTCCCGCAATTGAAGGTCGCGTCGCGCAACACCGTCTTCCGTTTCAAGGGGAGCGCCGTTGAGCCTCAACGTGTTGCGCGAGAGTTGGGTGTCCGATCGGTGCTGCTCGGGAACATTTCGGAGACTGGTGACACGCTGTCGCTCGGCCTCGAGCTGGTCGACGGTGCCGATGGACGTCGTCTCTGGCAGGAGCAGTACACCGGCACGCTGTCCAGTCTGGCGACGCTTCGCGAGCAGGTCACGCACGCGTTGGCGGAGAGGCTCGGTCTTGCACGCGCAGAACGCGCGCGTCTCGCCGCAGGGCAGACGGGCGATTCAGAGGCGTATCAGCTGTATCTGAAGGGTCGATACGTCTGGAACAAGCGAACCGAGAATGGGTTCCAGCGCGGGCTCGAGTATTTCGCGCAGGCACTCGTACGAGATCCTCACTACGCGCTCGCCTATACCGGCCTCGCCGATTGCTACAACCTCCTCGGCGTGTGGGGCACATTGGCGCCGCACGATGCCATGCCCAAGGTCAAGGACGCGGCGCTCAAGGCGATCGCGATCGACGATTCGCTGGCGGAGGCGCATACGTCCCTGGCCTTCGTGCAATGGGTCTACGACTGGGATTGGGCTGCCGCGGATCGGGAGTTTCAGCGCGCCCTCGAGCTGAACCCGAGCTACGCGACCGCACACGACTGGTACGCCTACTACCTCGCGTCGCTCGGCCGCTTCGATCAGGCGATCGCGCACATCAGGCGCGCGCAACAACTCGAGCCGGTCTCGCTCAGCATCAACACGGATGTCGGTGAGATCTATTACTGGGCCGGACAACACGATCGCGCGGTAGACGCGCTGCAAGCGGTGCTCCAAGTCGAGCCTGACTTCGCGATGGCGAGAAACATCCTCGGGCTGACCTATCTCAAGGTCGGCCGCATGAAGGAAGCGCTGCAGGAGCTGGAGACGGCGAACCGTCTGGCCACTGGTCCGCGAATGCTCTCGACGCTGGCATACGCGTATGGCGTGTCTGGATCGCGCGCCAAGGCTCGGATGTTGATCGAATCTCTCCAGCAGCTCTCGACAGAGCGATACACATCAGCGTTCGCTCTGGGACTCGCGTACGCGGGAGCCGGCGACAACGATCGAGCGATTGCTCAACTCGAGCAGGCGTTTGTCGAGCGGTCTGATTCGATGGCGATCTTGCGCGTGTATCCCGTGCTCGACATGTTGCACGGCGATCCGAGATTTCAGAACCTGCTGCATCGCGTCGGTCTCCCGCCGCCATCGTAGGGCCGCTGCTCGATGGGCCACCTAAAGGTGGGCCCTACGTACGGATGGGAGCCGATGTGAGGGCACCTAAAGGTGGCCCCTACGTACGGACGGGAAACTACGTACGGACGGGAAACAATCGATCGAAATTGCCGCCGAAGATCTGTGCCTGATAGGCCGCGGAGATCCCAAGCGAGGAAATCATCGCCTTCTGCGCTTCGTACACGCTGCGCTGCCACCCGCGCGGAAAAAAGGACGAGTCGGTGCCGAAAAGCAGCCTGGACGGACCGACGACCGACAGAGCGCTCTTGAACACAGCCTCGAGCGTCAATCCGGATGTGTAGCGAATCCAATTGTTGGAGCTCGACGTGTCGAGATAGATGTTCGGACACGTGTCGGCAGCCATCAGCGCCTCCCGCAGCAGACCCGCGCCGAAGTGCGGGATGATGAACGGCACCTGAGGGAACGTCAGTGCGAGCCGAGAGACACCAACCGGATCGCCGAGGCGAAGATCGAAGCGGCTCGGCAGGCCCAGTTTCTTTCTCACGCCCACCGACAGCACACCACAGTGCACGAACACGGCTGTGCCCGGGCTCGCGGACGCCACTTCCACGATGTGCTGCACGCGCGTGTCATGCAGCGGCACGTAGTTCATCGCTGGGAACAGACACACCACACGCAGTCCCAGCTGCATGAGTGCCGTGCGCGTGCGCTCAACGGCATTGTCAGCCGATGGATCGAGCATGAAAAAACCAACGAAGCGATCGGGCGCGTGCGCCACCGCAGCGGCCACCGATTCTTCGTCGCCTGGGACGCTCGCGATCAGCGCCGCGCGTGACACGCCTTGTGCGTCGAGCTCACGCACCCATCGCGCGGCAAGCGCTTCCAGCGTGCCAGGTTCCTCCCACTGCAGCTCACGACAGAGTTCTTCGGCCGTCTCGCCGCGGCCACGTTGACGGGATAAGGCGGCGAAGAAGGTGGTGGAGAAGAAATGGCAGTGGGAATCGTTGATCATGATCCGTGTCATTCAAAATGCAAAATGCAAAATTCAAAAGGCAAAATGAAAGGCCAGATCAATTTTGCATTTCGAATTTTGCATTTTGCATTACAAGCGTCTTCCTCCACCACACCCCCGTCAGCACCACGCCGGTGAAGATCAGACCGACTGACAGACCGATCCACAGGCCCGCGACGCCCCAGTGGTATCGAAAGCAAAGCAGGTAGCCTACGGGGAGGCCCAACAGCCAATGGCCGATCACGTTGATGATCATCGGCATGCGCGTTTCACCGATGCCACGCAGAATGCCGGTGACGACGGCCTGCGTGCCATCGAACAATTGGAATGCGGCAGCGATGGCGAGGAGACCGGCCCCGATATCGACCACGCGCGGGTCGGTGGTGAAAGCGGCGATCAGGCGGGCCGGCCAGGTGAACAGCACGAGCCCGATCATGATCATGATGACGCAGCCAGTGGCGAACGCCGTCCAGCCCGCCCGCACCGCTCGCTGCGGATCGCGACCGCCGATCGCGTGTCCCACACGTACCGCGCCGGCCGACGACAAGCCGAGTGGCACCATGAACGCGAGCGCGGCGATATTCAACGCGATCTGATGCGATCCCGATGACACCGGATCCAGCTTCCCGGCAAGCGCTGTTGCGGCTGCGAACACGCCGACCTCCAGCGTCACTTGTGATGCGGCCGGAAAGCCCAGGGCGATGAGCCGTACGATGCGCGCTGTCTCGACCGACCAGGGCACGTGTGGGTGAGCTCGGAGGCGTCGGTGATGCTGAAGCCGGATGGCCGCGTAGAGAAATGCTGCCATCCATACTCGAGCGAGATTGGTTGCCCACGCGGAGCCTTCGACGCCGAGCGCAGGCATGCCCAGGTGCCCATAGATGAGGACCCAGTTGCCTCCGGCGTTCACAAGATTCGCCGTGACGAGCGCGAACATCACGGGCCGAACGACATGCATGCCCTGGAGGTAGCGCCGAAAGGCTGCGTACAACAGCAGCGGCAGCGCTCCAAACGAGATCACCCGAAAGAACGGAGTCACGACCACGCGAATCGCAGGATGCAAGCCCCACCAGCCGATCGATGCCAGCAGCAGCCACGCGATCGCCATCACGATCGGTGCGACGGCGAGGGCCAGCCACACCCCGGCATGCAGCCAGCGGCGGCATTCGGACTCGTCGCCTGCGCCATGGGCCTGTGAGACAAACGCGTCGAGGCCCAACATCAAGCCCATCCCGAATATCGCGATGGCCGTGAACACACCGCTGCCCATGCCGGCGCCGCCGATGGCGGCCGGTCCCAATGGACCGACCATGAGGGTGTCGACGATGCCCATGACCATCCAGCCGATTTCAGCAAGGATCACGGGGCCGGCGAGTTTCAGTAGGGGAGGGAGCTCTCGAAACACGTGTAATGCAATATGCAAAATTCAAAATGCAAAATTACAATGCAAAATTGCAAAATAGAGCGTGCGAAATACAGAAGCGAAGACTGACCAACACTGTGTGCTCTGCCTTTTTGCATTTTGAATTTTGCATTACAGGAGCACGCTTTGACCAACAATCCCTACGCGAAGTTCGTAGAAGGCCTCGACGTCCTTCGCTGTCTCGACGAGACGCCGCGGCGAATCGAGACGCTCGTCCGCGCGTGGCCGCGTGAGTGGGATGAACATTCACATGCGCCTGGGAAATGGACTGCCCGGCAGGTGCTCACACATCTGGCCCAGATCGAGGTGATCTTCGCCGTTCGGCTGCGGTTCGCGCTGGCGCAGAACCTGTCACGCCGAAGTCTCGGGGCGAAGGCGGAGGGGTACGTCGTCCAGACATTCGAGCAGGACGATTGGATGACGCAGGAGTCTTCGCTGCCGGCGCTGGCGGCGCTCGAGTCGTACCTGGCACTTCGTCGGATGAACCTGGCCTTGTGTCGATCGCTGACGACCGAGCAGCGCGCCACCACCTTCACGCATCCCGAGTTCGGGCCGATCAACGTCGACTGGCTGATGGCCTGGTGCGCGGGACACGAGCGGAATCACTCGCCACAGATTGAAGCCGTGGCCAGAGGTCAGTCGTGAACGCGGTGCTCTGGGTGTATGTAGTCGGCGTCGTCGTGGGGCTGTGGCGCACCGACGCGGCGTGGCCACAGCGGACGCTGTTCGCGTTGCTCTGGCCGCTCGGCCCGCTGGCGTTCATCGTCACGGTGGCGATTCTGCTCGCCGCCGCACCGATCGCATTCCTCGGCCCGAAGCCCCGTTAGCGCCCGATGATGGGCCGCCTAAGGCGGCCCCTACGTACGAGCCGCCTAAGTAGGGGCCACCTTTAGGTGGCCCATGCTACGGCACGATGGCGCTGGTGAGATTGTCGCCCCCCATGGACTCTGGCGACAGGTTGTTCTCCTGGCACACGTACTCGAACAGCTCGAGCCCCTTCGTCCAGCCGAGCGTGTATCCGCTCGTCCATGGCGCGGTGTATGCGCCGGGGTCGTCGATCGTGACCTCGTAATTCAGCGTGTCGAAGTTGGTGCGCGTCAGGCGCTCGACCAGATGCAACTGCGCCGTGTGCGGCAGCCCATCTCGATTCATCCAGACGTTCTCGCTGAATCCGATAGAGTCGACGACGAGGGTGTCTCCGTCCCAGCGCCCGACCGAGTGCCCCAGGTATGAGGGCAGGAGATCTTGAGGATGACTGCGGCCATCCATGTAGATCGTGCGATAGGTCATCGCGTTGGCGATGTTGAAGACGTAGACACGCTGGAGCTCTGGAACATCGACGATCTCCAGACCATAGGGAGACATGAATTGTCTCGGTCCTCCCACTGGCTTGCAGCGCGTGTACGGCTCGCTCGCGAGCGCGAGGCTGTGGCGGTAGTTCGTCAGCTCCCTGGCCCAGGGCTGAAGAGGCACCTGGTCGATGTGAATCCGCGCGGAACGGGTCGCGTCTGCCTGATACGACTTGGGATTGATGACGAGGTGCTCGGCGCGTCGTTCCCACAGTCCCGTTTCGCCTGTGGGCGGACCCAGATTGATGCGACCATCCGGCCAACGCGGTGCAGGGAGCGCCGGCTTGTTGCTTCGTTGCCCAGCGAGCGATGTCGTCATGGATGTTGACATCGCCACGGCTGCCACAAGTGCCAGCATCGAACGGCGTCGCATCGCCTACTCGCTGGCTTCAGTGTAGCTCTTCAACAGGAACTGCTGCGCGCTGAAGCGCTCTCCAGTGTCGGACGGGCGCTCGTACTGACCGCTCGAATCGAGCACCATCGCGCGATCGTTGTCCCGAAGGTACGCGCCAAGGACGACATCTCGGAGATGCTCGAGAATCTCGGGATCACGGACGGGCGCGAGCGTTTCCACGCGGCGTTCGAGATTTCGTTCCATGAGGTCGGCGCTGCCGATGTACATTTCCTCCTGGCCGCCATTCTGGAACCAGAAGATGCGCGAGTGCTCCAGGAAGCGACCGACGATCGATCGCACGCGGATGTTGTCGCTGATGCCCGGAATGCCGGGGCGAAGGCAGCAGATGCCGCGCACGATCAGGTCGATCGAGACGCCAGCCTGTGATGCGCGATACAGGGCGCGGATCATCTGGTCGTCGGTGAGCGCGTTCACCTTGATGATGAGTCGCGCCGGCCGCCCGGCGCGCGCGTGATCGGCTTCGCGGTCGATCAACTCGCTCAGGCGGTTTCGCAACACCACCGGCGCGACGAGCAGCCCTTTGAACTCTTTCTGATTCGAGTAGCCCGTCAAGTAGTTGAAGATGTCGGACACGTCGGCCACGACATCGGGATCGGCCGTAAACAGCCCAAGGTCCGTGTAGATCTTCGCGGTGTCGGGGTTGTAGTTGCCTGTGGCGGTGTGAATGTATCGCTGCACGCCGTCGGTTTCCTGCCGGACGACGAGACAGAGCTTCGCGTGCGTCTTCAGCTCGGCGAATCCATACACGACGTGAATGCCGTGCGACTCCAGCCGTCGAGCCCAGAGGATGTTGTTCCGCTCGTCGAATCTCGCTTTGAGCTCGACGAGGACCGCAACCTGCTTGCCCGCTTCGGCCGCAGCAATGAGCAGCGGAATCAACGGCGAGTTGGCGCCTATTCGATACAGCGTCATCTTGATCGCGATGACGTGCGGGTCTTGAACGGCCGCGCGGAGGAACGTCTCCACCGAACTGAACGACTCGAATGGATGGTGGACGAGCACGTCCTGATAGCGAATCCAATCGAAGATCGCCTCCGGGTCCTCGTCGGTCCGCCAGAGCGTGCGCGGCGAGAAGGGCGGGTCCTTGAGCTCGGGCCGGTGAATGCGCGTCAGCTGCGCCCAGTCTCCAAACCCCATCCGATCCTTCGTCCTCACCACGACATCGTCGGTGACCTCGAAGTTCTCGGCCAGGATGTTCAGCACGCGCGTTGGCATGTCGGCTTCGACATGCAGCAGCGCGACCGCGCCTCGACGGAGTTGCTTCAAGCTGCGGTCGACGCTTTCGAGCAGGTCGTCGGCTTCGTCCTCTTCGATCTCGAGGTCGGCGTCGCGAATGATGCGGAACAGGTGCGCGCCTTTGACCTGAGTGCCCGGGAAGAGCTCGTGAATATTGGCGCGGATCACATCCTCTAGAAACACAAAGCTCAACCCACCGGACGAGGTCAGTGCGTCGGGCACCGGCACGAAGCGGGGCAGCACATCGGGCACCTTGACGCGCGCGAACTTGGTGCGGCCTCCATGTCGCACAACGACCGCGAAGTTCTTGCTCAGATTCGAAATGAAGGGGAACGGGTGCCCCGGGTCGAACGCGAGCGGTGTGAGCACCGGGCAGATCTCGCGTGAGAAATAGCCCGTCAAGTGCTCACGAATCTCGGGCGTCCACTGCTCGGGGTCGAGCAGCGTGATCTTCTCGGCGGCGAGCAACGCCCGCAGCTCGCTCCAGACCGCGGCTTGATCCTGGAGCATCTTGCGCGCACGCAGCCGCATCGCTTCGAGCTGCTGCTCGGTGTTATAGCCGTCCGGCGCCACGTCCTCGATGCCCTCTTGGAGCTTTTTGAGCGTCGTGGACACGCGAATCATGAAGAACTCGTCGAGGTTCGTGCCCGTGATGGCAAAGAACTTGATGCGCTCCAGGAGCGGATGCGACGCGTCGCTTGCCTGTACGAGCACGCGCTCGTTGAACTCGAGCCAGCTGAGCTCGCGGTTGATGTAGAGCGCGGGGTTCTTGAGGTCGGTCGACTCCAGCTCCTGTGCGGGTACGACGCGAAGTGGCGGACGTGCCGCGCGGCGTCGGGGCGTACGACGCTCCGCCTGCTGACGAGGTTCAACGACCATATCCCTTGGAACATTCATGACAGGTGCCAGCCGGTGCGTAACGCAGGATTGGGCATCATATCAAACCCATGTGACACGCTAAGATCGGCCTGAAATGCGTGAAATGCACAGAATCCGGCCTGCTTCCCTCAAGCCTGGGGTCACCCTGAACGACGTCCCCGAGGTGCGTTCAGACGAGGTACGGGCGACTTCCCGCAGACATCTCATCCGCGGCAAGGCGCTCATCTTCTGGGATCCGAAGCTCGCCGGGACCAAGTACGGCAAGAAGCTCGACGCGATCGATACCGACCAAATCACGCCGGCCGCCGACTGTGTCTCGGAAACGCTCGAGACGCTCGACGAACGATGGAAGGCGGGATCGTTCCGGTACTTGATGCCGGACTTCCGCGCGCGTGTGCACCGCGGAGAGACATTCGTCATTGCGGGCGACCGGTTTGCGATCGGATCGTCGCGCGAGATGAGCCCCGCCGGCTTGAAGGGCATTGCCGAGGAGGCAGGCCTCGAGCTCGTGATCATCTGCGGCGACAACATGGGCGACATCTTTCGCCGCAACGCGCTGAACCTGGGACTGCATGTCGTGCAAAGTCCGGAGGCGGTGGCTGACGCTCACGACGAGGACCAATTCACGTTTGACCCCGAGACACGACGCATCACCAACATCACGCAGAACACGTCTTACGACCCCAAGCCGCTGACGCCCAAAGAAGACGAGCTTCGCAAGACCGGTGGCATCGTCGCCGCCGGTCGACGCGAGCTTCGCGGGTCGCTGGAGCGTGCGCCGGTGATCGAGTTCGCGGACGAGTCCATTGCGAAGCACTTGACGACCACCGAGCAGATCGTCTGGGCGCATCGAGTCGACAAGGACCAACGGGCGTTGAAGCCCGGCGACACGTTGCGTGTGTACGCCGATCTCTTGCCGGCATCTGACGGAACGGCGCCGTTTGCGATTCACACGTTCAATCAAATCACTGGCGGTGCCATCTACCCGCGTCAGGCTGCCATCGCCAACGATCACTTCGTCTTCACTGGCCGGGAAGACGATGACAAGCAAACGGGAATCGGCCGGGCGTTCGCGCGTGAGCAAGGGGTGAAGCCGCCGTACTACGCCACGCCCGGCGATGGGATCTTTCATTTCTATTTTCCCGAGCAGGGATTGGTGCTGCCCGGGCAATTCATCCCCGGCGCCGATTCGCATAGTCGCGCGTACGGCGCCTACGGCGCGGTCGGTATCGGTGTGGGATCGACGACGCTCGGCTTCGGGTGGGCGACGGGGTATGTCTACTTCACCGTTCCGCGCGCGCGTCGCGTTCGGTTCACAGGCGCGCTCGAGCCATGGGTCAGCGGCAAGGACATTGTCCTCGAGCTGCTCCGGCGCTGGGGCGTGAAGCAGTCGCAGGGAATGTCGGTGGAGTTCGTCGACCCGAATCAGCAGCTGCCGATCGCGTATCGCAATACCATCGCGAACATGATGGCCGAAGGGGAGGCGATGAACGGCATCTTCGCGGGTGATGATGTGACGCGTGTGTGGTACGCGGCGAAGGGCCTGGGAGATCTGCCGTATCCGAGTGTGAGACCAGGCAGTGACGCGCGATACGAGATTGACGAGGAGCTCTCACTCCTCGACGTCGTGCCGATGATTGCCAAGCCGTTCAGTCCCGGCAATGCGTACGCGGCGACCGACGTCGCGCGCGAGCGGCTTCCGTTTGACAAGGCGCTGATCGGGTCGTGCACCAACGGCAGTTACGACGACTTGCTGCAGGCCGCGCTCGTGCTCTACCACGCGCGGCGTGCTGGACTGTCGAAGGCCGCACGTCCGCTTGTGGTGTTCCCGGGGTCGGGTGGTGTGGCGCAGCAGATCGAACGCTCCGACAGCAGGCTTGGTGGGGAGTCGGTAGCGCAGGTATTCAGATCGGTTGGCGGTGAGATCAGGCAGTCGTGGTGCGGACCCTGCTTTGGCCAGGGTCCAGATGCGCTGCGACCGGGCGAGCGCGCGATCACCTCGTTCAATCGCAATTGGCAGAATCGCATGGGCGTGGGCGGCGAAGGCTATCTCGCCAGCCCCGCCATCGTCGCGGCGTCGGCGCTTGCCGGTTATATGGCACCGCCCAGCGAGCTTGGTCTGCGGTGGGATCCGGACGTCTTCGGGGTCTGACCCCGGCTCTGACCCCGGCTCTGACCCCGGCTCTGACCCCGGCTCTGACCCCGGCTCTGA
>Ga0114129_10005516_pt1 | contig 17894 bp, 12 predicted proteins | sample RhiMetdeltSRZDD1_FD_80071 | JGI IMG/M metagenome (GOLD analysis project Ga0114129, IMG submission 80071) | Populus rhizosphere microbial communities from Tennessee, USA - Rhizosphere MetaG P. deltoides SRZDD1 (version 2) (version 2) | ecosystem: Host-associated > Plants > Roots > Rhizosphere >...
GATCACGAGGCGCGGCTTAAGCGGCTGGAACGACCACGACGGCGGTAGACGGCGAAGATCACTCAGCATTCAGCAATCAACAATCAGCATTTTCAGATTCACTCGTACCGAAGCGCAATAATCGGATCGACCCGGCTCGCGCGGCGCGCCGGGATCCAGACGGCGAGCAACGCGACCAGCGTCAGCACCACCGGCACTCCGACAAACACCAGCGGATCGCGCGCCGTCACACCGAACAGGAACGTGGCGATCACCCGCGCAAGACCGAATGCGGCGGCAACGCCGAGAATCACACCGACGACGGCAAGGCGCATTCCTTGAAGCACGACCATGTTCTTGACCTGCGTCACCTGAGCACCAAGCGCAAGCCGGATCCCGATCTCCTGTGTGCGCTGCTCGACGGAGTACGCCATCAAGCCGTAAATACCAATCGCCGCCAGCAGCAGGGCCGAGGCGCCGAAGACCGTCATCAGCCACATGTTGAATTGCTCTTGTGACGTCGACCGCGACCTCACCTCTGCCATCGAGCGGACGTTGCTGACGGGAAGCCCGGTCGCCTGTCGCAGTTCTTCCTGAATCGCCGAACTCAGTGCGTGCGGTTCCATTTGCGTGCGGACCACCCACGCGATTGGCGTCAATCGGACGTTGAGCGCGTTGGCGAGATCGGGAAGCTGCGCCTGCGGAATGAACATCTTCGCCCCTGGATCGCTGTTCAGGCCGTTGTCCCGCGAGTCGGCCACGACGCCGATGATTTGGCGCTCTGGTTCGGCGGCGAACTCCCGCATGACGCCGCGGCCGATGATCAGCCGCTCGCCAATCGGGCTGCTCTTCGGCCAGAACTCTTTCGCCATCGACTCATTGATAATCACAACGCCTGGCGCGTGACTGTCATCGCGATCGACAAACGTTCGTCCCTGCCTCACCGGAATCCTGAACACCTCGAAATATCCTGGCGATACGGTGTTCCAGGCGCCACCGCCATCGAATGGACCGTCCGACTTGCGGCCGACGATCTTGAAAGGAAGTCCGTATCCTCCCTCGAGCGGGACGCAGCACGTGGCGCTTGCCGTGACGACGCCGGGAAGGGCGCGCAGACGCTCGACGCCGCCGCGCACGAGCTGCGCCACGGCTTCTGACTTCTCAAAGCGCGGACCCGTGAGCGACATCCGCATCGTCAGGACGTTTGATGCATCAAAGCCAGGATCGACGTACGAGAGTGCGACAGCGGTTCTAATCAATAAGGCGGATCCGATCAACAGCACCAGCGCGAGCGCGACCTCCATCACGACCAGGACGGATCGCGCCTTGTTCTGTCTGAAGCCGGTGCCCGACCGTCCACTGCTCTCCTTCAGTGTCGTCGTCAAATCCGCTTTCGAGCTTTGCAGCGCCGGAATCAAGCCAAAGAGGAGCCCGGTGCCAAGCGAAACCGCGATCGTGAAGAACACGACGCGCCAATCGAGGCCGATGGCTGCGCCGTCCTCGCCAACACGCGGCAACCCGGCCGTGCTAATCGCGAGCAGCGCGCGAATGCCGATGATTCCAAACAGGAGACCGAATAGACCGCCGGCGGTGGACAGAACGACGCTCTCGGTCAGGAGCTGGCGGATGATCCGCCCGCGTGAGCCGCCGATTGCCGCGCGAATGGCGATCTCACGCCGGCGTCCGGTCGCGCGCGCCAGGAGCAGATTCGCAACGTTGGCGCAGGCGATGAGCAGCACGAAGCTGACCGCACCGGCCATGACGAGCAGCAACGTTTTGACGTTTCGCACGAGCACTTCTCGAATTGGCAGGGCAGAAAAAAACTGATTCGGACCGAGCGAGTTCGGAAACTTTTCTGTGTAGCCGGTGGTCGACAGCTTCAGCCGCGCCTGTGTCTGTTCCAGCGTGACGCCCGGCTTCAGGCGGCCCGCGGATCGAAAATAGTGCCCCTGATCCTTCGTGTACGGATCCAGCTGAAATGGAACCCACACCTGCGGCGGCGGACCAACGTCCTCGAAGTGAAAGTCACCGAGCACCCCGACGACGGTGTAGGTGTCGCCGCTCAACGAAATCGATCGTCCGAGGATGTTCGGATCGCTGTTGAAGCGCGTCGACCAGAAAGCCGAGCTGAGGACGACGACCCGCGCACGGTCCGGGAGATCCTCATCCGCACTAAAGGTACGGCCGATCCTGACGGGCGCTCCGAACAGCCTGAAGAAGTCCGAAGAGACCTGTGCCGATCGCAGCTGCTCGGGCATGCTGCCGCCGGTGTAATTGACGATGCCGGTTCGAAAGGCCGACACATCCTGGACGATGTCGGACTGCTCCCGATAGTGTTGAAATTTTGCCGGCGAGGCGGCGGGGCCGCCATCCCCCTGCGGCGACATGTTCATGAAGACGACAAGGCGGTCGGCGTCCGGGAACGCGACGGGGCGAAGCAGGACCGCGTTGACGACTGAGAAGATCGCCGTGTTGACCCCGATGCCGAGAGTCAGTGCGGCCACTGCGGCGAACGTAAATGCCGGGCTCTTCGCAAACATCCGCAGCGAATGGGTCAGGTCCTTGAAGAAGGTCTCGAATGGCATGAACGATCCTGGCATCAGCTCGTGTGGCCGATGAAATGAATTGAACGGGAACGCGAACAGTCGTTAGACGCCCGATCGAGCGATTTTGTTCGTGCGCAACTTCTAGGATTCGTCCCATACGTCGTCACTTGGCGCGCAGCACTGTTGGGATACGATGGCGGCCACCGTTCGGCTTCGACGAAAGGGGTTACGTGAGCAAAGCGCGTTTGGAAGCATTTAGCGACGGTGTAATCGCGATCATCATCACGATCATGGTACTGGAACTGCGCCCGCCGGACGGAGCGGGCCTCGCCGACCTGATGCACTTGTCACACGAATTGAGCGCCTACATCCTCAGTTTCGTCATGCTCGGGATCTACTGGAACAACCATCACGTGCTTATTGCTGCGACGCGGCGCGTCAGCGCAGGTGTGCTCTGGGCCAACTTGCACCTGCTCTTCTGGCTGTCGTTGATGCCGTTCGCCACGGCATGGATCGGACGCCATCACGACCAGCCAGTCCCGGTCGCGGTCTATGGATCCATCGGGCTGCTCTCAGCCGTGGCTTACACGATCCTGCAAATGACGATCATCGCCGCCGATGGGCATGGCTCGAAAGTGGCGCAGGCAGTCGGCAGCGACATGAAAGGCCGCATGTCGCTCGCCGCGTACGTTCTTTCGATTTTCCTGGCGTTCGCAAACTACTGGCTCTCCTACGCCCTGTTCGTATTCGTTGCGCTCGTCTGGTTGGTTCCGGATCGGCGCATTGCGCGGCATCCGGCAACGGATTGAGGAGGTGCGCGAGCCCGGTCTATTCAGTGCCGTTTGAAAAACTGCACAGCCCGTTCGTGCTTCTCGGCCGCCGCCCGACTCCCGAATGTCCCCAAATTCTTCCGCCGTCCTGTCTTCGGATCCTTCTTGCGCGAGTACAACCGGTATTGCCCTGATTTGAGTTTACGGATCACGTGTCACCTTTCTAACGCGCGTCGACCTTCCGCCCTACGTCGAGATTGTCGAAGCTCAGAATGGTGTTGAACACCATGAAATAACTCCCGATCGTCTCCCCTCGATAAATGGGATTGTGGGCAAAGAGCACAACGTGCCCCTTCCCGACCGGGACATCGACGACGACAGGACGTTGAGCAATATCGTTTCCACCTTCGAGTAACCCGGACACGAGCAACGTGTTCTGGGCATCGAACCGCATCGCAACTCTGGGTCGTAACGCAGGCGGAATCAGCGTCGCGGGATTCCGCTTCAGTTGCTCTTCGGTCGGCAGCGCATATTGCCAGGGCTGCACCTGCTCGGGTGGAGGAAGAGGCGAAAGGTTCGAGCCTTCCTGTGCCGGCCTGCCCTGCACGACGTCCGGGTCGTCGGGCGTTCCGCGCCCCGTCGGTCGTCCGCCAGGGCCACCCCCCCGTCCACCGCCACCGGTGGGTCCCCCGGCAGTGCCTCCGGCGCGGCCGCCGCCGCCAACACTGGCGCTGACGCTGAAGCTTTCGCCGCTGTCGCTGTACACGGCGAGATTATCCGGGATGCCGTAGACGATCGGACTCGCGCCATCGACGATCTTCGTTCGCAGCAACGAGCCCACGACGCGGGAACCGGCTGCCGGACGGTTGACGGTCACACCATAGGTAAAGTTGTTGGTGATCGCGAACTCGGCACTCGTATCCGACCCAAGGAATACGCCGCCCTCCTTGATGAATTCACGGAGATGCATGAGTCCCTCGAGCCCCATCCCGATTCGGATGTCGTCGGTCTGGGCCCATGTGCCGACGTTCGGCGTCTCTGTCGAATGGCGATATGGAATCGGGTTGCGCCACAACGGCATGCCTTCGACTGCCGATTGGCCGCCGCCAGGCCCAAAGATGATGACGTCGTACTTAGATCGAAGATCTGGAGTTTTTCGAATCGTCTCGGGATCGATGTAGTCGTACGGAATCTTGTAGAGATCGAACGCCTGTCGCCACCAACCCTCGGTCTGCGTGCTGGTCCATTGATGAAGGATCGCAACACGTGCCGCTCGCGCGGGATGCGTCTTCACGGTCGGCGCCGATTCGAGCGCGCGCGCCTGAAGGCCAAGATCGCGTGTGACCCGATCCAGATCTGCCGCCGAGACTCCACGAATCAGAAACGCCCCGCGATTGAACTTCGCGCCGCTTGATTCGAATGCCTTCTCCGCCAACTGGATATCGGCGTCTCTGAGCGCATAACGCAGACTCACCAGCGTGTTGTCCGCGTTGTGGTTGATCGCATACACACTGCCCTGACCGGTAATGCCGCTCGGCGCCTTGATCTCGCCGGTAACGGAGGTGACCGGTACGGTTAGAACCGTCGCGTCGGTCACGCGCACCGCCTGGACCGCGAACCCTTCGGGGAAGGTCCACCCCGTATCGTCGTACGGCCGAGTCTGCGGGTCGTTTGGCGCCCAGTACTGATAATCGAGAAGCGCGTCGGCAATGCGCGAATACGGTTGGTCCATGCGGACGATGTAACTGCCGGCCGGAAATTCGCGCGTCGTTTCACGCGGACGCTGCGGCTGTTGTTGCGGGGACTGGGCCGACGTCTCCGCAACTGCTTCGACGTTCTCCGCACCCGTGACACCCGTGGCACCCTGGGCACCCCCAGCACCCTGGGCACCCCCGGCACCCTGGGCACCCCCGGCACCCTGGGCACCCCCGGCACCCCTCCCACCCGCCGGCGCGCGCACCGGAATCTTTACCGTGAATGAAGACGTCGCGCGCGAAATCTCCACCGCCTGTTTCTGCAGAACGCGAAGGAGCTCCGCCTGCGAGCCGGGACGAGGATCGTTGGCCGGAAATACGTACGCCGCCGGCCCTTCCGTGCGCGCCTTCAGGATCGAACGCTTGCTCTTGTCATAGAAGTTCCGAAGGAAGTAGACCCGATTGTTCGCCAGGTAGTTGAGCGAGATCAGGATCCCTGTCTGCTCGTAGTTGTTGTTGTTGCGAAGCGACCATCGGACGCGTGAGATTGGAGGATTCTGGCGAAACCAGGTTCGCGCCGTTTCCGCAGGGGTCAACGTCCGTTCCTCGGTATCTGCGCTGCCGCTGTTGCCAAACGTCTCGTACAGACGGCTGATCCCATTGTGGGTCGCGGCCATGAACATCAGATAGCCGGGCGACCACGTGTCGAACGTGCCCCACGCATACACGCCGGGCATGCCCATGCGCGTCATCTCGTTGACGTTGTTCCATCCGATCAGATGCCACTCGTTGGTCAGAATCGGATCGAGCCATGCGTTGTAGGGTCCGTTACCGATTGTGTTGTCGTAAAGGAACGAACCCGACTCGTGGAGATCGTGCAGCACCTGCGCTTTCCAGCCGAGATACGTATTCAGTACATTCTGCGAAAGTTTGAGCGTCAGCGCCATGGCGTCGCGGTTGTTGTCATGCGCAACATAGTGGCCCCAATACACCGCGCTCATCGGCGTGTCTTTCGGATGCTTCTTTCGCCATTCGTACGCATCGACCACGCGGTCGCGTCCGTCGGGCTCGACGACGGGGGTGATGAGCGTGATGACATGCTCACGGATGTTCCGGATGTAGAGGCTGTCATCGACGGCGAGACGATACGCGAGCTCCATGAGCGCTGTCGGCGCGCCCGCTTCAGTTGAGTGGATCGTCCCGGTTATGTAATACACGGGCGCCGCCCGCTTCGCGATCTCATCGGCGAGCTCGTCGTTCATCTTCATCGTCCGCGGATCGGCAAGCTTGGCGAGATCCGCCTTGTTCTGATCGAGCTTCGCCATCAACGCTTCGGATGCCACGGCGACGGCGAGCATCTCGCGCCCTTCTTCGGAGGTGCCAATCGAATAGACCCTCACCCGCGGCGTCGACTTCGCCAGCAGGCGCATGTATTCGTAGATCTCCTTTGTATAGGGAAGCTTCCCTTCGGCACCGGCGATGTCGCCCAGGACGGCGGCCGGAGTCGGTACTGTCTTCGAAGCCGGCAGGTAATCGATCAGCGGCGAGAGGAAGAACGTTTCGGTCGTGTACTTCTTGATCTTCTTCGTGTACTCCTCATCGATGGGCTGATTCGGATCGCGTCCAGGCTTCGCATTCGCGAGATCCGCTTCAGTCGCTTTCTTCCGATCGTTGTCATTCGCTGCCGACGGTCGTCCGGCAAGGGGCAGGGTCAGAGTGAGGATGACGAGGAAGAATGTGAGACGACGGGTCATGAGCATACGTGCGAATTGTAATGTCTCTGGCGGTTAGCGGTCGGCGGTTGGCGACTGGTTAAGAAACTGGAAGCTGGAAACTGGGAACTGGAAACTGGAAACTGGAAACTGACATCATCCCCGCCCAATGAACGGCATTTTCGTCGCCATCAGCGTCATGAACTGGACGTTGGCCTCGAGCGGCAACCCCGCCATATAGACGACGGCTCGGGCGACGTGATCGAGGTCCATCAATGGTTCCACACGGATCGCGCCATCCGCTTGCGGAACGCCTTTCGCCATCTTCGCCGCCAGCTCGGTCGCGGCATTCCCGATATCGATTTGGCTGCAGACGATGTCGAACTGGCGCCCATCCAGGGAGATTGATTTGGTGAGCCCGGTGATACCGTGCTTTGTTGCGGTATATGGAGCCGAGTAAGGCCGGGGAACGTAAGCAGAGATCGAGCCGTTGTTGATGATGCGCCCACCGCGCGGCGTCTGTGCCTTCATCAATTTAAACGCCTCACGGGCGCAAAGAAATGCGCCGGTGAGATTGATGTCCACGACGGAGCGCCATTGTTCCACCGTCAGCTCGTCAATCGTCGCGCCCGGCACGTTGATCCCGGCGTTGTTGAAGAGGACGTCGAGTCGTCCGAACTCGTGGCAGACGGCGGCAAACAGCTTCGCCACCGACTCGGCGTTGCTGACATCGGTGGGGAACACCAGTCGCTTCGAAGAACCGCTGTTGACCGTGTTCGCCGTCTCCTCAAGGGGTTCACGACGGCGGCCGGCCAAAGCCACCGCGTATCCTTCTTTCAAGAGGGCCGCCGCTACGGCCTTGCCGATGCCGCTTCCCGCCCCGGTCACCACTGCAGTCTTGTGAGTCATTTCAAATTGAATCCTGTGGCTTCCGCCTTGAGCCGGCAGAAAGCATTCATCACACCACTCGTCCCATCGATACCCAACTCGTAGTACTATCCGCCCTTCTCGGAGGTGGTCGATGCTTCGACGAGCGTTGCGTTCCGCTCTGACGCTGTTCCTATTGCCGATTCTGTCTACACCTGCTGCGGCCGGGCCAATCAAGTTAGCCCGCCACCCGGATTATCACGCCGGGCGGGTAGCATTCAGCTATCTCGGCGACATCTGGACCGCCAACGAGGACGGCACGGGCGTCCAGCGAATCACCGATAACAGCGCGCGCGAAGTCTATCCGCGATTCTCGCCCGACGGACGATTTATCGCATTCTCCTCGAACCGTTATGGCAATTACGACGTGTTTGTCGTGCCGTCGGCGGGCGGAGCACCAACCCGGCTGACCTATCACACCGGAACCGACGATGTCGTCGGGTGGACTCGTGACTCGCAGCAGGTGATCTTTCGATCGGCGCGCGGCGACGGCGCGTTTCCCAACGTCGCCGTCCTCTATCAGATTGCCGCGACCGGCGGCATGGAGAAATCACTCCCGGTCGATTGGGGATACTGGGGTTCCTTTTCTCCTGACGGCAAATCACTCGCATTCAACCGGCATCCAGCGGTGTGGTCGCGTCAGCATTACCGCGGCAGCTACGCCGCCGATCTCTGGGTTGCCAACCTCACCAGCAACACCTACACGAAGCTGCTCGGCGATGAACGCTTCAACCGCTTCTGGCCAATGTGGGGCGCCGATGATTCGATTTATTTCGTCGCCGACCCGCTGCCCAACGACAAGAGCGTGAAACCGGGCAGCTTCGAGGTCCGCAAGAGCCTCAACAACATTTACAAGATTTCCGCCAAGGGAGGGCAACCCGTTCAGGTCACGAAACACACCGATGGCAACGTCTTCTGGCCGTCGATGTCGAGCGACGGGAAGGTGATCGTCTACGAAGACAATTTCGGGATCTGGAAACTCGATGTCGCATCCGGCCGCAGCACGGAGATCAAGCTCGAGATCGCGACCGACGAGAAGGAGAACCAGATCGAGGCGGTGACGGTGAACAATGAGGTCGACGCCTTCGACCTTTCACCGTCAGGACGCCGCGCGGTCGTCTCGGTGCGCGGCCAGATTCTCACGATCGCGACCGAACGCGGCGACATCACCCGGCTCGCCCCCGACAAGATGGCCTCGAGGAACGACGCGCCAAAGTGGTCGTTCGACGGCAAGTACATCGCATTCATTTCCGATCGTTCCGGACGCGACGAGGTCTGGGTCTCCGATTCGGACTCGAAGAGCCCGAAGAAGATTACCGATCTCGACAACGAGAAGGGCTCGCTCGTCTGGACGCCGGACTCGAAGATGCTGCTCTACACCGCCGGCGACAAGAAGCTGTACAGCTATAACGTCGCCGATGCCAAGACCGCCGTGGTGACGTCGACCGATCTCGGCCGTCTCGGCTCAATCGGCATTTCACCCGACAGCAAATGGGTCACGTTCTCCAAGCAGGACCGGACCGTCCGCACGCATGTCTTTATCGCGCCGATCACCGGCGGCGAAGAACGGCATATCTCTGACGACAGTCTTCTGTACGCCGAGAACAATGCCGTCTGGACCGCCGACGGCCGCTACATCGTGTTCACGTCGACCGAGGGAGCAAGCAATGGCATTGCCACGCAGGGAGGCTTGACGACCACGATGTCGTTGTGGGCCCTTTCGCTGCGCGATCAGGATCGCGATCCGACCAATCGTGATATCGACAACGAAGCGCAGGGTGTCGCGGCTGAAGCCGCCGCCCGCCAGAATACGGGACGTGGAAACGCCGCCGGAACGCCGGCGCCGGTCGAGGTACGAATTGACTGGAGCGGTCTCGCACGCCGCGCCCGTCAAATCTCCGTTCCGGGAACGATCATCACCGGGCTCACACCGTCGCCCGAAGGACACTCTGTGGCGCTCACTGTATCGACCGCAGGCGTCGGCGGCGGACGAGGCGCGGGCGCGGCGGCGCCCGACAGTACGGCCGGCATGTACATCATCAATGTCGAAAGCGATCAGCAGACGCGCGTCCCGCCTGCGCCGCCAACAACAGGATCCGCCGGCGGCCGCGGCCGCGGAGGCGCCGGCGGTGCATTCGGCGGCGGCGGCAGCAACATGGTCTTCGCGCGTGACGGACGCACGTTGTATTTCCGATCGGGGACCGGACTCTATGCAGCCACGCTTCCCGCGAATGCGACGACCGGCGCGAATGCGCCCGCGGGCGGAGGCGGACGAGGTGGCAGAGGCGGCGGAGGTGGTGGCGCAACCCCGGGCCCCGGTGGCACGGAGACGAACGCGGCCAATGCCACCGCGCGCCAGGTGACCTACACGGCCACGCTGGAAGTCGATCACAAGGCGCTCCGTGCACAGGTCTTCAACGAAGGCTGGCGCATCATGAAGAACCGGTTCTACGACGGCGAAATGCATGGCGCCGACTGGCCGGCGGCGAGAAAGATGTACGAGCCGCTGCTCGATTACCTCGTCGATCCGGAGGAGTTGCACACCGTCATGATGATGATGATCGGGCAGCTCAATGCGTCGCATACCGGTGTCAGCGGCGGACCTGCCGCCACTCAGCAGTCAGTGCAGACGCGTTATCCAGGATTCGATCTGGTTGCGGACGGGTCCGGCCTCTACAAAGTCGGCCACATTTACAAGGACGGTCCAGCGGATCGTGATTACCTGAAGATCAAAGAAGGGCAGTACATCATCGCGGTCGACGATCACGATCTGAAAGCGTCCGACAACTACTGGCGGTATTTCACCCTTGCACCTGGCACGAAGTTCCACTTCATGGTGAACGACAAGCCGGTGCGAGAGGGTGCCTGGGAAGTGACGATCACACCGGTTGCCGGCGCTGCGTTTGGCGACCTGCAGTACGAACGTTGGGTCGATCAGCGCCGCGACATGGTCACAAAGGCCAGCAATGGTGAGATCGGCTACCTGCACATCCGTGCCATGGACGCACCATCCCTGCGCCAGTTCCAATTGGATCTCGCGGCCAACCGGACGAAACGCGCCCTCGTGATCGATCAGCGCTTCAATGGCGGCGGCGGCATCGATCAGGAGCTCCTCGCCATTCTTGCCGGCCGCCAATACCAGTACACCGTCGGGCGCGATGCCGGCTTCCAGCAGCCGCGGCCGCAGAATTTCTACGGGCCGATAGTGGTCATGCAGAACGAACGGTCGGCGTCCGATGCCGAGATGTTCCCCGCCGGATTCAAAGCGCTGGGCCTGGGCAAAGTCGTCGGCGTGCCGACGATGGGCGCGGTCATTGGGACGGGGTCGGCGACGCTACTCGACGGATCGACGATTCGTACTCCGGGCAGTGGTGTGTGGACCGCCACTGGGGAGAACATGGAGAACTTCGGCGTGCCCCCGGATGTGCATGTCGACAACACGCCGGAAGATTTCCTGAAGAAGCGCGACGCGCAGCTCGAGAAGGCGGTCGAGGTGTTGAAGGGCGAGCTCGCGAGCAGGCGGACGTCGACGCCGTCAGGCAGTAAGTGAGAATCGCGAATCGGGCTGCGGTGAAATTCTGAATGCTGATTTCTGAATGCTGAATTGCTCGAACGCTTCGCGTTCGACGTCTCTTTCAATCAGCAATCAGAATTCAGCATTCAGCATTTTCAGCATTGTGATTAGGAATTCGCGCTCACGTACTGAATTCGGACGCGCTGCTCGAGGATTGGCGCAATCGCGATCGCAAGGACGCGATCGAGCGAGCGCGGCTGTTCGTTCGGCGGCGTCAGAAACTCGACCTCGAGTTGCGCGCTGTAAACGCTCAGGCCTGCCAGCGCCCACTTGAACCTGACCGCCTCGCCTTCGCCAATCATCGCGCGGAACTTCACGATTCCGTGTTTGCTGTCACGAAGCACCCGTGCGATCAGGACGTCAGAGCGATCGGTGATCTCCCAGTCCTCACCGCGTGGGACGAACCGCGCGAGTATCTGTCCCGTTGCCGGCTCGACGACTTCGTACTGCCGTTCCCAGAACAATCCGGGCGAATCTGCAGGAGTGATTTTCGCGAGATCCTTCAGTGCAGGGTGCTGCCTCAGCAATCCGTCCGACCACGAAAACGAGAACCACTTGCGCGTTGTGTGCGGAATGCACCGGATCTCGAAATCGTTGCACGTGCGGGTGAACAAGCCCTCGATCAGCGTCAGTCGCGGATGCACCGAGTACTGCGACTCGTCGAAGACTGCTGATGTGTCTGGCACGTAGGAGACGGTGTCACGAGTCTGCGCGTTCACCGTAACGTTCGCGAAGGCAGGCATCGATGGTCCTGGCCTCTCGACATCGATTTGCAATTCCGCGGGCGAGATCTCCGTCGCCGGCGAGAGCGCGGCAACAACCGCCGCGAAGACGTAACCGGCGCACGTCCATACGAGCCGCTGGCTGGTGGGCCCGGCCGCACCTTCGTGCGTGGTCATCCACAGGGACAGCGTCCGTGCGGCATCCGGGTCGTCGGCGAGAACTGGCGCGAGAGCAGCGCCGACCCCGTGCATCTGAGCCGAGACGATGAGCGACGCGGCGATGTATCCCATCTGCAGAAGCACTCCCGCGGCAATGACGCGGGTGGCGAGTTTTGATGGTGCGACGATGCCAAGAAGAGAGGTAATCGCAAACAGTACAAGCGTCAGCGTCGCGAGTGCGGGCAGCGCGTAGGCCAGCGCCATTGGGATGTACTCGAACCCTGAAGGATGGGGCCGCTCGGGCAGAACAGCCGCAAGGATCGCCTGCTCGGCACGCCACCACGACACGACGCCGGGCACCTGAAGCATCGCGAGACCGCACAGCAGAACGAGTAGGCCCGTGATATGCGCTGGCGACGAACGATCGACCTCGCCCCGAACATCGCGTGCCAGGGCGGTGCGCGATGGCATGACGAACGATGCGGTGATCGTCGAGAGCAGCAGCGCACCCGCGAGGGTGAACGCGAATGATGGCAGAGATGCGATCACTGGGAGGGTCGCTTCCGCGGCGAGCGCGCGAACCGCCATGCCGGCGGCGAATGCCGCGAATCCCGCCGTGGACACGGCGACGACGAGCATTCGAAAAACAAGAAAGGCCGGTAGAGCGATGACTCGTCGGCCGATGATCGAGTCTCCTAGCGTGCGTTCGTCTGAACGCGAACACCGCCCGGATCGCCCGGGCGAAGTGGATTGGTGAACTTCATGCCAGCATCGGTGAGGTCCCCGAGCACATCATCACCTTCGGGGTGCTTCCCTGACCGCGCCCACGCCACCAGCGCGTCGAAGGCGTCGGCCTGTTCGGACGCACTGAAATTGCAGTGCCCGGGGCTACGAATGATCCGCTGGACGAGCCAAGAGGATTTGCCTGCGCTGTCGACCGCTCGCCGCAGCGATTGTTCCAGCGATATCGGAACATAGAGATCACCGCTGCCGTGCAACGTGAGGACCGGACGCGCGATCTCTCCATCGAACGGGATGGCTTCTTCGTACGGCCCGTGCACGCTTCGAATTTCCGCATCCGCCGCCTTCCGGCGGACTGAACTATTTATGGCAGCATCGGACAGCCCGAGCCCTTCGTCGATTTGATACTTGACGTCCGTGTTCGAGGCGACTCGATTCCAGACATCGTCGCCGCGCCCGGCAACGGCGCTCGCATTCTCGAGGAAGCGAGACGCGAGACCATCGAGAGCAAACGGTCTCGGCCCTCCGCTGATCTGGACCTGGACGCTCGCAAGTTGACGCCCCTTCTCCGTGTAAGCCGGCGGCTTGCCGAGAATGGCAGTCAGTCGCTCGACGTCCTTTGAGCGCGTCGCCTGAGTGACCGTGACGCCACTGATCAACTCAGAGGCCGCTGCCACTGAGGTCAAGAAATCCATCTCTCCTGGACCCGATGCGCACAACGCAAGGCCGCCCGCGAACGTCGTCGGAAACTCCTGCATCCCCAGCAGCGTGATGTGACCCCCCATCGACACGCCGGTCAAATAGACGCGTTGCGGTGCGTTGCCGGGATACACACGTTTGAACAGGTCGATCAATGCCATCGTGTCGAGAAGGCCGTGACCGGGGACGTATCCATTGCAGCGATAGCTCGACGCCGCCCACGCGAAGCCGGCGGAAATCAGGTGCTCGCGAAACGGATCGCCCTGTCCGACACCCGGCACGCCAACGCGGAGTCGTGACCCCTGCGCGCCGGCATTCGCGACATAGCCGTGCGCCCAGAGCACGAGTTCGCCGTTCCAGTTGTCGGGAATCTCGATGCGGTAGGCGGCGCCATCCTGTTGTCCGAAGAACGCTTTCGCGCCAGAAAGTGCCGTGAATGTTGCGTCCGTTTGCTCCCAGCGCTGATCCGGGCACGGCACGGGCGTAACACCCGGCTTTCCCAGTTCACGCGTACTGACGGCTGCCACAGCACCAAATGCGGCGAGCACAAACGCGACCACGATTGCGTTTCGGATCATGGCATTGATCTCCGCCGGGATTGTAGTGACCACTGGCGGTTTCCGCTACTTCCTCTTATCGGTTCGTCGTGCAGAAAGTGCAACGTCTGGCACCAGGAAAAAGACGTCCTTAAGGATCAGGCCCCGCCGCTCATGGCAAACAATGTGCACTCGGGCGGCCTAAAGAGAGCCCGTCATGCGCATCAAAGTTCAGGATGGCACCCCAATCAGTGGCGAGCGCAGCCTGTGCTGCACGTGCCGCTGCGCCACCATCATCCGTGGCCAATCTCTCGACGAGGAGCTCGTGTTCTGCAGTGCGCTCGGAGTACACGGCGTGCAGATCACGTTCAAGGTCACATCGTGTTCGGACTATGCCGATCTCCGTACCCCGTCCTACTTGGAGATGATCCAGGATGCCTGGATCCTGCGGCCTGGTTCCCGCAAGCGCCCCCCGGGCTTTGTTCGCGGCAGCGAACTGCAGCACGAGGAGTTGTTCGACCTCAAATCCAACCTCGGCAGGAAGCCGGGAAAGCCGTGAGCCGTTTCTGCTCCGTCCTGCGCCTTCCAGGGTGTGAAGAGGAACCAATGCCATGTCGGAATCACCCTGTTGTTCCTCATTGCGGCAGGCGCTCAGGGAGCGTCGGCTCAATCCGCGCAAGTCATCCGGGGAGATGCGGCGGGAACAATCGGGTGGCTCGCCGCCGACACTCACTCACACTCGGCAGGACCGTACGAACGCAATAATTGGTTCGACAGCTTCTTTAGCTCCGTTTCGACGGGATGGCACTGGACGGATAACCTCAAGACCGAAGTCGATTTCGGGGTGGGGACCGAGTCGCGGGAATTCCACACCCAGCCCGTAACCATCGCGGGGCGCAGCACGTATCAGACGATCGAATCTCGTTTCAAGCGCCGCACGATCGGCTTCAGTCAGCAGTACCAGTTCTTGCACAACGTCTGGTTCCACCCCCATGTCGCCGCTGGGCTCAACGTCACGTGGGAGAGACGGCGCGACGACCCATCCGTCATCTATCTCTACGATCCTGGAACGGGAACCAGCCGGTACGAACCACCGAAACCCGGTACCGAGCAGAAATCATGGACCGCGAATCCTTTCGTCGCGATTGGCTACAAAGCCTACATGTCGGATCGCGTGTTTTTCCGCAACGACTTTCGACTGGCATTTCGCGGCGGTATCGACGAAACGACCCTTCGAATTGGATTGGGGTTCGACTTTTAGGGATGGCCGAAATGTTCATGACCTTGCAACCCACGATCGCCCTGTTGCTGTGCGTCACTTTGGCGGCAGCCGGATGCGCGACAACTGGCACGATGGGAACTGCGCCCGCGTATGTCGGATCGCAGTCGAACGCCACCCGGAGCGTGCTCGTCGAGTACGTGCAGAAGCTGCCGCCCGGAACCCTCGTTCGCGTCGACCGTTCTCACGGGCGCTCAGTTCGCGGCACGCTGATGAAAGCGACCGACCAAAGTCTCTTCATTCAACCAAAGACGCGGATTGCCGAACCAACGCTCGAGGTTCCGTTTGCCACCGTGGTGGCGGTCACGCCGGAACAGAAGCATGGCAACTCGGTCGGCCGCGCAATTGGTGCGGGTGCAGCGGCCGGAGCGGCCGCAACTCTTGTCATCTTCCTGATCGCCTTCGCCTTAGCGGGAGACTGACGTCACATCGGAGGTGACGGAGGAAACGGAGTTCACAACGAAGGAACGGGGGGAACGGGGACAAACGAAGTGACACAACTATTTTGTGTCTTCTCCGTTCGTCTTCGTTCCCTTCGTTTCTTCGTTGTGAACTCCGTTTTCTCGTAGTAGAGTCCGCCCTCAACATGCGCACAACGATCTACTCGCTCCTCGCTTTGTATTTTCTCCTTCCCGCGCAGGACACCGCTCCTCTCACTCCCAAGACACTTCAGGCGGCCCTTGCGCAGAAGCCGGACGGAGTGGATGCGGAGAAACTTGCCGAACGTATTCGCGCGTACTACGGCGGCACTGAGACTCTGCTCAAGGGAGGTACGCCGAAGATCGAGGAACTGACGGTCGCGTGGGCGGTCGAGGCGCCGCAACTGGCGCCGAACGTCACGCCGCGTGTGGTGGCGGACGTCGGCGCGTTGAACCTGCCCCTGGTCAAGGTGGGAACGAGCGGCGTCTACGCGGCCGTCGCGAGTCTTTCGCACGGCGCCGCACTGACGTGGCATTACGAACTTGGACCGGACCGGCGCATTGGCGGCTCGCAGCTCGAAGTGTACGAGACGCATCCTGACAGCCGCGAGCGTCAGGATGTCCCGAAGGGCACGGTCAAGCAGATGCCGCCATGGCAGAGCAAGATCTTCGAAGGCACGAAGCGCGATTGGTGGGTGTATGTGCCGGCGCAGTATCGCCCCGAGAATCCGGCCGCGGTCATGGTGTTCCAGGATGGTGCCGGTCCCAAAGACTACGTGCCGATGGTCTTCGACAACCTGATCGCAAAGGGCGACATTCCCGTCATGGTCGGCATCTTCATCAATCCGGGCACTCGCGCCGACGGGGGATCGAATCGCAGCTTCGAGTACGACACGCTCTCGGATCAGTACGCGCGGTTCTTGCTCGAAGAGATTCTGCCGGAGGTCGAAAAGACGGTAAAGCTTCGGCATGATGCCGCCAGTCGCGCGATCTCCGGTGCAAGCAGCGGCGGCATCTGTTCGTTCACGGTGGCCTGGGAGCGGCCGAACGAATTCAGCAAGGTGCTGTCGTGGATCGGCAGCTTCACCAACATCGCCGCAGGAAAGACACTGCGCGAGGGCGGGCACAATTACGAGGCCATGGTACGCAAGACACTCCCACGCAAACCAATCCGGGTGTTTCTCCAGGACGGCGCGAACGATCTCGACAACGCGAACGGCAACTGGCCACTCGCCAATCAAACGCTCGCCAAATCGCTCGCATACGCCGGCTACGACTACAAGTTCGAATTCGGCCATGGATTCCACAGCAACCGTCACGGCCGCGCGATTCTTCCCGATTCGTTGCGGTGGCTCTGGCGGGATTACAAGCCGTAGTACTTCGCCTTTTCCTTTTTCCCTTTATCGTCGTCGGGCCGTCACCTCGATCTCGATTCGCATCCGCGGATCGGCGAGCCCCGCGGAGATCATCGTTGCCGCGGGCCTGACGTTCTCGAGATATTTGCGCAGCACAGGCCAGCACTGCTTGAACTGCGATCCGTCGGGAACGATGTAAGTGACCCGGACGATGTCTTCCAGCGTCGCGCCGGCATCGGCGAGCGCCGTGCGAATATTTCGGAAGCACTGTTCAGTCTGTTCGACAATGTCGTCCGAAATCGTCATTGCCGCGTAATCGAATCCGGTTGTGCCTGACACGAAGATCCATTCGCCGTCGACGACCGCCCGCGAATATCCAATTTCCTCCTCGAACCTCGAGCCCGAGCTGATCAGCCGCCGCGCCATTCCACACTCCGATTCGTTCGCCTTCACGTCCGGTCGAACAACGGTCGCACGGAGTCCTTCTGCAAGACGATGATGGTGAAGACACCGAGCACCGTGCCGAACGGGAAAAACGCGCAGCTCAGTGCCGCCATGACGAGGCAGAAGACGTAGCTGCGGTGTTGCGTGAGGTAGCGGCCTGCCAGTGCCATACAGACGGCGTATGCGACACCGAGCACGAGCATGCCGAGACCCATGACGATGAAGAGCATGCCAAACATTCGATCGGGCGCCTGCTCGTTGGGATCACCGAACCGGCCCGAGAGCATCAACGCGCCCATGGTGATGTGAAAGATCGGAAAGAGCGAGAAAAGTCCGGC
>Ga0114129_10005517_pt1 | contig 17894 bp, 18 predicted proteins | sample RhiMetdeltSRZDD1_FD_80071 | JGI IMG/M metagenome (GOLD analysis project Ga0114129, IMG submission 80071) | Populus rhizosphere microbial communities from Tennessee, USA - Rhizosphere MetaG P. deltoides SRZDD1 (version 2) (version 2) | ecosystem: Host-associated > Plants > Roots > Rhizosphere >...
GCGCCCGTCATCGTCATCGTCAGGCGGCCGGTAGTACACGCCGGTGGTGGCCGCGCGGCGGCCATCGGCATACAAAATGCCCAGCCGCAGCTGGTCATCGTCCCACTGGGTGCCGTGCCGGTGCCGGTGCCGTTCGAAGGGATCGGAGTGACCCTGCCAACTGGACTCAGCCTCGCCGCGCAGGCGGATATGGACGGTGAACTCGAACCCCGTTCGGGTAGGCGCGGACACTGCCGACGGCGACGGCCACCTGCTCAGTGCGGATCAGCACCACCTCTGCCGGGACCGGCGCGGGAATCACCGCATCCGAACGCATCCAGGCCGGACGGCGCTGCCGGACCGGCTCAGATGGCGGCGGCTGCGGGATCGATTCAAAAAAGCTCACGCCATCAGACTGACACCGTTCACAGCGATCCGCGATCCGGCCGCGACCGCACGCCGCCGCATAGCGAGCGCGCCGGCGTTCCCGGTTCAGGAGGTCAACCGTCTCGCCGTCGCGCGGCGGCCAGGGATCCGCTGGTGTGCGGCGGGGAGCCTATAGGTCGCTGAGCGCGCGCTGGTGAGCCAGGATTCCGCGCTCCACCTCAGTGAGGGCCGCTCGAATGTTGTCATCCTGTGGCTCAGCGAGCGCCGCGGACAGGTGCTGCCCGAGCCGGCCGAGATGCTCGCCGACGATCCGGCGGACCTCCTCGTGGCTCGCGCCGCCGTGCCAGGGATTCAGTGGTGTCCGGCCGGCTGCGCTGCGCATGCTCGCCAGCGGCGACACGCCCAGGGCCTGGTCCTGGTCCGCGAGCAGCCGGGCCCAGGTTCTCAGGTCGGCGAAGAGCTGGTCGAGCTCGGTATGCAGGGCCTGCGTCTCGGGAACCCTCCGGTGAGCCTGCCGAACGTCCAGGATCGCGTCGATGACCTCACTGAGCACCTGATTGAGGGCGGCGGCTGGATCGCCGCGCGGGGGCGGGCTCACGGGCCTGCCGATGCGGGCCGGCGGCCTCGGCACGCGCCAGGCCGCACTATTGGGCCGCGCCATCCCACGCCCGGACCTCCCTATCTATGACCAGGGCCCCTCCCCGGTCAGCCCGGATGAACTCCGCCTGGTGAGCGGACAAGGCAGTCGTGGACAGAGCCTACCCAGGCACACGGCTCCACGGGCGGTAGCCGCGACGACGCCGAAGGCAAGGGGCCACCATCGTCACAAGACGCGACCAGGGTCCTCAGCACCGCCGCGCGATATCCGCCTGCGCGGATTTCGGCTCGATGCCGATCAGGATGCTGGCCGTCCAGTTGTGGGCATTCTGTGCGCCTGCGAGCCGGGCGGGCGGGGATCGCTGGTTAGGTCCTGGGGCTGGCGGCCGTGGGTCGGGTCAGCCGAGGTAGTCGCGGAGGATGTTGGACCGGGACGGGTGGCGCAGCTTCGACATGGCTTTGGACTCGATCTGCCGGATCCGCTCCCTGGTGACCCCGTAGACCTTGCCGATCTCGCCGAGGGTCTTCGGCTGGCCGTCGGTCAGCCCGAACTGCATCGACACCACTCCGGCCTCGCGTTCGGGCAGCGTGTCGAGCACCGAGTGCAGTTGCTCCTGCAGCAGCGTGAAGCTCACTGCCTCACCGGGCTGGATCGCCTCGGAGTCCTCGATCAGGTCGCCGAACTCGCTGTCGCCGTCGTCGCCGAGCGGGGTGTGCAGTGAGATCGGCTCCCAGCCGCCGACGGCCGGTACCCGGGCAGGCAAGGACGTTACGCGCGGGCGCCGTCGCCGGTTCTGGTAGACATGAGCGGTTCGTGGCCTGGGACGCCCCTGCCGCCGTGGCCACCAGCCCAGCCAGGCGTGCCCTTCACCCCACCGGCTGGCCGGGGCATTCCGCGGCTGGCTGGCAAGGAAGGCAGCGGGCGGTGCCCGGCCTGCAACCGGACGGTTCTTCTTCGGCGTGACGGGCTGGTCATCAGCCACAAGGCCGGTGACGTTCGGTGCCCCGGTTCAGGCCAGGAGCCCGCTGAGAACTTGCCGGTTGCCTCTTGGCTTCCGCTTCGTGCCGGCCTGACACCGCACGGCCTGCGGCACGGTCACCAAACATGGCTGGACGAGATGGGCGTCCGGTACGTCCTGCAGTCTGAGCGCATGGGCCATGAGGTGCCCGGCATGCGCGGTGTCTACAGCCACATCACGCCGGGGATGCGGGAAGCCCTCACGGCTGGTTTGCAGGCACTTTGGGAGGCTTGTCTCCGTGAGCGGGCGCGCATTGCCACGCGGTCGCCAGTCCGGGTCCTGGACGTGCTCCTGGGACCGTTCCGAGAGAACACGAACAAGATCGGCTCCCAATCCGCTCCCAAAACTGGGCACCTGAACGCCAGAAGGCCCGGCCGCCGTCTGGGCCGGACCTCCTGACCTGCTATTTCAGGGGGGTGAGCGAGGGGACTCGAACCCCCGACACCCAGGACCACAACAATGCTGCCCGGCAGCAGAAGCTGCCGAAGCCTCTGTTGTTCAGGGATTCCTAGCTGGCCGGTTGGCATCCTCACACCCACTGAGAGCCACCTCAGACCCTCTTGTCTGCCCCACTCCTGCCCCACTCGCGAAGTCGCGGTCGCTCCCCGCCGGCGTGCCCGCCACCGCATGCCCGCGCTCGTTTCGCTGTCGGGCAGCGGGCGGATCGTGTGCAGGCTGGGCGGTGCGCCGCCCAGCAGATATCGCCTCACCGGCTAGCATCGGCTGCGTGACCGCTGAGCCGCTTCCGTCCACACCGGTCTCGGACACTTCGCCGTTTGAGGTGATCCATTTGGGTGGCGAGGCCGCTGTGGTGGTGCCTGTTGCTGATTTCCTGCGGCGGCAGGCCCTGCAACGCCACGCCTCGGCCGAGGAGCTGGAGGAGGCTGAGATCGAGGCCACGCTCGCGGCGCACCAGGCGTGGGTGGCCGGTGGCCGGCCCGGCGCTGTCTCGCATGAGGAGGCGATGGCCGAGCTGCTCGGCGGCCGCGCGTGAGGATCGAATGGTCGCCTGCGGCGAGAGCGACAGCTCGCCGCTACCTGGCCGGCCAAGACGGCATGCGGGCGATCGGGGCGGCGGTAGCGGGCCTGGCTGTTGACCCGATCCGGCTGAAGGGTTCCACCGCGGGGACTATCACCGGCTGAGGGTTGGTCCTTACCGGTCGTGTACGTCGTCGAGGGTGACCTGATCACGGTCGAACGCGTGGACCGCGTGAGCGGTGGCTGAGATCACGATCGCTGCGCTCCGGACCTCCGGAGGTGATCACCACACTGGTGAAGGTCGCCTTGCAGTCGAGTAGCAGCCGTGGAGCCCGGCCGCAGTCCACCCGCGCCGCGCCGCACGCGGTCATCCTGGTGGCCGGGGCGGCAAGCGGGACGAAGATCCTTGACTGGCTGGTGCAGACTGCGCCACCCCGGATCGGTTCCAGGCGTCGTGACGGTCACCCGCACGGCTATTGCCGTCCCGCCGGCCGGAGGCCACACGTGCAGGCGGCTTGGCTGATTGCCCGCTGGGCCTTAACAAGGGCTGCCACGCGGCCAGCGACGAAAAGAACTCTCAATTTAATAGCCGCGCGCAGTCTCGCCGATCGGCGCGTCCGACTTGCGTGTGACGACCGCCGGTAATGAGAGCGCAGATAGGGCGATCTGCACATGTCCCTGACCTGCATCATCTGTCTGCAGGGCTGTCCGTACGGAGACTCGGCGACATGGCAAGCCTGTTGGGACCGCGGACGAGCGCGAATGACACGTCGGCAGGCGGTGGGAAACATTCAGACGATGACCGGCGTCCCGGCACCCACCCTGTACCACCGATGGCTTGCTGGCACGCCCCGTCATGCGGCGTGACATTACCGGCCCTCGCCAACAGCACGGCTCAACTACCGGAGCCGGTTTCAGCGAGTGCTTTGGCACGTCCTCGACCCCAGTTCCTGCGTCGTCATGTTCGTGTCCATCTTCCTGATCAAGGTCCCGGCCTGGGTGTACTGGAGGTGTGGTTCCTGCCCCAGCTCATCGTGGCGAAGCTCGGGGCTGTTCAGTACCAGGCAGCGGGGGGTGGCGTTCTTCGCCCATGTCGGCGGGTTCATCTTCGGCTTGCTCGCGGTCGGCGGCGCTGCGGGTGCGGATCTCCTCCCGCCATCCAGGCGCTTCACCATCAGCGCGGCTCCCATCAAGATGGCCACCGCGGCGGGGTACCGCACCCGGCCCCCGTGAGCGTTGACCAGACTGCGGACCAAAGTCCCTATCCAGTCCCGGCCGGAGGTTTTACGGTGAAACGGTGGTAACAGGCGGGCCCCGCCGGTGCGCGGCTAGCCCAGGCGGGAATCAAACCGGAGGGAAGAAGATGAGCACCCGTTCATCTGACCAGCTGCGAGAGTACGTCGACGCCCTGCAGAAGCAGGTCACACATCTGAAGGACGCCGCCGATCAGGCCCGTGAGGAAACCAGCGCGCAGGTCAGGGCGCGGATCGAGCAGGCCAAGGCAGATGCCGCTGCTCATCAGGAGTCGGCCCGCGAAAAGACCGGGCAGGCCGCCGGCCGCGCGCAAAGCCAGTGGCAATCAATGAAGGCCGATGCCGCGGCGAAAACGCGGGACCTGCACGACCGTGTCGGCCGCAAACGCGACGAGCTGGACGCCAAGATGGCAGAAGATGACGCCGATGCCGCCGAGGACGACGCCGTCGATGCGCTGGACTACGCCCAGTGGGCGGCCGCGCAGGCTGAAGTGGCCGTCCTTGATGCGATCGACGCCCGCACCTGGGCTGACGAACGGGCGGCAGCACCCGGGACGGGCTGATCTGGATCACCCCCGAATGGGCATACGGCTGCCGGTGCCGCCCGCGCCGGGCCGGCCCGGCCTGGCCCGGGCAAGATCCCCGTACTTCCCGGCCGGAGTGGAAATGGGACGGCCAGCCCTGCTGCCGCGTGACGTTTGGCCCTGCCCGGCAGGCGCGGTTCGGTGCCAGCATGCCAGCAAGCACTGGTGGAACGAGGCGCCGGCGCAGTTGGTGGCCCGACCGGAGCAAAGCGCGGCCGGGCGCATGCCGGTGGGACTGGTGGCGGTCCGCCGCCCGCTGTGCCGGCTGCCCGCTCCAGCGAGCCTTGAGGAGGCAAGCGCGATGAGCATCAATCCGCAGACAACGCACGACCGCGCAGACGAACTGCGATCGGAGGCCCGGGCCGGCCTGTGGCGGATGGCGGGCCCGTGGTGGCTGCTGCTGCTGACCGGGATCGCGTGGCTGATCATCTCGGTGATCGTGTTGCGGTTCACGACCACCTCGGCCGCCACCGTCGGAGTGCTGCTTGGGGTGGTCTTCCTGGCGGCGATGGCGAACGAGTTCTTCATCGCTTACGTGCGGCTGGGCTGGCGGTGGGCGCACGTGCTGATGGGGATCATCTTCCTCGCCGCAGCGATCTGGGCATTCGCCCGCCCCTTCAACGCGTTCTGGGCTCTGGCCTCGGCGATCGGGCTGCTGCTGGTCTTGCAGGGGGGCTTCGTCCTGATCACCTCGATCGAGTCCAGGATCATCAACCCCGCCTGGTGGCTGGGTGTGCTCGCGGGCATCCTGGAGATCTTCGCCGGCTTCTGGGCTTCCCAGCAGCTGGTCACTGTCCGCGCCGCCCTGCTGATCATCTGGGTCGGACTGCTGGCGCTGTTCAACGGCATCAACCAGATCGTGCTCGCGTTCGAGCTCAAGAGCGCGCAACACCGCTGACGCCTGGCCGCCGCTTTGCGGCCAGGCATCCGTCGGCCGCAAAGTCTTCACCGCTGGCAGAAGGTGCGCTAGGAAGAGCGAACTGGAGCACTACCCGGTGACGGTACGCCGGTGGCCGCCAGCGCCAGCCGCCCGCACTTCCACCCCCTAGGCCCAGGGCAAAGCGGCATGACACGAGGTGGAGAGGAGTTCCGGTGAGGATCGAGGATTACGCGCTGATCGGTGACCTGCAGACGTCTGCCCTGGTGGGCCGTAACGGCTCGGTGGACTGGCTGTGCCTGCCCCGCTTCGACTCCGCGTCGTGCTTCACCGCGCTGCTGGGAGAGCAGAAGCATGGGCGCTGGCTCATCGCCCCGGCTGGGGAGGTCCGCAGCGTGTCGCGCCACTACCGCGAAGGGACGCTGGTCTTGGAGACCGATTTCGAGACCGCCGACGGTACGGCGCGGGTCATCGACTTCATGCCGCCCCGCGATGGGGGCGCCCCGCAGCTCGTGCGTATCGTGCGGGGGCTGCGGGGCCGGGTGCCGATGCGTATGGAACTAATCGTCCGGTTTGGGTACGGCCTGAGCGTGCCCTGGGTGCAGCGCGTGCCCGGCGGCATCGTCGCCCAGGCAGGGCCCGACGCGGTGCACCTGAGCACGCCGGTGGAGCTGCACGGGGAGAATCTCACCACGGTGGCGGAGTTCACCGTCGGCGAGGGCGCCAGCGAGCGGTTCGTCCTCAGCTGGTCTCCCTCCTACGAGAGCCCGGGCCGCACCGAGGACGCGCACGCGGCTCTGGCCCGGACCCAGGCGTGGTGGCGGGAGTGGTCGGAGCGGTGCACCTACCGAGGTGAGTACCGCGACGAGGTTCTGACGTCGCTGATCGTCTTGAAGGCGCTCACCGATCAGGTCACCGGCGCGATCGTCGCGGCACCCACGACCTCGCTGGCGGAGGACCTGGGCGGCGAGCGCAACTGGGACTACCGCTACACCTGGCTGCGTGATTCGGTGCTGACGCTGAACGCGCTACTGGCCGGCGGTTACACCGACGAGGCGCTGGCGTTCAGCGACGCCGTGTTCCGGGCGACCGCCGGGCAGCCCGAGCAGGCGCAGATCATGTACGGCATCGCTGGCGAGCGGCGGCTGGAGGAGTACCAGCTGGACTGGCTGCCCGGCTACGAGGGCTCCAGGCCGGTCCGGGTCGGCAACGCGGCCGCGGGCCAGTTCCAGCTCGACGTGTACGGCGAGGTTGTCGGTGTCGGCTGGGCGGTCGCGATGGCGGTGGGGCATATCTCCGAGCGACTGTGGCGGCAGCTTTGCGAGCTGTTGGATTACCTGGAGGGCGCCTGGCAGGAACCCGACGACGGCATGTGGGAGGCGCGCGGGCCGCGGCGGCACTACACCCAGTCGAAGGTGATGGCCTGGCTCGCCTTCGACCGCGCCATCGCGCTGGCCAAGCACTTCAAGCTGGCAGGGCCGGTGCAGCGCTGGGAGCAGGTCCGGGCCCAGATCCACAATGAGATCCTTGAGCGGGCCTATGATCCGCAGCGCCGCACCTTCACGCAATCCTATGGCTCGGCGGCGCTGGACGCCGGCGCGCTGATGGTCGGGCTGGTCGGCCTGCTGGAGCCGGCCGACGACCGTTTCACGGGCACCATCGACGCGGTCCGCCGCGAGCTCGGCCACGACGGCTTCATCTCCCGCTACTCGACCGATGCCACCGACGACGGCCTGTCCGGCAGCGAGGGCCAGTTCCTTGCCTGCTCGTTCTGGCTGGTCGAGGCGCTCGCGCTCAACGGCCGCCAGGCCGAGGCGCGCGAGCTGTTCGAGCGGCTGCTCGCGCTGCGCAACGACCTGGGCCTGTACGCCGAGGAGTACGACGTCACCCGCGGCCGGCAGGTCGGCAACTTCCCGCAAGCGTTCACCCACCTTGCGCTGATCGAAGCGGCCAAGGTCCTCAGCGGCGAGCGGGTAGGGACCCGATCCACAACGCCCGCGCCGCTGCCGCGCCTGCCGGCGCCGCCACGCAGGCCAGCTCCCGCGACGCTGAGGCGACCATAACAGCGTGTCCGGTGTCATTCTGTCCGGTCACTATCGCCGGGTTTCTCCGACCCGCGGATGACACGCCGGGAGACAAGGGGGACACTCAGACGATGACCGGTCTCCCGGCACCCACCCTGTATTACCGATGGCTCGACTGGCACGCCCCGCCATGCGGCGCGCACTCACGGTAGTTACCGCCGGGCTGATCGTCGCTGCTGCGCCCGGCTTGGATGGCGGCGTCCAGGGCAGCCCGGCCGACCAGCAGCCGGGCCGTTCTCCCGACGGTCAGCCGGTGACCTGGAGGTTGTCGCGGACGTCGATGACCCCGCGGGCCATCAACGCGGCGCCGACCACCGCGTCACGTTCGGCCCACGTGCGGACATGGCCGGTCAGCGTGATGACGCCGCCCTTGGTGTCGGCCTGCACGTCGCTGCCGTCCGGGACCAGCGCCGAGCGGTCCAGCGCCTCCTGGACGTGCAAATCGACGCCCACCGGGTCAATGTCGTAGCTGATTACGATGTCGTTCCAGACGTTGCGGACACCGGCTAGTACGGCCACCGCCGCTGCGGCGGCGTCGCGCTCCGTGCCGTAGGACACGGTGCCGGTCAGGGTGACGTTGCCGTCATCTGCGATCGCCTCCACGCTGTCGGGCACGGTGACGTCGGCGGCGAGCGCGTTGTTCGCCGCGGTGGTCAGCTTCACGTCATCGCGGTAGTTGCTTTCCGGCAGCACCACCTCCAGGTTGTTGTCCATGCTGGTCACCCCGGCGACCCGCCGCGCGGCGGCCGACGCCTGCAGGTATTGCGGGAAACTCGGCACCGTGCCGGTGAGGTTTACGTTCCCGCCGATGGTCATGACTTTGATATCTGAGGAGTCGACCCGGGGGTCGAAGCCGAGCTCCTTTTCGACCGCCGCGCGGACGTCCCTTGTCTTGCTCACTGCCTGATCCTTTCCCTGGGCGGCTCTTCCCTGGGCATCCTGTCCCAGGCAGGCGGCCCGATCGCATCCATGAATTGCCTAGCCTTACCGGGCCACTCCGTCGGCCATGTGTCAGCTGGCGGCTGCGCCGACACTAACACGATGGCCAGCAGGGTGTTCGCCCTCCCCGGTGGGCTCATGACCGCGGGATTAGCGCACGGTGTTCGGCCAGCGCGTAGCTGAGCGAGGGCGGCGGCACCGCCCAGGTGTACGCAACGGGGCAGGGACTAGGTGATTCATGGATGCCATGCGGCCGGCCAATCCATAGCGTCTTTAAGGACGTAGGCAGTGGCCGCCGGCCTCGGATGCCGGGCAAGCGCAGCTATGCACGCGCTAGCCGAGGCCCGGGCAGGCACCGCGGGTGCCCGGAGCAGCGAAGCTAGGGAAAGGAACGCTGTCATGTTCAAGTCACTCAGTACGTCCATGATCGTGCGTGGCCTCCTGGCCATAGCCGTCGGGATCATCGCGCTGGCCTGGCCTCAGGTCACGGTCCTGGCGCTGGTCATTCTGTTCGCGGTGTACGCGTTTATCGCGGCTGGCCTGGAAGCCATGCGGGCGTTCAGCAGCCGTGCCGCCGGCCCGGTGTTCGGGCATCTGTTGCTCGGGCTTGTGGACCTGGCGGCGGGCGTGATCGCCCTGGTCTGGCCGGGGCCCACCGCGCTGGTCCTGGTGCTGATCGTCGCCAGCTGGGCGGTCGTCACTGGCCTGTTTGAGATTGCCGCCGCTTTCCGCCGCAGCGAGGCGGCCGGGACGCGGGCGCTGTTCATCCTGGGCGGCCTGGCCTCGATCGCGTTCGGCGTGGTGCTGTTCGCCCGCCCCGGCGTCGGCGCGGTCACCCTCGCGCTGTTGTTCGGCCTGTTCAACCTGATCTACGGCGGCTGGGCGCTGGCCCAAGGCATCGAGCTGCGCCGCACTCAGCACACCGTGGACAACGCCGTCCACGAGCCGCACCCGGCCTGAACCACGCCTGGCCACGGCCAGGTTCGCCGTCAGGTAGTTCTCCAGCAGAGCCCTGCGGGAGAACTACTGCGCTCCAGGCCATGCCAGCGCCGCCAACCACGTCGCATGTCGCCGGGCAGGAACGACGATCACCCGCTAGCCGACCGGAACGCGCAACCATTTCGCGCTCGACGTCGTGCGGACCGGCACGAGGTGACCCGCGCTCTGGACGTGTTCACCAACCCGGTAGAACTCCTCCTCCCCGGACACCCGCCCCGCGAGCGGCTATCTCATGAGGGTGAGGGGTCGGCATTGGTGACAGGATCTGCCCCGTCCTGCCCCGCGAGGGCGCGGGCAAGCTGGGCGCGGTTGGTGATATCCAGCTTGCGGAAGACCTTCACCAGGTGATAGTCGACCGTGTGCGTGCTGAGGAACAGCTGGGCGGCTATCTCTTTGTTCGAGGCGCCTTCGCTGGCCAGCCGCGCGATCTGTTCCTCTTGCGGGGTAAGCACGCCGCGGGAGCCCAGGGTTCGCTTGGGCACGCGTTCGCCGGTGGCGCGCAGCTCGGATCGGGCCCGGTCGGCGAACGCGTCCATGCCCATGGCGTCGAACATGCCGAAGGCGGTGCGGAGCTGGTCTCGGGCGTCACGGCGGCGGCGCCGGCGGCGCAGCCACTCGCCGTAGAGCAGCTGCGTCCGGGCCAGCTGTGGAGTGATCCGGCAGCGCTGCAGGTGCGCGATGGCCGCCTGGTACTCGGGCTCGGCGCGGTCGTCAGCAGCGAGCAGGGCGCGGCAGCGGGCCAGCTCACCGAGGGCGTACTCTGTCCCGCTGGCCTGCACACGGGGCGAGAATGCCTGCAGCACCGCGGCTGCGGCCTGCCGGTCTCCGCAGCGGACCGCCGCCTCGACCAGGTCCACTTCGGAATCCCTGGTCGTTACCGGCTCGTCCTCGAAGGCCCCGAGCGCGTGACGCAACGCTGGCTCGTAGTTGCCTAGGCTGAGTTCCAGCACGGCCAGCGCGCCGTGGGCCACGCGCATCGTGAGCGCGTCGCCCTTGTCGGCGCAGTTGCGCAGGACCTGAGCGCCGAGCGCGCGTGCCGCTGTCTCCCGCCCACGCCAGGCGAGAACTTGCAGTTCGGCGTCGTCGAGGGCGTTGAGCTGCACCCGGTCACCGGTCGCCACGACCAGCGCCCGTCCTTCAGCCACGGCGGCGTCAGCGTCCTCGAGGCGGCCCTCGGCCGCGTCGTCGAACGCGCGGAACGTGAGGGCCAGCAGCAGGGCTGTGACCGCCCCTCGCTCCCGCGCCTGCGCCACCCACCGGCGATTGAGATCGTGCCAGGCCAAGTCGTCATAGAGCGCCAAGGCAGCGAAGCAGACGACCATGAAAGTCGCCAGGACGTCGTCCGGGATCGGCTGGTCACCGGTCAGCGAGCCGAGGGCCCGGCGAAGGAGCTGGGCTCCGGCCTCGTCGTGGTGGTCGGCCAGGGCCGCGAGGCCATCGAGCAGGAGGTCGCCGACAGTCGCTGGTGAGCCTTGCGGCCTGGGCGTGGCGCGGGCCGCTCGGAGGGCTTCGGCCATTCCGATGCCGAAGCGTCCGGCCCGGTGTGCGGTCCAGGCCGCTTGGAGCAGGGTATCCCGGGCCAAGCGACCGTCGTGCGGTGCGATCATCGCGGCCGCGTCGAGCAGGATCGCGGGCGTCTTGGGCGGGTCTCCCGTTGCGTCGGCAATCAGGCCCTCGAGCCGCCGGGCTTTCCCGGCGGCCAGCGGGTCGGCAAGATCCGGCATTGCCCGTTCCAGCATTACCCGCGCCGCCGCTGGCTCGCCGGCCAGATGTATTGCCCGGGCGGCCTCCAGCCTTCGCTGCGCCCGGCGGCCTCTGTCTGATGTAAGCTCGGCCGACCGCTCCAGAAACGCGGCGTCGCTGGCCCATCCGCCGCGGCTGCGGGCACGTTCTGCCGACCGTTCGAGCTCGGCCGCGACCTGCTCGTCCGGGCCGGTCGCAGCTTCCGCGAGATGCCACGCCCGGCGGTCAGGATCGTGCGCGGGGTCGATGACTGCGGCCAGCGCCTGGTGCGCGCGCCTGCGCTCCGGAGCCGGCGCGGCGTGATATGCCGCCGAACGCATCATGGGGTGACGGAACTCGATCCTGGGCGCGATTGTCAGCAGCCGCTCGGCGCCGGGAACCACCGCGGCGTCCGGGTTGATTCCCAGCTGTTCGGCTGCCCGCCAGGTCAGCGACGCATCCCCGGACGTCTCTGCCGCCGCCACCAGCAGCAGCGTCCGGGCGTCGTCCGGCAGGGCCTGGACCCGCGAGAGAAATAGCTGCTCCAGGCGGCCCCCGGAGCGCAGCGGCCAAGCCAGCGAAACCCCGCCCGAGAGCTCCTCAGCTGCCAGCTCACCACCGAACTCAAGCACTGCCAACGGGACACCGGCCGCCTCCGCCACGATCCGCCGGGCTACCCGCTGATCTAGCGCGTGGCCCACGGACGCCGCCAGCAGCTCATGCGCGGCTTCGTCCGACAAACGGCCGATCCTCCATTCCGGGAGCCCCTCGAACCCCGCCGCATGCGGCTCTCCGTCCCGGATGGCGAACAGCAACCCAACTCGGTCGGCGAGCAGCCGACGCGCCGCGAAACCGAGCACGGGGACCGAAGCCCGGTCCAGCCACTGGGCATCGTCGATTACGCACAGAACCGGCCGCTCAACCGCGGCCTCGGTGATAAGCGTCAGCGTCGCCAGGCCAACCAGAAACCGATCCGGCACCGCATGGGCCGCCAGCCCGAACACGGAGCCCAGCGCCTCCCGCTGCGGCGCGGGCAGGTTCCCCAGGCCGCCCTGGAACGGCATCAGCAGCTGATGCAGCCCCGCGAAGCCGAGTTCCATCTCCGACTCCACCCCCACCGCCCGGGCCACCTGCATATCCGCGGCGCTCTGCACTGCATGCTCCAGCAGAGCGGTCTTGCCGATCCCCGCCTCTCCCCGCAACACGAGGACACCGCTCAACCCGTCCCGTACGCCTGCGAGCAGGCGCTCAAGCTCACGGCACTCCTGCTCCCTTTCCAGCAACATCGTGAACTCATCCCAGTCCTGAGCCTGCCCCAACCGTCAGCTAACCATCTCGACGGCCTGCGGCGGTAGGGACGTTTATCAGTAATGAATGCTTCGTGGCTTCGCAGGTCACAGTCGGTCGCCGGCCCGGCAGGGTGCCAGGCAAAGACTGCGCGACGACCTGGGCCTGTACGCCGAGGAGTACAACGTCGCCCGCGGCCGGCAGGTCGGCAACTTCCCGCAGACGTTCACCCACCTTGCGCTGATCGAAGCGGCCAAGGTCCTCAGCGGCGAGCGGGCAGGGACCCGATCCACAACGCCCGCGCCGCTGCCGCGCCTGCCGGCGAAACCACGCAGGCCAGCTCCCGCGACGCTGAGGCGACCATAACAGCGTGCCCAGTGTCATCTTTCTGGTCACTATCGCCGGGTTCTCCTGCCCGCGAATGACACGCCAGGAGACAACAGGCGACACTCAGACGATGACCGGCATCCCGGCACCCACCCTGTACCACCGATGGCTCGGCTGGCACGCCCCCGCCATGCGGCGTGCCATCACCGTGCTCATTGCCGGGCTGATCGTCGCTGTTGTCCTCCTGCCGTTCGTGACCTGGGGGCTGGCACTGACCGGCGGCTGGGACGCCGCCGCGCTCACCTTCCTCATGATCATCTGGCCGATCATTGTCCGAGCCGACAGCTCCCGGGCGCCGCAGTTCGCCGCCCGGGAAGACCAAACCGAAGGCTCGGCCAGGACGCTGCTGGTTGGGGCCGGCGTCGCCAGCCTCCTCGGGGCGGGTTACGCGCTGCACCTGGCGAAGCAGCACAGCGGCGCATCGCGGGCGCTGCTGATCGGCGCCGCCGTGCTGACCGTCGTGCTGTCGTGGACGCTGATCAACACCGTCTACACCCTGCGTTATGCCGACCAGCACTTCCAGTCCAAGCCCGGCGGCATCGCGTTCGGTACCGAAGACGGGCAGCAGCAGCCCAGCTACCGCGACTTCGCCTACGTCGCCTTCACGATCGGCATGACCTACCAGGTATCCGACACCACGCTGCGCGATCCCCAGATCCGGCGCACCGTGCTCGCCCACGCCGTCCTGTCGTATGTGTTCGGCGTGGTCATCGTCGCAGGCTCGGTCAACCTCATCTCCGGACTGTTCCACTAACTCCGCCAGACCCTGGCACCGTGAACAGGTCGTCGCATAAGCGCCGGAGGGCCAGGAGGGGCTGCCGCGAGGGTGGGTACGCTCAGCTGGTGAGGGCGACGGTCAGGTAGGCGAGGGTAATGGTGAGGGCGAGCAGCGCGGGTGCCATCTCCTTCGCGGAGTCCAGCGCCCGCCGGTGGGTGATCAGGGCACCGATCAGCAGCAAGACCATCCCCGCGGCCGCGGCCACGCCGAAGGGATGCCACCACAGGCCGATCAGGACGCCTGCGCCGGCGGCCACCTCGGCGACCCCGATGAGCCGGTAGCGGCGCCAGGGGATGCCGAAGTGGGCGGCTGACTTCTGCATTTTCGGGTGGCCCAGCAGCTTGGCCGAACCCGGGAGCAGGCAGGCCGCGGCGAGCAGGAGCGACAGGGCGGTGAACATGGTAAGCCTCCGTTGAGTAGTCGGGACAGGTGGTTGATTACGCCGCGGGACGGGGGATCAGCTGGCTGGCGCGCGCAACGGGAGCGGCCGGGACGCTCCAGGGCAGGCGCGGCAGCCGGCCCCGGGTGGCCACCGCGGCGATGACCCGGTCGGGCCGCACGATGATCGTCAGCCCCGGGCCGCGGGCCAGCGCCTGGAAGCAGGCGGCCCCGCCGTCATCGTCAAGGCAGACCTCGGCCCAGCCACCAGCTGTCGGCGCGCCCGCGGCCGCACCCGGTGCTGAGCCGGCCCTGTCGCTGACCTTCACCAGGAGGAGACGGTGGCGGCGGCACAGGTCCACCAGTTCCGCGCTGGGCTGCCCCGCGGTCAGCACGGCCGTGCGTCCCCTCAGCACCGCATCCAGCCGGACCGGCGCGCCCTCACCGGCAGAGGTAGCGTCACCTATCGGCACGTCGGTACGGATCGACACGAGCGGGTTGGCGATCAGGCCGCCGGGCCGCACCGTGGCGGGTGTGGATCTCAGGCGTGGCGGGCGTTGTTGCAGGGCCCCGGTCTTCAGCCGCGGGGTGGCGGTGGACGCTATGGCCTCGCAGGCACGGTCGCTGCGGACGGCTGCGGCCAGGGCGATCCTGCGGACCGCGGCCTCATCGCGATCACTTTCGACGAGGGCAGCGACTCGGCGCCCGCTGCGGCGAGGCATTCGGTTTCGGCCCTGACGACCCGAACGTGCCGCTGCCCGGCAGGAACGGGCCGACGGCCGCATCGGCGCGGTCCTGCTGTCCCCCTGATCAGGCCCGGCACCGTCGGCACTGCGATGAGCTTGGGCAGCACCAGGTAGAGGGCCGCGCCAGCCACCGCGACGGCCAGCGCCCGCTTGACGACCGTTTTCCAGGTCTGCGCTGGTGGCCGCTGCGCCAGTCTCAGCCCGCGGCCGCGTCAGCCGCCTGACACCGCCATTCCGTCAAGATGCGGCGGCCATCCTCACTCAGTGGGCAACCGGAAGCTGACGGTGATCTGTAGTGGGCTGCTCATGCGCTGGTGAGGCCGTATCTTCATGCCGCTGTCAGAGGCCGGGTGGCCAGTCTGGCGCGGCCTCGGCCTCTTTCTCGGCGACCTTCCTCAGGTCCGCTTGCCGCTACGCCTCGTCCTCGTGCTGGGCCCTGGCCAGGGCCGCAGCCTGTTCCTCGGCTACCTACGCCTCAGCCTCGGCCCGCACTGCCTGGGTCTCCGCGGCTTTCTTCCGGGCCCTCTCGGCCTTCGCCCGGACCCATTCGGCCTTCCCCGGCGGCTCGCGCCCGGTGTGGCTGCTCATGCCGCCGAGCATCATGATGCTGGCGACCTTCCTGATAAGTCCCATGACAACCGCCTTCTAGAGTTCAGCGCCTTAACGGCGCACCTGCCGGGCCTCGGACCGTGAGGCTGCTCAGCGAGCCGCCGTACGCGGGCGCCGTCACGCTAGTGAGGCGCATTGCACACGGCGCTGGCCGGAGGCCGCGTGAGTTTGCGTCGATCGTCCTCGCCTGCGACCAGGGAAACAAGGACGATCGGCCCCAGGTAGCCAGGGACGTTCGTCCCGTACGGGCCACCTCACGGTCCGCTCATCACAGGACGATGCGCATGGCCAGCCGCGGGGGGCAGCCGTGCTGGACCAGCCGGGCGACTTGGTGCCAGTCGAGGCGGTCGGCTTCGACCTCGGCCACCGCCCTGGGGATGCCGAGCTGGGTGAGCCGTGCCACGCGCCAGGTGTGCACCAGCAGCTCTTCCTCGTCAACGGCCTGTGTCGTCATGACCGACCCCTCATCGAAGTTACTGAATTTTCGATCATTCTTGTAATCAATCATCAGTCATGATTACCATCGTGTCAAGAGCTGGCCCGGCGGGGTGAGGCCCCCCCGGAACCCGGCAGCGACACAAGCGAAAGGAACCGTCATGTTCAAGTCACTCAGCTCGTCCCTGATCGCGCGCGGCATCCTGGCCGTGTTGTCGGGATCGTCGCGCTGGCCTGGCCCTCGGTCACGGTGCTGGCGCTGGTCATCTTGTTCGCCAGCTACGCGTTCATCGCCGCCGGGCTGCAGGCCGCGCGGGCGTTCAGCAGCCGCGACGCCGGCCCGGTCATCGGGCACCTGCTGCTCGGGCTGGCCGACCTGGCCGCCGGGGCGGTCGCGCTGGCGTGGCCGGGGCCCACCGCGCTGGTCCTGGTCCTGATCGTGGCTGTATGGGCGATCATCGCCGGCCTGGTGGAGTTCTCCGCCGCCTTCGCCTCCGGCCAGCCGGCCGGGACCCGGGCCATGCTCATCCTGGGCGGGCTGGTCACCATCGCGTTCGGCGTGGTGCTGTGCGCCCGCCCCGGTATCGGCGCGATCACCCTCGCGCTGCTGTTCGGCCTGTTCAACCTGATCGCCGGGATCTGGATGCTCGCGCAGGGCATCGAGCTGCGCCGCACCGAGAAGACCCTGCTCCCGGCACATTCCCCCCACATGGAAAAGAACCCGGCCTGAGCCGGGCCAAGCCGCTCGCCGGCCTGGTTCAGCGTCACTGACCAGGCCGGCGTGCGGTCCGGCGGCAGAGCTTGCCGAGGGAGGTCTTGAAATGCTTCCGCTCTCAGACGGCATCCCCCGCACGGCGTTTCCCGATCGTCAATGTGTTGCTGATCGTGGCCAACTTCGCCGTGTTCATCTTCTACGAGCTCCCGCAGCTCCACACGGCGGTGTACCACGCCTCGTTCTACCCGTGCACGGTCGACAACGCCTGCCACGGACCGGAGCCGTGGGGCCTCAGCCGGATCACCGCCATGTTCCTGCATGGTGGCTGGATCACATCCTGGGCAACATGCTGTTCCTGGCGATCTTCGGAAAGAACGTCGAGGACGCTTTCGGGTCGCTGCGATACCTCGTCTTCTACTTCGCCGACGGGTTCGCCGCGATGATGACGCAGACCGCGATGACCCTGCTGTTCGACACGGCCGCTGAGGCGCGGGTACCGGAGCTGGGCGCCAGCGGCGCCATCGCCGCCGTGCTGGGCGCCTACTTCGTCCTCTACCCGGAATCGCGGGTCCGGACGTGGATCTTCCCGGTCTTCCTGGTCCGGATCCCGGCCTGGATCTTCCTCGGGCTGTGGTTCTTGTACAAGCTCATCGAGGCGAGCTTCGGGCTGTTCAGCGCCTCGGCGAACGGGGGCGGCGTGGCGTTCTTCGCCCACGTCGGCGGGTTCATCTTCGGCCTGCTGGTAGCACGGCTCCTCGCCCGGGCGGGACAGGCAGCACCTGGGGAGCAATAGCGCTCCACGGCGTAGCCCCGCGGAATCCTCTCCTCGCCGCAAGCGGCGAAGCCGGATGCGCATCGGCGGCGGATCCGGTATAGTCAGTCTTGTTATAAATTATCAGTAGTGATGGCAAATTCACTAAAATGGATGCTGACAACGACCGGCAGGCGGCGGCCGCGGCCGGGTTAGGACCAGCCAGCGTCGCCGCTAAGGTGCCAGGTGGACAGCAGGAGGAGGAGCGATGGCAGAGGCGGTACCGGCAGCCGGCGCGCCGAGGGCCTCGCGGCTGGACCGGCGTAAGGCCCGCACCCGGCAGGCCCTCATCGACGCCGCCGTGCGGCTGATCGCCGAGGGCCGCGGGGA
>Ga0114129_10005518_pt1 | contig 17893 bp, 19 predicted proteins | sample RhiMetdeltSRZDD1_FD_80071 | JGI IMG/M metagenome (GOLD analysis project Ga0114129, IMG submission 80071) | Populus rhizosphere microbial communities from Tennessee, USA - Rhizosphere MetaG P. deltoides SRZDD1 (version 2) (version 2) | ecosystem: Host-associated > Plants > Roots > Rhizosphere >...
CCAGGCCAGTTCCTGATGCGGCAACCATTTGCCGCCCTCGATGGTGTCCATGAAATGGCGCTCGACGCAGTCGCCGGGATGCAGCGCCACGTTGTAGCCGCCCTGCACCATACGCGTGCAGCCACACTTGCCGAGTAGCCCCTTGCTCGCGACGGTGATGTCGAGATCGGGATTGGCCTTGAACGCGTGCAATGCTGCAAACAGACCGGCGCCGCCGGATCCGAGGATCAAAATATCGGTCTTGAGCCGCTCGATGGTCATCGTCAAAACATGCGCGCGAGCAGGACGAATGCGATCACCGCCGACAGTCCGGCCGCGAGCGTCGCAAGCTCCTTCTGCCCGTCGCGCCAGGCAAGATTCTCGATCACCAGCACGCGCAGGCCTCCCAGCATGTGCACGATGAGCAGAAAGACGAGCCCGCTTTCGGCCAGCTTCACCAGCGGCTGATCGCTCCAGCGCAAGAAGCTCTCGAGCGGTGCTTCGCCCTGGATGGCGAGGCCCAGCGTCAAGAAATGCACCGGCAGGAACATGGCGAGCGCCAGGCCGGACAGCCGGTGCACCAGCGCGGCGATCCACAGCACGCTGCTGCGATGGCTCAAGCCGCGCGCGGTCACGCCAGCACCACTGCGGCGACGGCGCGCAGGCCAAGGACGAGCAGCAGCACTGCGAAAGCGCTCGCCAGGATGCCGGCGTTGCGCTCGTTGAGCGGCGACCATTCGGCGAGCACGCTACGAACGCCGATGCCGGCGTGAACGGCCACGGTTATGACGAAGGCGCCGTAGAACGACGCCCACGCGAGGCTCCCGCGCGTGCGCCCGAGAATGTCCGCCGCGGTCAATCCCTTGCGCGTCGCATAGAAGATGAGGGCGACATGCACGAGGACCAGCGGCACCATGACCGCTGCGGTCAGTCGCTGCCAGACATAGAGGCGAACGTTCATATCTCGCCCTTGAGATAGGCCCACATGGTGCGGCGCTTGAGAGCAGCGATCGAGGCAGTCGGATTGAGCCGCTGCGGGCAGAGTTCCTGGCAAGACTGGTGCGAGTGGCACGCGTGGCACCCGCCGGAAGCCGCGACCGCTTGCAGCCGCTCCGTCGTTGCGCTGTCCCGCTCGTCGTTCACCAGCGTCCAGGCGCGGTTGAGCGCCGCCGGCCCCAGATAATCGGAGTTCCAGCGAACGGTGTCGCAGGCGGCATAGCATATGCCGCAATTGATGCACTCGATGGCCGCATCGGCGGCCACCCGCGCCGCGCTATCCGGCCTGATCGGCACGATATCGTCGTTACGCGTGTGTGACGGAACGAAGGCGCCCTTGGCCTGCTGCCACTTCTCGAAGAAGGGGCGCATGTCGGCGGCCAGATCCTTGATGACGGGCAGATTCTGGAGCGGCCCGATCTCGAGGCGGCCGCTCTTGGCCACGCTCGATACGTGCGTGCGGCAAGTCCAACGCGGCCGGCCGTTCACCGTCATGGCGCAGGAGCCGCACATGCCGACCCGACAGGCAAAGCGGTAGGACAGCGTCGGATCGAGGTGGCGTTGCACGAACGTCACCACGTCGAGCACGGTCTGGTTTTCCCGCAAGGGGACCTTGTAGGTCTCGTAGCGTCCCTGTTGCGCGCCGCGCCAGAGCGACACTGTCAACCCGGATTGTGAATCGGACATGCCTTCCTTCGCCCGCTTTCGCCGCGATGGGGGCCACTAATCATCGGCGCGACGTCAAGTCTAGCAAGCAGAACTCCTCACCAAAAGCTTCTCGGTCAGGAAATGCTGCGCCTTGACGGCATGATGAGCGTTGGCACTGCCGGCCACATTCACTAACATCGATCCTGCAGTGCGGGACGAGCGAGAGGGACTGCGGTGAACCGGTTGCGCATGCTGCTCATCGCGCTGCTCGCATCTGCGGGCGTCTGGATGTCGGACGCGGCATTCGCGCAGGACCGTTATCCCACCCGCCCGATCCGTCTGGTGATCCCGTCGGTTCCCGCCGGCGTGCACGACGTCATTGGCCGCGTCTTGGCGGAACGGGTTAAGCCGCAACTCGGCGCCATCGTCATCGACAACCGCGGCGGTGGCGGCGGCCTGATCGGCGCCAATGACGTGGCCCACGCACAGCCGGACGGCTACAGCATCCTGCTCGGCAGCACCACCACGCATGTCCTGCTCACGCCGGTCATGACGAATCCGCCCTATGATCCGGTCAAGGATTTTTCCGCCGTTGCCGTCTTCGCTTATAGCTCGACTTCGATCGTGGCCAACGCTTCGCTGCCGGTGCGCACGCTTGGCGAGCTGATCGCCTACGCCAAGGCCAATCCCGGCAAGCTGTCCTATGGATCGGCCGGCAACGGCTCGATCACCAACCTTGCCGGCGAGCTGTTCAAACTGCGCGCCGGCGGGCTCGATATCGTGCACGTGCCCTATAAGGGCATCGGCCAAGCCGTCACCGACCTGATCGGCGGACAAATCCTGCTCATCTCGGCCAACGCCACTGCGCAGATTCTGGAGCTCCACCGCGCCGGTAAAGCGCAGATACTCTCGGTGAATGCGCAAATGCGCATGAGGGGCGCAGCCGACATTCCGACTTCGATCGAAGCGGGATTGCCGGACATGGTGGCGCAGACCACATTCGGCATTTTCGCGCCGGCTGGCACGCCGAGGCCGATTCTCGATCGGCTCAATGCGGCAATTCAGGACGCGATGTCCGATGCCGCCTTTCAGGCCGAGCTCGTCAGACTCGGGTTCGAGCCGGTGCTCGGCATCGGGCCCGACAAGGCGGGGGGCTTTTTCCGGGACGAACTCGCGCGCTGGACGCCGATCCTCAAGACGATGGACAGCAAGTGAGTCGCGCCGGCTTTGGCGGAACAGAAGATAGGGAGGGATTGCGATGAACGTGATCGGCCAACCGCAACCGGTTCTGGACAAGCGCGGAGAGCCGCATGTACGCCGCTTCGAGGAGCAGCGCTGGCTCATCGACAACATCATCCGCGCCAACGGCATCGACTGGGACCAGCCGCGCTCGCTCTATCTCAGCGGTCCCTGCGGCGTCGAGGCCAACGCGGATTTCGCCGGCATCCGCGAGCGCGTCAAGAAAATGGCGGACATCGGTCCGGCCTTCGAGGCGGTTGCGCGCCGGCGCGAGGCCAAGGCGAAAGCGGCCGAGGAGGCCGATCGCAAAGTGACCGCCCGCGACAATTACTTCATGGCGACCGTGCACTGGGGCGCAGCGCAGTGGCCTTACGATCAGAACAACGAAACCAACATCGCCTACAACAACAAAAAACGCGAATGCTACGCGAAGTATGCGGCGTTGGCGGACCACCACGTCGAGGCGGTCTGGGTGCCGTTTCGCGACAAGGCGATCCCGGCCTGGTTTCACTTGCCACCGGGCTACAAGGGCGGCCGCATCCCGGCGGTGATCGCCATTCCCGGCATGGACAGCTTCAAGGAAATCCAGGTCGCGCTCTACGGCGATCGTTTCCTCAACCGCGGTATGGCGGTGCTCGCGATCGACGGACCGGGGCAATACGAGGCGCCCATGATCGGGGTTTATTTCTCCGTGGAGAACTGGATGGCAGCCGGCAAGCCGCTCCTCGATTGGCTGAGCAATCGGCCCGAGATCGATGCCACGCGCATTGGATGCTCCGGCACGAGCTTCGGCACGTTCTTCGGGACCATTCTCAGCGCGCACGAGCCGCGCATCCGCGCGTTTGCCGCCATGTCGGTGTGCCACGAACCCGGCTGCCACACGATCTTTCAGGAAGCCTCACCCACGTTCAAGAAGCGGTTCATGTACATGTCGGGCATCACCGACGAGGACGAGTTCGATCGCTTCCGCAAGAACATCACCTGGGAAGGCCATGCGGAGAAGATCCGGGTGCCGTATCTGATCGTCGCCGGCGAGTGCGAGGAGCTCAGCCCCCTCGAGCATTCCGAGCGGCTGATCAAGACGGTCAACGGGCCGAAGCAGATGGTGGTCTACCAGGAATCGCGCCATTCGGTCGGCAACGTCCCGGCGGCCAATCTCGGACCGTTCCCGCCGATTTTGGTCGCGGACTGGATGGCAGATCGGCTCGCCGGCAAGCCGTTTGCGAACGAGCACTGGTTCGTGCGATCGAACGGGCAGATCGACAAAACGCCGCTTTAACGTAATTCCGCGGCGCGGCACCGGAGGCAAGGTTACGCAGCCTGCGCAGCTTGGCTGCGTTGCGGCGGGCCCGGAATGCTTGATCGCAGCCAGCGATTACAGCTCGTTTGGCGTTAGGTGATCACATTCGCCTTGGTGAGAAATCCCCATACGTCGACGACAGGCTTGCCGGCAAAATCGAGCTCGCGATAGGTCGAATGCGGCGCGCATAGAATGAGCAGGTCGCTGCGCTTGACCACCTCCTCGAGGGCGAGCAAGTCCGGATCGGTCGTCACGAACGGATCGGTGGTCACCACCGCCTCGCAGAGACTCGCGAGCGCCTTCTTGAACTTGTAGCTCAGCGAGGCGCGGATGTCGTCGATGTCCGCCTTGAACGCCATGCCCAGCAGTCCGACCGTCATCCGCGAGAGATCGTAGCGCCGGCGCAGATCGTCGCAGATGTGCAGCACCAGGCCTTCGTTGACCAGCATGGCGGCATTGCCGAGGCTGAACTGGTTCTGGGCAAAGGCGGCGAGCTGCATCGTGTCTTTGACCAGGCAGGGACCGGCCGCGAAACCCGGAGTTGGAATGCTGCGGGCGCGAGGATAGTTGCGCTTCATCGCCTCGTAGACCCGGCGGTAATCGAGACCGGCCGCCTTCGCGATCAGGTAGAATTGGTTCGAGGTCGCGAACTCGATGTAGCGGTAAGCGTTGCTGAACAGCTTGGCGAATTCCGCCTCGCGCGGCTTCACCACGATCAGTTCGGGGGCGATGGCGGAAAAGAGCTTCGACGCCTCCTCCTCGGCCGCCGGCGTCGTGCCACTGATGATTTGCGGCGTTTCCTTGAGCTCCTTGATGCCGTGTCCTTGCACCATGCGCTCCGGACAGAACGCGAGCGTGAGGTTGCGATTCCGGCGGCGCAGATAGCCATCGAGCCAATCGGTCGTGCCGGGAAACACGGTCGAGCGCAGCACCAGGAGCTGCCCGTCGGCGAGATACGGCAGCAGTGCGTCGATGCAGTCCTGCACCACCTTGCGAACGGGATTGAGGAACTCGTCGATCGGCGTGCCGATGGTGACGATGACCGGGCCGGTCGGAGAAATCTCCGCTGGCGAGGAGGTGAACACGAGCCGCTCTCGCTTGAGCGCGCGCACCAGCAGCTCTTCCCCGCCGTATTCGATGAACGGCAGACGGCCTGAGCGCAGCGTCTCGAGCGCGTCCCGATTGAGGTCGTGCACATTGACGCGATAGCCCGCCTCGGCGAATGCCAGCACGAGCGGGACGCCGACGTGACCCGCGCCGCCGACGACGGTGAGGTCGGCGGTATCGAGGCGCGTAGGCATGGCTGCAGTCGGCTTGGTACCGGCAATATTCACGCAGTTGCTCCAAGAGTTGACGGCGAGAGAAAGCGGCCCCGCCGAGTGATAGCCCAGCCGCCGGCGTAACTCAAAGGTTTCACGCCGCCTCGGCCTCAAATCTCGCGCGGAACCGGCAACGGCGTCACCAGTTTGCCGCGATAGCCCTTCGCGCGCAGCTTGGGCGCAAGCTCGTCGGCAATATGCCAGGAAAAAATGACGGCACAATCGGGCTGATCCGAGAAGAGTCGGCTCTCCTCGACCACCGGGATGGAGGTTCCCGGCATGCATTTGCCGATCTTGAGCGAGCCCGCGATCTCACACACGTAATCGATGATCGCCTCGTCGAGACCGAGATAATTGACCAGAGTGGAGGCGCGCGACGGCGCGCTGATCCCGCAAATGCGCGCGCCTCTCTCCTTGAGCTCGCGGATCATGGCGAGCAGCCTGAGTTTCGACAGCATCACGTCGTTGCCGAAGGCTTTGAGCCGCGCGAGCATCGCCTCGCCGCGCGGTTCTGCGGCAAGCATCTTCGCAACGCTCTCGTTGACCGGGTGTGCACCCGGCCGGCCGGCATAGACGCGGATCGATCCGCCGTGGGTCGGGATGGGCCGCGCGTGAAAGACTTCGAGCCCGTGCATTTTTAGCAGATTCGCGAGGCTGGTGAGCGAGTAGTAGCGCAGATGCTCGTGGTAGACGGTGTCGTATTGCAGCCGCTCCAGCAGGCCGATGAGATAGTGAGACTCGGATATGAACACGCCGTCGGGACCGATGAGATCGATAATGCCGTCGACGATCGCATGCACGTCCTCGATATGCGCAAAGCAATTCGCCGCCGTCACCACGCGCGCCGGGCCGTGCTCGCGCTTGACCTCGGCGGCCACCGCCGGGGTAAAATATCGCATGAGGGTGGGAATCCCGCGGCTGTTGGCGATCTTCCCGACCTCGGTCGGCTCTATGCCGAGAACGCGGTGGCCCTTGAAGTTCGAGAGCAGGGTGCCGTCGTTCGAACCGATGTCGATGACGAGATCCTGCGGGCCGAGCTTGAGCATTGCCGAGGCTTCGGAATAGAGCTCGGCAAAATTATCGCGCAACAGTTTCGTGGTGCCGCTCGTGTAGGGATATTCGGGCGGGAAGATGATGACGGGATCGACCGCCAGGCCGAGCTGCACCAACTCGCATTTGGGACAGAACAAGAGGTCGGTCGGGAACCAGGGCTGCTGCCGCGGCACCTCGCCCACGGCAACCATTTGGTTCACCGGGGGCATGTAGCCGAGCGAGAGCACCTTGGAGAGCGGCGCGTGGCCGCAGATCTGACAGCATTCCACCGGAACGCTGGCGCCGCTGGCCGCGGCACGGGCGACTTTTGCAGGGAACAACAAATGCAATCTCCTTCCGAGAGGCTCATGCTGCCGGCGCCATGCTCTCGTGATCCCAATACCACTTGAGCGTCGGCGGCAACCCTTCGTCGAGCGGGACGCGCGGTCTATAGCCGAGTGCGGCCAGTTTCGAAATATCGGGGCAGCGGCGCGGCGTGCTGCCCTCGAGCACGGCCGAGGGACCGAGTACGATCTCGCGGCCCGCGATCTTGGCCATGCGGCGGGCAAGATCGGCGACGCTGACTTCTTCAGTCGTGCCGACGTGGTAGATGCCGAGGTGCTCGCCCTTTGCGCGGGCGACCAGTACGCCCTGCACCAGATCGTCGACGTGGCAGAAGCTGCGGGTCTCGGCGCCGCTTCCTTGGATCGGGAATGGCACTGCGCCGCTCGCATGCTTGCTCATTGCCCGTTTCAAGCGCACGGCGAATTGCGGGATCACGTGGTCGAATCCCATATCGGGCCCATAGACATTGTGCGGCCGAAAGATCAGCACTCGTTCGAAATGCTTGCGGCCGTGGTTGATGACCATCATCTCGCTGATGATCTTGCCGGCGCCGTAGGAGAGGCGCGGATTGAGCGGATCGGGAACCACGAGCGGTGCGCTTTCGTCGGTCGGCACGCGCGGCGGCGACTGATAGACTTCCGAGCTCGAGGCGAGGATCAGTTGTCCGACGCCGTGACGCCGGCAGGCATCGATGAGGTTGACGATGCCCTTCACACCAACGTCGAGCACGAGATCGGGGGCGCTGTAGAACGTCGCCGTGCCGTTGACGAAGGCGAGATGATGCACCTCGTCGATGCCGCGGACGGCCGCATCGACGCCGGCGGCGTCGCGGATGTCACCGCGGACGAACTCGATGTCGCGCTCGAGCTCTCGCAGCCGGCGCAAGGCGCCACGGGAATTATCATCGAACACGCGCACCGTCTCGCCTTGGCGCACGAGCCCCTTGACTAGGGCCGAGCCGAGAAAGCCGCTGCCGCCGGTGACCAGAATGCGCCGTGCGCTCATTCGCCTGCCGTTCCCTGCCTTTTGCTGCCGCCCGCATACCACATTGGAAGCGCCGACGGGAAACCCCGATTCGGGCCGTACAGACGGGGTGAAATCGGATAGGCTCGCGCTGCAGACCGCCAGCACGGGGTCTCGCGACTATCAAGGGGAGGACTTTATCATGTCTGTGTCGTATCGCCTGGCCGCCATCGGCCTGGCCTGTGCATTGGTCACGCCCGCGAGCGCGCAGTTGCTCACGCGCAAGGACCTGTCCGCCGCCGTGGCGGTCACCATCGCGCAAACTGCCATCGCCGCCTGCGCCGCGAACGGCTACCGCGTGTCAGCGACCGTGGTGGGGCGCAACGGCGAGGTTCTGGTCCAGATCCGCGGCGACGGGACCCCGCCGCACACGATGGAGAACAGCTTCAAGAAGGCTTATACCTCGCGCACCTTCCGCATTCCCTCGGGCGAGATGGAAGAGCGGCTGAAGAAAAATCCGCAAATGGGCGCGCAGTACCTCACCGGGTTCACCACCGGGCGCGGCGCGCTGCCGATCAAGGTCGGCGAGGAGGTGATCGGCGCCGCCGGCGCCTCCGGCGCTCCCGGCGGCGAGAAGGACGAAGCCTGCATCCAGGCCGCCATCGACAAGGTCGCCGATCAACTCAAGTGAAGGCGTGGTCAACCTCCGCTGACTGCGACAGAACGAGCATGAAGCGAGCCCTTCCCGCGCTGCGCGGCCCTGCGGCGTGGGCCGCGATCGCGGTGCTGATCTGGGCGTGTCCGGTCCACGCCCAGACCTATCCCGAGCGTCCGATTCGAGTGATCGTGCCGATCGCCGCCGGCAGCGTAACCGACGTCATCATGCGTGCCAGCGCGAACGAACTCGCGCCGCGCCTCGGCCAGCCCTTCGTCATCGAGAATCGGGGCGGCGCGAGTGGCATTCCTGGAGCACAGGCCTGCGCGCAAGCGGCGCCCGACGGCTACACGCTTTGTCTGGTCTACCACAACACACTGTCGATCAACCCGCTGCTGTTCAATCAGCTGCCCTATGACCCGGAGCGCGACTTCACGCTCATCAGCAATCTTTATCTGCTGGTCGAGGCGTTGTTCGTGAGCAGCTCGCTCAACGTCAGCACGGCGGCCGAGCTCAAGGCTTATGCCCAGGCGCATCCGGCTGCACTCAATTACGGCACGCTCGGGCCCGGCTCCAATCCGGAAATGTTCTTGAAATGGATGAACCAGACCTGGAATGTGAACATCGTCGGCATCCCCTACCGCGGCGGCGGGCCGATCGCGCAGGCGCTGGTCGCCGGTGAGCTCCAGGTCGCCAAGATGGGGCTGGGAAATTTTCTCGGGCTGCTGGGGACGGGCAAGATCAAGCCGCTTGCGGTCGCCGCCACCCGGCGCTCGGTGCTTGTGCCGGACGTTCCTACCCTTGCCGAGGCCGGGATCGACTTTCCGCCGTTCGGCTGGTGGGGCTTGGCCGCTCCCCGTGGGCTGCCACAGCCGATCGTGGACAGGCTCAACGCCGAGTTCGTAAAGCTTTATCGGGAACCGAGATTCGTCGAGTATCTCGAGAAGCAAGCGGTGCTGCCGGCGCCCGGAACGCCTGCGGAATTCGCGCAATTCCTCAAGCGGGACCGGCAAGACGCGGAGTTTTTGATCAGAATCGCGAACCAACCGCGGGAGGATTACAAGGCGCAACAATGAGCTGGTCATTGCTGCTCGAGAGAGAATTCCATCAGCGGCCTTGGTCCGCACCCTCGCGAGCAAACGCCAGCCGCGCCTCAGCCGTGCGCGTTCCGCCCGCCGTCCGCATCAGAAGCCACAGCGCGATCGACACGTTCAGCAGATTCCAGATCAGGCCGTTGACGAAGGCGGCGCGATAAGAGCCGGTGAAATCGAAGAGTGCACCGGACATCCAGCCGCCGAGCGCCATGCCGAGCAAGGTCGCCATCAACACAATGCCGAGCCGCGTGCCGGCTTCCTGCGGCGAAAAATATTCGCGCACGATGATGGCATACATCGGCACGATACCGCCCTGGAATAGTCCGAACAGGGCCGAGATCACGTAGAGCGAGGCTAGGCCGTCGAAGAGAAGATAGAGCAACAACGCCACGCCCTGCAGGGTCGAGCCCAAAAGCAGCGTCGCCACGCCGCCGATCCGGTCGGCAACGAAACCCGACGCGATGCGGCTGAAAATCCCGAAACCGAGCATCAACGAAAGCATTTCGGCGCCGCGCGCGACGCCATAACCGAGATCGCCGCAGTACGCGACAAGGTGGACCTGCGGCATCGCCATCGCCACGCAACAGGCGACGCCGGCGATACACAACACCGCCTGCAAGGCGTTGGCCGAGAGCCCCGGTCCGCGCCGCGCCGCTGCGATGCTGCCCTCCGTCGCTGCGTCCCCGTGGGTCGGCGCGCGTCGCCGCAACAGCAGCAAAAGCGGCAGCATGGCGAGGGCGCAGAACGCGCCGACGCCGACATGGGTGGCTCGCCAACCTTCGGTCGCGACGAAATGGTGCAGCACGGGCGGCCAGACCGCGCCGGCGGCATAATTACCGCTGGAGGCAATGGCAACCGCAATGCCGCGTCGGCGGGTGAACCATTGCGAGGTGTCCGCCATCAGCGGCCCGAACGTGGCGGAGGTGCCGAGCCCGATGAGAACGTACACGAGCGCAAAAGAGGTGAGACTGGGAGCAAATCCCGCAGCGATGTAGCCGGCGCTCAATGCGACGATGCCGCACAGCACGGGCATCACGATGCCGAACCGATCGCTGAGCCGCCCCATGAGCACGCCGCCCAAGGCAAACCCGACCATCGCGAGCGTGAACGGCAGCGAAGCGTCGGCGCGGGCGACGCCGAACTCGACTTGGACCGCCGGCAGCATGACCGGCACCGACCACGTGCCGACGCCGCCAATGGTGGCGAGCACCACGACGACAACGAGCCGCAGCCAGGCAAATGGGGAGTCGATCCCGGCGTGAAGGGTGCGGACCGTCGGCATTGTCTGGGCGTTTCCTCGGCGCTTCTCTTTCGGCGTCCTCGCGTGCTTCCTTGCCAAGGCGATGCAGCTCGAGCAACCCCAATCGAATATAAGCGGCGCTGTGCATGGCTGCTGCGCGCCCGAGCCATGGGCGATAAGTATTCGAATTGCGTCTTGTCGCCGTGCCGCGAAGGCTCGAAGATGACCTCGTCCGGCCGGACCACGGGGGGACCAGAAGCAAACGGCCGCCTTCCATCCCTCGCTGTCCGGGCATAGCGTGCCAATCGACCACGATCGCCCAGCGACCTACGCGTGAGATGCGGACCGCAAAGCTGCGAGGACCATCATGCCCAACATCACGATCGAGAATCCCGACGCGCTCGGCAAACCGCTGGGCCAATATTCGCAGCTCGCGCGCGTCAAGGCGTCCGAGTTCCTGTTCATCGCCGGCCAGGTGGCAACCGACCGCAGCGGCAAGATCGTCGGCGCTGGCGATTTCGATGCGCAATGCCGTCAGGTCTTCGCCAATATCGAGGCTGCGCTGACGTCGCAGGGCGCGAGCTTCGCCAATGTGGTCGAGTTCACGACCTATCTCGTGGATTCACAAGACATCGCCAAATTCATGGCCTATCGATTACGCGAATTTCCGCGCCTGTTTGCGAACGGCGTCTATCCGCCCAACACGCTGCTGATCGTCGACCGGCTCGTGCAGGAGCCACTCCTGATCGAGGTCAAAACGGTCGCTGCGCTCTAATCACGCTCGTACAATGGACCAAAGCCGATGCCCATCCATCTCGAACCCGGACCCGACAACGTGCACTGGGGATATTTCGACGCGCGGCTTGCGCCGCGGCTGACCGTGGAAAGCGGCGAGCGCGTGACGATCTCCTCAGTGTCGGGCGGCCCCGAGCTGATGCCGGCACCGCCGCTCAAGGTCCCGCCGGCGCTTCCCGCCATTCACCAAAAGGTCCCGCGGCAGTTGGGTCCGCACATCCTGACCGGACCCGTCGCGATCAAGGGCGCGCAACCGGGCCAAGTGCTCCAGGTCGACATCGAGGCGATCGACGTGTTCTACGACTGGGGCTACAACTCCGTGCGCCCGCTCGCCGGCGCTTTGCCGGACGATTTTGCCGAGAACCGCCACATCCACATCGTGCTCGACCGCGCGCGCAAGTGCTGGCGGCTGCCTTGGGGACAAGAGGTGCCGCTGGCGCCTTTCTTCGGTGTCATGGGGACTGCGCCGCCGCCGGCCTGGGGCATGGTATCGACCGCGCCGCCGCGCAAGAACGGTGGCAATCTCGACAACAAGGAGCTCGTCGCCGGCACGACGCTCTATCTGCCGATCTTCGTTCCCGGAGCGCTGTTCTCGGTCGGCGACGGACACGGCGTCCAGGGCGACGGCGAGGTCTGCGTCACCGCGGTCGAGACCGGATTGATCGGCACCTTCCGGCTCACGGTGCGCGACGACATGCGGCTCGAATGGCCGATGGCGGAGACACCCACGCATGTGATCACGATGGCGTTCGACCCCGATCTCGACGACTGCGTCGTGATTGCGCTGCGGCAGATGCTCGATCTGATTTGCGCACGCGCGGGACTCGATCGCTACCAGGCCTATTCGCTGGCGAGCCTCGCCGCGGATGTGCGCGTGACGCAAGTGGTAAATGGCAACAAAGGCATCCACGTGATGCTTGCCAAGCGATATCTCGGTAACGCGAGGTAGCGCGGTCCGCGATTTAATCCGCGGTGAGCTTGATCACGTCGGCGATCTTGTTGTCCTTCGGATCGACGATCACGATCTGTTGCGCGGTGAGGAAAAACCGGTGGCTCTTCACCTGCGGGACCTTCTGGCCGACCTCGCTCGGCATGGGCCGCGGCGTAATGCCTTGCGGGGTCGGCTCGCCGATTTCTGCCTTGGCATCGGCTGCGTCGGCCGTCATGTCCTTGACGAATTCGCGAATGGTGTGGCGCTGCTCCAGCGTCAGGTTGAGCTTCGGCGTGGGAGCGAGCACGTCTTGGGGCTGTTGCGGCGCCACCTGTGCCGAGGCACCAGCGCACGACAGCATCAACGCGAGGGCAGCGGTGACCGCCTTATACATCGCATGTTCCAGAGTCTCGCATTAACGGTATATCACGTGGCACCCGATAGAGGTGAACTCTTTCCCGGTGGAATAGTTCCGCGACAATCCGTTCCTGCAGCGCAGCGAGTTCGCCGCCCTCCATTTCCATATCACTTCCGACATCCCATATAATTAAGCAGCCGGCTCGGGCAGCGCCGACAAAGAAGAACTAAAAACCCTCACCAGCGGGAACGCCTGATCATGAGTAGAGCATTCGTCAAAGAGATGGAGGACGCGGTCGAGGAGCTGCCGGATCGGCCTATTTCGCCGCATCCGAACCTCGTGACCGCCGAGGGACTTGCGCGAATCGAGGCCGAAGTGGCGCGCCTTCAACAGGAGCACGCCGCGGCGCATGCGGCGAATGATCGCGCGGCAGTCGCGCGCGTAGGTCGCGACTTGCGTTACTGGACTGCGCGGCGGGCAAGCGCGCAACTCGTCCCTCCGCCCAGTGATCGCAGCCAGGTGCATTTCGGCGCGACCGTAACCATCGTCCGCGACGACGGGCGCCGTCAGACGTTCCGGATCGTCGGCGAGGACGAGGCCGATCCCGCGCACGGAACGCTGTCGCATGTGTCGCCGATGGCCCGCGCGTTGTTTGGCAAGCAGGTCGGCGACACGGTCGAGGTCGCGAAGTCGCAGGCGGAAATCGTCGAGATCACTTGAGGCATCGCGGCTGCCTCAAGGTTTCGCGGACCAAGCCTTGAAATCCGCTTCCGATACGCTCGGCAGTTTCTTGACGAAGGCGACGATCGTCCAGATTTCGCGATCCGGCACCTCGATCAGCCCGAAGCTCGGCATGCCGGTCATGTGAACGCCGTGCTTGATGACCCAGAACAGTTCTTGCGGCTTACGATGGTCGGCGAGCTCCTTGAGATCGGGCGGATCGGGACGCAACCCTTCGGAGAACTTGGCCCAATTCACGCCCGGCGCGCCGTGGCAGTTGGCACAACCGCGCTCGGAGAACGCGCGCGCCCCCGCCTGCACCATTGCCGGATCGTCAAGCGGCGACGGCGGCGCGTCCGTTGCGTGCCGCATGATCGAAGCCTGGCGGATATAGGCGAGCGCCCATTTGACCGAAGCGGGGTCGTCCACTGTCGCGGCTACGTTGTAGAAGCCGCCGAAGAAAAACCCCGCGGCGACGATCACGCAGAGGATGGCGAGAGCACCGATGAATGCCAGGAGGGTTTTCATGCCCGATCTCCGGGTTGAGCCGGTGGCAGACAAGCGTAGCGCGTCCGGCGCAAAAAGAAACGGCAGGGCGCGGTGCGCGGATGTCGAATATTGCGTGCCCTTCCGGGCGTTGAATTCCTGACCGCCCACATCGGTTCCGACTTAATTTGTTCCGCATTGAGAGGCCTTTGTGAGTATCGCGGCGATCCGGTAAGCTCGCACTGCGGCATCAGCGGCAACGGAGTGCGCAATGGCAAAGGCGTATTGGATCGCGTTCTATCGCTCGATTTCGAATCCGGATGCATTGGCGGCTTACGCGAAGCTCGCGGGTCCCGCCATCGCCGCTGCTGGCGGGCGCTTTCTCGCGCGCGGCAACGCCGCGAAGGCGTATGAGGCGGGCGTCGCCCAGCGCGTGGTGGTAATCGAGTTCGACAGCGTGGACAAAGCCGTGGCCGCGCATGATAGCGAGGCCTATCAGGCGGCTTTGAAAGTATTCGGCAAAGCGGCCGACCGGGATTTGCGCATCGTCGAAGGCCTGGCGTAGGTTCCGTTGGCGGCGGCTATGCGGCGGTCGCGGCGGCACTGAGACGGTCCAATGGATGTGGAGACGCGCCATGGCGCTCGCCGCAACAAGCATCTGTAACTTCGGCTGGAAGGCACGCGACTTCAGGCTCAAGGGCGTAGACGGCAAGTTCTACACGCTCGCCGACGTGCGTGGGCCGAAGGGCACGCTGGTGGTATTTATCTGCAATCACTGCCCTTATGTGCGGGCGGTCATCGACCGCCTGGTGGAGGAAGCCAACGCGCTCGACGGAATCGGCATCGGCACGATTGCGATCATGCCGAACGATACCCAATCGTATCCCGAGGACTCCTTCGACAACATGAAACGGTTCGCGCGGGAGCACCGTTTCCCCTTTCCCTACGTGATCGACGAGACGCAGGAGCTCGCGCGCGCCTACGACGCAAAATGCACCCCAGATTTCTTCGGCTTCAACGCCGACGACGAGCTGCAATATCGGGGTCGGCTGGACGCCTCCCGCACGAGCCTCGTTCCGGGCGCGCGGCGCGAGCTGTTCGAGGCCATGACCCAGGTGGCAGAGACCGGCCGCGGTCCGCCGGAGCAGATCGCGAGCATGGGATGCTCGATCAAGTGGCGGCACTAGCAGCGCTCGCGCTTTTACCGCGCGATGCTATGTTCGTCGGGCCGATGCGTCGATCTGGGGAAACAGCGCGATGATCAGAAACTTCCACGTGCTCTACGTCGGCCAGATCGAGCTCGACAATATCGGCCACTCCGGCACGCCGGCCAACGAGCGGCGCTATTCCACTGAACGGCTGCGCGCGGCCTTTGCCACCGCCCGCGACGTGGCGCAGCACATGGACCGTCTCGGCTACGACGTGTTGTGGACGGCCGAGCACCACTTCCAGCGCGAGGGCTACGAGTGCCTGCCCAACCTGATCCAACTCGGATTGTGGCTGGCGACCCAGACGCAACGCCTCAAGTTCGGCTGCGCCTTCAACGTTCTGCCCATGTGGCATCCGATCCGTCTGGCCGAAGACTACGCGATGGCCGACATCGTGACCGATGGGCGCGTCATCATGGGGGTGGGCCGCGGCTATCACACGCGCGAGGTGGAAACGTTCGGCGCGCCTTTGCTCGACGCGCAGGCGAACCGCGAATTGTTCGAGGAACAGCTCGAGCTGCTGCTCAAGTGCTTCAACGAGGATGCCTTCCACCACAAGGGCAAGTACTACGAGTGTCCGCCCCCGGTCGAGTATCGCGGCTACACCCTCAAGGACATCACGGTGATTCCCCGGCCTAAGCACTTGCCGGTCGACATCTGGATGCCGATCGCCAGCGGCAAGACCATCGATCTGATGGCGCGCTACGGCCTCAAGGCTATGGTGACGCTCAACGGGCAGAAAATCTTGGACGACGTGGTGCGCGCCTATCATGCCGCCTGCGAACGGCACGGCCGGCGCAAGAAGCTCGGCGAGGACATGATCTGGGGCGCCGGCATCTATCTCGCGGACACCGAAGAAGAGGCGATCCGCAGGCTTGAGCCCGCGCACGACGAACGCTTCAAGTGGTTCGCACCGTTCGGCTTCGTGCGCTACGCCGACGAGCATGGGCGCACCTGGGGCACGCCTGGAGCGCCCGCAGGCGTGCCCTCGCTGCGCGACGGGGTCGCGCAGAAGGCCTGGTTCTGCGGCCCGCCGGCGCAGGTCATCGACGGTATCAAGTCGGTCGCGGACAAATATCCGGGGCTCGAAAATTTCATGATCCACTGGGCCGAGGGCCTACCGCCCAAGGAATTCAAAGAGCAGCTCACCTGGTTTGCCAAGGACGTAATGCCCGCGTTCAAGCGGGCGTAGGTCCCACTACTCGTTCCTCGTCCTGAGGAGCGGGCCGTGAGCGCGTTTACGGCCCGCGTCACGAAGGACGGCCTCATGCCTCGAGACGCGCCGCTACGCGGCGCTCCTCAGTATGAGGGATTTCTCAAGCATCGAGGATCTCGAAAGAATGAAAGACAACGTCAAACGTGTGTTCTATGTGCGCTACGTCGCGCATCCTTGTTACCTCGATATCATCGCGCAGCGGCCCGAGATCAGGCTCGACAAACTCGAGAATGACGCGGTCGACGCCGCGGAGCCGATCATCACCGCCGCGCACGCCTACCAGATCGGATCGGCGCGCGACGAGCTTGCGCCGCGCTTCCACGCCCGGCGTGAGCTGCTCGTGCGCATGCCCAACCTGCTGGTCGTCTCCACCAACGGCGCCGGCTTCGACACCGTCGACATCAAGGACTGCACCGACGCCGGCGTCCTTGTCGTCAACCAGACCGGCGGCAACGCCGAGGCGGTGGCAGCGCACGTGCTGGCCATGGTGCTGGCGCTGTCGAAGCAGATCATCCAGACCAACCACGCCTTGCGCCGCGGCACGATGCGAGACCGCACCGTCTTCATGGGCAACGACGTCAAGGGACGCACCATCGGCATCGTCGGCATCGGCAATGTTGGGCGCCGCATCGCCGAACTCTGCCGCGGCCTCCTCGGCATGCAGGTCATCGCCTGCGATCCGTATCTCGACGAGAAGACCATTGCCGCGCGCGGCGCCATCAAGGTCACCCTCGACGAACTGTTGCGGCGCGCCGACTTCGTGTCGATCAACTGTCCCCTCGACGAGAGCACGCGTGGCATGATCGGCGCGCGGGAGTTCGCGCTGATGCAGCCACACGCCTACTTCATCACGACGGCGCGTGGGTTCATCCATGACGAGCGCGCGCTCGCCGAGGCGCTGCGGGAGAAAAAGATTGCCGGCGCCGGCATCGACGTGTGGGACAAGGAGCCGCCGCCGGTCGACCACCCGCTCCTGCAATTCGACAACGTGCTCGCGACCCCGCACACCGCGGGCATGACGCGGGAAGCGCGCGCCAATATGGGCCGCATCGCCGCCGAGCAGCTCGTGACGACGCTCGACGGCAAGCGCCCGCCGCGCATTGTCAATCCGCAGGTATGGCCGGCGTACGCCAAACGATTCGAGGAAGCCTTCGGCTTTCGGCCGGCGGGATAAGCTGATCAGAGCGGAGCAAACCTGAGGAATAGTTGGAATATAATACCGTCGGCAGACGCCGGCATTCCCGCCATCTCACTAGTATAATTGGTCAGGCCAACTATACTCGCCGCCGTCGGTTGACCCCTCTTTCCGACAATCTCGATAAATTGCAACGGGAGCCTTCGATGAAACGCGTAACGCTTGCCCTTGCCA
>Ga0114129_10005519_pt1 | contig 17888 bp, 12 predicted proteins | sample RhiMetdeltSRZDD1_FD_80071 | JGI IMG/M metagenome (GOLD analysis project Ga0114129, IMG submission 80071) | Populus rhizosphere microbial communities from Tennessee, USA - Rhizosphere MetaG P. deltoides SRZDD1 (version 2) (version 2) | ecosystem: Host-associated > Plants > Roots > Rhizosphere >...
AAAGTTTGCGTGCCCGCTGCACGTCGCGCTCGATCTGCCTGATTAAAGCGTCGAGACTGTCGAATTTTTGTTCCGGTCTGAGATACTGGACAAAACGCACTTCGATGTCTTTGCCATAAATATCGCGGTCGAAGTCGAGCAGATGAATTTCGAGCACGCGTTCGGCTTGGTCGCGGCTCACCGTTGGTCGGTAACCAAGATTTACCACGCCGGAATAGATGACACCGTTCAGCTTGGCCTGCGCGAAATAGACCCCGTTCGGAGGAAATTGCTCGCTGTGAGCGCTCAGATTTGCCGTCGGGAACCCAATCTTTTTCCCGAGATGCTTGCCGCGTACCACCGTGCCTAAGATTGTGTACTCGCGACCCAGCATCTCTGCGGCTTTCACGAGGTCACCGGCTTCTATGGCGTGACGGATGGCCGTGCTACTCACAAGTTCGCCATTCGGAAGCGTAACAACAGGAATTCCAACAACCTCGAAATCGAATTGCGCACCAAGTTTTCCTAACAGCGAAAGATTGCCTCGGCGCCCTTTTCCGAACGACCATTCATGTCCGACGCAAATTTCACGCAGCGGTTTCGAATGTGTCACGAGTTGCTGCACAAAATCTTCCGCGGGCGTTGCGGCGAATGCCTTGTCGAAATTGATGATGAGCAGGTGCTGGACCCCGAGGTCGCGGATCAATCGGATCTTGTGTTGCGTAGCAGTCAGCAAGTGGGGAGCCTGCCTGGGCCGAAGCACTTTTATGGGATGCGGGTCGAAGGTAACGACGACCGGAGTGCCATTTGCAGATCGGGCGTGCTGGGCGGAAGTGGAAATGACTGCTTGATGGCCACGATGCACACCATCGAAAACACCGATGGCTAGAAAGAGCGGGCCGGATAATTTCGACAACTCGGAGATGGATCGAAGGGTTTCCATCAAGAAAATGACATTCTGTTCAAGCTCCTCGCATTCGCGACACGTCTGGAAGGCTCAGGAGTCTGCTCAAAATTTCCTCGCGCGGCGCGTCTTTGACTTGAGCTACGCTGATCGCGTTAGCGACATCGAAGCGCCCGGATTTTGTGCGTCGCAGCGACTTTAGGTGAGCGCCACAACCTAAAGTCTCGCCGATGTCATGAGCGTAAGTACGAACATAGAAACCTTTGCTGCACAGGACGCTGAAATCGATCTCGGGCGACGCAATTCGATCGATCGTGTAGCGATAGACATGCACAAGGCGCGGTTCCCGTTCGACCACCTTTCCCTGGCGCGCCAGCTTGTACAATGGCACGCCGCCATGTTTTTTAGCGGAAACCATCGGAGGCATTTGATAAAGATCGCCCCGGAATTTTTCAAATGCAGCACGAATTCGGTTTTCGTCCAGCGCCGTAACTGGTCGCTGCTGGATCACTTCTCCCTGGCGATCCTGCGTATCAGTGGTTACTCCGAGCACAAATGTTCCCGCGTATTCCTTGTCTTCGCTCATGAGCAAATCCTGAACCTTTGTGCCCCGTCCTACGGTGATCAAAAGCAAACCGGTTGCTATGGGATCTAGTGTTCCGCAATGGCCAACTTTCCTGACCTGGAGCTTTCGGCGAACCAGCGCGACGACGTCGTGTGAAGTCATCCCTTCAGCTTTGTCCACAAGAAGAACACCGTCAGGAGCCGTGGGATGAGACATGGTGCAAAAACGTCAAAAAGTTAAACAGTTACAGGGTCGAACGGTTGAAAACGCAAAGTCATTCAAGCCAGCCCGGCTTTGAGGGACTTAACGTTAGCGCATACTTCCGCCAAAACTCGCTGTTCGACCTCCGCGAGCGTTCCGCGCACGCGCGCTCCGGCGGCCAGCGAATGGCCTCCTCCGCCGAATTTCTGGCAAATGGCGCAGACATCCACGGCTTCGGTTTTCGAACGCATGCTCACTCGCACTTTGCCATCGAACAGTTCTTCAAAGAAAACGGCAACGATCACGCCACGCACGGCGCGGAGATGATCAATCAGACCTTCGTTGTCCTCGGGAAGGACGCCCAATTCAGCGGCTGCTTTTAAGGTAAGACTAAAACTTGCGACGTGATCTTCCTGCTGGAAACGCATGTTATGCAACAGTTCTCGTAAAAGTTCCAGGCGTCGCCGCGGATAATTTTCATAGAGTTGCTGGTTCAGGCGTCCGACGTCGAGACCTGTGCGAATCAGTTCAGCTGCAATCTCAAACGTGCGGTCGCTGGTTTTTGGATATTGAAACGAGCCCGTGTCAGTGGAGATCGCGGCGTAAAGATTTTCGGCGATGTCTCGATTAAACGGCAGGCCCTGGGTTTTGATCAGATGGAAAATGATTTCAGCCGTCGCGGGGGCAGACGTGTCAACGCACACCACATTGCCATAACCCGGATTGCTCAGGTGGTGATCGATGTTAATCCAGATTTTCGCCGACCGAACTGCCGCGAAAGCAGTGCCCAGTCGGTTTTGAATTGCCGTATCAAGTGCGACTGCAACGTCGAAGTCTTCAGGAGTAGAAGGCGGTTTGGTGAGCAACTGGGCCGAGGGAAGGAATGAATATTTCTCCAGCATTCCGTCTTCGTTCCATACGCGCACTTCTTTACCGAGTGCTTGAAGAGAAAGCGCGAGCGCAAGCTGGCTGCCCAGCGCATCGCCGTCAGGTCGAACGTGACCGAGGATGGCGAAGCGCTGATGCGCACGCAATATCTGGTCAATTTCCTGGAACTTTGAAGCGCTCACTCCTCTTCGCCTTGAGACGCTTCCATCTCCTGCATGATCTCTATGACTCGCGTCCCGCGCTCGATGGAGTTATCCAGATGAAAAACGAGGTGCGGCGTATATTTCATGGTGACGTGACGAGCAAGTTCTGCTTGTAACGCCGGACGATGAGACGTGAGTTTGCTTATCACGCTTTCGCCGGTCTCCGTTCCCAGAACGCTCACAAACACGTGCGCATTTTTTAAGTCTGACGTTACGTCCACGTGATTGATGCTGACCAGAGCGCCTTCGAAGGTCAGTTCTCGCGCAATGATCCCGCTCAATTCTCGCTTCACGACTTCGTTAACGCGTAGCATTCGGTGTTTCATTGTTTCGGTGATCTTTTGTAGGGCGTTTGTGTCAACGCCAGCGTTTCAGAAACGCGCTACAATTTCTGCGCGATAGCTTCAAGCTGGTAGCACTCGATTACGTCGCCTACTTGATATTCGCTGAAATCACCAAGTTTGATTCCGCATTCCAGTCCGGACCGCACTTCTTTCACGTCATCCTGGAAGCGGCGTAGCGTCGAAATCCCGCCATCATATACGGGTTGCCGTTTACGAAGCACCCGCGCCCGACCTGCGCGAGCTATCCGACCATTGGTAACCAGGCAACCGGCGACAATGCCTTTGCTAAGTTCAAAAACCTGCTTCACTTCGGCGTGGCCGATCACCGTTTCTCGATGTTCGGGCTCCAGTAAACCGGCCATCGCTTCTTTGATCTGATCGAGCAGCTCATAAATGATACTGTAAAGTTTGACCTGAACCCCTTCGCTCTTTGCGGCGGAAACGGCCATGTTCTCCACTTTGATGTTAAAGCCCACGACCACGGCGTTCGAAGCGCTTGCCAGGAGAATGTCCGACTCGGAAATCGGTCCCACCGCGGAGTGAATAATTTCAAGATCGATCTTTTTGCTTTCGATCTGCTTCAACGCTCCAACGAGCGCTTCCAGCGAGCCTTGCGCGTCGCATTTGAGCACGATACGAAGAACTTTCTTTCCTCCCGTCGCTTCGAGGAGGCTCTCAAGGGTTGCTCGTTTTGGAACTGTCAGTTTATCCGTGCGTTTCGCGAGCAAGCGTTCCTCGCTCAAAGTCTTTGCCGAACGCTCGGAATCCATGACGAGAAGCTCGTCCCCCGCATTGGGTAGGCCGGTGAAACCAAGCACTTTCACGGGCATTGAAGGAGCGGCTTCTTTAACGGGCTTGCCGCGATCATCCAGCAGCGATTTCACCTTGCCGCTGTATTCACCGCAGATGAAAGGGTCGCCAATTCTCAACGTACCCATCTGCACAATGACGGTCGCAGTAGGACCGCGCCCGGCCTCGACTTGTGCTTCGATCACCGTTCCCCGTGGAGTAGCTGTTGGCGATGCTTTGAGTTCCATTACTTCCGCCTGTAGCGCGATCATCTCAAGCAGGTGATCGATCCCAGTGCCTTTCGTCGCTGAAACCGGGCAAACGATCGTTTCGCCTCCCCAGTCTTCCGGGGTAAGACCCTGCTCCTGCAGTTGTTTCTTTACTCTGTCGATATTTGCTGAAGGAAGATCGATCTTATTGATCGCCACCATAATCTTCACGTGAGGCGCGGCCTTCGCGTGATTAATGGCTTCAATCGTTTGCGGCATGACACCATCTTCAGCCGCGATAACGAGCACAACGATGTCGGTGACATTAGCGCCGCGTGCTCGCATCGCCGTAAAAGCTGCGTGACCGGGTGTGTCGATAAAGGTAAGAGTCGCGCCATTGTGATTAACGCTGTAGGCGCCGATATGCTGAGTGATTCCGCCAGCCTCGCCCGCCGCAACACGGGTCTTCCGAATGGCGTCCACCAACGTTGTCTTCCCATGGTCAACATGGCCCATGAACGTGATAATGGGCGCCCGCGGCTTGAGTTCCTCTTTCTTTTCAATGACCGGTGGCGGAGGCGCAACAACCACTTGTTCGACTTTATGAACGCCAGCTCCCTTTTCACGGCGCTCCTTTTCCAGAACAAATCCGTGGCTCTCCGCGATCTTTGAAGCAATATCGGGCTCGATTGTCTGGTTGATATTCGCGAAGATGTTAAAGGTCATCAGCTCCGCGATGAGCTGGTGCGGTTTCACGCCTAGCTCGGTCGCGAGTTGCTTAACCACAATTGGCGGCTTGATAAGAATGACTTTCTGAGCCGAGGCTTCTGTCTCGGCAGTCAGCGCCTCGGCTGTAGCGGGCGAGGCTTCTTCACCCGCAACAGTCCCGGGCACTTCAGTTGAAAGCGATTCTGCGGGTTTCGCCGGCGGGGCGGGCTTTGCGGGAGCGGGCGGCGTTTCGAGCGAGGCTCGGATGCGCGAAATTGGAGGTAAAACGGTTCGTTTCGGTTTTACCTCACCGTCTTCGGCCTTTTTGGTCGGTCTTTTTCGATCGATCAGCGAGACGCTCTCAGCTTCGCGGCTCGAAGGTCGAGCGGGGGCCGCGGCAGGCTTTGAAGCGGGAGCGGTGCGCGGCTTTGCTGCCGGCGCAACATCATCCTTTAGTTTTTGCTTCGGAAGTTTTGTCTTGGCCGCAGCGGCTGCTGGCTTGCGAGCAGCAGGAGTCCCGCGCGCGGCCGGTTTGCGCGTTGCAGTTTTGCTGCTCGTCTTCGTTGCCATTGTTGTTTGTCTAAAATTCTGCTCATGGCCCGAGCTTCCAAACAGGAGCCATGTTATTGTACGAGTTCCTGCCGATGGACTGCCTCATAAATCTCGCGTGCCTTTGTCTCATCGACCGCGAGAATATCCACTAAATCCTGTACATCCGCATCGCGCAATCCCTCGAGGTTTGTAAACCCGGATTTTACGAGCGTCAGCGCCTGCTCTTCGGTAACAGGCAGCGCGCCGGCGAGGGTCTGCGCAGCTTGTGCGACCTTTTGTTCAACAACAGTCGTCGCCGATGTGTCCTTGCCGATGTTGATCTCCCAGCCGGTCAAGCGGGAAGTTAACCTGGCATTCTGTCCCTTTTTCCCGATCGCGAGCGAAAGCTGATCTTCGTCGACGGAAATCTGCACACTTTTTTTCTCGGTATCGAAAACCAGATTCTTCACTTTCGCCGGCTTGAGCGCTTCCAGAACGTATTCCTTCGGATCGGAGCTCCAGCGAATGATATCGACTTTTTCGTTATTTAGTTCCCGAACGATGTTTTTGACGCGGGAACCACGCATACCGACACACGCACCAACCGGGTCTACTTTTTCATTGGCGCTCCAGACTGCGATCTTGGTGCGATAGCCTGCTTCTCGCGCGATGCCGCGAATTTCCACCGTGCCGTCTGCGATTTCACTTACCTCCAACTCGAAAAGCCTGCGCACAAAATTGGGATGGCTGCGAGACACAATGATCTCCGGGCCGCGGATTCCATTTTCCACGGCGACAACGTATGCGCGGAGTCGATCGCCTACGTTGTAATCTTCCACTACGACTCGCTCGCGCTGCGGCATGACGGCCTCAAATTTTCCCAGATCGAGAATGACATCGGAACGATCGAAGCGCCTCACTGTTCCGCTGACGATTTCGCCGGCGCGATCTTTGAATTCCTCATAGATCATTTCCTTTTCGGCCTGACGAATCCGTTGCATCATTGCTTGTTTCGCAGTCTGCGCCGCGATGCGTCCAAAATTTTTCGGCGTCACTTCCACTTCGATGTCGTCACCGACATTCGCATCCGGCTTAATCTTGCGCGCTTTCGACAGCTCGATTTCGTCCTGCGGATTCGTGACTTCATCGACGACCAACAGGGTTGCCAGTGCTCGAATTTCTCCAGTCTTCGGATTGATGTCGATGCGGAGATCTCGTGAAGCGCCCACGCTCTTTTTTGAAGCCGAAAGCAAGGCGTTCGAGACTGCCTCGAGCAGGATTTCGCGTTTAATTCCGCGTTCCCGCTCGAGATAATCAAGCATCGCAATAAATTCTGCGTTCATAAAACATGTAGCCCGCAGACTAAAAAGAGTGGGACGTCAGTTCCCACTCCAATCAGCGCGCGGACTCGACACTTAGGTTACCGTCTTAAGGCCTTCTCGTCAAGATACCCGTTGGTTAGATTTGACGCGTAACGCTCAATATTGAACGTCCAACATCCAATGAATTCGCGTCTCCAAGCCGTTTTTGTCGTCCTTCTCGTGTGGGCGGTAATCTATTTGCCAGCGCTTGGTTCAATTGCGATCAAAGGAGAAGAGGGACGACGCATCTTGCCGGCGATCGAGATGCTCAAGACAGGGAACTACATTGTTCCCGAAGTGGGAGGAAATCCATATTTCCGGAAGCCGCCCCTCGTGAATTGGCTGGTAGCTGCCTCCTTTCGAATTTTCGGAGTGCGCAATGAATGGACGGCACGTTTGCCATCGGCGATTGCCGTGCTTGCCGTGGCGATCGCATTTGTCACCGTCGCCCGTGCCAGCCTGGGACCACGAGGATCGATTGTTGCAGCTCTCATTTGGATGACAAACATTGGAATGATAGAAAAAGGCCGGCTCATTGAGATCGAAGCGCTCTATGTCTCTCTTTGTGGTGTTGCGATTATTTTTTGGCTGAGCTTTTTGGGGAAGTCGCCGTGGCTTATTTGGGTCCCGGCATCCATTTTTCTTGGGCTCGGCCTTTTAGCGAAAGGCCCAGTCCATCTCATATTTTTTTACGCGATCGTGTTTGCCGTTCTGGGGCAAACGAAAGACTGGCGTCTCCTTATTCACCCCGCTCACTTCGCCGGCCTGGCGATCATGTTGGGGATCTTCGCCGCGTGGGCGATCCCGTTCCTGCACAGTACGACCACGCAAGTGGCGGCGGCCAAATGGTCGAATCAATTTACAGGGCGGCTCCAAGGTATCGATTTCAAGTTTGTTACCTGGATTCAAAACATTCCGCGCGGTCTTATCTATTTTCTTCCCTGGGTTCTTTTGTTTCCTTTCGTTCGGTTCTCAAGGTTTCACGCTTACACTGAGCAACGGCTCTCGCGCGCGCTCGCGTGGGGGATAGCAGTCCCATTTCTCGCTATAAATCTCGTTCCGGGCGCGCTGCCCCGATATGGCATGCCGGTAATAGCCCCGGCTTGTTGGTTGCTCGCAATGAGCTACGCAGGACATGCGTTGCAATGGCCTTGGGAAAGAGACGTGTCCAACGAGCGAACATGGGCAAAAATCGTTGCGCTTTTCGTCGGAGTTGGACTCATTGTTGGAGGAATCGGCTATCCAATCACGGCGGTAGTTTTGAGAAGCAGGCAGCAGGTTAAGAAGGCTGCCGCGGAAATTAATGCTCTGGTTCCCTCGAATGAGACGCTTTATGCCGTGGACCCGGAATATCAGCCGGTGTTTTTTTATGTGACGGCACCACTCGAATACGTGAGCCGCGTCCAAGACCTGCCGGCTGATGCGCGTTATTTTGTTATTCGTGGTAACAAAGAAGCCATAGTGACGACTGCATCACCGCGTGCGCATTTGCGTGCGCGTGTACAGGATTATCGCAAACGCGAGCTGATTCTCTTCGAAGTCGTCCCTAAATAACATTGACAGACCGGCAGATTGGAATTGGTTAGCATGCTAACCAATTTGGGGTTCCCATGTCGGATGAGGAAACATTTGGCCCTTTATTGCACGGGACCGCTCGTGCATGGAGGCTGAAATTGGACGAACGGCTCAAGCCAATGGGCATGAGCCAGGCGAAGTGGCGCACGCTGTTGCATCTGTCAATTGCTCCCGGTCCGCTTACACAGGCCGAGATCGCAGAACGGCTGGGCATCGAAGAGCCGTCATCGGCAACATTGTTGCATCGGTTGGAAAACGAAGGCTGGATCGCCCGCAAAAGTTCGCCGCGTGATCGCCGTTGCAAAATGGTGGTGCTCGGCCGGCGCGCTCAGAATGTAATCTCCCAGATCAGCGCGACCGCCGAAGAACTTCGCCACGAACTACTGGAAAATATTTCAGTAGCGGACTTGCGTACTTGCATGCGCGTGCTCACGCAGATTCACGAAAAGGCGGAAGGGAAGAACGGAAATAGCGCACACACGAAGTTCCGGTCTTCGATAACCACGGCAAAGAAATGAACATCGTGCAAGAGGAAGAGCGTCGCGTCGCGAATAGAGCACCAAAGGTGACGAAAGCTCGGGCCAGGGGAGCACATTCCATCCCGCGCTGGGCATACGTCCTTTTTGCCGTCCTGGCCGTTTTGGTTTTGCTGCGGACCTTTCAACGAGGTGTGAGCACGTTGAAACCGGCGCAGCCGCCGGTGCGTCCTGTGGCCGTAGCGAAAGTCATCACAAAAGATGTGCCGGTATATCTCGATGAGATCGGCACCTGCGCGGCGTACGAAACTGTGCTGGTGCAGGCACAGGTAAGCGGGCAAATCTTGACCCGCGATTTTCAAGACGGAGCGGATGTGAAAAAGGGCGACCTCCTTTTCACGATTGATCCGCGCCCATTCCAAGCCGCCCTCGACCAGGCGAAAGCGCAGGCCGCGTTAGATCAGGCGACGCTAAAGCGGCAGGAGGACCTGCGCGCGGGAAAGGTCATATCACCGCAGGACTACGATATTGCCGTCGCAAATGCGCAGAAGTCCCAGGCTGCGACCGAAGCTGCTCAGGTGAACCTCGACTATTGCTACATCAAATCGCCGATCAACGGACGCGTGGGCCTGCGCAATGTCGATGTTGGCAATCTGGTTGGGCCGTCGACTTCGCCGCTCGTCACCATTCAGGGCCTCGACCCGATTTATACAGATTTTACCGTCGCCGAGAACGATCTGCCGCTGGTGCGAAAATATCTCGGCGGGCCGAACGTGAAAGTGCAGACCTATCTGTCCGATGGCTCGATCGCGCCGCGGATGGGCGATCTTTACTTTATCGATAACGCGGTGCAGCCAGGATCCGGAACCGTGAAAGCCCGCGGGGTTACGCCGAATCCCGACCGCGCGCTCTGGCCCTTGGAATTTGTGCGAGTCCGTTTCATCCTGGAGATGCTCAAGAACGCTGCGCTTGTCCCATCGCAGGCGGTCCAGGTTAGCCAGAGTGGGCCGTTCGTTTTCGTAGTGAAACCCGACAACACTGTCGATCTTCGCACGGTGAAGCCCGGCCAGCGGCAGGAAGGCGACCTCACCGTGATTGAGAGCGGTGTGAAACCCGACGAGACCGTCGTGGTGACCGGCCAGCTGGCGCTTGCTCCAGGGGCGAAAGTGGCCCCCCAGCCGTACACGCCTCAAAACTCCGGCAACTCAGAGCAGTCTGGCGGTTCAAAGAGCGGGATGTGATATGAACGACGCGGAGGACCGTGACGGCGAACGGGAAGTGAGAGATAAGGATCGTCTTAGGCCGAGATCGTTTGCCGAGCGCCACCCGGGGCCGACGGCAAAATTAGTCCCAGTGGAAGGTTCGGGCCTATCCGGGCCATTCATTCGCCGGCCGGTAATGACCGTGCTTTTAACTCTATCGGTGATCGTTGCTGGTCTGGCGACTTACGGAAAGCTTGCTGTTAACGATCTTCCCGCCGTCGATTATCCTGTCATTCAAGTTAGCTGTTCCTACCCCGGCGCAGACCCCACGACGATGGCTAACAACATCGCCACGCCGCTGGAGAAACAATTTCTGCAGATTCCCGGGCTCGACATCATCACCAGTAGCAGCACACAGAGCAACACGCAGTTCACATTGCAGTTTGTCTTGAGCAAAAGCATCGTCGATGCCGCAACCGATGTGCAGGCGGCAATTCAGCGCGCCACTGGAAAATTGCCACTTGATTTGCCAAGTCCGCCCACGTTCACCAAAACGAACCCGAACGACCAAGCCGTTTACTTGTTAGGCTTGATGTCGGACTCGCTGACCGACTGGGATCTGTATAAATATGCGTCCACGGTTGTCGCTCAGCGCATCAACATTCTGCCGGGTGTTTCGCAGGTGAGCATTTACGGCGTCCAGGGCGCAATTCGCGTCAAAGCCGACCCCTCGGCACTGGCCGCGCGCGGCTTGACGATGGATGATCTGGCGAGCGGGATCAAATCGGGCACGGTCTACACCGGGGCGGGACAATTTGACGGCGCACATCGCACTTTTGTGCTGCAGCCCAACGGGCAGATTGATCAGGCCGAGGGCTACAGAAAATTGATTGTCGCACGGAACCCCGATGGTTCGCCGGTTTACTTACGCGACGTCGCAGACGTCAAGCAGAGTGTACAGGACGAGCGCATCTCGCGGTTTTTCTGGATGCGCGGCTTTAATCCACCTGGCTCGGTGGTCGTACTTGCGGTTAACCGCCAGGCAGGCGCAAATGCAGTGGAGGTCGCCAGATCCGTGAGAGCGCTATTCCCTGAGCTGCGCGCCAGCCTGCCCGGCTCAATCAAGTTCACACCGGTGTTTGATCGGTCGCAAACGATCGTCAATTCGGCCGACGAAGTGAAATGGACACTTATCATCGCCTTCGTGCTTGTGGTACTGGTAATCTACGTTTTTCTCGGTCGCGCCACAGACACGCTCATTCCGGCTGTCGCGCTGCCGATGTCGCTGCTGCTCACTGTCGCCGTGATGTACATGCTCAATTTCTCAATCAACAATCTCACATTAATGGCGCTGACGCTGGCTATTGGTTTCCTTGTCGACGATGCAATTGTGTTTTTGGAAAATGTTGTTCGCCGCGCTGAGCACGGCGAGTCGATCCTCAAGGCTACGTTCAACAGCGCGGGAGAAATTTCTTTTACCATCTTGTCGATGACCCTTTCGCTGGCCGCGGTTTTCATCCCGCTGGTTTTCATCCCTGGATTGCTGGGGCGCATCTTCCGAGAATTTTCCGTCACCATCATCGTGGCCATTCTGGCTTCGGGTCTTGTGTCGCTAACGCTCACGCCGTTGATGTGCGCGCGTATTCTTGGCGAGCGCAAGGCCGGCCACAAACGCGCCTGGATGGAACGGCATACCAGCAATTTCATCCAACGCGTCATTGCGGCCTACGGTCGTGCGCTCGACTGGTATCTGGACCGTGCATGGCTCACCGTGCCAGTCCTGATCGCCTGTATTCTTGGGCTGTGGTTCTTCTTCACCCATTTACCTTTCACGTTGTTACCGCCGGGGGACAGCGGTTTCATTCGCGGCGTATTCATCGCGAAGGAAGGTTCGTCACCCGCGCAGATGCGAGCGTATCAGACGGAGGTCAATAAGAAAATCCAGGAAGATCCCGCCGTCGGACAGTTTTTCACACTCGCTGGTTTCTCTTCGCGCAGCGCGTTGTCGCAAGGCCTGATGTTTCTGTTTTTGAAACCGCGCAGCGAACGGCCGCCTGTCGATCAAATCATTTTGCGACTACAAAAATCGCTCGGCTCTATTCCTGGTATCGTCGCTGTGCTAACGCCCAGCCCGGTACTGCAGATTAGTGTTGGTGCTACCAGTCAGACCCAGGGACAGTACGCCTACACAATTAGTGGCATCGTGCCCGAGGACGTCTATGCCGTGGCTGACCAGTTGATGGCAAAACTTCAGCAGTTCAAAGGCTTCGCCAGTGTGCGTTCCGATTATTACCACGACACGCCAAATCTTAGAATCGACATCAACCGCGATCGCGCCGCGATGTACGGCGTTTCCACTTCCGCAATTCAAAGCCTGATGCGTAACGCTTACTCGCAAAACTACATCTATCTCATCAAGCAGCCGGACGATCAATATCAGGTGATTCTCGAAGTTAAAGACAGGGAACGGGCGCACCCTGATGACTTGGATGATCTTTGGGTCCGCAGTAGTACCAGCGGCAATTTCAGCGCGAGCGGCTCGGGTGGGGGAACCATAGCTACCACAACAGGGAACATGTCTAACCTCGTCCCGCTGCGTGTTGTAACATCGACCAAAGAAGTTATCGGTCCGCAGGCAGTGAACCATTTAAACCAATTCACCAGCGTTACATTCAACTTCAACCTGCTGCCAAACGTTGCCATTGGCGATGCCACCAAGGCTATCGAAGACGCCTTCGCGCAAATCCATCCGCAATACCCGACTGTGCAGGGTATCTTTCAGGGGGAAACCCTCGTCTTTCAGCAACTGTTCCAGTCTCTGCCTCTACTATTGCTTGCTGCCATCTTTGTCATGTATGTGATTCTGGGGATTCTCTATGAGAGCTACGTGCATCCCTTCACAGTTTTATTCCCGGCGATCGTCCCGGCAGTAGTCGGTGGACTAGCAACACTGTATCTATTTCACTCAGTGCTCTCACTCTACAGTGTGATCGGACTTTTTCTTTTGTTAGGTATCGTGAAGAAGAACGGGATCATGGTTGTCGATTTTGCCTTGCAACGAATCGACGAAGGCTGGGACCTGCGCTCAGCCATTCACGAAGCCAGTATGGAGCGGTTTCGTCCCATCATGATGACCACGCTTGCCGCGCTCATGGGTGCCGTGCCGATCGCGCTGGGATTCGGACAGGACGCTGCATCGCGTCGTCCGCTGGGTCTTGTGATCGTCGGCGGTCTGATTTTCTCCCAGCTGATCACGCTGTTCGTAACACCGGTCATCTATCTGTGGCTCGAATGGTTCCAGGAACACGTGCTTGATAAGGTACCGTTCCTCCGCAGGGCTCATTTCCGTGAGCACGAAGGCGAACGAGCAAGAGGAGAGATGCGCCCCGCGCCTGCAGCTGTGCACTAATTGCGCATGCTCTGGCTCTGTGCAGGAGAGCAGGTGCACGATCAAGAACAGGAGTAACAGGAAGATAACATAACCGTGCGCGCAATGGTTCTGGATAAGCCCGGGCAACCGCTTCGATTCCGCGATGTGGAGAAACCGAGACCCTCCAGTGGCCAACTACTGGTTCGAATCGCTACGTGCGCGGTGTGCAGGACCGATCTCCACGTGGTCGATGGAGAACTACCGGATCCAAAATTGCCGCTCATACCAGGTCACCAAATTGTTGGCTACGTCGAAGAGATTGGAGAAGAAGTTGAGTCGCGATTTAAAGTTGGCGACCGTGTTGGCATTCCGTGGCTTGGCTGGACCGACGGCGAATGCGCTTATTGCCGATCGCACCGCGAGAATTTGTGCGATCGAGCGCGTTTCACCGGTTACACCATCGACGGCGGTTATGCCGAGTTTACCGTCGCCGACGCTCGATTTTGTTTTCATTTGCCTGATCGCTACAATGATGTCGAGGTAGCGCCCCTACTTTGCGCGGGTTTGATCGGTTATCGCTCCTATCGTAAGACTGGAGATGCGCGCAGGCTCGGCATTTATGGCTTTGGCAATGCGGCACACCTGATCGCGCAGATTGCACTTCATGAAGGGCGCGATCTTTTCGTGTTTACGCGACCCGGCGACATGGAAACGCAGCAAAACTCGAAAACGCTAGGCGCAAAGTGGGCCGGCGGTTCTGACGAGATGCCTCCGGAAAAACTCGATGCGGCAATTGTTTTCGCTTCGGTTGGTCCGCTCGTACCTGCCGCCCTGCACGCGCTTGCCAAGGGCGGTATTGTAGTCTGCGGCGGGATCCACATGAGCGATATCCCTTCGTTCCCCTACGTAGATCTTTGGGAAGAACGAGTCATTACTTCAGTAGCAAACCTTACCCGCCGTGACGGGGAAGAATTTTTCGACATCGCGCCGCGTGTTCCTGTCAAAACAAAAACCGAAACGTTCCCGTTAGAACAGGCTAACACTGCGCTGGAACGGTTCCGCGCCGGTGAGCTTAAGGGCACCGCGGTCCTTGTGATGAACGCGAGCTAAGGACCGGCTGCTATTGTGTCTGTGCGAATTGTGTTTCGGATCCTTTCATCTCGATCCGTGCGCTGACTTTCTGGAGGAGCGTGGTCAGCTGTTCAACACGTTCCTCGAGTTGCTCCACTCTCGCATGCTCTTTGAGAAACTCGTTAAGTAACATCGCGTTGACCTGGTCGTAGCGCACGCTGTAGGCTTTTCCTTCCTTATCGCGCACGATCAGATCGGGATTCACTTTTTCAACTTCCTCAGCCACAAGCCCGAATTGTGAGATACCTGCTGGATCGACTTCTCTCTTGTAGCGGAAGGTCACCGGTTTAAGAGCCAGGATCGCCTGGCTGGCTTCGTCCATCGGCTTGATCGCTTCCTTAAAGCGCTTTGAAGAGACGGTGGTACCGAGTTTGTTATTAGCATTAATGAGAACCGGGATTCCGCCGGAGGACGTTTGGCCAAAAATGCTCCCGACGTAGCACGCGTTGCTCTCGCCAGCGACACCACCGATGTTGGCGCCAATATAAACGTTATTGCTGCCGGTCGTTTGCTGTGCTCCGGCACTACGTCCGAAAGCGATGTTGTTGTCGCCACTGGTGTTGTTCAGGAGTGCATTAAGACCGACCGCTGTGTTGTCATTACCGTCTATGTTGCTCTGCAGTGCTTGGGCGCCCGTAGCCGTGTTATCACCGCCGGCTGTATTACTAAACAGCGCCGAAACACCGTCAGCCGTGTTGAAGCTGCCGGTCGTGTTGCTAAAAAGGGCGCTGGCACCGGTCGCCGTGTTGATTTGGCCGTCAGTGTCGTTGAGAAGCGCCAAGGCTCCATTGGCCGTGTTGCCGTTGCCCGTGATGTGGCTTGAAAGCGCTCCAGCGCCAGTAGCCGTATTTTGCTCTGCAGTGAGATTGCTGCTCAGCGCCCCGAAACCGGTGGCAGTGTTGTTGTCTCCTTCACTATTATTTAAAAGCGCAAACGCACCGGTGGCAGTGTTATTATTGCCGATCGTGTTGCTGCGGAGCGCATTTGAACCGGTGGCGGTGTTGTCGAAGCCTTCGATGTTGCCGAGAAGCGCGAACGCTCCATTGGCAGTGTTCTCCGTGCCGGTGGTGTTGCTAAAAAGCGCCCGATTACCGGTGGCCGTGTTGAAGGAACCAGGGGAAACGCCATCTGGGTTGTCCGAGCTCGCTAAGCCACCCGTGTTGTTAAAAAGGGCGAACGCTCCATCAGCCGTATTAGCCATTCCGGTCGTATTGCTGAAAAGTGCGCCGGCGCCAGTGGCAGTATTTTCGCCGGCGGTGTTAACCAGAAGCGTCCCGGCACCGACACCTGTACAGAAGCTACCGTCGGTGATGCTTAGGAGCGAGTATATGCCAACGGCTGTATTATAAAAGCCGGTGGTGAGGCTCCCAAGGGCCAGTTCCCCCTCCGCCGTATTGCCACCTGGATAGCCTCCGTCCGGCGGCGGACTTACTGCGTATGCGCTTGACCGGATGGCGGCTAAGCACAGGGATACTAACGTAATGAGAACTGCACGTGGATTTGTCTTCATGGCATCATCTACGGAAAAGCGCGCCAATTTGTCGAGAGCAAATCTCCATGGTCGTTAGGCGTGGCTTCGAAACTGGCCGCGCGATGCTACGATGTACCAGGAGCTAACGGGTTCTACTCTATAGGGACACCGCCTTACCGCGTTCCCATCGGCGCGCGGCGACTTACCGGTTTCACAACGTTGTCTGGAAGCCGTTTTTCATCATTTCCGACTGAACCGGCAGCGTTGCCGAGTGCTTCTTCCTCCGGAGAGAGAAACGGTTTGAAACGACTTTTGTCGATGGCTTTCATGAAAGCTTCGTGCGGGGAGACAATGCCCTTTTCGAGCAGCGCCCAAATGGCGTCGTCCATGAATTGCATCCCCTGCGCTTTGCCCGAGACAATTACGTCTTGGAGTTTTTGTGTCGCTCCTTCACGAATGATCGCGGCCACAGCGGCGTTTGCGATCAAGATTTCATTCACTGCAATTCGGCCCGGTCGATCTGTCCTTTTTAGGAGCAATTGGGCAACTACACCGCGCAGTGAGTTTGCGAGCATGGCACGCGCCTGCGGTTGGCGCTCGGCGGGAAAAACGTCCACCATTCGGTCGACTGTCTTGCGCGCATTGTTTGTGTGCAATGTACCGAACACCAGGAGACCCGTTTCGGCTGCCGTGAGTGCGAGAGAGACCGTCTCGAGGTCGCGCATTTCTCCCACCAGCACAATATCGGTATCCTCGCGCAAGGCGGCTTTGAGTCCGGCGGCAAACGAACTGGAATTCGTCGGAACTTCACGCTGAGTAATGGTGCTCTTCTTATTGTCATGCACGAACTCGATCGGTTCCTCGATTGTCACGACATGTTTGGCAAAATTTTGATTAATGTAATCGATCAACGCTGCTTGCGTCGTGGTTTTGCCGGAGCCGGTAGGGCCCGTGACCAGGACAAGTCCGCCGCGTAGATTCGCGAACTCTCTTACAATCAGTGGAATCCCTAACTCTTGGAGCGTAGCAATCCTCGTGGGAATAAGCCGAAACGTTGCGCCGTATCCATTTGATTGCTTGAAGTAGTTGCTGCGGAAACGCGAGGCTTCATCCATCTCATAGGCAAAATCGAGGTCCCCGCGTTGCTCGAACAACTCCCAGTTATGCGCGCCGGAAATCTCGCTCATCATCTTCACGGCTTCCTCCCTTGAAATCGTTTCCGCACGAATGGGCATGATGTCTCCATGCACACGCATTTTCGGCGGCTCTCCCTCGGCGAAGTGAAGGTCTGATCCACCCTGCTTCACAATCACACTTAGAAACTGGTCGATGAAAGCCATGGGTTAATGAGGGCTGAATGTTATTTGCCTATTTGCTGGCGTACCATTTGTTTCTGCTCAGCGCGCGCATAAGCCTCCTGAGCGCTGATCAAGCCGCGCTGATAAAGGTCGATCAGAGTATCATCCATTAGGCGCATGCCTTGTTTTTTGCCGGTCTGAATAATCCCCGGTAACATGTAGGTCTTTGCTTCGCGGATAACGTTGGCGACCGCGGGCGTGTTCGTAAGAATCTCCAAAGCGAGCACGCGCCCGGTGCCATCGGCGCGTGGTATCAACTGGTGACAAATGACTCCACGCAGAGATTCGCTGACCATTACCCGGATTTGTTCCTGTTGATGGGGCGGAAAAACGTCGAGCAATCGATCAAGTGTGCGGGCCGCGTTGCTGGTATGCAGCGTTGCCAAAACGAGGTGGCCAGTCTCGGCTGCAGTAATGGCGAGTGAAATCGTTTCCAAATCACGCATTTCTCCAACCATGATCACATCGGGATCTTCGCGGAGTGAAGCGCGCAAAGCTGTGGCAAACGAATCGCTGTGAGTGAATATTTCTCGTTGGGTAACGTGACAGTTTTTCGATGTCAAAATGTACTCGATTGGATCTTCCAGCGTGATGATGTGATCGCGTCGTTCCATGTTTATCTG
>Ga0114129_10005520_pt1 | contig 17886 bp, 17 predicted proteins | sample RhiMetdeltSRZDD1_FD_80071 | JGI IMG/M metagenome (GOLD analysis project Ga0114129, IMG submission 80071) | Populus rhizosphere microbial communities from Tennessee, USA - Rhizosphere MetaG P. deltoides SRZDD1 (version 2) (version 2) | ecosystem: Host-associated > Plants > Roots > Rhizosphere >...
AGGGAAAGGACCGGGAAGATCGAAAAGAGGAGTGGATACAACGGGAGTTTTCTTAGCATCCAATCACTCCATTAGATCTGTGGAAGGGATGTCCAACCCGTCCAGCAGGTTCCGGATGGTGCTCCAGTGGACGCGTTCCCAGGCAGCCGGGCTGGAATTGGAGTTGTGAGGAGCCAGCAGCACGTTCTCCATTTTGAGGAGGGGACTCTCGAGAGGCAGCGGCTCATGCTCGAAGACATCCAGGGCAGCCCCCGCGATGCGTTTGACCTGCAGAGCTTCGATCAGTGCTTTCTCATCGACAATCGATCCGCGAGCGGTGTTGATCAGTACGGCATTGGGCCTCATCAACGCCAAGGTGTCGCTGTTGACAAGATGATAGCTGGTGGGATTCAAGTCGCAGTTCACGGTAACAAAATCAGAACGCGAGAGGAGAGTTTGAAGATCCGTCATTTCGATGCCGCTCTCGGCGAGAAATGCCGGGTCGATCTCGAGGATGTCTGTCCCGTAAACTTTCATGTCGAAGACGCGTGCGCGGCGCGTCACGGCTTTGCCGATATTGCCAATGCCGATCACACCGAGCGTACATTCGCTCAGGCTCTTCCCGGGGATCTTCTCCCACTTTCCACTTTTCATTTCCCTGTCCATCCAGGGCAGGCCGCGGGCGAACGCCAGGATATAGCTCAAAACCGAGTCGGCGACCGGGAGTGTGAACGCGTTCGGGGTGCGGCAAAGCTTTATTCCATAACGGGAGCAGGCTTCGGCATTGATTGAGTCGACTCCCGTCCCCCACTTGGAAATGACCCGGAGGCGCGGCGAGCAGCTCGCGAGCACGCGCGCGGTATAGCGGTCATCTCCGCAGATCGCGCCATCAAACTGACCGGCATAACGGAGCAGGTCTGCTTCTTCCATGCGTTCGTTTACATCCGGAACGATCAACTCAATATTGTATTTCTCGAATACAGGTCGAAAGCGATCCAGGACAGGGATCATGTAGGGGGCTGTAAGAAGGACGTTGTATTTCATTTTTACAATTGTTTTTCACTTCCCATCAGGAATGGACCCATTCGACTCTCCTGCACAACCCTTCGCGAGAAAACCCAATCCGCGATCCACAGCGCCAGCATCCAAATTCCAAGATAGAACTGGATGCTCACCGAAACGACGTGACGATAGATTCCCATCACATCTCCATGCCAGACGATGAAATAATGCGGGAAAACCAGGAGGGTGAGTACAATCGCCACCCACCAGGTTTTGTTGGAATTCCAGACTCCGCTGACGATGGTGATGAGTACACATCCACAAGCCGCCAGGAATGCAATCCAGGGCTGCTGGCGGACATACAGGATTGCCTCCAGCCTTGCCGGAAGAACAGGCGAAAACTTCCTGGAAAACAGAAACGATTGAATATTCTCGAGACTCATCAATGGGTTGAATTCAACGATGGGATGGCTTAAGCTTTCCAGCGGGTGAGACAACAACCACTTAATATAGCAGGACTTTCCCGACTGATGCAGCCAGGTGCGGTACTTCTCCAGTGCCGGATCGTTATAAAAAGCCCGATCTTCTCCACTCGCATATTTCCCGGCTAGCTGCATTAACTCCGGTGATACCGGCATACCACAATTCGCAAAAAAAGTAACAGACTCTGCATCCGGGAGTATTCTGCGCCCCAGCACATTCTGAAAGGGAAAGATCCAACGCCCGCCAAGATCCGCCGACAGATTACTGAAAAAAAACATGATGATGAATGCTCCCGCAAGGACAAAATAGTTCTTTTCGATCCGTCGTAGAACGAGGAGGATCACGAGAAAGAGAGCGATCATCAAGACGACCCAGGCGTTGGTGTCGCGACAAAACATCGAGAAAAACGACAGGAGCAGAACCGCGAGGGCTTTCTCCCAACGCCAGCCCCGGATAAGCCATAACCAGCCTGCAATCAATAAAGCCAGGAGCGACAATGATAAAGACTCGGTCAACAGGACCGAGTCCCAGCCGATGATATAGCGATACAGGCTCAAAAGCAGAATCAGGACAAACCCCATTAATTTCAAAACAGGGAATTGAAGTGAAGCGGCGACCGCGATCGCCAGCAGACTCCAACTGAGGATGGAAAACAGACCCTGGGCCCAGACCACTTTTTCGGGGTCATTCCCAAACAGTTTTAGTAGCAAAGGGAAAACAAAGGGACGTGCGCCTGCCAGAAACCTGCTGTCGAAAATCGGTTCCTTTGAGATGCGAACATAGGCGGTTGTATCGGCAGTCGTCTTGACCTTCTCGATGGCTTGTGAAAGATTTGAGATCCTTACTGCCGCATAAAATGCAAGCAGAATGCCCATCGTAAGGTAAAGCAGCTTTGTGAGCGGTATATTCGCAAGAGGTTTCATATCACGAAGCAGTTCTGTGCGCGATGATTCCCGCAGGCTCCATCAGGCAGTTATTTCCCGCATGTGTTCGGTATTTCAGAAAAATTATACAATTTCGGCACGGGGGAAAAATAACTGACATCTTCGAGAAGCTCATATTTCCCGCCGAAATAGCTGTTGAACACCACACGGAAGAAATTGACAGGAGTGATCGTCGGGTAAAGTTCGTCAGTGTGGTTCGGGAGATACAGGGCAGCAAGGATCCACATCCGTTTATCGCTTGGCTGCAGCCACGGGCCATGATCGCCTTGAATGATGATGATCGGCGGCACCTCGGACTCAGCCAGGATCGTATCGACTGCTTGCAGTATTTTTTTGTTGAGGAACTGTGCCTGATTCACATATCCCTTTTGATATAAGCGACCTGGATACATGCGCTGGTCATTCCAGAAATCAGGCGGGTAGGTCGGATTCCCGTTTGGGTCAAAGACAAAGGGCGGGTGTGGGGAGAGCAGGTGTAGATACGCGAAAGTCGGCTGTGGCATACGGGTAATATCGTCAATGTTATTGAACACATTATTGAAGCGGTCACGGGAGCTAACGCCCATGAGATAATCCGGATCCACCCAACCCCAATCCTGTGCATAGCGGGCAAGCGTTGTGCGCAGGAAGAGCCCTTCAAAGTCGGTCATGCCGGAGGAAATAGGAGGGGGACTGAGGTAGTGATCTGAATCCTTTATGTTCAGCCACTCAAACCCGGTTTCAGCGGTGATCGTCTGGTAGCCCATACTCTCGAAGTTGTAACGGACAGCATTATGTTTGAGCGAATCCCACAAAAGGCCGCGTTTGGTGCTTTCTGGCGAGAACTTGTCACTGAGTTGCTGCAGATACTGCATATTCAACAGGGAGGCCAGGGAAATCTCCGTCCGCACATAATTGCTTTGACTGCACTCCGCGACAAAAAATCCGCGCTCTCTCAACCCGTTGAGGAACTCACTGGTATCGAATCCATACGCCTGCTGGAGGAGATCGGCGCGCCCATAGGAATCCAACAGGAAAAAATAAACGTCAGGAGGGTTTTCGGGGCGCACGAGGTCCGTCTGAATGGGTGCAGCCGGCAAAGCCAGCGCATGGGCGCTCGGGGGCTCGACCTCGGACAAAATCTGCCACCCCACCATAACCAGCAGCGCGAGCGCTACGGTGTTCAACGTCACCGCGGCAGAGACAAAGGTCAATCGCGGACGTGTCACCCAGAAAAGAGTGAGAATGAAGAGAAGAATCCATGCCGCGGCCAGCCAGGCCGTGTAATTGGACTCGGGGTACTTCTCGTCAATGTAGATGTACAAGTGTCCGTATGAAAAAAACAAAGCCAGCCAGAGCGCCGTAAGAAATGCCGCTTTATGAACTCGCCGCAGGAAAAGCCAGAGGATGAAATATAGCACTCCCGCAAACAAGATTGAGATCACAAGCGGGCGGACACCTGCATCCAACCCGACCTGTCCAGTGTTGGCGGCAAGCAGCTTCAGCACCGGATACGCGCTGATCGCGAGCGGATACCATGGAACAGCAAACCATTGGCTCAGTGTTCCCCAGATAGCTTTATAGCGGCTCACTCTGATCTTTTCTCCTCAACAGGAAATCTGTAATCGCAAAATCGAGTTCCTCATCAATATCCCAGGCTTCCTCGGCATCGATTTCAAACATGATGGGCTTCTGCCCGATACGATGATGGCGCCTGAGGAGGTTCTCGCGGGTAAAGATGTAAAGACACGAATTCTCCTCATAGACGGGCGGCAGATCCTGGGTCTGGATCAAAACTTTGGGATCATGGTTAATCGCCTGACCATGTCCGTCGTAAAGCCGGGTCTGCAAGCGCGTCACGGAAAACAGCGAGTCGTAATTCGGGTAGCTGGTAATTAGGGATTGGATGGCTCGCGAAACCGTCTGCGGCTTGAGAAGCGGGTTGGTACTGTGGGTCTGCAGATAAAAATCGGCCTGCACCTGGGCCGTGTCATGGATCAGGATATCATTCATGGGCACATCGTCCGCGCGCAGATGCTCGGGACGAGGCAGGACAGTGACTTGTGGGAAATACTGGCGTACGCCGTCCATGATCGGGTCGGAATCCGTATCAACCAGGATCTCGGCAATCTCGGGGACAGCCAGCAATGTCTCGACAACGTGATGAAACAGCGGCTTGCCTGCCAGGAGGCGGTAATTCTTTCCCGGCACACGCTGGCTGTGATGGCGCATGGGAACAAAGGCAACGAGTTTAGGCATGGTTCATAGTTATGGCCAGATTAATCAGACTTTGCCTGGCATGCATTGGGGATGATTTCAAACTGGTACGCCTCCGGGTACTCGGAATAATAACTCACATCCTCCAATACACTGAGGTCTTCTCCAAAATAGGTATTGAACAGCAGGCGGAAACTATTTACCGGCGTGATGGAGGAATACAGTTCCGGCTGCGCATCGGGGAAGTAATAGGCGTTCAGGATTCCCATACGCGTCATATTGTCAAAGTGACTGGGGCCATGGTCGCCCTGGATGATGATAACCGGAGGAATGTCTGAATTCTCAATGATACCTTTAACCACCTTCGTGATTTGATCGCTGATGAATTTAACCTGGTTGACGTATCCCAATCGATAGTCGCGCTCGGTGTAATAGGTTTGGCCTTTGTGCACTTTTTCCGGGATGACGAATGACTCTCCGTCTGGACCAAAGACAAACGGCTGATGGGGAATCACCAGATGCGCAAACACGAACTTTGGTCCCGGTATGGCTGGGAGTTCCTGCAACTTGTCAAGATCAAAGAGAATCAATTCCCGTTTTCTGTCCTCCGGCGTGTAATGGAAACGCCTCAGCCAGCCTGCATCGTCGAGCAGGCGCGCCATCGTCGTTCGAACGTACAGGATCTCGAACTCGTTGAAACCCTTGCGTTCGGGGGTGTAAAAAATGTCCAGGTTGCTTAATTGGCTGAAATAGAATCCCGTCTCAAACGCGACCGTGGTATAGCCCAGGGAATGGAATTTCTCCTGGACCTGGTTATTCTTAATCAAGTTCCATAACGGCAGTCGATCTGTATTCTCAGGCGTCAGTGTCGGGTCCAAAGCCGTCAGATAATCCATGTTGAGGGAGGAACTGAGGGAAAGATCGGTCTTGGCGTAGTTGCTCTGGGCGCATTCCGCCACATAAAAGCCCATAGCCTCCAATTTGCCCAGGAAGTCGGAATTGTCATAGCGGAGAGCATGCGAGAGGATATCCGAACGCCCGTAGGCATCCAGAATAATGTAGTAGACATCTCGAAGCTGAGGATTCTCTTGCCTTTGAACGTTGGAAACAACCTGCGCTTCTTGCCTATCTGCAACTTCCGGATTCTGACGACCGGCTGACCTTACCTCATAGAAAACAAGCTGAGCAACAGGCATTGCCAGCAAGAACACAGACATGATATTCAGCGTCGATGTCAATGAAGAATAATTTCGAGACTTTCGGATCGCCCACCAGCTTCCCGCCACGGCTAACCCCGCCCATAAGATGACCAGATAGCGATGACGTCCGATGAGAAATCCGCCAACTTCAAGGTCACTGATGAAGTTATAGAGGTGACCATACGTCAGGAAAAGCGCCAGGAACAGGGTGGTGACAACCCCGGCCACCTGCCAATTCCGCAGAAATAGCCAGCATACAAACAGGAGCAGGACTGCAAACACTCCACTCAGAAGCACGGCGCGAACTATGGAACCTATGGAGGTTTGTCCAATATTATGAGCCCCCAACCCTACAGGAGCATAGAGTGCGATTAACAGGGAATGCCACGGGAACGCAGAGATCTGCTTCCAGTAAATTCGAGAAAAGAGCGTTCGCATATGGAAGATATTGATTATACCGAATCGCTCAGTTTTCTCTTAGCAATAATTGCTTCCACTGGTTGGCGCGGAGATTTTTCTCCGCTTTCGTGACCGTCTCTTCGATCCGCTTGGCCCGCGTTTCAGGCTTTTTTGGGCTGTTGATCCATTCCGGGATCGCTTTTTTACAGGGTGAATGGAGTTGGGAGGCGGGATGGGTATGTTATGAACCCAATCCTGCCAATCTGGATCTCAGCCAATGAATAAGTACATCCTGATATTCTTTGGATGTTTCGCCTGCTGGATTGCGCATGAGGTGATCTGTACCCGGGATCTGCTTGAGGGTCACATCCTGTAGCTGAGAGGTCGCACTTTCATAGTTGACCATACTTTGACCGGTCGGCACCCATTCGTCCACTTCGGCAAAGAGAAAGAGGATCGGTTGTGTTACCTGTTTCCAGATGGAAAGAGGCTCATAGTCCATCTCGTAGTGCCATTTGCTCTGGGCAATATCCACAGGCAATTCATGGCTCGGATATAGATATCCCTGTTCATACCAGGGTTCGTGCTCGAAGCGACTTAATTCTGTTGCAGCTTCGGCCCGGGTGACCTGTCCGCGGAAGTATGCGTTGACCAGATTACGCAATCGGATTACTTCATCGATCGCGGCTCGGTCAAACCCGGCCTGTTCGAGATGAAAGGCGACGCCATAATTCATCTGATCGGCCGGAGAGACGCCCGAGGCGGAAACCGCGACAATACAGGCGATCTCTGGCTTGCGCGCCGCGGCGATCGGTGCGATCCACGCCCCTTGACTCGTGCCGTGCAATCCGATTTTGTTTGGATCGATATCAGGTCGAGACTGCAGATATTCCACCCCGGCAATCACGTCGCTTGCCAGGTCCTCAAAATCTGCCGTCTGAAAATCACCCTCTGAAGCACCGGAGCCCCTGCGGTCAAAGATCAGCGCGGCAATCCCATGTGCTGGTAGATTAATTCTCAAATGATCATAGAACGGGTCTGTCCGCTTCCCGCCCGAGGCGGGGTGAACTACGACCATTGCCGGGTAAGGCGGTTTGCTGTCTGGGGAATGTAGGGTCCCAGCAAGTCTGATAGTTTGGTTAAAAAATGTGATTTCTTCAGGGCTCATTGACTTCGATACCGCTAAAGCAAGATTTCATACCCGCATACAGTCGACAACAGCCAATTCATAATTCCAAACCCAGGCTTAATCGCGCAACTTTCCGGAAGTCGCGACAAATCTTCAAGGCTGCAGCAGCTTCTTCTTTGCTGGCGCTTTCGCCAGGATAGCGGAAGTTCACAGCATACGCAGAAATCGGGCGAAATGTTGGACGATAAAGATCCCAAAGCGCTTCAACGGCTGAAACCAACTCAAGCAGTTTTACCAAATCATGGATCTTGCCAAATTCAATATCAGCTTCCTGTAAACGAGCTTTGATATATTTCTCAATACACTGTTGGGCAAAGAAACAAGTAGCATCGTAGTTTGGTTGTTTGCGCGCGCGGAATTCGCGCTGTGCGGAAACAAGATCGGCTTCAGCTTTTTCGACCCACTCACTCGTGAGCCGCTTCATAAAGTACTTTTCCTTTTAGGGTAATTTCTCGTATGAAGAAATCACCCAATTTGATACGCGTCCGGATTTGTTCAGGTGTTCGAACCAGCAAATCTATTGGGAAGCGTGGATCCGTAGCCAGCAATATCTCCGTTGCCTTCTGAGCGCCTTTGCCTTCAAATGGCATGATAACCAGCATATCCACATCTGAATCGGCCGTTGGTTTGCCGTAAGCATAGGAGCCAAATAGAATAATCTTTTGCGGATTAAACTTTCTGGCGACCTGGCGAGCAAAGGAAGAAATCGTTCTTTGGCTTATTCTTTCCATTTCAATTCCCATTATACCGAATCGGCTCAACATCCCTGGTCACCGCGTCTGTAGATTTTCTCTCTCTTGCATAATAAAAGGTTTCGCGCAACTGCGGTGTCAGAAGTCCTGAATCACGGTACCCCAGTCTTGTCCCATGAAATTGCATAAAGCGAAACCAGAAAATTGATCTCATATTCCTCCACAGACTTTGTTTGCGCGCCGCATGCCACAGGTCGCTGAGGATATTCATGGCTGTCAAACGTATGAAATCATATAAGCTGAAATGTGCTTCCGGGTAGATCCTTTTGAACGCCATCGCTTCGCGCCGATAGCGATTGAAGACCCCATGTGGAGTCTCATTGTGAATATGGATGATCTCTGCTTCTGCGACGTAGGCTACGTCGTGTCCTTGCTCTTTCGCCCATTTTCCCCAGGCCAGGTCTTCCAGCCCGGTCAGCGTTTCGTCGTAGGGATTCTTTTCCCACAGACTCCTTCGGATGGCCGCGTTGGCATTGTTGCAGAATGGCGTCGCCTGGCTTGGCTTGCTGGCATCGGAATACCACTGGTGGTAGATCTGCTGCTCCGAGAATTTTGCTGTTTCCGGCCCGCGCTGTTTACCATAGGTCAAGGCAACGTTGACATTTTCAAAGGGACGCAGGAGCGATTCGAGCCAATCGGAATAAACAGGATAGACATGCGCACTGGCAATGACGATCAGATCCCGCGTCGCATACTGGATACCCAGATTGAGCGAACGTCCAAATGTGAATTCTCCTGGGGGGATGTACACGACACGAGCGCCGAAGGATTCAGCCATGGCAACCGTTTCATCCGTCGAACCCGAGTCGACGAGGATGATCTCCACATCCCGGATCGTTTGCTGTCGAATCCCCTCAAGCAGGCGACCAATATGCTTCTCTTCATTATAGGCACGGATGATGATGGAGCAATTCATAGGACAAATAAACAGGTATACGTACACAGGTTTGTACTTGCTTACCTGTCTGCCTCCTCACCAGTCATTACTTTTCTCATACCCCAGTTTCACCAGCAAATCCCCCGCGACTTCCTTGAAAAGCTTCTTATGTTCCTTCGTAAAGTACTTCCTCCATTCGCCAGTCTTCCCGGAACGGAATGTGGGAGAGCGCTGCGGGTTGATGGATTCTTCCAGCGCCTCAAGGATGACCTGCCGCTGCGCTGGAAGCGGAACACGGGCGAGGAAGTGGTCAATGATATGGTTCAATGCCGCCAGGCGATCGTTGATCAGGTCCTCGAAATGGATGGAGAGCACTTCGCCATGATCGAGCCAGCCCAGATAGGGCGCAAAGCGATCGGCGATATCCGGAAATTCGATATTCGTATCAGCTCTCCCCAAAATGCTGACTCTGAGCCGTGCATTGAAATCCGACAGCGACTGATAATAGTCGTGATGGACATGCCGGGCTTCCATATCGGTCACATAAAAGACATGTGAGACAACCACATCCCGCGGGTCACGAAAGATAAAATAGGGAATGAAAGCAGAGGAACAAACGTGTTCCAGGACTTCCTCGCGTGCAAAAAGATGAGCCGAGGCAATGTCGCCGGGGCGCAAAGAGCCTAGCCATTTCAGTGCCTGGGCGGGCGAGCGTTTACGTCCGCTCTCGCCTTCGTACTCGGCATAGAACGAATGCAGGCGCTTTGCATAGGGAGCCACCTCTGAGAAACCGAGCAGGATCTGGTCCAGCAGGTGCGTGCCACTTTTAGGGAAGGAAATGCCAAGCAGGATGGGCAACTCATGGGGTTGGGAACCAAATCGGAATCGCTGTGTTAATTTCTCAATGTGATAGACTGTGGAACGGAGCGATGATTTCAGAGGCATGCAGGTATTTAACCATAAATTCGCCTACCAGGCAGAAACCACATTTCAAAGGCAGATAATGGACGAAATCCTTTTTGACCGCAGAGAGGCTGAGTGCGCGGAGAAAGCCAATTAAGAACTCCGAGTTCTCTGCGATGAGAATTCATAAAATGAACAGAACAATTTTCAACACCCCCATTCTCAGCGCTTTCTATCACTATCTTGCAAGAACCCTCATGCGACTGTCCGGCTGGCGTATCGACGGAAGCCTGCCTGACCTCCCGAAATTCGTTTTGATCGGCGCGCCGCACACCTCCAACTGGGACTTTCTCCTTTTCCTGGGCGTGATCTTCAGCCTGCGGGCAAACGTCCGCTTTATGGGTAAGGCGGAACTCTTCCGCTGGCCAATTGGCTGGTTCTTTCGTTATTGCGGCGGGGTACCCGTGGATCGAAAAAAATCCACCGGCCTGGTGGAGCAAATGGTGAAGGTTTGCAATGAATCGGAGAACTTCATCCTGGTGATCGCCCCGGAAGGCACGCGCTACCAGGTGGCGGAATGGAAGAGGGGCTTTTATCACATCGCTAAGCAGGCAGGCATTCCCATCGTAATGGCAATTGTGGATGGCAAACACAAGACCGTTCATCTCGGACAGGTATTTCATCCCACCGAAGATATGGAAGCAGATTTAAAAGCAATCAAAGGTGTTTTCGAGGGAGTAACAGGGGTCAAGCACCGAAAAAAGTACATAACCCTGGAAAGATGATCTAGAGCGACATCAACGTCCCACTACAAACCAGCAGCCACAAATTTCACGGAAATATTAAGAAGCCGGTGCGAATCGGTGTAAATCCGGGGCTCAAAAACCTTGACTTAGAGCACACTCTAAGATGTAAACTAGGGGCTATGGATATCCAAAAAGAAAAACTCACCATCCAGGAAGTGACCAAAGCGACAGGATTGAGCGCGCATACCCTGCGCTACTACGAGCGGATCGGGCTCATCCATCCCATCGAACGCGAGCAGAATACGCGGCGCCGCTACACCGCGGACGATGTCGGCTGGATTGACTTTTTGCTCAAACTGCGCGCAACAGGCATGTCCATCAGGGATATGCAAAAATATGCCGAACTGCAGAGGCAGGGTGATGAAACACTGCCGGAACGCGTGGAGATGTTAAAGGCCCTGCGGGATAAAGTGGAGGCGCACATGGATGAGTTGAACGAACATCTCAAGTTGATCTACTACAAAATCGAAATCTACCAAAACATCGTGACAGAAAAAGAACTGGAAAAAGCCTGAAAGGAATACGAAATGACAACGATCACAAAAGTTTCGCAACGAATGCTGGGACGGTCTGATATTCAAGTCAGCCCGATGGGATTGGGCTGCTGGGCGATCGGCGGTGTCTGGTACTGGCTGGATGGACCGGGCGGTTGGGGCGATATCGACGATAACGAATCGGTCCGCGCCATTCACGCCGCCCTCGACCTCGGCATCAACTTTTTCGACACAGCCGCAAACTACGGCACCGGTCACAGCGAACGAGTGCTCGCACGCGCCCTCGAAGGGAAGCGCGACAAAGCTGTTATCGCCACCAAATTTGGTTTCGTCGTGGATGAAGCTGCCAAGCGCGTGACCTTCCGCACAGACGACCATCTTTTGCATGTCTGGGATGAGTGCGAAGAAAGTCTGCGCCGCCTGAACACGGACGTCATCGATCTCTATCAGCTGCACGTCTGGGATTACCCGCTCGAGAAAGTGCCGGCGATGGTCGAATTGCTCGAGTCGCTCGTCAGCCAAGGCAAGATCCGCTATTACGGCTGGAGCACAGATTCTGTGGAAGGCGCCCGCCTCTTCGCACAGGGCAAACACTGCGTTGCCATCCAGCACGACCTGAACGTGATCCTCGATGCGCCGGAAATGCTGGCGCTGTGCGAAGAGCTGAACCTCGCCAGCGTCAACCGCAGTGCACTGGCGCGCGGCGCCCTGAGCGGCAAGTACACCAAGGACACGGTCTTTCCGCAGAACGACGTCCGCACGGATTCGTGGTCGTACGATCATTTCTTTGCGCCCACGCTCAGCCAGCTCGACGCGCTCCGCGACATCCTCACCAGCAATGGTCGCACCCTGGTGCAGGGTGCCCTCGCCTGGATCTGGGCGAGAAGCGAAAAGACCATCCCGATCCCCGGCTTCAAGACCGTCGCCCAGGTGGAGGAAAATGCCAGAGCCATGGAGCTGGGCCCATTGACAACTGAGCAGATGCAGGAAATCGATACGCTTCTGGGAAGATAAAATCAGCGTTGATCATGACGGCGGCGTCTTTGCGGGCAGTCTGCAGACGCCGCCGCTGAGTATTTAGAGATAGTCGCTCTTGAATAGCTGCATGAACTGTTGATCCAGATAACCGTCTTCCACCTTGAAATAGTGTGGCTGAACCCCGAAGGATTTGAAACCAAGCTTCTCATAAAGTTTGATCGCGGTTTTATTACTGGCAATGACACTTAACTGGACTTGTTCGATCCCCTCCTGGCCAAAGGCATAGTCCAGCACATGCCTGAGCAGGTTTTCGCCAACGTTTTGACCCCGATAGCCAGGCTCCACATAGACTTGCACCAGTTCTCCGCGGTGACTCGCTCGCTTGCGTGCCATGCGGTTGAAACCTGTGATCCCGATCAAACGTCTGCCGTCGAATGCTCCGAACATTACATGATCCGGAGAATCGGTTTCGATGTAGGTCTCGAAGAAAAATTTGGGATTCAGGATTTCCTCTTCATAGGTGGAACCGAAAAATTGAGGCACATTTTTCAAACACGCCAAGCGCACCTCGCGATAGATGGTCGACTCGTGTGGCTGTAGCTTTCGGATGATGATACCCATAAGGAAATTGTAGCTGAAATCCAGAGGAGAGAAAAAAGAGAACAGGATGAAACTTCGTCCATTTGGAAGCACCGGCCTGAACGTCTCCGAGATTGGTCTCGGCGCGTGGCAGCTGGCAAACCCTGACTGGGGAATTGACGACAAAGGTGAAGCACTGCGCATCATTCAGAAATCGCTGGAGGCGGGCTGCAATTTCTTCGACACTGCGCCCGGCTACGGCGGCGGCAGGAGCGAGGAGCTGCTGGGCGAGGGGTTGAAGTCCGTGCGCAGGGATGTGATCCTCTGCACCAAGTTCAGTCACTACGGCGAGGATGGGACGCGAGACTTCGACGCGAAGAACATCCGCCCGGTGCTCGAAGGGAGCTTCCGTGCCCTGCAAACAGACTACGTGGATATCCTTCTGCTTCACAATCCGCCGCGCGAATTAATGGACGGCAGGGTCGCTCCGGAGGTCTATGAGGAGATGGAAAAACTCAAAGCGGAGGGAAAGATCCGGGAGTACGGCGTCTCGCTTGACTGGCGCGAAGAAGTGGATATGGTCGTTGACACGACCAGGAGCAAGGCGTTGGAGGTCTTTTTCAACGCGTTGTACCAGGAGCCACTGCCCGCCTTCCAGAAGGCTTACGAGAATGGCGTGGGGATCATCGTCAAAGTACCGCTGGATTCGGGCTGGCTCTCGGGGCGTTACCGGAAAGGTCACAACTTCGACGATATCCGCAAACGCTGGCCCCCGGAGGTGGTTGCCCGCCGCAGCGAGCTGGTGGAACAGTTCTCCAAGCTGGTCCCCGAAGGGACGTCGATGGCGCATGCTGCGCTGCAGTTCGTCCTGGCACAGCCGCAGGTTTCCACGGTCATCCCCGGCGCCAAAACGGTGGAACAGGCACTCGATAATTTCGCGGCGGCAGACAAGCAGCTTAGCCCCGACGTGGTTCAGTCCATGATCCAGTTGTGGGAGCGTGAGATCATGAGCGATCCGCTGCCGTGGTAGAACTATAAGCGCTGCATCTCACACAGAAACCTTTTCATCGGCTGCGGTGTATATGCTGAAAACATCGTTCTGATGAAGAGGTTTTGTATTAATGAAGAAACAATCGTGGCATCTTGCTCTATTTGTCATTATGCTGTGGAACAGTGCCTGTAGCGCTGCTGAGCCAACAGATGTGGCAGTGACCTCCCTCCCATCGACCCCTACATCCCGAGTCATTCCGCCGCGTTCTTGCAAGCCCACGCTCGACGATGGAGTCAGCCCCTCCTATAAGCCGAATGCGCCGGAACGGGACGTGGTGGGACAGGGACATGTATTGACCGGAGTCCTGCTTTCCAGCGAGACCTGTGAGCCGATCGCGAATGCCAGACTGGAGTTCTGGCCCGAGGAGGCAGGGTTCGGGCATCCGGACTCCGCGCGGGCAACCCTCTTCACCGATCAAAACGGACGTTACCGCTTCGAATGCAATCCGCCCGAGCATATTCACATGCGGATCTCTGCGCCCGGGTATCGCACGATCGGGGTCAACAGCTATCACCCCGAGGGCAGCGCCGAGGGAGTTCTCGATATCGTGCTCATGCCGGAAAAATTTAGTAATACGTATTACTAAATCGTATTACTAAATCGCTTAGTGACTGAAGCCTGGGTAGAGACAAACTTATGAAACGGCGACCCGCCTGGGTCGCCGTTCTTATTTCGCTTCTGCCATTGCATCCTTGAATTCCACGAGGACTTGCACGAGTGTGGGATCCACGCCGTAGCCCATGGCTAGATAATAGGCGACGTAATCGCCAAAAAGGATCAACGTCCACATGTGGGCGAGGGGTGTATGTCCGCGCGCGTCGACGTGATCTGTGTTCATGCCTTCGAGCATGAAGGCTTTGCGCGTGAGGTCGGAGCGCAGGCGGTTACGAGGGTGATCGGAGGGCGCGCGCAGGAAGAGAGTCATGGTATGAGGGTTAAGCACTTCCTGGGGATGCATCGTCCCGGCCAGGGCATTGTGATCCGCTTCGGGCAGAATCTCGAAGTTCGCGCCCGCCTTGGCAATCTCGTTGATCTGTCCCTTCCAGCGGTGGGCAACGGCGGTCATGAAGTCTGAGGCCACAATCGTGACCCAGCGCCCCATCAATTGACCGGCGTAGCGCTTTGCGGGATTCTTTACAGCAGGGATGTCCGCCTTGATCCGCTCCTGAGAGCGTTTCATGAAAGCCAGCGCATCGTCCAGAGCTTCCTTCTGATCAGGAAGGAACTCAAGTCGCTGGAACATTACGAGCAGCAGACCGAACGAAAATCCAACCGCGGCCCGCGGCTGACCAGAATGTTCAAAGGTCCACGCAGGAATATTATTTTCCCGGGCACGTTTGGCAAGCTCACCGCCCGTGCTGACCACGATGATCCTGCATTCTGCTTTGCGGGCGGCCTCGAAAGCATCCAGTGTTTCTTCAGTTTTTCCGGAATGAGAAGAGCAAATGACGAGGGTTTCCGCACCGCGGGCGAAGAGGGGGAGTCCGTAATCGCGGTGCACGAAAACAGGGATCGGGGCGAGAGAGGCGCAGTACGAGGCGAGCAAGTCCGCCCCGATGGCAGAGCCACCCATTCCCGCGATCACCACCCGCCGCACGTCCGTCCAATGGGGAAGATCAAGCTGCATCCCCAGCTGGTAGGCAGAGGCAAGCTGGTCGGGCAGGTTGTCGATTTCACGAAGCATATTAAGCGTGTCGAGTTGTTTGAAATAATCGATGTCATCCAGATTCATGCTACTTCTCCCGGAGAAATTTCCTACACGTCCTGACTATTCTACAGCAAGTTGTCCGGATTTTTGCATTGAAATTGTCAGGGAGAAAGAAGCGAGTCTGCGCGATGATTCGAGTGAGTCTCACATGTGATTCCATCGATAGACAGATTCGCGAACATTGAGGAACAACACTCATTTGCAGGGCGGATCTGAAGGAGGTTCCATGTTCAGGAAAAAATTCCTTGGCATGGTTTTGCTGGCGGGGATGCTAATTTCCCAATCTGTTCCAAGAGCGCTTGCGGCAACGTATTGTGATCAGGCACAATTCGTCTCTGATCTCACAGCCCCAGACGGTTCATCCTTCGCGCCGGGCGCGGGGTTTACCAAGAGCTGGCGGTTAATGAATCTCGGTACCTGCACCTGGAACACATCTTACACGCTGGTATGGGCCGGCGGCGATGCCGTTGGCGCACCGGCGCCCGTAAGGCTGCCCGCGAATGTGCCCCCCGGTCAGATGGTGGATATCTCCGTCAATCTGACCGCGCCCGCGACAGCCGGACATTACAAAGCCTTGTTTAAACTCAGTAATTCCTCTGGCGTTCAATTTGGGATTGGGGAGTCTGCCAGCGATCCATTCTGGGTGGATCTCAACGTTGTGCAGACGAACGCGGTGATCTACGATTTTCTTGCGAATGCGCCGTATGCGCAGTGGAGAAGCGGTGCAGGGATCATCCCCTTCCCCGGTACCAGTGGAGACAGCCGCGGCTTTGGCTATCAGGTCAATAGCCCACACCTCGAAGATGATTCGCTTGATTCTGCGCCCGGCTTACTGGTGGTGCCGCAGAATAAATTCAATGGCTACATCCAGGCGACATATCCCGAGTTCCAGATCCAGCAGGGTGACCGTTTGCAGACGCTGGTCAACTGCGAGTTTGGTGCTACAAGTTGTTACGTCACCTTCCGTATCGATTACCTGTTACCGAATGGAGCCCAGAGGACGCTGTGGTCATGGAAGGAAGCCTACGATAGACGCTTTTATCGCGCAGACATCGATCTAAACGCACTGGCTGGACAAAAGGTCCGCTTTGTGTTCATGCTGCTTTCCAGCGGCTCCGCCGGCGGCGACCGCGCCATCTGGGGCTCGCCCCGCATCACGCGTACCGGGACGACACAGCCGCCCGCGCCCCCTCCCACCCTGACGCCTCTCCCGCCCCTGCCGCCGACCGCGACACCGATCGGTCAGCCACCGCCTACCGTCGTGCCTTCCGGCTGCGACAAGGCTGCCTTTGTTGCCGATGCGACCGTCCCGGACGGGACAGTCTTTTCGCCGGGCGCAGCCTTCACCAAGACCTGGCGCCTGCGAAATGTTGGTTCCTGCGCCTGGACGACCTCCTACAAACTGGTCTATTACAGCGGTGAGCTAATGAGCGCGCCGACGTCGGTCAACCTTCCATGGAATGTGGCATTCAACCAGACGGTTGACATCAGCGTCAATATGGTCGCTCCCACCACAGCAGGCAAATATCGCGGATTTTGGATTCTCGCCAATGCCAGTGGTCAGTTCTTCGGCATCGGCGCGGGTGCTTCGAACCCGGTCTGGGTGGAGATCAACGTGGCGGGCGAGGCGCCGGTCAACACAGGATATGACTTTACAGCCAACGTCTGCTCGGCAGAATGGCGCAGCACCGTAGGCGTATTGCCCTGCCCGGGCACAGATGGGAATGCAAATGGTTTTGTCATCCGCGTCGACGCGCCCAAGCAGGAAGATGGTACAACAGGAACGTCCGGTCTTTTGACAGTTCCCCAGAACCGATTCAATGGATACATCCAGGGCTTCTACCCAACCTTTACCGTCCAGCCTGGCGATAAATTCCAGGCGACGGTTGGCTGTGCATTCGGAGTTGCATGTAATCTAACCTACAGGCTCGATTACATGACCCCCTCCGGCTATATCGGTACATTCTGGACATGGCGTGAACAAAATGAAGGAAGAGTGTACAACGCCAATCTTGATCTGGGTCCACTGGCAGGGAGAAGCGTACGCTTCATTCTGACGATCCTTGCAACCGGGACCGCGACAAATGACCGCGCCCTCTGGGGATTCCCGCGCATCGTCCGCACCGGAGGCGGGTCCACGCCTACACCGACTCCCACCTCCACCCCACTTCCCAGTGATTGGCTGAAGTACACGAATCCGGTTTATGGCTTCGAGTTCAGATATCCGCCGCAGGCAGTGATCTCCGGTCAAACGAACAACTCAGTAAGGATCGATCTGCCCTTGGTTACGCCAGGCACGAATCTGAGTGAGAAATATCTGCAAATGTCCGTCAATGAAAATGTCAAC
>Ga0114129_10005521_pt1 | contig 17885 bp, 17 predicted proteins | sample RhiMetdeltSRZDD1_FD_80071 | JGI IMG/M metagenome (GOLD analysis project Ga0114129, IMG submission 80071) | Populus rhizosphere microbial communities from Tennessee, USA - Rhizosphere MetaG P. deltoides SRZDD1 (version 2) (version 2) | ecosystem: Host-associated > Plants > Roots > Rhizosphere >...
CGGAAGGTGATGCCGAAGGTCAGGATCTACGATCCGCGCGGCAAGCTGGAGGCCGAAGGCGAGGTCCCGGTCGGCACCAACCTCCTCAAGGCGTCGACCGAGCTGGGCGCCAAGCACGGTTCCGCCTGCGGCGGCGTCTGCTCGTGCTCCACCTGCCACGTCTGGGTGAAGAAGGGCTTCGAATCGCTCAGCGAGGCCGAAGACGCCGAGATGGACATCCTCGACAAGGCGTTCGACGTGAAGCCCTGGTCGCGCCTGGGCTGCCAGGCCGAGCTGGACCGCGAGGACGCCGAGTACCAGATCACCGAGGAATCGGAGAAGACGTGGTACGACGAGCACCCCAAGGAGCGGCACGAAGCCGAGGCGAAGGGCCTCTGGCCGCCGAAGAAGTGAGGTCCTCATGGCCAAGCCGCTGAAGTGGACCGACGTGGAGGACATCGCCATCCTGCTCGCCGAGAAGCACCCCGACGTCGATCCCTTGAGCGTCCGCTTCACCGACCTGCACAAGTGGGTGCGGGAGCTGCCCGGCTTCTCCGACGATCCGAACAAGTCGGGAGAGAAGATCCTCGAGGCGATCCAGATGCGCTGGCTGGACGAGCGTGAATGAAGATCGCCGAGGCGAAGAAGAAGCTGGTCGAAACCGCGCTGGGCTACCCGGAAGCCTGGAAGGACCACCCCTGGGGTGAGACCGTCGCGAAGGTCGGCAAGAAGGTCTTCGTCTTCTTCGGCCTGCCGCGCGGCGGGCTGTCGTTGTCCTGCAAGCTGCCTCACTCCTTCGACGTCGCGCTGTCCACCTTCTCCTGGGCGGAGGCGACGGGCTACGGCCTGGGCGCGTCGGGCTGGGTGAGCGCGTCGTTCGAGGGAAGCGACGACGTCCCGGTACCGCTGCTCCTGGAGTGGATCGACGAGAGCTACCGCGCCGTCGCTCCCGCGAAGCTCGTCAAGCAGCTCGCGGCCCGCGACGAGGCGGCGGCTACAGCTTCAGCGCGACGAGCCCCGCGACGACGGCGCCGGTCGCGACGAGCCGCCGGAGCGTGACGGCTTCGCGCAGCACGAGAACGCCGATCAGCGCGCCGAAGAGCACCGCCGTCTCGCGCAGCACGGCCACCAGGGCGACGGGGGCGCGCGTCATCGCCCACAGGGCGACGGCATAGGAACCCGCCGTGAACACCGCGCCGATGAAGATGCGCGGCCAGTTCCGCACCAGGTACCGCTGCACCTCGCGCCCGCGGCGCCATCCGGCGAACGCAGAGACCGTCAGCGCCTGCGCGAAGAAGAACCACATCGCATACGCCACGGGGCTGTGAGAGGCCCGCGCGCCTCTCGCGTCGATCAACGTGTACGCCGCGATCACCACCGCGTTCGCGAGAGCAAAGAACGTAGCGCGGCGGTCGTGGCGGCCATAGGCGAAAGCGACGATGCCCGCGCAGACGAGCCCGACGCCGAGCGACTGCAAAGGTCCGAAGACTTCGCCGAAGACGGCCGCGCTGCAGAGCGCCACGATGACGGGTCCGCCGCCCCGCATGATCGGATACGCGTAGGACAGCTCGCCCCAATGATACGCGCCGCCCAGAAAGGCGAAGTAGGCGACGTGTACGGCGGCCGAAGCGGCCAGCCACGGCCACGACTCCCGCGCCGGCGGCGGCAGCCAGATGGCCACCGCAAGGCCGACGATCCCCGCGCCCACCGAGATGGCGACGGTGTCGAGTTGCTTGTCCGACGAGCTCTTGAGGAGCGCGTTCCAGCAGGCGTGCAGGAACGCCGCGCCGAGGACCGCGAGAGTCACCGGCAGCGTCAGCTCCATCCGGGGGTTGCCTACAGCGGTCCCAGCAGCAGCACGTCCACCGCGTCGCCGGGGTCCAGCTTTCCTTCGCCCGGCTCGATCTGCGCGATCGCGTTCACCCCCGCCCACGAGGCGATCTGCATCGAGGACTGCTGCGCGCCCGGAGCGAAGACGAGCCGCCCGCCGTCGACGGAAGCGCGGCCGCGCGGGAAGAAGGTCAGTCCGGGGATGCGCGACAGCGTCCCGCCGCGCAGCTCGGCGCGTGCGCGCGGCCGGTGCGGATCGCGGTCGCCGGCCATGATGCGCAGCGCGAGCCGCACGAACAGCTCGAATCCCAGCATCGCGGCCGCAGGATTGCCGGGAAGCCCAAAAACGACGCGGCCACGAAAGGCGGTGCCGAACAACACGGGTTTTCCAGGCCGGATCGCAACCGTGTGGAAGATCAGCTTGCCACCGAGCCGCTCCAGCGCCTCCTGCGCATGGTCGTGATCGCCCACCGAGGCGCCGCCCGTGGTCACCAGCACGTCCACCTCGGCGGCACCGAGTTTCGCGGCGATCTCCTCCACCCGGTCGGGCGCCAACCCGAGCAGCACCGGCTCCGCCCCGGCTTCGCGGGCGAGCTGCGCCAGCGCGTGCGAGTTCGTCTCCACCAGCTTGCCGGCAGGCGGCTCCTTCCCCAGCGCCACCAGCTCGTCGCCGGTCGTCAGGATGGCGACGCGCGGACGCTTGTGGACGTGTACCCGCGCGGCCTCGCAAGCGGCGGCGAGAGACAGTTCCGCGGGGCCGAGCCGCGTCCCCGCGGAAAGCACGGGCGCGCCGGCATGGACTTCCTCGCCCCGACGGCGGATGTGCTGCCCTGTCTTGGGCGGATGCGAAGGGCCGATCCGCACTTCGGCCCCGCTGCGCGAGGTGTGCTCCTGCATCACGACGCAGTCCGCACCCGGTGGAATCGGCGCCCCGGTGAAGATCCGGGCCGCCTCGCCCTGCTGCAGCGCCCGCGACGGCGGCGCATCGCCCGCGGCGACTTCGTAGACGAGGCGCAACGCGCCCGCCGCGTCGGCGGCGCGCACCGCGTATCCGTCCATCATCGAGATGTCAGTCGACGGCAAGTCGCGCGCGGCGACGACGTTCTTTGCGAGCACGCGGCCCCCGGCGTCGCCGAGCGGGACTTCCTCCGCGGGCAACGCCCGCGCCCGCTCCTCGACGTGCGCCTGGGCCTGCGTCAGCGGGATCATCGGTGCAACGCATGCCACGACGCCCGGAAACACGAAAGCCCCGGACCGACGGATGCCGGGGCCTTCAGTGTCCAGCGGCCGGCGCCAATCGCACGCGCTCAGGGATCGGCCGACAGGGGCGTCGTGGTGCCGAAGAGAGGACTCGAACCTCCACGGGGTTGCCCCCACCAGACCCTGAATCTGGCGTGTCTACCAATTCCACCACTTCGGCGGACGCCAGAACGGGGGGCGATGTACTGGAAGCAACGCACCAAGTCAAGGCGATCCCCGGGGATCTTGCCGCCGCCTGCACAAGGGGGTGTAGGATGCGCCGCGGGTGAAACCCGGGGGTCCCAAGACCGCGTCGCCAAAGCGCCGCGTGCTCGTCGTCGATGACGAGGAGGGATTCCGCGACGGGCTCGCCGATCTCCTGAGCATGGAGGGTTACGCGGTTTCGGTGGCGCGCAACGCCGTCGAGGCCGTCCCGATGCTTCCGGATTTCCGCCCCGACGTGATCCTCCTCGACCTGCGCATGCCGCTCCTCGACGGCGAGGCGTTCCTGCGCGGCATCCGCGGCCTCCCAGCCAGCCGCGACGTCCCAGTGGTGCTCATCAGCGCGAAGGAAGAGCTGCCCGCGATCGCAACGCGATACGGCGCGGCAGGCTACCTGTCGAAGCCATTCGAGGCGCCGCAGCTTCTCTCACTCATCGAGCGCGTCCTGCAGTGACGGCCGTCACGTGAGCCGTGACAGGCCGTGGTCAGTGCGCGGTTTCCGCGTCGGGCTCGCTCGGATGGCCAACTTCGACGCCGTTCGACGCGGCGGCGGCCGCCGAGATCGGCTCCGCCCCCGCCGACGGCGGCTCGGCGGGAACGCGCTCGGGGCCTGACGGCGCTTCGGGCGACCGATCGACCGCCGCCGGACCCGTCGCCTTCGGCCGCTCCCGCTGCGACGGCGCCGGCACCGGCAGGCCGGCCTTCCACAGCGCCTTCTCCGCCTGCGCCAGCCGCTCGCGCGTGACCTCGAGCTCGCCCTTGGTCACGAGGTAGACGCGATTGTTCGTCTCCGCGCGGCCGCGCGCCTTCTTCAGCTCCTCGCGGGCGGAGCGCTCCTTGTCGCGCTGATCGCGAAGCGCCGCCTCGGTGTCCTTGAGCGCCTTCTCCACTTGCCGGAGCCGCTCGTCCATCTCGCGAAGCTTCGCCGCTTCCACGGGCGGCGGCTGCGGCGCCGGCGGCACGGCGATTTCGCGCGTCCGCGCCTGCGCGCGGTCCACTTCCGCCCGCAGCGAGACAACCTCGGACTGCGCCGCCGCCAGGTCCTTGCGGACATGCTGCTCCGCCGCGTGCGCCTCCTCGGCGAGCCGGCGGGCGTGCGCCAGGTCCTCTTCCAGCTCCGCCTCGCGTGCGCTGCGCCTCGGCTGCGCCTTTTCCTGCCCTCGTTTGCGCAGGTCGTTCAGCTTCTCGCGCGCCTCGAGGACCTGCGCGGCGCGCGCCTTCGCTTCCGCCTGCGCCTCGCGGGCCTGGGCCCGCGCCTCGTCTGCATCCTTGCGCGCGCGGTCGGCCTCCGCCTTGAGGCCTGTGACGGCCTCGGCTGCGGAGCGGCCCTGGAACCAGAACACCACCGCGAGGATGACCGAGATCACCGCGACGACGAACGCGACTCCAGTCATGGATGCACTCCGTCCCGAATGAAGGCGCGGAAGCCTACCCGAAACCCTTTCGCGACGCGACAGCCCAAGACCTCGCCACACCGCGGATTCAGATGGTCGGCGGCGCGCCCTTGAGCTCCGCGAAAACCGCCTTCTCCACGGCGCCGCGGTGTTCCTTGCCCGGGTGGTAGCTGTAGCTCGGGCCGACGAACTTCACTCCGGCCGCGCCGTGGTCGCGCACCTCCTCGATGCGCACGGCCACCAGGGCGCAGGGAAACGGCGCAGCCTGCATCTGCTCCTTCTCGATCACCGCCATCCCACGCAGCCCGTAGCAGAGGTCGTCGCCCAGCACCTCGATCGCTACCTGCGCGTTCGCGCGGAGGTTGCGCAGCGACTTCCCGCGCGTGTCCATCGCGATGGCCAGCGTCTGCGGATTCCGCGCCACCACCCAGGTCATCAGCGCGGTCATCGGCCGGGCCTGCTCGTCGGAGGTGGCGACGACGCAGGTCTGCCCGCCGAGGAGGAATTGCACCAGATGCGGCGGCATCTCCGCGGGTGCGCTCATGGCGCTGTTCTAGAACGGGCCCCGAGCCGTCCGCGAGAGAAAAGCGCGACCGCCCTCAGGGGCAGGCCTCGATGCCGGCCGACGCGACGCGCGCGCGAAAAACTGCGCACGCCTGGTCGCGCTCGGCGCCTTCGAGCTGACCTGCGACGAGCGACAACAGCGCGGCCTTGCCGCCCGCATCCGACCGCTCGCCCAGCGCGCGAACCGCGGCCAGCGCGGCTCGCGCCGCGCCGACCGGATCGCCCGATGCATCCGCCCACGCCCAGAGCGCGCCGGCGAGCACCGCGGATGCTGGCGCATCGGCCGCGAGCGGCCGCGACAGGTCCAGCTCGCCGGTCGGATCCCCGCGGCCGTCGGAGACGCCGAGGTATCCCGGATCGGCCGCGGCGGCGGCGCCGAGGAACAGCGCGACGCCTTCGGCCTCGTCGCGATGCGCGGACGCGACCGTCCTCAGCTGCCGGCGGGCCGCTTCTCGGGCCACCGCGCCGGGGTTGAGCGCCGCGGGGACGCGCGCTCCGGCGGGCCCGCTCGTGAGGGTGTACGCGTCGGCCTCCGGGACGTAGCGAAGCCCCGCCGGCGCGTCGGCGGCGTCGGCGACGATCGGAGCGGCAGGCAACGCTTCTGCCCCGGCGGAGATGAGGAAGTTGCGCGACCGATCGAGCGCGGCGTACGCCCCGAGCAGGGCGGCGCAGCGCTGCGTCTGCGCGGCGAACGCGCCCGAGGAGGTGCGCCGCAGGGCGCAATCCGGGGAAGCACCGCCGATCACGCGTCCGGAATCCACAGATGCCCCCACCAGCACCCACCCGGACGCGCCGCGGATCGCGGACAGGTCCGCGCCGCCCACGTCGACTTCGACGGTGGTCAGCTCTCCGGAAAGACGGTCCAATCCGGGCACCTGGGCCCGGCCGGGCGCCACGGCGGGGCCGCAGGCGGCCAGCGCCAGAAAGGCTGGGAGGAGCAACCGTCGCATCGACCCCAAGTTGTACACGATCTGGGCCGGCATGCGCTCCTTCTCGGGATAGGATGTGTGGAAATGCGCCTCTCCATCGCCACCAAGGTGTTCCTCGGCTTCGCCGCCGTGCTGGTGATGAGCGGCTCGGTCTCGCTGTTCGGGATCGTGCAGATGCACCGGATCGGGCAGGGTTTGAGCCTGGTCTCCAGCGGTTACTTCCCCCTGACGCGCATCGCCGGCAGCCTGGAAGCGTTCCAGAAGGAGCGGGAGCGCTCGACGGATCGCCTGCTGGCAGAGACCGACCCGGCCCAGCGCTCCAGCCTCATCGCCCTCGACCGGACCTACTTCGCCCGCATCGCCGACGAGCGCCTCGCCCGAGCCCGCGAGCAGATCCAGTCTGCCCGGGAAGGCGCCAGCGCCCACGACCGCGCCGCGCTGGAACGGATCGACGCGCGCCTGCAGCTCTTGTCGGCGCGCATCGCCGACGAGGACCAGGCGGCCGCCGCGCTCGCTCAGCTCCTCGCGCGCGAGGGACGGATCGCCGCGACCGACGTGCCCGCGGCGCAGGAGATGATCGCGCGGCTCAAGACGACCGAGCGGCGCGTCGACCACGAGATCCGCACCCTGCTCAATGTCATCCAGGAGCAGATGAACGGCGGCCTCGCCGAGGCGGAGCGGCAGGAGCGCACCGCCCGCTGGGCGATCATCGGCCTGTCGCTGCTGGCGCTCGGCGTCGGTCTTCTCGTCACCTGGCTCTCGAACCGGGCGCTCGCGCCCATTGCCCGGCTGACCGAGGCCGCCCAGCGGCTGGGACGCGGCGCGCCCGAGGCGGTGACGGTACCGGAAGGCGGCGGTGACGAGCTGGCGGTGCTCGCGCGCGAGTTCAACGCCATGGCGCAGCGGCTCGCCGCGCGCGAGCGCGAGCTGCGCGCCCAAGGAGAGGCGCTGGTCCGCTCGGAGCGGTTGGCGGCAGTCGGTCGCATCGCCGCGCAGATCACGCACGAGATCCGCAACCCCCTCTCCTCGATCAGCCTCAACGCGGAAGAGCTCGGTGAACGGCTGCGGGAGCAGCCTCCCCACCCGGACACCTCGGCCGCCGCGGCGCTCTGCGACGCGATCGTCCGCGAGGTCGACCGCCTCGCAGCCGTGACCGAGGAGTACCTGCGCTACGCGCGCGTGCCCAAGCCGCAGGTGACGCGCGCCGACCTGAACGACGCCGTCCGCGACTTGCTCGACTTCGTGCGGCCCGAGCTCGACGCGTCCGGGGTCCGCCTCGAGCAGCACCTTTCCCCGGCTCTCCCGGAGGTCGCGGCCGACCTGGGCCAGATCCGGCAGCTCCTGCTCAACCTGGTGCGCAACGCGCGAGAGGCGATGCCCGCGGGGGGGTCGTTGTCGGTCGGCACGCGGGCGCAGGACGGCTCCGTCCTCGTCGAGGTGCGGGACACAGGGCCGGGCATCGAGCCCGCCCGGCTGGCGCGGATCTTCGATCCGTTCTTCACCACCAAGGAGCGCGGCACCGGCCTGGGCCTGGCGCTTGCGCAGGAGATCGCCCAGGAGCACGGAGGCGAGCTGACCTGCGCGTCGACGGTCGGCCAGGGGACCACCTTCACCCTGCGGCTCCCGGCGCTCGAGGAAGACCGCGTGCGCACCCGCCCTCCTCCCGCCGCCGCAATTGCGCACTCCTGATCGCCCGATTATCGTGCGCGCCCCCATGAAGGACCCGGTGCACAAGAGCGTGCTGGGAAACGGCCTGCGGGTGGTGACCGTCGAGCTGCCGCATCTCCACGCCGGCATGCTCGCTGCCTACGTCCGCGCCGGGTCGCGCCACGAGGACCCGCGCGTGAACGGCGTCTCGCACTTCCTCGAGCACCTCTTCTTCCGGGGCAGCGCCGGCTACCCCGACGGCCGCACGCTCAACTCGCTGGTCGAGGACGTGGGCGGGAACCTCAACGGGGTGACGACGCGCGATCACGGCTACTACTACACGCCGATCCATCCCAACCGGATGGAGCTCCCGTTCGCCGTCCTGGGCGACATGCTGGCGCGCCCGCTCTTCAAGGAAGTCGAGCTGGAGCGGGAGGTGATCCTCGAGGAGATCCTCGACGAGGTCGACGAGGAGGGCCGCGACATCGACGTCGACAACCTCTCCAAGCGCGCGCTCTTCGACGGGCACCCGCTGGGGCAGAAGATCGCCGGCACGCGCGAGACCGTGAGCAGCCTGCGCGAGGACGATCTGCGTGCCCACCACGCGCGCGCCTACGGGGCGCGCAACCTCGTCCTGTGCGCGGCGGGCCCGCTCCGTCACGACGAGGTGCTGAAGCTCGCGGAGCGGGCGTTCGGCAATCTCACTCCTGGCGTCGCGGTGATCGACACGCCGCTTCCGCGCGGTCCGCGCGGGCCGAAGCTCGTCGCCGTGGAGCACCGCGAGTCCCAGACGGAGCTGCGCCTCTCCTTCCCCGCCGCCGCCGAGGACCACCCCGATTTCCCCGCGCTGCTGCTCTTGCGCCGCATCCTGGACGACGGGCTGGCGGCGCGGCTGCAGCTCAACGTGGTCGAGCGCAAGGGCCTCGCCTACGCGGTCCACGGCTCGATCGACACCTTCAGCGACTGCTCGGTGTTCGAAGTCGAAGCGGCCTGCGCGCCGCGCAAGGCGCCGCTCGTGCTCGCCGAGCTCCTCCGCCTCCTCGCCGAGCTGTGCGACGAGGACGTGCCCGAGGAGGAGCTCCGCCGCGCCAAGGTGCGCCACCGCATCGGGCTCGAGTTCGCGCTCGACTCGGCGGGCGAGATGATCGGCTGGTTCGGCGGCACGGAGCTGTTCCGGCAGCCCGAAGGATTCGACGAGCGCGTCGCGAAGCTGGAAGCGGTCAGCGCGCCTGACCTGAGGCGCGTCGCGCGCGCCACCTTCCGACGCGACGGGCTCGTCGCCTGTGCCGTCGGGCCGCTGTCGGGGACCGACAAGCGGCTCGCCGCCGCGGTCGACGACGCGCAGGGGCTGCCCCGGTGAGCGAGCTCGATCCGCTCGGCGGGCTTGGCCCGGGAGGCGAGCCCGCCGCCGCGGAGAGAGCGCCGGAAGCGCGCGCCGAACCCGCGCACCGCGGGCCGCCCGCGCCGACCACCGTCGCCCTGCTCGCGCTGCTCGGGGTGATGTTCCTCGTCGAGGTGTGGCTGGCCGGCGGGCTCGATGCGGACTCCGAAGTGCTGTTCCGGCTAGGCTCCCTCTCGGCGGCCGCGGTGCGCGACGGGGACTGGTGGCGGCTGGGGAGCTACGCGTTCCTGCACGCGGGGCCCCTGCACCTTCTCTTCAACGCGTACGCGCTCTGGATCCTGATGCGCCCCATCGAGGGGCTGTTCGGTCCCGTGGTCGCGCTGGGCCTCTTCGCGGCCACGGCCGTCGCGGGCGGCGGCGCGAGCATCGCTGCCGCGTCCTTCCGCCACGCGCCGTGGCAGCAGGCGGTAGGAGCATCCGGAGGGATCTTCGGCCTCTTTGGCGCGCACGTGGCGCTCTACTTCCGCTTGCGTCACCGCCTCGCGCCCGAGGCGCGCCGGGCGGCGGCGCGCACCTTGATGATCAACCTGCTCATCAACCTCGCGCTCGCCATCGGCGCGCAGGCCGCAAACTTCCCCTTGGACAACGCGGCGCACGCGGGAGGCTTCTTCTCGGGGATCGTGCTCGGCCTTCTGGCACCGTCGCACGCCCTGCCGGGGCGGCCCTGGAGCCGCCCCGCGCTGATCGTGCTCGTCGCCGCCTCGTTCACGCTGGCGGCCATGGAAGGCGCCGCCATCGCTCGCGCCGTGAATCCCCACCCACGCACGCTGCGGGGCGAGGGTGTCGAGGCGCGGGTCCCGTGGGATCTGGTCCCCGGAAGCGACGGGCACGCCCGATCCGCGCAGGGCGTCGACGTCGTCCTGCGCCGCATCGACGCGGGAGTCGAGGGAGGCCACCCCGTCGCGCTGGGCAGCCGGACCTGGTCCAAGCTTTCGACGACGGATCCGGGCGGGAATCCGACGGTGGTGCTCAGCGTGCCCGACGGCCCCGCGCACCTGGTCGTCCAGGCGTGGTGCGTGGACGCGGATTGCACCGACGAGAGGCGGGACGAGGTGGCGGAGCAGGTGGCCGGCGGCGCGCGCGGAACGCGTTGAGCACTTCCGCGGCGGATGTCAAGGGTCGCCGTTCCAAGCGCGCAGCGAAAGCGAAGTCAAGCCCAGCAAGAACAAATCGCGGTGCGATCCGGGCTGGCGCGCGGCGGGACTGGTGCTAGCCTGTTCTCATGCGCGAGTTCCTCTACCGGCTGGTGCAGCGCCTCCACGACGAGGCCCGCCCGCTGTCGCGCAACAAGCACTTCCACGTGTTCGGCGATGCGGAGTCCCGCCGCGCGCTGCGCATCGACCGCCATCTGCGCGACCTTGAAGCGCGCTTGTCGGAGCTGCGCGAGCAAGGCGAGCCGCCTCGCGTCAGGCACCTGCCGGACGGCGGCGTGCAGCTCATCCTCCGGCACCGCGACCTGGCCGTAGTGCGGACGGCAACGCTGACCGCCGACGAGGCGCGGCTCCTTGCGCGCCATCCCGCCGGCGCCTGGGCCCTGGGATGCCCCCCGGCAGAGCAGGTTCCCGCTGCCGCCGCTCGCAAGGGGCAGTAAGACCTACATAGGGAGCCGACGAGCCCCCGCAGGCCCCCTTGATCCCGCCTCGCGCCGGTACCTATGCTCCCAGCAGCCTCGGAGTGTCGCATTTTTCCGGGGCGTTACCGGCTGTACTCGAGGAGGTCTCCCGGACGGAGGCCGTTCAGAAAGGCAGAAGATGGCGACAGGTACTGTGAAGTGGTTCAACGACGCGAAAGGCTACGGATTCATCACCCCGGATGGCGGCGGCAAAGACGTGTTCGTCCACCACACGGCGATCCAGATGGAAGGGTTCCGTAGCCTGGCCGAGGGCCAGAAGGTGGAATACGAAGTGACGGAGGGGCCCAAGGGCCCGCAGGCGGCGAACGTCCGGAAGGTCTAGCAGACGCTCCCGAACAGTTCCGTGAACGCCCGGTGCGAAACCGCGCCGGGCGTTTTCGTTTCACGAGCACAAGCGTCGCTACCGCATGAGCGCGAGACGGGAGCCGTCACCGTCACGCCGCGAGACGGGAGCCCGTCAACGTCACGCCACCGCGCGCTCCACCACCTCCCATCGGAGCTGATCCGGCGCCTTCCCTGTTACCCGCAGCCGTCCCATGTGGATGCCTCGTAAGTGGTGCACGGCACAGACGCTGATCAGATTCCACTCGTCGTCCGTCCCGCCTTGCGAGCGCAAGATGATGTGATGGACGTGCGCCGCGGCCCGGCTACACCCCGGCTTCTGGCACATCCACTTGTCGCGCTCGAGCACCCGCAGCTGCACCGTGTCCGGCGGCGTCAGCGCGAGGGTCCAGACTTCGGCGAAGTGCTCGGCCATCTTCACGTAGCACTCCCCCGACGAGAGCCGACGTCCTTCCGCCTTCCGCACCGTGCGGAACGTCATCAACAGCGTCTCCGCCACGCTCCGGGGCGCCCAGATGACCAATTTGCCCTGCGCGCACATCTGCGCCTCCTGCTCGCCGACGAGCTCGCGGCGCAGCGTGATGCAAGGCACCTGTTCGGCGCGGGCGATCCACTCGTCCACGCGTTCCTCGTCCGCATAGCGAGCGACGAGCCGGGCCTTCTCGTACGTGATGCGCCGCTCGCTCAGCGCCTTGCGCAGCGAGGGCAGCTCGTAAAGCCTTCGCTCCAGCGCCGCGCGCTGCTGCACCGAGCGCAGGGACATCCCGAGTCGCTCCTCGCAGTACTGTTCGAGAGAGGCAAACCCGAGTAGCAGCCATCCTTTCATCCGGATGAACAGCATCGCGAGGTGGCCGAACACCTCGTCCCATCGCCGGCGCCGCTCGGCGAGCACGAGCAATTCCTCGTGCAGCCGGCGCACATCTGCATCCTCGTCAGGCGGGTCCGGCACCGTGACCGGCTCGGGTTGCGCCAGGAACCTCCATCGCTGCGACTCCTGCTCGACCCATTCTTCTTGGGCATCGTCGAACTCCGCCTGGGGCGCGGCGAGCAGTGCGTCCGCCAGGCCGCCGTCGCTCGGCGCCTCGTGCGAGCCGTTGTACTCGTCGCAGAGCCCCCGCGCGCGCTCCCACCGCGGAGAGGCCATCCCCACAATCTTCCCCGCCAGCTTCTCCGCCTCCTCCACCACGACCCTATCCTCAGCCGACACGTCGAGCCGTACGCAAACCCACTCCTCCTCGTCCTCGTCGGGGTCCGCGCCGTTCACCTTCCGTACGGCCTTCTTCAGGGCCCGGACGCTCTCCTTGCGCGCGCTCTCGACCCAGTACGCCTCCGCCTCGCCTCGTGCCAAAGGCAGCACCGCCTCCGCCTGCCGCACCGTCGCCTCTCCGGCGCGCACCGCGGCTCGCAGCAGGGGCCGCGTCCGCAGCTCCCGCGAGAACCGCATCTTCTTCTGCGCCGAGCTCGCCGCGATGCCCAACTCCTCGCGCGCGTAGTCGCCGACCGTCGCGTACCCCAGCACGACGACGCGGTCGCCGACCGCGAGCGCTTCGAGGCGCTCGCCCATCGCGATGTCCAGCGCTCCGCGCCCGCGGCCGACTTGCACCAGCAACGTCTCGACGCCACGCACGACGACGTACGCATCGCGCCCGTGCCGCATCCGCGGCAGCGGCCACTGCAGGGCGGCCGCCGCCCCCGCAAGCCTTTGCAGCCGCGCATCGAGCGTTTCGACTTGCTCCCGCCACCCCTCGCCCACGCACCGACCCTAGCAGCCCCCTCCGACACTCCTTCCTCGCGCAGGCTGCGAGCACGGCGCGCGTTCGGCGGCCCGTTCAATACACCGGGCTGTACCAGAGAAAGTTCAGCCGCAGTCCCGTCGACCAGAGCTGATCGTCGGCGAAACCGGCCCCGTTCGGCACCTGGTGCCAGCTGAAGTAGAGCTCGGGGCTGAGCGCGAAGTGGCGGCTGACGCGCGCATCGTATGAGAGCCCGGCGACGAGGGCCGGCGCGGCGGCGGAGCTGATGTCCGGACCAAACCTGGGATTGATGGTGATGCCGCCCAGCCCGAACCCGAGGTTCAAGTTGAGCCCGTTGCCGAGCGTGTCGCCGATCAACACCGTCTGGCCGCGCAGCGTGACCAGCCAGTTCGTCAGCTCGCGGCTCTGCGAATAGAACGCCGCGTCGGCGCTGAAGTCGCCGAAGAGCTGGAACCGATCCGAAAACCCGTACCCCATGCGCAGCCCGAAATTCAGGGCTCCCCCGCGCAGGTAGGCCGGATCGGAGAATCGGACCGCGCCGCCGCCGAGACCGAAGCTGAACAAGAACCCTTCGCGCGCGTCGCGACGGGAAAACTGCGCGTTGCGCCGCTGCTCCAGGCGCGGCTCCTCGGGCCGGCGCTCCAGCGCGCGTCCCCACGAATCCTCGATCATCTCGTGGTGCGACTCGAGGTGGTCGTTCACGGCAGCGGCGAACACGCCGAGCGCCGCGAGGTTCAAGAAGAGGTCGCCCCAAGGCGATCCGGTGGTGCCGCTGATGACGACACCGCCGTGTACCGCCGGCCCGCCGGGACCTGCGCGGACCGACACCGAACCGTCGACCTGGGCGCGCGGCGCTTCAGCCTGCGGCGCCGCGTCCTCGGCGCGCGCGACGCCGGGCAGCGCGAGCACGATGCACAGCGAGACGATTGCGCCGCGACCCACCACCGAGGGACCCTCCAGGCGGCCGCCTGGCCACCCAGGGCGGCATTATACGATGCGGGCGCCGGCGCGTTGTTCGGAAGAAGCGGCGAGCTGACCGCACCCGGCGGCGACCTCCTGGCCGCCCGAGTACCGGATCCCGAACGGAATCCCCGCGCGGGAGAGCACGTCGAGGAACGCTGACCGCGCCTCGCGCGTGGAGCGGCGGAAACCGCCTACCTCGCCGTTCACGTCGATGAGGTCGAGCTTGACCAGACGCGCGTCGAGCAGCCGCGCCAGCGCCTCCGCGTCGCCCGGTGAGTCGTTGACTCCGCCGAGAAGCACGTATTCGACCAGGACACGAGTGCGCCGCGCGCGCGCGTGATCGTGCATCGCGGCGACCAGCTCGTGCGTGGGGTGCATCCGCTCGATGGGCATGAGGGGGAGCCGCCTCGCCGCGTCTGCCTGCGTCAGCGAGACCGCCAGCCGGAACTTGTGCCCCTCGGCCGTGTACCGCCGGATGGCGGGCACGATCCCCGCAGTGGAGATGGTGATGGCGCGCCCGTCGATCGCGCCGCCGCACGGGTGGCTGAGGATGCGCGCCGCGGCGATCACCGGGTCGTAGTTGAGGAACGGCTCTCCCATCCCCATGAAGACGACGCCCCGCACCGGCCGGTCCGCCTCCCGGCGCACCTCGAGGACCTGCCCGACGATCTCGTGCGCGGCGAGATTGCGCGAGAAGCCCAGGCGGCCCGTCGCGCAGAACGCGCACGCCAGCGCGCAGCCGGCCTGGCTCGACACGCAGACGATGTACTTCTTCTCCTTGCCCGCGTAGGCGCTCACGTCCGCGCCGGGCGCCTCGCAAGGCACCGGGATGCGCACCGCTTCGACCTGGGCGCCGCCGTCGAGCTCGAAGAGGTACTTGACGAACCCGTCGCCCGCCCGCTCACGGCGGACCACGCGCAGCGGCGCGGCGCTGGTCGCGGACTCGACCGCTTCCAGCACCGCCCGCCGCACGCCTCGGATCGATCCGAGATCCTGCTCGCCCCGCCCCACCGCCGCGGCGAGCAGCTTGCGCCCGACCTCCTCGGTCACGCCGAGGGGCGCGTACTGATCCGGCAGCATTCCGCAGCGATGCATCACCGCGTCGATCTACTGGAAGTCGAGCGCGACCTCCAGGCCGTCGAGCTGCACCGAGTTGGCCGGCGCGCCGCCCGTCGTCGATCGGATCCGCGACATCAGCATCAGGTACACGTTGCCGTCGGCCTGGATCAAGCTCTGCGCGTTTTGCGGCGAGGTGAAGATGCTTCCGGTTCCTCCCGGCGCAGCGAGGAACTGCCACGCGGACCCGTCCCATGCGTAGAGCAGGTTGGGCGCGGCCGAGCTGAAGAAGAACGGGACGAGGGTCGTCCCCACCATCGAGATCGACATCCTCGCATTCGTCGCCTGCGCAGGCGTGGTGATCCCGGTCGGCGCCTTGATCAGCAGGCGCGGCGCGCCTTGCCGGCTCAAGGCCCAGACCTCGTTCGTGGGTGTGGTTCCGACGGTTCCGCCGAAAAGCAGCGTCGCGTTGGCGCTGGCGAGGAACGTCGAACCGAGCATGACGGCCTTGCTGCGCGCAGCGGGAGCGAGGGCCCCGGCAGTCGGCTCGATGCTCAGCTTCCGCCAGGCGAATCCGCCCGCGGGGGGACTGGACGGCGTCAGATCGAGCTCCCAGACGTCGGTCTGCGCTCCCGACCCATCGTTGCCACCGTACACGACCAGCTTGTGGAATTCGTTGAAGGCCATGGTCGCGCCCGCCCGTGGCGAGGGCTTCGAGGTCGGAGCAGTCCCTGCCGTCGGCACGAGCGTCCAGGTGATCTGCGTCTGTGCGACCGCGCCGACCGCCGTGCAGGGCGGCGTGGCCGGCGGCGCGACGCTGCAGACGACCGAGATCGTCCCTTTCCAGAGGTCGTTCTGCAGACCCGTGGTCCCGGCGGGGCCTCCGCTGCGCGCGCCTCCGAACATGTACACGGCGGTGCCGTCGGAACCCCCGTCAGTCGGTGTCAGCGCTGCGCCGGTCCGGAAGCCGATCTGCCCGACCGGCGCGAGGGTCAGCCATTCTGCCGTCGTGCACGAGTTGACCTGGAAGGTCGGATTCGTACCGCCTAGCGTCGTCACGTACTGGCAGCCGGCCGTGTCGTTGTTGGCCGTGGTGATGCCCTGGCCGCCGACCATGACCGCGCCGGGGAAGAAAGTCTGGTTCGTGCCGCTGGGGACGGGGATCCCGAAGAGAGGCGCCGAAGCCATCCCGCTGTTCGGCACCAGCAGCCGCGGATTGGTGCTCCCGAAGTTCGTCCCTTCGGCCGTCGCGTCCCACCAGCCGAGATAGATGTTGCTGCCGATCGTGCGGCTACCGTAGGCGAACAGTTTGTCCGTGCGCGTGCCGTCGGGTTTGATTCCCCCGGCGAGGAAGAAACTGAGGTTGTAGTTGATGCCGTTGCACGCGCCGGTCGTGCAGTTGAACGAGCCGCCGGGCACGAGCGCCGCGCCTGCTCTGGAGATGGTCGCGAGCTGGGGATTGGTGGCGAGGCCGAACGAGGTGAAGTTCGACGGGAACGGCCCTGGCGCCGCAGTGCTGGTGTTGGTGGGAACGGTCGTCCATCCCGCCGGGTTGGAGTTCGAGTTGAAACCCCAGATCGTCGGCGCGGTTCCCGAGTCGGCCGGTGCGCCCGAAGCATCGAGCCCGCCGTAGGCGATGAAGTTGTAGAAGCCGTTCGGCGCCGAGATGCCGAACGGCGCCACCGCCATGTCGGTGCGCGGGGACGGCGTCACGGCTGGATTGGCGACGGTCGGAGCGAAGGTGATGCGCTCCCATCCGATGGGCCCGCTCGCCGTCGGCTGCGGCGCGACGGCGGTCACCGACGCGATCCCGTCGATGCTCGCCAGTCCGTTGTAGGCAGCGGGGGTCGCGAGGTTGTTCGTAATCGTCGAGCTCGCCGGAATCTCGGTGAGGCCCGCGGTCCACGTCGCCGGGTCGAACAAAGCGGTCGTGCCGGTGGCCGCATCATATGCGGCTATCGGATTTGCGTTTCCTGCCACGTCCTTGCCGGTGAAACTCATCACGACGCGCTCGGGATAGCCCGTCACCGCGACGGTGTGCCCGCTGTCGTCCTGCGTGCGTAGGGCCACCTGCGTTTCCGCGCTCGGGAGCTGGAAGACCGGGACCGAGCCGTCACCTTGCACCGGGGCGCTGGCGAGCTGCTGCGCTCCGGCGCCGGCGACGAGGCGGACGCCGACGAAGTCCGTCGTCGACGCGATCGCGCCAGGCGCCGCCGAAATCGTCGTCCGCATCGTTCCGTCGGCCGCCGGTTGCTTCACCAGCAGGAACTTGCTGGCGTCAACGGTGATCGACTTCACGACTGGCGCGCCACTCACGCATTTCAACGACCCCTGCGTGGCGGCCGTGCCCAGATCGCAGTGGTAGTCGCCGGGGCACTCGGCGGAGCTGCTGCAGGCGAAGGTGGACGGATCGGGTCCCTTGCAGCCCGCGAGCGCGGCGAGCGCCGCGGCGAGCGATGCGAGCTGAAGGGTGCGGGACAGGCGCTGGTCGTTCGAACGGTGCATCTGGTGCGGCCCCCGTGTGGAGTCGTTCACTGGGTTCGAAGTGGAGTACGGCGAGTCGTTCACTAGAACTTGCCCTGCACGGCGACGCCGTCGCCGGATGGCAGGAACCAAAGGATGCCGGCGCCGACCGCAGCGGCGACGCCCGCTCCGAGGAAGAGCGCGCCCATCGTGCGGCTCGACTTCGCGGTGGAGGAGAGATCGTCGATGGTCGCCTGCGGATGCGGCCGGGCGGTCAGCTCGTCCTCGAACTTCGACGCCCTCGAGGTGAACATCAGGCCGCTCGCGAGGAGCACCGCGGCCGCGCCTCCCGTGATGTATGCGTACGTCCGCTTGTTCCCGGACGACGGAGCGACGGTGGTGGTCGTCACCGCCTGCGCCGGTAATGGAGTCCGCGACGCGGCGGGCGCAGGCGGCGGCTGAGCAGTC